>TARA_R110002020_G_scaffold36409_16_pt1 | contig 19594 bp, 17 predicted proteins | sample TARA_R110002020 | Tara Oceans TARA_R110002020 (sample SAMEA4396489) | marine metagenome | biome: Westerlies Biome; feature: [MES] marine water layer (ENVO:01000295) within the mesopelagic zone...; material: water (ENVO:00002006), including particulate matter (ENVO:01000060) such...
GGGCCCGGCGTCAGGAAATGCCGGTCGGTCCCTGCGGTGACGAAATCGACGATCTGGCGGACATAGTCGCTCTGGGTTTCCTCGCCCAGACGGCGGGCGCGGTCCTGGAAGGTGCCTTCGCCCTGGCTGAGCATCTGGAACGCCGCGCGCAGTGCCGTGATGTCGGACCGGGGCACGCCCCGGCGCTTCAGGCCGACGAGGTTCAGACCGTCCAGCACGCCGCGCGGGGCCTGAACGAGGCCGTAAGGGATCACGTCATTCGTGACCATGGTCAGCGCGCCGATGATGGCGCCGCGGCCGATGCGGACGAATTGGTGAATGCCGCAGAGACCGCCGACGATCACGTCGTCTTCCAGCACGCAATGCCCGGCCACGGCGGCCGAGTTCACGATGATCACCCGGTCGCCCAGGATCGCGTCGTGCGCCACGTGGCAGCCGGCCATCAGCAGCGCATCATCGCCGATCTTCGTCAGGCTTCCGCCGCCCGCAGTGCCCAGATTGACGGTCACATGTTCGCGGATCCGGCAGCGTGCACCGATCTCCAGCCGTGATTTTTCCCCGCCGAATTTCAGATCCTGGGGGATTTCCCCGATCACGGCGAAAGAGAAGACCACGGTTTCCGCGCCGATGGTCGTGTCGCCGGTGACGACGACATGGCTCTTCAACTCCACCCCGCGGCCCAGTTTCACATCCGCGCCGACAAGGCAGAACGGGCCGATGACGCATTCTGCGCCCAGCTCGGCGCCCTCTTCGACGAAGGCGGTGGGGTGGATGGTGGTCATGGGGCGGGTGCTCCCGTCAGTTCGGGTTCCAGTCGACCATGGCAGAGAACTCTGCCTCGGCCGCCAATTCGCCGTCCACTTCGGCCCGGCCCTGGAACTTCCAGACCTTCGCGCCGGGACGGCCGCGGGTGGTGGTCACGTTCAGCTCCAGCACATCGCCGGGCACGACCTTGCGGCGGAAGCGGCAATTGTCGATCCCCATGAAGTACAAAAGCATGTCCTGCGATTCCATGTCATCGATCGAACAGCCGATCATCACACCTGCCGTCTGCGCCATGGCTTCGACGATGGTCACGCCCGGCATGATCGGCGTTCCGGGGAAATGGCCCTGGAAATGCGGCTCGTTCATGGTGACGTTCTTGATGCCCTTGGCCGACACCGTGCCGTCGATATCCACCACCTTGTCGACCAGAAGGAACGGATAGCGGTGGGGCAGGATGGCCTGGATCTTGTGGATGTCGGCACTCTGCAAGGCTGGGGCTTCGCTATCGGTCATGGGCATCGGTCCTTGAATGGGTCGCACGGTGACTAGCAACAGGGCCGCGCGCAGGCAAGCAGTGCCGGTGTCAGGGCTTGTCCGGATCGGTGATTTCGGGCGTGCCTTCCTGCAGGATCGAGGGCATTTCCGGCCGCAACTCGGGGCCTTCGCCCAGCACTTCGTCGATACGCGCCACCACGTCGTCGGTCACGTCGATCGCATCCGCGCTGGCGATGACCGACTGCCGTTCCACCATGACCGCCGCACCACTGTCGGCCAGGACGCTGACCATGACGGGCCGCACGTCTTCCCAGAACTGCGCGCGCGAGGCCTCGTATGTCTGGTTCGCCCCGGCCAGCGCCATGTCCCGCTCGCGCCGGATCTCGCGGACCTTGGTGTCGAATTCCTGCGCCAGCGCCGAAAACTCCGCGTGCTCCATCGTGTCACGCTTGCGGGTCAGGTCCTGCTCCTCGGCCGTCAGCTCGGCCTCGATCCGGCGGTTCTCGGTGGCGACGACATCCAGGACAGACTTGTAATCGCTTTCGATCCGCTGACCGTAGGCCGACCGCAGGAACACCTGTTCCGACCGCACGGTCAGCACGGGCGTCTGAAGACGCTTCTGGTCCGGGGTCTCCTGCGCCGCGACGCCGGACGGGGCGGCCGCGAAACCAGAGCAACCGATCAGCAGGGCTATGAGGAGATGACGCCACACGCTGTGTGATCCTTCGTGTCGGCGCAAGACGGCCGCCCGGTCAGAAGTTTGCCTGGATCGTCAGGTCGAAATTGCGGACCTCGTCGAACGTTTCCTTGCGAAGCGCCTTCGAGAAGTTGAACCGCAATGGCCCGATGGCCGTGGTCCACAGCACCGAAACCCCGATGACATGACGAAGGGAGAAATCGCGCCCAACGGCACCCGCGCCGTTGGTTTCCACGTCGGACAGGTTCCAGACCGAGCCCATGTCGTAGAACACGCCGCCACGGACGCCCAGCTCCTCGGGCAGGCCGATGGGGAAGTCGGCGTCGAGCCGCAGCACCGCGAACTGGTTGCCGCCCAGAGGATCGTTGTAGCCCGGGCCGATCTCGCGCGGGCCCATGCCGCCGGGATCGAAGCCGCGCATCTGGTCGGTCGACAGCTGGAAACGGTCGGTGGAACGGCTGGCCGCATCGGTCGATTCCCAGCGCAGCGCGCCGGCCTCGAACGTTGCCCGCAGCACGACTTCCTCGTTCCAGACGCGGGTCTGTGCGATCGCCTTCGCCGTCGACTTGATGTACTTGTTGTCGCCGCCCAGCCCGGCCAGGTCGGTGTTCCAGGAAATCAGCAGCCCGCGATTGGGATCGAGCCCGGTCGTCCGCGTATCGAACGTGTAGCCGATGCCGATGCCGCTGGCCGTCCGGCGGCCCTGTGCGACTTCGCTGTTCAGGATCGGCCCCAGCAGGGCGCCATCCTGATCTTCCAGCTTGGTCGACGAGAAGAAGTAATCCGTGGTCAGCGCGCCGTAATCGTTCACGTCGAAGGTCAGGCCTGGGCGGAAATAGGTGGTCGATGTGTTGTAGGACCGGAAGCGCGAATCCGTCGCTGCAAGCCCGAGATCCAGGTTGAAGATCAGGTCACGTCCCAGAAGATAGGGCTCCGTGAAGCTGAACTGGTAGGATTCGGCCTCCTGCGCGGTCGACAGGCTCAGCCGGACGCGCTGGCCACGCCCAAGGAAGTTGTCTTCCTGCAGGCCGACGGCGATGCCCACACCTTCGTCGACCGAGTACGAACCGCCGAGGCTCAGCGAGCCGGTGGGCTTTTCTTCCACTTCGACATCGACGATCCGCTGGCTGGGTGACGATCCTTCGCGGGTCTCGACATCGGCCGTCTCGAAATAGCCAAGCGCCTTGATCCGCTCCGCGCTTTGCCGGATGGCGCGCGGGTTGAACGGATCGCCTTCGACCGTGGTGAACTGCTGGCGGATCACCCGGTCCAGCGTCGTGGTGTTGCCTTCGATGTCGATGCGTTCGACGAAGATCCGCGGCCCGCGCGACAGGACGAAATCCATGTCCAGCGTCAGGGTGCGATCGTTGCGTGTCACCCGCGGTTCGACCCGCAAGAAGTCGACGCCCTGCTTGACGCCCAGACGTTCCATCCGCGTGATCGCCTGATCCACAAGCGCGGGGTTGTAGACGACCCCCGGCTTGATCACGAGCGTATCGGCATAGTCGGCGGCGACGGCCTGGCTCATCTCCGAGGTGACCCCGATCTCACCGAAGGTGAACTGGTTGCCTTCATGGATGTCCATCACAAGGAAGAACCCGTCGCGCTCGCGCGTCAGTTCGACGTTGGCGCTGTTGATCCGGAAATCGACATAACCGCGCGACAGGTAGAATTCGCGCAGCACCTGCTTGTCGAATTCGATCCGGTCCTCGATCAGCGTGTCGCGGCGGATGAAGGCACGCAGGAAACCCGCCTGCTTCGATTGCAGGACCTGCCGCAGGCGGCGATCCGAAAACGCGCGGTTGCCGACGAACGAGACGCGCTCGATCTCCACCGTGGTGCCTTCCGAGATTTCGAAGACAAGATCGACGCGGTTGTCGTTGCGGCGAATGATCTGCGGACGGACGCGCGCGGCGATCCGGCCCTGCTGGCCATAGGCTTCGGCGATCAGCGACGCATCGCGTTCCGCCTGGGCCGGGTTCAGCACCCGGCGCGATTGCGATTCGATCACTTCGGACAGGTCACTGTCCTTCAGACGACGGTTGCCTTCGAAGCTGATCCTGTTGATCGTCGGATATTCGTTGACCTTCACGACGAGGGTCGAACCCTGCGGAACAAGCTCCACCGTCTCGAACGCGCCGGAATCGACCAGCCGCTGGTAGCCGTCGTTCAGTTGCGCGGCCGAGATCTCCTGGCCCCGTTCGACACCGAGATAACTGATGATCGTCGCAGGCTCGATCCGTTGAGCCCCTTCGATCTTCAGGTCGGTGAACCGGTAGGACTGCGCCAGCGCTTCGTTCAGCGGTGCCAGCACCAGCACGAACGCAAGTGCCATATAGCCCAGTAAACGCACGGATGCGGACTTCGATGGACGCGGCGCGTTGGTGAGGCACGCACTTCCCATGCAGTTGGCAGAATCCATGTGTTCCCGACCCAATATCAGCAGACTTCACAGAAGTGGTTACCGGGATATCAGGACCATGTCAAAACCGCAAAACCGCCCGCCGGCGGTTTGCGGTATGACAAGGCCCGGCCCCTGTCGCGCAAGGCGCAAAGATCAAAAGACAGATAATGAAACCGGTTAGGCGACGGACTTCAAGCCGGCGACCCGGGCCGCCCTGAGACCGACATCGCCGCGCCTGCCAGAATCAGCCGCGCCGGATCGGGCCGGCCGGAAGTCAGCAGAAAATGTCGTTCGACAGCGCGAAGAACATCAGAGACAGGATGATCGCCAGCCCCACGGTCATCAACACCCGCAGCACACGTTCGCTGGGCGGACGGCCCGCGACGGCCTCGTAGGCGAAGAAGACAAGGTGGCCGCCGTCCAGAACCGGGATCGGGAACAGGTTCAGCAGGCCCACCGCCGTGGACAGGACAGCAACGAAGCGGATGAAGCTTTGCGCGCCCTGGCTGGCCATGTCGCCCGAGGCCTCGGCGATGCCAATGGGTCCGGACATGTTGCAGGTGCTGATCGCGCCGGTCACCATGTGCCACAGCCCGGAAAGCGAACCTTCGACGATCGCGATCGTCTGCCGCACCCCGCCCTCCAGCGCATCCAGCGGTCCGGCGACGGTGGTTGCCGGGTCAAAGGCCATGCCGCCGACGATGCCGATGCGCCAGTGGGTGACGAAACCGCCATCCCGGCCCGGTTCGTCCGTGCGGCGGGGCGTCAGGGCGAAATCCATCACAGATCCGTCGCGCCAGACCTTCAGCAGCAGCGGTCTCCCGTCGGAACCTTCGACGATCTCGCGCAGCTCGTTGAACGAGAAGATCGGCTGATCATCCACTTCCGTGATCACGTCGCCCGGCTTCAGCCCGATATCCGAAGACGCACTGCGCGGCGCGACCTGCCGGATCAGGGGCGGCATCAGGTAGGGGCCGTCGACGTTCATCTGCTGGTCGTCGCGGCGGATGCGGTAGTCGAGCACCGGTTCCGGCGGAATGTCGTTGGTGAACGCGGACCACGCCGCCCCATCGCCGAAATCGGGCGTGGGGGTACCGGCGATGCCCAGGACCTCGTCCCCTTCCCGCAACTCGTAGAAGCCGCCCGGCAAGTCGTAGGCATTGCCCACGGTCAGCGGCTCGCTGGGCACGCCGCGGGCCATCAGGATCACGGCAAAGACGATGATCGACAGGATGAAGTTGAACACCGGCCCCGCCAGCACCGTCAGCGTCCGCGCCCAAAGCGGTGCGCCGTGCATCGTGCGCCGCAACTCGGCCGGATCTCTGGCCGCCTGCGCCATCGCGGCATCATCCGCCCCGGCGGAGGCCGCATCGGCATCGCCCAGGAATTTCACGTAGCCGCCAAAGGGCAGTGCCGCGAATTGCCAGCGGGTGCCGCGACGGTCCACTCGGGAGAAGATGACGGGGCCGAACCCCAGCGAGAACACCTCGGCATGGATGCCCGACCAGCGGCCGACGATGTAGTGGCCGAATTCATGGACGGCCACGATGATCGACAGGGCGATCACGAAAGCGACGATGGTATAGGCCAGCCCGCCGAATTGCGGCAGCATCTCGGTGATGTTCACGTGGGGTTCCTGCTCGTTCCAGCTGTTGCGCGCTCATATGCATGTGCGGGGCGCGGGCCGTCAATCAAGTCCGGGCGCTTATCCCCGGACACTTTCGACCGTTGCGCCTGCCCGTTTCGCGATGGCCATGTCCGCCGCACGCCGTGCTTCGGCATCCGCGAAACGCACGTTTTCCAAGGTCATCGCGGCATCCAGCAGCCCCGCCTGCCCTTCGGCCCAGTCCAGCACATCGGCCACGACGGACGCCATGTCGGTAAAGCGGATGTGACCGGCCAGGAAGGCATCGAGGCTACGTTCCTTGGCCCCGTTGAAGACCGCGCCCGCCAGACCGCCGCGCGCCATGACCTGCCGCGCCAGCGCCAGCGCGGGATAGCGTTCGGGTTCGGGGGCGCGGAAGGTCAACGCGCCGATCTGTGCAAGGTCCAGCCGCGCGACGGGCAGTTCCCGCCGTTCGGGCCAGTGCAGCGCGTAGCCTATGGCATGCCGCATGTCGGGCGGGCCGACATGGGCCATCAGCGCGCCGTCCCGGAAACCCACCAGAGCGTGGATCAGCGATTCCGGATGGATCACCGTTTCGATCTGGTCGGGCGAGACGCCGAAGAATTCCTTCGTTTCAATCAGTTCCAGCGCCTTGTTGAACATGGAGGCACTGTCGACCGTGATCCGCTGGCCCATGGTCCAGTTCGGGTGCGTCGTCGCCTCGGCCGGTGTCGCGTGGCACAGCCGATCCAGCGGCCAGTCCCGGAACGCGCCGCCCGACGCGGTGATGATCACCCGCTCGACCGCCGCGATTTCTTCCCCCACCAGCGCCTGGAAGACCGCCGAATGTTCACTGTCCACGGGCAGCAGCTGCGCGTCGTTGACGCGCGCCGTTTCCATCACCAGCGCACCGGCGCAGACGAGCGATTCCTTGTTGGCCAGCGCCAGCGTCGCGCCCTGCTCCAGCGCCGTCAGGCCCGGCGTCAGCCCGGCCGCGCCGACGATCGCGGACATGACCCAATCGGCCGGTCGCGCGGCAGCCTCGATCAGCGCCTCGGTGCCCGCTGCCGCGGCAACGCCCGTGCCTTTCAGGGCCGCTTGAAGATCTTCGTACCGGTCGTCATGCGCTGTCACGGCCACGTCCGCGCGCAGACGCACGGCATCCGCCGCCAGCTGGTCGATGTTCCCTGCCCCGGTCAGCGCCACCACGTCATATTCATCCGGCGCGCGCGAGATCAGGTCGATGGTGTTCTGTCCGATGGAACCCGTGACCCCGAGGATCGAGACCCGCCGCATCACGGCGTCACCGCCGGATAGCCCGTGGCCGTCATCACCAGCAAGACCAGCACCGACGCGCCGATCATGCCGTCGAAGCGGTCCAGAAAGCCGCCATGCCCGGGGATCAGCGCGCTGCTGTCCTTGGCGCCGACGCTGCGCTTGATCGCGCTTTCGGCAATATCGGCCAGTTGCGAGGCCATGGACGCCGCCACCGACAGGGCCACCAGCCAGAACCCCATGGAAACGCCGATGGCAAAACAGGCACCGATCAGGGCCGCGGCCACCCAGCCGGCGATCGTCCCGGCCCATGTCTTGTTGGGGCTGAGGCTGGGCCATGTTTTCGGGCCGCCGATGGACTTGCCGGCGAAATAGCCCGCAATATCTGTCCCGGCCACGACAAGAACCAGCCATAGCATCCAGTGCACGCCGAATTCGTTCCGGACCGACATCATCCCGAAGGCCGCCAGCAGGATCAGCACCATCGCCGGCATCGCCATGCGCCGCGCGTGCGGCAGGGTCAGCCACGTGGCGACCAGCGGCACCAGCAACGTCGGCACGACCATTTCGGCGCGGAACATGATGGAAAAAAGCGCACAGGCCCCCGCCAGGATCCCCATTTGCCATGCAAGCACGGGGCTTTCGCGGTCAAGGAGCGTGTAGAGTTCCCAGGTCAGAAGCCCGGCAATCGCCGACACGAAGACGAGCCAGATCAGCCCGCCGATGCTCAGCGCGCCGATCCCCGCCGTCGCCAGCACCGCGCCCGAGATGATCCGCACCCGCAGATCCGCCCATGTGCGCTTTGGCTTGGCGCCGGTGGCGCTGTCGCTCCGGCCCGTGTCCATATCAGCTGATCACGGCCCCGAAACGCCTGTCGCGCCGGGCATAGCTTTCGCACAGGCGCGCGAATTCCTCGGCCGAGAAATCGGGCCAGAGCGTGTCGACAAATTCATACTCGGCATAGGCCGACTGCCAGAGAAGGAAGTTGGAAATCCGTGCCTCCCCGCTGGTGCGGATCACGAGATCCGGGTCGGGCAGCACGTGCGTATCGAGGTACTTGGGCAGCGTTTCCTCGTCCACCTTCGCGGGGTCGAGCTTGCCGTCGGCCACGTCCTGCGCCAGCCGCTTGGTCGCGCGCGCGACCTCGTCCCGGCCGCCGTAGTTCAGCGCCACGGTCAGTTGCACGCCGTCGTTGCCCGATGTTTCGGCCTCCAGCGTGTCCATCAGGGCGATCAGTTTGCGGTCAAGCTTCACCCGGTCCCCGATGAACCGGACCCGCGCGTCGCGTTCGTCCAGTTCCCGGGTTTCCTTGGCGATGTAGCGGCGGAACAGGCTCATCAGCCCGGCCACCTCGACCTGAGTGCGTTTCCAGTTCTCGGTCGAAAAGGCGAATATCGTCAGGTATTTGACACCCAGATCCTCGCACGCCTCGACAATTTCGCGTACCCGTTTCGCCCCGGCATGATGGCCGAACAACCGCGGCCGCCCGCGGGCCTGCGCCCAACGGCCGTTGCCGTCCATGATGATCGCGACATGCCGCGGCGCCCCCTCGATCGGCGCGAAGTCCTTCTTCGGGCCGGGGAGGTCGTCCACGATGTCTTCCGGAGCGATCCTGGCTTCAGACATGCATGATCTCGGCTTGCTTGGTCTCAAGCGCCGCATCGACCGCCGCGATCATCTTGTCGGTCAGTTCCTGGACCTCGGTCTCCCAGAATTTCTGGTCGTCCTCGCTCATGCCGTCGGCCTTGGCCTTCTTGATCTGGTCCATCCCGTCACGGCGTACGTTGCGCACGGAGACCCTGGCGTTTTCGGCATAGGTGCCGGCGACCTTGGTCAGCTCGCGGCGGCGTTCCTCGTTCAGTTCGGGAATCGGCAGCATGATGATGGTGCCGTTCAGCTGCGGGTTGATGCCCAGCCCGCTTTCGCGGATCGCCTTTTCGACCTTGCCGACAAGGCCCTTGTCCCAGACGTTGATCGTGACCATCCGCGGTTCCGGCACGTTCACGGTGCCCACCTGGTTGATCGGCGTGGGCTGGCCATAGGCTTCGACCATGACGGGTTCCAGCATGGATGCACTGGCCCGCCCGGTACGAAGCGAGGCGAATTCGGTCCGCAGGTTCGCCATGGCGCCATCCATGCGGCGTTGCAGGTCTTCGGTGTCGAGTTCGAAATCGTCGGACATGGTGGTCTTCTCGTTCTCCTCCGGCCACGGTCAACGCGACCCCTACCGGATCTGTTCCAGCCTCGCGGCCGCTCCCCATCGGCCCGGATGCACATCCAGGCAGCCCGCGCCGGTTCTCCTGACGCATTGCGCCGGACCCGTGGCCCGGCGCCAAGGCAAACGGCCCGTGACCGCTCTATAAACTCAGCCGTGCACCATTGTATAGGTGCCTTCCCCGGCAAGGATACCCTTGAAACCGCCCGGTTCGTCCAGCGAGAAGACGATGATCGGCAGATTGTTGTCGCGCGCCAGCGCGATCGCGGTGGCGTCCATCACGCCCAGGTTTTCCGCAAGGCACTGGTCATAGCTCAGGTCGTCGTAGCGCGTGGCGTCGTCGAATTTCTTGGGATCCTTGTCGTAGATCCCGTCGACCTTCGTGCCCTTGAAGATCGCCTGGCACTTCATTTCGTTGGCGCGCAGCGTGGCCGCCGTGTCGGTCGTGAAGTACGGGTTGCCCGTGCCGGCGGCGAAGATGCAGACGCGCTCCTTCTCCAGGTGGCGCACGGCGCGGCGGCGGATGTAGGGCTCGCACACCTCGTCCATCCGGATGGCCGAGATCACGCGGGTATAGACGCCCATATTCTCAAGCGACGATTGCATCGCCAGCGCGTTCATCACGGTGGCGAGCATCCCCATGTAATCGGCCGTCGTCCGTTCCATCCCCTGGGCCGAGCCCGAGAGCCCGCGGAAGATGTTGCCGCCGCCGATCACCATGCAGATCTGGGCGCCCAGATCGTGGACCGTCTTCACCTCGCGGGCGATGCGTTCGACGGTCGGGGGATGCAGGCCATAGCCTTCCTGGCCCATCAGCGCCTCGCCGGAGATCTTGAGCATCACGCGCTTGTATTTCAGACCCGAGGTTTCGGATACGGGAACATCGATGGGGGGCATGTTGCGCTCCGGCTGACTGGGGGTGTAATTTCGCGCAAACTGACCGATCAGGCGCGCAGATTCAATGCGACAAGGCAGGCGGACGGGTACGATCTGCCGGTTCATGACATACAGGCACGAGACTGACGCACGATGATCGGACAGGTTCCCCTTGATACGCTGCCCGCGGACCGGCCCGTGCTGATCGCGGGGCCGACCGCGTCGGGCAAGTCCGCCCTTGCGCTGGAGATCGCCGAACGGGCTGGCGGGCGTATCGTCAACGCCGATGCCTCGCAGGTCTACGACTGCTGGCGCGTGATCACCGCACGCCCCTCGCCCCAAGAGGAATCGCGGGCACCGCATGCGCTTTATGGCCATGTCGCCTACGACGTGGCCTATTCCACAGGCCACTGGCTGCGCGCCGTGGCGCCGTTGCTTGCGGGCGGCGAACGGCCGATCATCGTGGGGGGCACCGGGCTGTACTTTACGGCGCTGACCGAAGGGCTGGCCGACATCCCCCCGACCCCGCCCCGGATTCGGGCCGAAGCGGACGAGATCCCGCTTAACCGCCTGATAGCTGGGCTGGATGCCGAAACAGCCGCGCGGATCGACCTGCTGAACCGTGCGCGGGTGCAACGCGCCTGGGAAGTGCAGCGCGCAACGGGCCAGTCGCTGGCCCGCTGGCAGGACGACACGCCCCCGCCGCTTCTGCCGCTCGACACAACGTTGCCGCTGGTCATCGACGCGCCGAAAGACTGGCTGACGCCGCGCATCGACCGGCGGTTCGACGCGATGCTGGACGCCGGTGCGCTGGCCGAGGTCGACGCCATGCGCGACAGGTTCGATCCGGCGCTCCCGTCGATGAAGGCCATCGGCGTGCCCGAGCTGGTGGATCACCTGAACGGCCTCGTATCGCTGGACACCGCGCGCGACCGTGCGACGGTTTCGACCCGGCAATTCGCCAAGCGGCAACGGACGTGGTTCCGCACCCGGATGCGGAACTGGCGGCGGATTGTTGCTGCATAACCGATCAGGCGCACGGTTTTCGCAGCGGTTTTGCGCCGGCGCCGTTGTTTGGACTTGGCCGGACCCGGCCTGCTGCGTAACCATCCGGAGCTATGCTCGACATGATGCACAGTTACAGAACCCCGGTTTTCGCTCCCCTGGCCCAGCTCGCCCCCCGGGCGCCTTGGCAGACAGAGCTTGCGCATGACAGGCCCGGCGCGACGCTGATCTGGATCACGCTGGGCCGCGGCACCGCGCTGATCGGCGGCGGGCGGCACGGAATCGGGGCGCATACGGCGCTTTTCCTGCCGGCCCACAGCCTGTTTGCCCTGAAACTGGCCCGCGGCGCGTCGGGGCACGTCCTGAGCCTGCCGCACCCCACGGCGCTGCCCATGCCCGAACAGCCGCTGATCTTCCGCTTTCGCGACGCCCGGGCGCAGTCGGAACTGACGGGGCTCATGACCTCGGGGATGCGCGAATCCGATCGGGCGGAAGATTCGCTGACGCCTGCGGCGCTCGAAGCATTTGCCCAGCTCACCATGGTCTGGCTGTCGCGCCGGGCCGCCGCCGGGGCGGCGGATACCATGCCCACCCACGCCGCGCGGCACCTGTCGCGCCAGTTCTGCCAACGGGTGGCCGATGGTCATGCATTGGGGCTGACGGTCGACGAACATGCCGAGGCGCTGGGTGTCACTGCCACCTATCTGGGGCAGGTCTGCCGTGCGGAAACCGGGCTGACGGCCGGCGCGCTTCTGACCCAGCGGCTGACCCACGCCGCCTGCCAGGCGCTGATCGAGACCGACGCGCCGGCGCAGGACATCGCGCGGGACCTGGGCTTCTCCAGCCCCGCCTATTTCTCGACCTTCCTGCGCCACCAGACAGGCCACACGCCGCTGGCGTTCCGCCAATCCGGTACGCCCGTCGCCCTGCCCGGGTGATTTGCGCCGCAATTTCCAGCACAGGCCCCTTGCGCCCCGCGACACTTCCGCCCGAATTTTGGGCGCAATGTCGTTTTCAGACTGGTCATTGGTCGCTTTTGGACCCCACGATCCCCCAGACAGGAATTGACCTGACGGTCAAAGTCGTGCCGAATGAGGGAGTTGGGTCGCCCGTGACGCGCCCCCGCCACAGCCAGACTGCAAGTGGGACAGGGACCGAAGAACCGCACGAAACCATTGACCGGCCGCAGGCAGGCCGGGGGCGCCCGACGATCCCATGGACAGTCGGCACTATGCACCGAATGAAGACGACCGAAAGACGGCAAAACCAATAATGCGCGCAGGGGCCCGATGCCCCTGACCGACAGGGGAAAAAATGGGACTGTTCATCCTCCGACGGACCGGTGTGATGGTGCTGACGGCCTTGTGCCTGACATTCATCGTGTTCTTTCTGACGAACCTTTTTCCGAACCTCGAAAAGCTGGCCAAGACCCAGGGCAACTTCCGCATGTCGGACGAGGCGGTGCTGAGCTGGCTGACCAACAACGGTTACATGCAGCCCACGGTGCTGAAATACGGCCAGTGGCTGGGCGTGGCGCCAGGCTGGACGCTTGAGCGGCCCGACGGCACCGTCCGCGGCAAGTGCATCGATGGCGATGTCACCCCCGAGGTCGCGGCCGAAGCCCCCACCTACTGCGGCGTGATCCAGGGCAACTGGGGTTATTCCACCGTCTTCCGCGAACCCGTGTCGGCCATCATCGGCGGCAAGCTGGCGCTGACGGGCGTGCTGATGTTCTGGGTGCTGCTGCTGATGATCCCGCTGGCGCTGATCGTGGGCATTTTAGCGGGGATGCGGGAAGGGACGGTCCTTGACCGCGGGCTGTCGACCTTTTCCATCCTCACCACGGCCACGCCGGAATACGTGTCGGGCGTGATCTTCATCGCCGTCTTCGCATCATCCGCCGTGGGGCTGAAATGGTTCAAGGGCACCGCGACGCAAGCGATGGACCAGCCCACCTTCGAGAACTTCTTCCTGCCGGTGCTGACGATTTCCCTTTACGGCATGGGCTACATCGCCCGGATGACACGCGCCTCGATGACGGAAGTCATGACGGCGCAGTACATCCGCACGGCCCGGCTGAAGGGCGTGAGCTTTCACAACATCGTCCTGAAACACGCGCTCAGGAACGCGCTGATCGCGCCGTTCACGGTGATCATGCTGCAGTTCCCGTGGCTTCTGAACGGGGTCGTGATCGTCGAGACGCTGTTCAACTACAAGGGGTTCGGCTGGACGCTGGTGCAGGCCGCGGGCAACAACGACATTGATCTCCTCCTGGCCGTTTCGGTCGTCTCGGTCGCCGTGGTTCTGGTGACGCAGCTGATATCGGATATCGGCTATGTCTACCTGAACCCGCGCATCCGGCTGTCATAGGGAGCGCCGCACATGGAACCGCTCAACGGTCTCGAAATAACCGGCCGCATCCTCTGGCAGTTCCTGCCGGTCTGGATCTCGCTCATCGTCGTTTTTGCCCTGTCGCTGCATTTCAAGCGGCGGCTGGGGCTTTACGGCAAGCTCTTCGACAGCCCCATCGGGATGATCGGCTTCGGCTTCGTGATGTTCTGGATCTTCACCGGCTTCTACGCCGCGTTCGACATGATCATCACCCACGATCCGCTGGCGCAAATCTCGGGCCTGAAGAACGAGCCGCCGGGATCGGCCCTGCGCGATCCCGGTCCGGGCGAATACCCGTGGTACCTGCTGGGCGGCGACAACCTTGCGCGCGACGTCTTCAGCCGGATGGTGAAAGGATCGTCGATCGTGATCGGCATCGCACCGCTGGCCACGATCTTCGCGTTCATGGTCGGCATCACCATGGGCCTGCCCGCGGGCTACTATGGCGGGCGGCTGGACACGGTCCTGTCGTTCCTTGCCAACCTGATCCTGGCCTTCCCGGTGATCCTGCTCTTCTTCCTGCTGGTCACGCCCGAGATCATTGCCGCCGGCGTTCCAAGCTTCATGGCGATGGTGCTGTTCTTCTTCCCCATCGTGTTCTTCACGGTGCTCCTGAACTCGCGCTACCATTCGCAACCGAAGATCCGCACGCCGCTGCTGATCGTCGTGGTGGGCGCGCTGCTGTGGGGGTATCTCGCGCTGATTTCGTCCGAAGGCTACCTTGTGCAGACGGAAACCTATGCGATCCCCCTGCTGCCGCAGGCGCTGGATTTTATAAACACCTCCAGCGGTTTCCTCGTGGTGTTCGTCGCCGTGGTCTTCGTGAACTCGCCCACCGTCTACCGGATCGTCCGGGGCCTTGCGATGGACATCAAGACCCGCGATTACGTGGCCGCGGCCCAGACCCGTGGAGAGGGCCCGTGGTACATCATGTTGTGGGAGATCCTGCCCAATGCACGGGGACCGCTGATCGTCGATTTCTGCCTGCGGATCGGCTACACCACGATCCTTCTGGGGACCCTGGGCTTCTTCGGCCTTGGCCTTTCCCCCGAAAGCCCGAACTGGGGCGCCACGATCAATGACGGGCGGAAGCTGCTGTCGATCTACCTGCATCCGGCCCTGCCGCCGGCCCTTGCCCTCCTGTCGCTGGTCCTTGGCCTGAACCTTCTGGCCGACGGCCTGCGCGAAGAAAGCCTGAAGGATTGATGGGACACCTCCGCTCACATCTTGCCACGCTCGCGCTTCTGGGCGTGGCGCTCGGCGCGCCCGCCGCTGCGGCAGAAATTTCGCCATACAAGGCGCGGGACTGCATCGCCAAGGCATCGGCCATGATCGCCTTCGCCCGGGTCCTGCAGGACAACGGCGCGCCGGTGCCGGACCATCAGCTGGAACAGCTTCACACCCTGCGGGACGGCTGGATCGCGATGACGGTGGACGACCTGCAATGCAAGGCCGCCAGGCCCCTGCTGGAGGCGCTGGGGCGCGGGGAGAAACAGGTCAAGGGCTACACGGCACAGCTGGGCACCACTGCCCCGTCGAAGATCTGGAACCGCGAGGTGCGGCGCCTGAATTCCTGCATCGAGACGTTCGGGCTGGAGGCATCGCTGGAAGCATCGAAATCTCCGTCCAAGGATTTCGACTTTACCCAATGCCAGGGATGACGGCGCGCCACGCCGCCCCGCCACGCAACAGGATGGAGAAGACGGACATGTCACGGGACGATTACGAAGGCCCCATTCTGGAAATCGACAACCTGTCCATTTCGTTCTTCACCCGCCTGCGCGAGATCCCGGCGGTGATGGATTTCTCGGTCACCGTGCAACCGGGCGAGGCCGTAGGGCTGGTGGGCGAAAGCGGCTGTGGCAAGTCCACCGTGGCGCTTGGCGTGATGCGGGATCTGGGCAAGAACGGCCGCATCGTCGGCGGCACGGTCAAGTTCAAGGGCCGCGACATGGGCGACATGTCGGACGAGGAGCTGCGCGAGATCCGCGGATCCGAAGTCGCCATGATCTACCAGGAGCCCATGGCATCGCTGAACCCGGCCATGAAGATCGGCAAGCAGCTGATGGAAGTGCCCATGATCCACCAGGGCATGAACGCCGAAAAGGCGCGCGAGCGTGCGCTGCAGGTGGTCACCGACGTCAAGCTGCCGGATCCGGCGCGCATCCTCGACAGCTTTCCGCACCAGCTTTCGGGCGGGCAGCAGCAGCGGATCGTCATCGCAATGGCGCTGATGGCCGAACCGTCGCTTCTGATCCTTGACGAGCCCACGACCGCGCTCGACGTGACGGTCGAGGCGGCGGTCGTCGAACTGGTGAAGGAGCTGGGCAAGAAATACGGCACCTCGATGCTGTTCATCTCGCACAACCTTGGCCTTGTGCTGGAAACCTGCGACCGGATCTGCGTGATGTATTCGGGCGAGGCGGTCGAGACGGGCTCCATCGAGGACGTCTTCGACAAGATGCAGCACCCCTATACGCAGGCGCTGTTCCGGTCGATCCCGCTGCCGGGCGCGAACAAGAACGACCGGCCGCTGAAGGCGATCCCGGGCAACTTCCCCCTGCCCCACGAACGCCCGCCGGGCTGCAATTTCGGCCCCCGCTGCGACTACTTCGAAGAGGGCCGCTGCAACGCCGCCGAGATCCCGATGTTCGAGGTCGCGGGCGACGACCGCCACGGCACCCGCTGCCTGCGCTTCGAGGAGATCGACTGGAACGCGCCCATGCAGCTGATGGAGACCAAGACCAAGGGTGAGATCGGGCCTGTCGTCCTGAAGATGGACAACCTGAAGAAATACTACGAAGTCGCGGCGAATGCCCTGTTTGGTGGCGGGCAGAAGAAGGTCGTGAAGGCCAACGAAACCCTGACTTTCGAGGCGCATGAAAGCGAAACGCTGGCCATCGTGGGCGAATCCGGTTGCGGCAAGTCCACCTTCGCCAAGGTGCTGATGGGGCTGGAAACGGCCACCGACGGGACGATCATGCTGGATAATCGCAGCATCGGCGACGTGCCCATCGAAAAGCGCGATGCCAAGACCATCGGCGAAGTGCAGATGGTCTTCCAGAACCCGTTCGACACGCTGAACCCGTCGATGACCGTCGGCCGCCAGATCATCCGCGCGCTGGAGGTGTTCGGCATCGGCAAGAACGAAGCCGAGCGCCGCGAGCGGATGCTGCAACTGCTGGACCTTGTGAAGCTCCCCCGCGAATTCGCCGACCGGATGCCGCGGCAATTGTCGGGCGGACAGAAACAGCGCGTGGGCATCGCCCGGGCCTTTGCCGGGGACGCGCGGATCGTGGTGGCGGATGAACCCGTCTCGGCGCTCGACGTATCCGTGCAGGCCGCCGTCACCGATCTGCTGATGGAGATCCAGCGCGAACACAAGACGACGCTCCTGTTCATCTCCCACGACCTGTCCATCGTGCGCTACCTGTCCGACCGCGTGATGGTCATGTACCTGGGCCACGTGGTGGAACTGGGCACGACCGATCAGGTCTTCTCTCCCCCCTATCACCCTTACACCGAGGCGTTGCTGTCGGCCGTGCCCATCGCCGACACCTCGGTGGAAAAGGAACATATCGTTCTGGAAGGCGACATCCCGTCGGCCATGAACCCGCCGCCGGGCTGCCCGTTCCAGACCCGCTGCCGCTGGAAGAAGGACGTGCCGGACAACCTGTGCGAACGCGAGGTCCCGCCGATGCGCCAGATGGCCGAAGGGCACCAGGTGAAGTGCCACCTGGCCGACGACATCCTTGCCCGCATGTCCCCCGTCATCAAGATCGCCGCGGAATAGCACCTTGGGCAGCATGGACTTCGACGACGCCGCTGCCGAACGGCTGGAGGCGACCTATCTGGGCCACGACGTGATCCAGCAGCGCACCGATACGCTGGCGCTTCTGGACATCGCGCCGGGGGAGCATGTGGTCGACATAGGCTCCGGCCCCGGGTTTCTGGCGCAGGGCATGGCGCATCTGACGGGCGACGGAGGCCGTGTCGTGGGCGTGGACCTGTCGCCGGCCCTGATCCGTCGGGCCACGGCGCGGGCGGAGGCCTCTTGGCTGAGCTATGTCGAAGGCGACGCCACCGCGCTGCCCTTTGACGACGCGTCCTTTGACATCGCCGTCAGCACGCAGGTCGCCGAATATGTCCCCGACATCGCCGCGCTCTGCACCGAAATGGCCCGCGTTCTGAAACCGGGCGGACGCGGGCTGGTGATGGCGACGGACTGGGGCGGCGTGGTCTGGCAGTCCTCGGACCCGGAGCGGATGGCCCGCGTGCTGGAGGCGTTCGAGCCACATTGCGCCAATCCCCGCCTGCCCCGCACGCTGGCCCCACACCTCCGCAAGGCCGGGCTGGTGGTGGACGAGGTCAGCGCCTTTCCCATAGTCAATCTGGATATGTCCGACGGCACCTACAGCCGCGGCATGGCGGGCTTCATCGCGGGATATGTGCGCAATTCCGGCACCCTGCCGGAGGCCGAGATCGACGCGTGGCTGTCCGACCTGAGGGCCCTGTCGGCGCGCGGGGACTACTTCATGTCCACGACGCGCTTCAGCTTCCTCGTGACGAAACCGGCCTAGCTGCCCCAGATCACCTTCACGTAGTTCCGGGTTTCCTTGTAGGGCGGGATGCCGCCGTGCTTCTGCACCGCCTCGGGGCCCGCATTGTAGGCCGCCAGCGCGAGGCGCCACGATTTGAACCGACGGTACTGCTTGGCCAGGTACCGCGCGCCGCCGTCGAGGTTCTGGCGGGGATCGTGCGGATCGACGCCCAGCCGTTCTGCCGTTGTCGGCATCAGCTGCGCCAGACCCACCGCGCCCTTGTGCGATACCGCCTTCGGGTTCCAGCCGGACTCCTGCTGCACGAGGCGCAGGAACAGGTCCTCGGGGATCGAATTCCGACGCGCCGCCTGCCGGGCCATCGACAGGTACTGACCGCGATACTTGCCCGAATAGACCCGCGCCAGACCGATGGTGCCGTTGTCCTTCAGAAGCGGTTGGGCATTGGGCGTCAGGCGGACGGAATAGTCGTATTGCGAGGCTGAGCGCGTATCGAGAACCTTGGTCCGCGACTTGAACACGTCGCTGCGCGACTTGGTACTGGCGAACATATCCGCGGCCGACGCCGCGGGCAGAACGATCATCAGCCCCGTCAGAAGCAGCGTGACACGCGCAAGCCTGCGTAAAACCCGATCTCCAACCGCCGTCCGCGACGGCCCAGCATCCAATTCTTGCAAGTTCATGTCTCCCATTCCACACGCCCCGGCGCCTTGTCTCTCTCCGTTTGCCAGTCACGACCCGGCACCGGACTGTGCGTATCGGTCAGGCGTGATCGGAGAGTTGCGTTTGCTCGGGGACGGCCCGTCCGGATTTCGAACCCTATCCACAGCGGATTGTTTGCGCCGCCACTATACTGAAATGACCGCCAAGCGCCAGACTTTCCGTGCCGGGGACGGCGGCAGCCTGCCTTCGGCATCTTTGCGCGGGCGGAACTTCGGTATAGGGTCATTCAACGCGGTGAAGCGCGGATTCGACGACAAACGAACTGAAACGACCTCTACAGGCGAAGGACACGAAGGCCATGGCCGGATCCATCAACAAAGTCATTCTCATCGGCAACCTTGGCCGCGACCCCGAGGTGCGCAGCTTCTCGAATGGTGGCAAGGTCTGCAACCTGCGCATCGCCACCTCGGACACCTGGAAGGACCGCGCGACGGGCGAGCGGCGCGAAAAGACCGAATGGCACACCGTGGCCATCTTCAACGAACACCTCATCCGGCTGGCAGAACAATACCTGCGCAAGGGCTCCAAGGTCTATGTCGAAGGCAAGCTGGAAACCCGCAAGTGGCAGGACCAGGCCGGCGCC
>TARA_R110002020_G_scaffold86731_10_pt1 | contig 19592 bp, 16 predicted proteins | sample TARA_R110002020 | Tara Oceans TARA_R110002020 (sample SAMEA4396489) | marine metagenome | biome: Westerlies Biome; feature: [MES] marine water layer (ENVO:01000295) within the mesopelagic zone...; material: water (ENVO:00002006), including particulate matter (ENVO:01000060) such...
TTCCAGCTCCCGGCCGACGCGCCAATAGGCGTCGCCCAGATGATCGTTGATCGTCGGGTCGGCCGGCTTGAGCTCGACGGCGCGTTCAAGTTCGCGCACCGCGTCCTCGTACTGGCCGAGCCGGTAATGCGCCCAGCCGAGCGAATCGACGATGTAGCCGTCATTGGGTCTGAGATCGACGGCGGCGCGGATCAGGTCCATGCCTTCCTCGAGGTTCATGTTCATGTCGATCCAGGAATAGCCGAGATAATTCATCACCTGCGGCTGGTCGGGATAGAGCTCCAGCGCCCGCTTGAACTGGGCCTCCGCCTTCGGCCACTGCTTGAGGCGCTCGTTGGCGATGCCGGCCTGGAAGAACAGGTTCCAGTCATTGCGGGTCGGCGTCGGCCCGATCACCGCAATGGCCTTCTCGTAGGTCTTGGCCATCTCGGCGTAGTCCTTGTCCACCGACAACACGCTGCCATAGGCGAGGTAGCTGCGGATGTCGCGCGGATCGGACTCGATCAGCGCGCTGAGATGGTCCTTGGCTTCGTCGGTACGGCCCAGGTCGGCAAGCGCCAGCCCGAGCTGTAGCTCCGACACCCGGCGCATCGGCGAGCTTTCCGGAACCTCTTCATAGATGGCGATGGCGTCCTCCGCCTTGCCCAGCCGTTCCTTGAGGCTCGCCAGCAGCACCAGCGTTGCGGCGTTGTCTGGATCGAGCACCCGGGAGAACTGCAGGTAGACGCCCACCGTCTCCTCCGCGCCGTCGCGGTTGAGCGCGCTGCCGAGCGTGAAGAAGGCCGCGGCCGCGCCCTGCTGCGCGGTCTTCACCCCGGCCTCGGGCTTGTCGCCTGCCTCGATCGTTTGTCTCAGCGCCGACAGCGGCGCGTAGCCGGGAGAAAACTCCTCGCCCGCCGACAGGGCGTCGAGGGCGGCGCGGATGTTTCCGTCGCGCGCTTCCAGCCCGGCCAGGGCCATCACCGCGCGGATATAGGTGTCGGGCGCCGTGCCGCCGGTCTGGGGGTCGGCGATCAGATCCGTGAAGTGCTTGCGCGCCTCCGCCTTGTTGCCCATGGCCTGCGCCATGGCGCCGGCATGGTAGCGGGTGAACACCGGATACCAGGGCGGCCCGTCGAGCGCGAGAATCGTCTTGATCGCCTGGTCGCCCTTGCCGTCGCCGAACTCCGCCCAGGCCTTCAGAAGCGTGTTGAGCAGGCGGTCGATCGGGTTGCTGTCGTCCGCATCGAGCAGGCTCGCGGCCTTGCGGTATTCGCGCTTGGTCACGGCCTCCACCATCAACGCCAGGTTCGAGACCTGGGCCACGGCGGGGTCATCCTTCATTTCGCGGGCAAGTGCTACGCCGTCCGCGAAGCGCCCGTCGGTCAGGAGCGCCACCATCAGCCGCTGCTTGATGTCGACATTCTCCGGGTCGAACTCGAGCGCCTTGGAATAGAACTCGATCGCCCGACCGGTGTCGTTGTCGACCTCCGCGGTCAGCCCGGCCAGAAACGCGCCGGCGAATCCGAGAAAATTGGGCTGGATCTCCTGCGTCTCTTCGGGCGCGGAGGCCGCTGCGTCGCTGGTTGCCGGAGCAAGCGCCCCGCCCATCGAAACGATCAGGCCCAGCGCAATGCTGGCCGCAAACCGGGCTGTCTTATTTCGCCGCATCAAGTTCTGCCTCATGTTTGATCTGGCCGCGCGCCGGCCACTGCCGAAGCACATTACCCGACACAATGGCTTTTTTGGCGCAGGGCGGCAAGGCCGGTGCAGGTCGCCCGTGGGCGCGGGGGCTCAGGAGGCGCGGTTGACGCAGAAAGCGATGACTTCCAGCAGCGCCGATTTTTCTTCCGAATCCGGCAGCGGCGCCAGCGCATCCCGGGCGATCGAGGCGTAATGCTCGGCGCGCACGGTGGTGTCCTTCAGGCTGCCATATTTGGTGATCAGCCCCATCGCCTTCTCCAGCGCCTGGTCGTCGGTGTTGCCGCCCTCGATCGCCTCGCGCCAGAACGCCCGCTCCGATTCGGAGCCGCGCCGGTAGGCGAGCACGACCGGAAGCGTGATCTTGCCTTCGCGGAAATCGTCGCCGACATTCTTGCCCAGATCATGGGCCGAGCCGCCGTAGTCGAGCACATCGTCGATCAGCTGGAACGCCAGCCCCAGATTGATGCCGTAGGACCTCAGCGCATTGCGCTCGGCCTTGCTCACGCCGGCGATGATCGGTCCCACTTCGCAGGCCGCCGAAAACAGCGCCGCCGTCTTGGCCCGGATCACCGACAGATAGTCGTCTTCGGTGGTTTCCATGTTCTTGGCGACGGAGAGCTGCAGCACTTCGCCCTCGGCGATCACTGCGGCAGCGGTCGACAGCACGTCGAGCGCATCGAGCGAGCCGACCTCGACCATCATCTTGAACGACTGGCCGAGCAGGAAATCGCCCACCAGCACGCTCGCCTGGTTGCCCCAGATCATGCGGGCGGTCGAGCGGCCGCGCCGCAGGTCGCTTTCGTCGACCACGTCGTCATGCAGGAGCGTCGCCGTGTGCATGAATTCCACCGAGGTCGCGAGCTTGATATGGGCCTCGCCGGTGTAGCCGAACATGGTCGCAGACGCGAGCGTCAGCATCGGCCTCAGCCGCTTCCCGCCCGACGAAATCAGATGGTTGGCCACCTCGGGAATCAGCGCGACATCCGATCCGGCCTTCGACAGGATCAACTGGTTGACCCGGTCCATGTCGCCGCGCGTCTTGTCGACAAGCGGCTTGACCGATGCGTCCCTGTGTTTTCCATCGTCCAGTGAAATGACCACACCCAATGCTACGGACTCCTGTTTTGACTTCCCGCGCACATTATTCAGCACGCGCTGCCACGGCAAGCGGCGAATTGGCGCGGAAGGGGCTTGATACCTGATACAATGGGATGAAACAAAGGGATGACAAGGAGAGCCGATGCACGATCTTATCCGCACCAACGACCCGGTGCTCATCTCATTCGTGGAAAGCCTGATGCGCGACGCAGGCATCGGCTGCCTGGTGGCCGACAGCGGCATGAGCATCCTCGAAGGCTCCGTCGGGGTGATCCCGCGGCGCATCCTGGTGGACCCGGCCATGGCCGGGCAGGCGCGGCGCATCATTGCCGACGCAGGGCTGGAAAACGAACTCAGGCCATGGACCGACAGTGACGCCTGACCCGGACCAGGACTTGGCCGCACCCGCCGCCGCCGATGCGCTGCCCGAACCGGGCGCGCTGGGCAACGACAACCCGACCGCGGAAGCCCCATCCGGCTTCACGGTCGACGCCTTCCACAATGGCGGGTTCTACCTGCTGCAGCCCGCGGGCGCCGGCCATCGCGCCGGGATCGATGCCATGCTGCTGGCCGCCACCGTGCCTGAGGGCGCCCGCGGCGTGCTCGCCGATCTCGGCGCCGGAGCCGGCGCCGCGGGCCTTGCGGCGGCCAACCGGCTTGGCGATCTCGACGTGGTGCTGATCGAGCGGTCGGCGGCGATGGCCGATTGCGCCCGCCGTTCGCTGGCGCTGGCGCAGAACGCCCACCTGGCCGGGCGCGTGCGGGTGCTTCAAGCCGACGTCACCCTTCACGGCGACCAGCGCCGCGCCGCGGGGCTGTCCGACCAGGCCTATGACTTTGCGATCATGAACCCGCCGTTCAATGCCGGCCGGGACCGCAGGACGCCCGACGCGCTGAAGGCCGAGGCGCATGTGATGGAATCGGGCGATCTGTTCGAACGCTGGCTGCGCACCGCCGGGGCAATTCTGAGGCCGGGCGGACAGGTGTCGGTCATTGCCCGGCCCGAATCGGTTGGCGATATTCTCGCGGCGCTGGGCAAGCGCTTCGGCGGCGCCGAGATCACGCCGGTCGTGCCCCGTCCGGGCGATGACGCGATCCGCATCCTGGTCACCGCCATCAAGGGCAGCCGCGCGCGGCTCGGCCTGCGCGACCGGATCCTCATCCACGACGGGCCCGGAAACGGATTTTCCGAGCGCATGCGCGATCTCGGCAATGGCCGCGCCGCCCTGCCGCGGCGGCTGCACAGCCGGCCATCAAAATAGGCCTGCGGCGCCCGGCGCCATTGCACTGCGACGGAAAAGACATACATGAACCGGTGCACGGCAAACGCCCGCATGAGCGCGGGGCATAACAGGAATGGTCCGCAATGATCTCTTTGAGTTCTCTCATCCCCGCACGCTTCAAGAAGGATGTCACCGTCATTCCGGTGGTCCGGCTCAACGGGGCGATCATGGCGGGCGGCAACCAGTTCCGCCAGAATGTCAACATTGCCACTGTCGCGCCGCTGCTGGAGCGGGCCTTCGCCGACAAGAAGGCGCCGGCGGTGGCGATCATGATCAATTCGCCCGGCGGCTCGCCGGTGCAGTCGCGGCTGATCTACAAGCGCATCCGCGATCTGGCGATGGAGAAGGACAAGAAGGTCCTGATCTTCGTCGAGGACGTGGCCGCCTCGGGCGGCTACATGATCGCCTGCGCCGGCGACGAGATCTTCGCCGACCCGTCCTCCATCGTCGGCTCCATCGGCGTCATTTCCGCGGGCTTCGGCTTCACCGGCCTGATCGACAAGTTGGGCGTCGAGCGCCGCGTCTACACCGCGGGCCAGAACAAGTCGCTGCTCGATCCGTTCAAGCCGGAGAAGGCCGAGGACGTGGCCCGCCTGAAGGACCTGCAGCTCGAGATCCACAGGGTCTTCATCGACCTGGTCAAGGGCAGCCGCGGCTCCAGGCTCAAGGACGATCCGGACCTGTTCACCGGCCAGTTCTGGACCGGGATCGGCGGCAAGGAGCTGGGACTGGTCGACGAACTGGGCGATCTCCGCTCCACCCTGCGCGCCCGCTACGGCGACAAGGTCAGGATGCGGCTGATTGCGCCTCAGCGCGGCCTGTTCGGCCGCCGGGTCCCGGGCGTCAACACCGGCCTCGTCGGCGGCGCGCTTGCGGGGATCGGCGAAGCAGGGTTGAATGTGCTCGAGGAACGCGCACTCTGGTCGCGCTACGGGTTGTAGGAGAAACGGGCATCGTGGCAACCCGGTGGGGCCGCCACGCCTGATCCCCAAGTGAGGAAAGGACTGCAGCAATGCCGCAATTGCTTCTGCTCGCCGCCGTGGGGGCGGTCGCATGGTTCGGCTACAAGCGTTTTCTGCTGGAGGCCGAACGGGTCAATGCGCGGGTCAGGGACGCCGAGAAGGAAACCCGCACCGGCGCGCAGGGCACGCTGATCGAGGACCCGACCACCGGCGAGTACCGTCTGAGAAAGCCCGACGAATAAGACCCTGGCCCGTTGAAGCGGAGCGGCTCCAACCCCGCGCTCTTGACCGTAAGGAAGAGCCGTGGCACCTGTCGCCGCACTTTCAGGGCCGCTTGATCGCGGCTTGAAGCGACCGACTTCCCATCCGGATCCCGACCATGACCGCAGACCTTCCCGATCACATGTTGCCCACCCGTTCGTTCCAGGCGCTGATTCTCGCCCTGCACCGCTACTGGGCCGATTACGGCTGCGTGGTTCTGCAGCCCTACGACATGGAAGTGGGCGCCGGAACCTTCCACCCGGCCACCACCCTGCGCGCGCTCGGGCCAAAACCCTGGAACGCCGCCTATGTGCAGCCCTCGCGCCGCCCCAAGGACGGCCGCTACGGCGAGAACCCCAACCGGCTGCAGCACTACTACCAGTACCAGGTGATCCTCAAGCCCAACCCGTCGAACCTGCAGGAGCTCTATCTCGGTTCGCTCGCCGCCATCGGCATCGACCCGCTGCTGCACGACATCCGCTTCGTCGAGGATGACTGGGAAAGCCCGACGCTCGGCGCCTGGGGCCTCGGCTGGGAATGCTGGTGCGACGGCATGGAAGTCAGCCAGTTCACCTATTTCCAGCAGGTCTGCGGCATCGAATGCGCGCCGGTTGCGGGTGAGCTGACCTATGGTCTCGAGCGGCTGGCGATGTATGTCCAGGGCGTCGACAATGTCTACGACCTCAATTTCAACGGTCGCGAAGGCACTGAAAAGGTGACCTATGGCGATGTCTTCCTGCAGTCCGAACAGGAGCATTCGCGCTACAATTTCGAGATCGCCGACACCGCGATGCTGCTCAAGCATTTCGAGGACGCCGAGAAGGAATGCGAGGCCATCCTCAAGTCAGGCGCCCCGCATGAGCCCGGCGCGCTGCACAGATGCGTGCTGCCCGCCTATGACCAGTGCATCAAGGCGAGCCATGTGTTCAACCTGCTCGATGCCCGCGGCGTGATCTCGGTGACCGAGCGGCAGGGCTATATCCTGAAGGTGCGCAACCTGTCGCGCCAGTGCGGCGAGGCCTTCCTGCTGACCGACGCCGGCGGGGCGAACTACCTGCAGGCAGCCGAATAGCCGGTCTTCACCGGCGGCAGGCTCTCTGAAGTTCGGGCAATCCTCAGGCGGCTGAAGCGGATCGGGTCGGACCGATCAGGCTCGTTCTGTCGGAAAGAGCGCCGTTGTGATGGGCGCGCTTGTCCTCGTACATTTCCAGATCCGCCCGCTTGACCAGATCCTCCATGCTTTCGCCATCCCGGCTCGTGGCCGTGCCGATGGCGACGCTTAGCGGCGCATTGGAATAGAACTGGTTGTTGATGTGCAGCAGCTCGTTGATGGTGTCGACCATGGACGCGACCGCCTTCTTGTCGGCGCCGGGCATGAGGATCGCGAATTCGTCGCCGCCGATGCGGGCGGCGTGGTTGGGCCGCGACACCACGCCGCTCAGCACCTCACCGAAGCGGCGCAACAGCGTGTCGCCGGCATCGTGTCCGAGCTGGTCGTTGGCCTCCTTGAGGCCATTGAGATCCATGACGATGGCCGAGACCGGGCGCAGCGACTTGCGCTCCAGCCGGTTGAGCTCGTCCTTGTAGAAGGCGCGGTTGTGCAGCTTGGTCAGCACGTCGTGCTTGCCCAGGTATTCGAGATAGGCCTCGGCCTTCTTGCGTGCGGTGATGTCGGTCAGCGCCACCTGCACCCGGGCCCAGTCTTCCTCATGGCCCGGCAGCACGGCGAAATGCAGCAGGATATGGCGGATGGTGCCGTCGAGCGCGTAATTGACCACTTCGCGGTGGTGGTACAGCTTGCCTTCCCACAGGTCCATCAACTGCTCGCGGAAGGGTTTTTCCATCTCGTCGCGCAGGATCTCCGCCTGCCGCCGGAGCAGGGTCTGGACATCGTCGGCGCAGAACAGGTCGAGCGTCGCCTGGTTGACGTCGATGATGCGGATTTCGCTCATGCACTGGCGCACGAATTCCGGATGCACGTCCATGAACACGCGGAAATCATCGATGCCGCGGTCGCGCACGTCCTCGATCAGGTTGCGGATCTCGCTGAAATCCTCGACCCACAGCGACACCGGCGAATGCTTGAACAGGCCCTCGGCGTGCTGCCGGCTTTCGATCTCGTTGCGCCGCGCATCCTCGCGCGCCGTCACGTCCTCGGTGGTCAGCAGGATACGCGAGAGCGTCTGCTCGTGGCCGGGCACGACCGTGCCCTTGAGCTGGATGTCCATGCGCTTGCCGGAAAGCGAGTAATTGACGGCGTTGCTGCAGAACTCGGTCTTGCCGTCCCACAGCTCCGACAGTTCGTTGACGTGGTTGTGCAGCATGTCGTCGCGAAATACGCCCGAAAGGTTGTCGACCAGGTGCTGGAGGCTCCTGGCCTCGAACAGCTCCAGCGTCTTGGTGTTGACCTGCAGCACCCGGATCTTGCTCGAGCAGGCGGCCACGCGCGTTATGTCCTGCTTGAGAAAGGCGCGGATGTCCGCAACGCCTTCGGCCCGCCATTGATCGAATTGCTGCTTCACGCCGCTGAAATCCTCGATCCACATGGCAACCGGAGCAAGGTCGAAAATGGTTGCGTCAAAATCAGTCATATCAAAGAGTTCCCGTATCGGTAAAATCCGTTGGGCCTGTAATTCGGCAAGCGCGCATGGTCAGTCGTCGCTATTTATGGCGGACGAATGGTAAATCTTTGCTTGATAAATCCTGCCAAAACTCGACTGCCGCGCGAATTGGACCGGGCGCGCGAACGGGCCGGGCCTGTATCCGGAGCGCACCTCGGTTTCCTCCGCGCGTTATCCCGTGGATTTTCACGGCGAGTCTGCGTAAGGTCGTCGCGCTGTCAGGTCGGGCCTGCGCACAGGATCAATGATTGGTTTAACGCCGGGGGTGGACTCATGGGGATGTGGATTATTGTGGCGGTGCTGGCAGGCGTCGCGCTGTACGCAGTTTCGCTCTACAACACGCTGGTCAAGAACCGCCAGATGGCGGGGGAGGGCTGGAGCGGCATCGATGTCCAGCTCAAGCGCCGCGCCGACCTGATCCCCAATCTGCTGGAATCGGTCAAGGGCTACATGACCCATGAGCGGGAACTGCTCGAGGAAGTCACCCGGCTGCGCGGCCAGGCGGTCGCCGGCAGCAATGCCTCGCCCGAACAGCGCGCGACGCTCGAAGGCGCCTTGAGCGGCGCGCTCGGCCGGCTGATGGCAGTGGCGGAGAGCTATCCCGACCTGAAGGCCAACGAGAACTTCAAGGAGTTCCAGCAGGCGCTCGAGGAGACCGAAAACGAGATCTCGATGTCGCGGCGCTATTACAACGGCGCGGTGCGCAACCTGAACGTCTCGGTGGAATCCTTCCCGTCGAACCTGGTCGCCAACCAGTTCGGCTTCGTCAAGGCCGAGTATTTCGAGATCGAGGACGCTGCCGACCGTGCGGTTCCGACCGTCAAGTTCTGACGGCGTGAAGGGCGGATCTGCGGGAATGACCGAATGACACCTGACAAGCTGACCATCGTGCCGCCGGGGCATGCGCTTTCGGGCAGGGTGGCGCCGCCCGGCTCGAAGTCGATCACCAACCGCGCCCTGTTGCTGGCCGGAATCGCCAGGGGCGAGAGCCGGCTCACCGGCGCGCTCAAGAGCGACGACACGCGCTACATGGCCGACGCCCTGCGCGCCATGGGGGTCCGCATCGAGGAGCCCGAGGACACGAGTTTCGTCGTCACCGGAAACGGCGGCCTCAGCGCGCCCGCCCATCCGCTGTTCCTGGGCAATGCCGGCACCGCGGTCCGCTTCCTGCCCGCTTCCATCGCAGCCCTCGTCACAGGCGAGGTGATCGTCGACGGCGACCAGCACATGCGCAAGCGGCCGATCCTGCCGCTGGTCACGGCGCTCAAGTCCCTTGGCGTCGACATCGACGCGCCGTCGGGCTGCCCGCCCGTGACGATCCGCGGCACGGGCGGCTTTGCCGCCCACCGCGTGGTGATCGACGCGGGTCTGTCGAGCCAGTATGTCTCGGCGCTGCTGATGGCAGGCCCCTGCGCGGGCAAGCCCTTCACCGTCGAACTCGCCGGCGACGAGATCGGCGCGCGCGGCTATATCGACCTGACGATTGCGGCGATGCGGGCCTTCGGCGCCACCGTCGAGCAGGTCACGCCGTCGGTCTGGACGATCGAGCCCACCGGCTACCGCGCCGGCGATTTCCACATCGAGCCGGATGCGTCGGCCGCCACCTATCTCTGGGCCGCGGAGGCGCTTACCGGCGGCCGCATCGACATCGGCACGCCGTCGTCCGAATTCACCCAGCCCGACGCGAAGGCCTTCGAGGTGATTTCCGCCTTTCCCGCCATGCCGGCTGTGATCGACGGCTCGCAGATGCAGGACGCCATCCCGACGCTCGCCGTGCTCGCCGCCTTCAACACCACGCCGGTCCGCTTCACCGGCATTTCCAACCTGCGGGTCAAGGAATGCGACCGGGTGAGGGCGCTGTCGCTGGGGCTCAACGCCATCCGCGACGGCCTGGCGCGCGAGGAGGGCGACGACCTGGTCGTGTCCGGCGATCCCGCTCTCGCCGGACGGCATCAGCCGGCCGAGATCGACACCTTCGCCGATCATCGCATCGCCATGAGCTTCGCGCTCGCCGGGCTGAAAACCTCCGGCATCGCCATTCTCGATCCCAGATGCGTCGGCAAGACCTATCCCGGCTATTGGGATGCTCTGGCCTCGCTCGGCGTCGGGTACCTCGAGGAGAGACCGCGATGAAATGGCTGTTGGTGCTGGTTTCGACTCTGCTGCTGTCGCTCGCGCTGACGCTGGGCGCGATGGCCCGCGAGGAGATCCGCGAGTTCCGCGCCGACATCACGGTCAATGCCGACGCCTCGCTGGAGGTCACCGAGACCATCACCGTCAATGCCGAGGGCAACGCCATCCGCCGCGGCATCTTCCGCGACATCCCGCTGCGCGCGCTCGACGAATGGGGCCTGTGGGCGAGCAACGGCTTCGACCTGGTCGAGGTGCTGCACAACGGGCGGACCACGCCCCACAGCACCGAATGGCAGGGACGGTTTCTCAGGATCTATATCGGCGATCCGGAAGTCTTCATTCCGCGCGGCGAGCACACCTACACGATCCGCTACGTGACCACCCGGCAGCTGCGCTATTTCGACGATTACGACGAGATCTACTGGAACGTCACCGGCAATTTCTGGAGTTTCCCGATCCTCGAGGCCGTGGCGGTGGTGGATCTGCCCGAAGGCGCCCGCGCCACGCAGGTCGACGCCTATACCGGCCCGGTTCGGGCCGAGGGCAAGGATTTCGCGGTCTCCGGCGAGGGCGGTCAGGAGGTCGTGTTCGAGACCACCCGCCCGCTCGGACCCGAGGAAGGCATGACCATCGCCGTGGGTTTCACCAAGGGCGTGGTGACGCCGGACGAGGGCGGCGCCTTCGCCATGCTGGGCGCCAATTTGGGGATCTTCCTGATCATCCTCGGCTGGCTTGCCGTTCCGGCCTATTTCTTCTGGATCTGGAACAAGGTCGGCCGCGACCCGCCGGCGCCGCCGATCATCCCGCTGTTCCATCCGCCCGAACAGCTCTCGCCGGCAGCGCTGTCGTTTGCGCATTTCAACGGTTTCCGCACCGGCAAGAAAGGCGTCGACCTGCCGTTCATCGCGGCGCTCCTGTCGCTCGGCGTCAAGCGCTTCCTGGTGATCGACGAGGACGCCCATGGACAGGTCACGCTCAGGCGCGGACCGATGGCGGAAGCGTCCAACGCGCCGGCCTTGCCCCCGGGCGAGGCGGCGCTCTTTTCGGGACTTCTGCTGAACCGCGAGGAGATCATCCTCGACAAGCACAACGGTCCGGCGCTGCAGAGCGCCGGCTCCAACCTGCGCGGAGCCATCTCGAAGGAATATGCCGGCCGCTACTACAATTCCAATCTGGGCTGGCTCGTTCTCGGCGCGATCTTCGCGTTTGCAACCTTCATCGTCGGTCTTGTGCTGCAGAACCCGCCGGAGGACGGCATCCTCTATTTGATCCCCGTGCTGATGACCTCGCTGTTCGGCGGCGGCCTTTGGGTGGCGGGGCGATCGCTCTACCGGGAGCCGGGCCTTGGCAGCCGGATCACCGGCGCCTTCCTGTTCGTGCTCGGCGCCGCAATCTTCGTGATCGGCGTGCTGGTCGTCGTCATTCCGGGCAAACTGCCGGTCTACCAGCTGGCCGGCGCGCTGCTGATCGTCGGCATGGCCACCATGATCGCCATGATCTGGCTGATCGGCGCGCCGACCGCGATCGGGTCCAAGGTGCTGACCGACATCAAGGGCTTCAAGCTTTATCTCGAAACCGCCGAGACCAACCGGCTCAACATGCGCGATGCGCCTGAGATGTCGGAAGAGCTGTTCGAGCGCTTCCTCCCCTATGCGGCCGGCCTCGGCGTCGAAAAGCCCTGGTCGGAAGCCTGGGCGGCGCAGCTCGCCCGGATCCAGCCCGACCGGGAGCCGAACTCCCAGCCGCGCTGGTACCACGGCAATTCCTGGTCGCCCGGCAATATCGGCGCGGCGGCGTCGTCCTCGGTGGCGGCCGTCTCGGCGGCGATGGCCGCCTCGATGCCCGAGCCCAAGAGCTCCTCGGGCTCGTCCGGCGGCGGCTCCTCGGGCGGCGGCGGCGGTGGCGGCGGCGGCGGCGGCTGGTAGGGCACGGGTTGCGGCGGCGCGCGCCCAAGGGCCTGCCTGTTCGGGCAATCGACAGGTGGAGGTGTTGATCGATGACGAAGGCAAAACTCCTCGCACAGGCGCCGGTGCTGCTGGTGTCAGACGTGATGACGAGCGTCGAATTCTGGAAACAGAAGGCCGGCTTCGCCGCCCGCCTTTACGGCGAACCGCCGCATTTCGCCATTTTGCGGCGCGACAGCGTGTATGTCATGCTGTCGCAGGCCCCGGCTGGCCACTCCATCGTTCCCTACTGGAAAATCAACGACAAGCTCTGGAACGCCTATTTCTGGGTTGACGACGCCAAGGCGCTCTACGAGGAATTCCGCCAAGCCGGCATGCCTATCGACTATCATCTGGGCGTTCAGCCCTACAATGTTCTCGAATTCGGCATTCAGGACCCTGACGGATACGACATCGCCTTCGGCCAGGACCTCGAAGGCTAATCGCCGCTCTCGCGCTCAATCGGCGGATGACTTTTCGGGCGTGGCTTGCTAAGTCCCGCCCGAAACTCATTTCTGGAAAATTCCATGCCCGATCTTCTTATCGAACTCCGCTCCGAGGAGATTCCCGCCCGCATGCAGCGCAAGGCCGCGGGCGATTTGCGCAAATCGGTGACCGACGCGCTGGTCGATGCCGGGCTCACCTACGAGGCCGCGCGGGAATACTGGACGCCGCGGCGGCTTGCGCTCGACATCCGCGGCCTGACCGCGCGCTCGATGGATGTGCGCGAGGAGATCAAGGGACCCTCGACCAAGGCGCCGGAACAGGCGCTGGCGGGCTTCATGCGCAAGGCCGGGCTCACCGACATCTCTCAGGCCCATGTGCATTCGGACCCGAAGAAGGGCGACTTCTACGTGGCCCATATTTCAAGGCCCGGCCGCGATGCCGAGGAGATCATCGCCGACGTCATGCCCGGCATCATCCGCGGCTTCTCCTGGCCGAAATCGATGCGCTGGGGCGCGGCTTCGATGCCGAAAGGCCTGAGCTTCGCGGGCATCGAAGGCAAGGGGCCGGAGGCGCTCCGCTGGGTGCGCCCGCTGCAGTCGATCGTCTGCACCTTCGGCCCGGAGACCGAGGAGCCGACGGTCATCCGCTTCACCATCGACGGGATTGTCGCCGGCAACACCACCGCGGGCCACCGCTTCCATGCGCCCGAGAGCTTCACCGTGCGCCGCTTCGACGATTACGTCGACAAGCTCGAGCGCGAGAAGGTCGTGCTCGACGCCGAGCGGCGCAAGGAGATCATCCTTGCCGACGCCCAGAACCTGGCCTTCGCCTCCGGGCTCGAACTGGTCGAGGACGAGGCCCTGCTCGACGAGGTCTCGGGCCTGGTCGAATGGCCGGTGGTGCTGATGGGCGAGTTCGAGGAGGACTTCCTCGCGATCCCCGACGACATCATCCGGCTCACCATCAAGACCAACCAGAAATGTTTCGTGCTGCGCAGGCCCGGCGGCGGGCTGTCCAACAAGTTTATCCTGGTCGCCAACATCGAGGCCAGCGACGGCGGCCGCGAAATCGCCCTCGGCAACGCCAAGGTGGTCCGCGCGCGGCTTTCCGACGCGCTCTATTTTTGGACCACCGACCAGGCCAATTTGCCGGACCTCGCCGGGCTGGAAGATTCGGCCAGGAAATTCGGCCTCGACCTTGCCAAGCCGCTTGATCAGCGCATGGCCAAGCTCGACCATCTGGGCGTCACCTTCCACGCCAAGCTGGGCACGCAGGGCGAACGGGTGAGCCGCATTGCGAAACTGGCCGAAGAACTGGCGCCGGTGGTGTGGGAAAGTCTGTCTCTGGGTAAGTCGCCGCAGGCGACCCCGTTGGGGCATACCCCCAACCCCTCCCCTCAAGGGGGAGGGGAGGACGAGAGCACCGCGCCAGCATCCCCCTCCCCCTTAAGGGGAGGGGCTAGGGGTGGGGGTACGGCGTCAGATGCGATTGCCGACCCTCAAGGAGAGCAGATCGCGATACTCGCCCGCCGCGCGGCGCTGCTGGCCAAGGCGGATCTCACCACCGAAGTCGTGGGCGAATTCCCCGAACTGCAGGGCGTCATGGGCCGCATCTATGCCGGTCTTCAGGGCGAGCATTCATCCGTCGCGCTCGCCGCTGAAGAACACTACAAGCCGCAGGGCCCCTCCGATGCGGTCCCGACAGACCCGGTGGCGATCGCGGTCGCGCTCGCCGACAAGCTCGACACTCTGGTCGGCTTCTGGGCCATCGACGAAAAGCCCACCGGATCGAAGGATCCTTATGCGTTGCGGCGCGCTGCGCTGGGCGTGATCCGGATTTTGGTGGAGAATGGGATTCGACTAGCTTCCGGAAAAGCTGTTGAAAACGCGGCCAAGCGCGTACTCACCGAGACTTATTACCGATCAACGACCGACACGCATCAACGAATTGAGGATTCGGACACGGCATTTTCTGGAGAAATTGCCGTACGTTTTTCCGGGTCGGTGAAGGCGTTTGAAGCCAAGGCCTACGACGCCATATTTGGTGGTACGGAAACTCAGAGCATTAATGCCGATCTCCTCTCCTTCTTCCACGACCGCCTGAAAGTCTATCTGCGCGACCAGGGCGCCCGCCACGATCTGATCGACGCGGTGATCACGCCCGAATCCGACGATCTCCTGGACATCACCCGCCGGGTGGCGGCCCTCGGCGCGTTCCTCGACACCGAGGACGGCCGGAACCTGCTGGCCGGCGCCAAGCGTGCCGCCAACATTCTCGCCGCCGAGGAGAAGAAGGGCACGCGGGTGGCCGACACGGTCGACCCGGCGCTGTTCGAGCTTGAGGCTGAGCGGACACTTCACGAGGCGGTCAGCCGCTCCGTCGCCCAGGCATCAAGGGCGATCGAGGCGGAGGACTATGCGTCCGCCATGGGCGCGTTGGCGGATTTGCGCGCGCCGGTGGACGTGTTCTTCGAGGCCGTGCTGGTCAATGCCGAGGACGAGGCCGTGCGCGCCAACCGGCTGGCGCTGCTCGCCATGATCCGTGAGGCCACCGGCGCGGTCGCCGATTTTTCGAAGATCTCCGGCTGACGCCGGGGATCGCGGCCTCTGCCGGGGAACGGCCTATTTGGAGATCTGATCGCCGCTGATGATCATGGTTACATGGGCGCCGGCTTTCGACCACTCATAGCTGACCGATCCGCCGAGCTGCCGTTCGATGGTCTTGCGCACGAGGCTCGAGCCGAAGCCGCTCATCTCCGGCTCGGAGGTCACTTCGGGGCCTCCGTGTTCGGCCCACACGATCTTGACATTGTCGCCCTCCATGGAGCCGGACACATCGACCGTCCCTTCCATCGAGAGCGACCCGTATTTGACGGAATTGGTCGCCAGTTCATGCACGATGAGCGCCAGCGCGGTCGCGGTGACCTGACCGACACCCATGCGCGGCACCGCCACGCGGATGCGGTCGTCGAACTCCGCCCCGACGTCGTAGGGCGCGAGCAGCACGGAGAAGATGTCCCCCAGGAGCGCGGTCTGTCCTTCGCTGCCCGGCACCGGACGGACCAGGTCATGGGCGCGGTCGAGGGCCGCCAGCCGGTTCATCAGCTGCTTGGTCATGTCCTCCATCGAGGACGAGGAGCGCGACGTGATGCGCGTCAGGCTCGAGGCGATGGCCAGCAGGTTCTTGACCCGGTGGCTCATCTCGCCGGCCAGCAGTTCATTGCCTTCTTCGGCCTGCCTGCGGTCGGTGATGTCGAGAAAGATGCCGGTCACCTCGCCTTCCACGATGCCTGCGTCCCGGCCTCTCCCGCGGGCGGAAATCCACTTCACATGCGGCCCGCTCTTGGTGCGGAAATCGATCTCGTAGGATCCTTCGCTCGCCCGGGTCGCGGCGAAGGCCTCGCTCACCCGGTCCCGGTCCGCGGGATGGATCTTGGCCGACAGCAGGTCGAATGTGAGCTCCGGTCCCCGTGGAACTTCCCACAGCCGGTAGCCGCGGTCATCCATGGCGAACTCGTCTGTTTCGACATTCCACGTCCACAAGGACACGCCGGCTGCGTCGATGGCGCGGCGCAGGGCATCGTAATCCCATTCGGAAGTCTCGTTCGGGGTCTCGGACACATTGCCTCACATAGTCGGAATTTCTGCGAACCACGACAGATCATGCAACGCGCCAGCCCCATGATAGCCGTCGGGCATGTCTGCATCAAGGCTTGGCGGCCAGGAAGATCCCCTGCGGCTGCCCCGAAAGCCCGAAGCCGGCGACCCCTGGAGGTGGGCGCCGGCTGGGTGCCATCGCGGACCCGGACGGGGGCTTGCGCGGCAGGGACGGGTTGATCCCGTCCGGTTTCGAAGGTCTCAGTTGAGCCGAAGCTCGAATTTCGAGGCGTCGAGCGGCGTTGCTGCCGCCTGTTCGCCGAGCGCGGAGGTCTTGGTGTCCTTGTCGATGCCGGGCGCGGTGTTGGCGATCACCGGCTCGAACAGCGGCGGCTCGGCCGTGGTCTCGGCGGTGACCGGCGGCTGGGCTTCGACGGGCGCCTTGTCGGTGCCGGTTTCGGCGATCTGCTCGGTTTCGGGCTTGGCCACGCCGAGCGCGATGAGATCGAGGTCGGTGGCCTTGCGGACCATGGTGACGGGCGAGCCGCCGAGCCAGTTTTCGGTGCGGTAGATCATCATCTGGCCGTCGATATTGCGTACCTCGATGATCTGTTCGCCGGGCGCGAGCTTGATCTCGGCCTCTTCGGCGGCCTTTTTCGCGGCCTCGCGGGCGCAGGCCGGGCAGCCCACTTCGATGATGCTGCTGCGGTCGCTTGACGTCGGCGCGAAGGTGTCGACCGAGCCGGCATTGGCCGCTCCGGCGGCCGCGCACAGGGCGGCGGCAATCATCACTCTCAGCATGGCGCATACTCCCGTTCTATCCGGAAATCTCCGGTTCTGGTGCATGCACTCTAGCAACCGGCCGTTACGATCCGGTTCTTGGATGCGGTAAACGAGGGGTTAATGCGATTTCTCGCGCTCGATCGCCCGCCAGCCGATGTCGCGGCGGCAGAACCCGCCCGGCCAGTCGATCGCGTCGACCGCCGCGTAGGCCCGGTCCCGGGCGGTGGTGACGTCGGCGCCGGTCGCGGTGACATTGAGCACACGGCCGCCATGGGCGACCAGCCGGCCGTCCCTGATCGCCGTCCCGGCATGAAACACCTTGGCGCCCGTCGCCTCCGCCGCATCCAGCCCCGCGATCGGCGTGCCCTTCCTGGGCGTGCCGGGATAGTTCTCCGCCGCCATCACCACGGTGAGCGCCGCCTCGTCGCTCCAGTCCGCCGAGAGGTCGGCCAGGCGTCCCTCGGCCGCGGCCTTGAGCAGCGGCAGGATGTCGCCCTTGAGCCGCATCATCAGCACCTGACATTCAGGATCGCCGAAGCGGACATTGTATTCGATCAGCTTGGGCCCGGCCTCGTCGATCATCAGCCCGGCATAGAGCACGCCCCTGAACGGCGCGCCGATCGCCGCCATGCCGCGCATGGTGGGCTCGATGATCTCTTGCATGGTCTGCGCCACCAGGTCCGGCGTCATCACCGGGGCCGGCGAATAGGCGCCCATGCCGCCGGTATTGGGGCCGGTGTCGCCGTCGCCGACGCGCTTGTGGTCCTGCGCCGTGCCGAAGGGCAGGGCGGTCTCGCCGTCGCACAGGCAGAAGAAGCTCGCCTCCTCGCCATGCAGGAACGCTTCCACCACCACCTCGGCGCCTGCCTCGCCGAAGGCGCCTTCGAAACAGTCGTCGATCGCCGCGAGCGCTTCATCGAGCGTCATCGCCACGGTCACGCCCTTGCCGGCCGCCAGCCCATCGGCCTTGATGACAATCGGCGCGCCCTGCGCGCGGACATAGGCCTTGGCCTTTGGTGCGTTGTTGAAGCGCTGATAGGCCCCGGTGGGGATGCTTTCGCGCGCGCAGAGATCCTTGGTGAAGCCCTTGGAGCCTTCCAGCTGCGCGGCTTTCGCCGACGGCCCGAACACCGGGATGCCGGCCTGGTCCAGCGCATCGGCCAGCCCCGCCACCAGCGGCGCCTCGGGCCCGACCACCACCAGGTCGATCGCCGTGTCGCGGCAGAAGCCGACGACGGCGTCGTGATCGTTGACGTCGAGATCGCTCAGCACCGCATGCTCGGCGATGCCCGGATTGCCCGGCGCGGCATGGAGTGTGCCGAGGAGTGGCGACTGGGCGATCTTCCAGGCCAGCGCATGCTCGCGGCCGCCGGACCCGATCAACAGCACATTCATCATCGGTCTTCTCCATCCGAGTGGGCAGGGCGGCGGCCGGCAGGCCGTGCTGGCACCGGGTTAGGAAAACATCGCCGCGGGGTCAAGCGAAGAACAGGGCAAGGAGCCGCAACAGGGGCCGAAAATCATGCCCCTGCGCCGCATTTGACTCGCGCCGTTCCTCCCTGCCTGAGGGGGCCTGCCTTGCGTTTGGGCCGACAACCAACCCATGTCGCGCGAGGCTTGACAAGGCGCTTGCAACAACGACATACGAACCAACAAGATGAGCCATGGCCCCCGGAACATTCAATCTCGACGTGCGTTGGAAGCATCATGGAAAGGAGGTCAGCCGAATGCTTCAACTTCTCTACGTCAGCGGCGCCTCGCGTCCGATGTCTGACGCTGATATCGAAGACATCCTCACTACCTCCAAGCGCAACAACAGCCAGGCCGGAATCACCGGTATGCTGTTGTGGGCCGACGGCATCTTCATCCAGGTTCTGGAAGGCGAGGTGGGCAAGGTGAAGGCCCTGGCCCGGCGGATCGAGGCCGATGCCCGGCATCGCAATTTCATGGTCCTGCTCGAACAGTTCTCAGAGCAGCGACTGTTTGCGGACTGGAGCATGGGTTTCAAGAAGCTCGAAAAGACGAACGAGGCGGACGCCAATCTCTTCGAGATTTCACACGCGGCACTGTCCGAACGCATCGGCGATCACGACGGCGGCCTGTTCCTTGACGCGATCGTGGCCTTCAGCCGGGACTTCCTTCCTTCGCCGGGGCAAGGCCCGGAGCGGCCGCGCCACGAGCGCCGATAATCGCCCAAGCCTCGACAGCCGTCTTGACCAGTCCCGCTCCGGGTGGCAACAGTCGCTGCATGTCCGCTGCACCTGATCCGACCTCAGAGCACCACGCCCGGGTGGCCGATGCGCCCTCGGGCAACTGGGTCTATCGCGTCCTGCCAAGGGCGCTGTGGCCGCATGCCCAGCTTGCCCGCTGGGACCGACCGATTGGCTGGCAACTCCTGATGTGGCCGTGCTTCTGGTCGGCGGCGCTGGCCGCCAACGTGGCGCATTCGCCCTTGAATGTGGACACGGTCTGGTACCCCGCGCTCACATTGTGGCACCTGGTCCTGTTCATGATCGGCGCCATCGCCATGCGCGGCGCCGGATGCACCTGGAACGACCTTGTCGACCACAGGATCGACGCCAAGGTGGCGCGCACGCGCTCGCGGCCGCTGCCGTCGCGGCGCATCACCCGCGAGGCGGCCACCGTGTTCCTCGTCGTCCAGGCGCTTGTCGGCCTCGCCGTGCTGCTCCAGTTCAACTGGTTTTCGATCCTGCTCGGTTTCGCCTCGCTTTTCGTCGTGGTGATCTACCCCTTCGCCAAGCGCTTCACCGACTGGCCGCAG
>TARA_R110002020_G_scaffold107583_9_pt1 | contig 19577 bp, 29 predicted proteins | sample TARA_R110002020 | Tara Oceans TARA_R110002020 (sample SAMEA4396489) | marine metagenome | biome: Westerlies Biome; feature: [MES] marine water layer (ENVO:01000295) within the mesopelagic zone...; material: water (ENVO:00002006), including particulate matter (ENVO:01000060) such...
GGGTTTTATTGATAAGACTACAACTTTCTACAAGGGATCTGGTAAGCCAGTCGCTATTGGTACTGAGTTATATCACGTAGGTTCTTTACTAGGCCAAGTAGGCAGTAACTCGATGACGCGAGGAATTTGTTCTCAAGTTGGTAGAGTTCTAGACTTAGGAAATAGCGACGGCGTTGTTTTTGATCAAACGACAGTTACAGCATTTCCGGGGTCTAGTGGCGGTGGAGTTTTTCTTAGTGAAAGATCTGGCGAAAAATCTGGACAATATATGGGCATGCTTGTCAGAGGTGCTGGTGAAACTTTCAACCTGATCGTCCCAGTAAGGCGAATGAGAAAGTACGCTAAAAAAGAAGGTATACTGTGGGCTATAGACACTGATGTCAAGACCCCTTCCATAAATGACATAAGAAATATTAGTCCAGAAGGAAGATCTTCAACACCTAAAAGCTCTACCGGCAAGAGTCTACCAACAAAAGATGGTATAAAATTTCCGATTCTACCTGCCACTAAGCAGCCCTCTCAGGCTAGTTTCGAGAAAAGAAGACTATGAGAACAACAATTAATCTTATAATCTTATTTATAGTCTGCACTGCTGCGAATATTGGAATCAGTTTATATTATTTCGATAATCAAAAAGCTAATACCAAATCCGCAGAAATAAAGACACCTTCCACTGTTGGGTATGAGGCAGCAGCAATAGCTGCTGCTTTAGAAAATGCACATAAGCAATCTTTATACAGAGACACTGTGATTGTAAAACAGGTTCTCAGAACTCAGCATCATCTAAAAATGCATGATAAAAAGGTTCCGATGTGCCCCGATTGTATTAACTCAAAACCCGGTATAAAATATAAGTATACCGTAGCGGAATAAACAAAATGCCAAATCCTGCTGATTTGCAAATAATAATCTTTATGTCACAAGAGTGCCCATATTGTTATAAGTTAAAAACTAAAGTGTTGATTGATGATAGAGTTGTTAGATCTATGGGAAAATATTATGGAGGAAAGCCGCTGTTCTTATACAAGGGGACAGAGACATACTCAGAGGCCAAAGATATCTTTGATGTTGTTCATCTCCCGTGCATAATTATTATGGACCAAAGAAGAAACGAAGTAAAACGGACGTATTTTCTGGAAGCTCAAGAAATGAACGAGTTTTTGGATCTAGGAGAAGTGCATGATTATTCACAGTGAAGACTGCATACTTGTCACTGGCGGAAATGGATTTCTAGGGAAATTTGTTGTTAAGGAGCTTTTTTACAAAGGTTATAAAAATGTTGTTCCGCTAAGTGGTACTAGAGACGGTCTTGATTTAACCGACTCCTCTCACGTTGGATATATTTTTCAACAACATAGTCCAAAAATTGTTATCCACTTAGCCGCTAGGGTTGGCGGCATTGGGGCCAATCAGCTTTCTCCAGCTTCGTTCTTCTATGAAAATCTCAATATGGGAATGAAGGTTATAGAAGAAGCCAGAATGACAACTGCTGAGAAAGTGATTTTAGCAGGGACCGTTTGCTCTTATCCTAAACATTGTCCAGTTCCATTTTCAGAAGACGATCTGTGGAATGGTTATCCAGAGGAAACAAATGCTCCATATGGAATAGCCAAAAAGGCTCTCATGGAAATGATTAGATCCTACAGGATACAATTTAATTTTAATGGCATAACACTAATGCCAGTAAACATGTATGGTCCTGAAGACAATTTTAATACCAAGACCAGTCACGTTATTCCAGCATTGATAACCAATATGCAGAAAGCTATTGAGATAAACAGTAAGGAAATTGTTGTTTGGGGAACGGGAAATGCCACCAGAGAGTTCTTGTTCGTAGAAGATTGCGCCGAAGCAATTGTCAGAGCGATGGAGGTTTATGATGAGCCAGACCCTATCAATATAGGGACCGGCAAAGAAACAAGAATTAAAGACCTTGTAGAAATAATAGCTGACAAAATGGGGTATGATGGAAAAATCATATGGGACACCAGTAAGCCAGATGGACAGCCAAGAAGATGTTTAAATGTGGACAAGGCAAAAGAGAAGCTAGGGTTTTCATCCAAGACCGATCTGTCCGCAGGTCTTGAACGTACCGTAAAATGGTACAGAGAGGTTTACAGACCTAGTGTTGTCGGGTTTGCTGAAGTGTAATGATATCTTCAATAATTATATCAAAAGACAAAGCTTGTCAAACACACCTTTTGCTTGAAAGCATACAGCAGTGCGCAGGAAACCTTTTTGAGAACACTGTAATTTATGACTATTCAAATCTTGAGTTTAGAGAAGGGTATTTAAAACTTATACAAAATTTTAATGATAAGTGTTTAAAAAATTTCCTATATCCTCCAAAATATATAGAGAGTGAAAATTTAAAAGAATCGCTCCTATCGTGTATTGAAAACTCTAGAGAATACGTAGCTCTGTTTTCAGATGAAGATATACTATTCCAAAGACTTGCCCGATACAAAGAGATAAAGAATCTATTTGAAGAACACAACCTTCTAACCTTATCTCTAAGGCTTGGAAATAATACTATTTTACAAGACATATATGATTCCAGCAATTACTTTTCACCCACACCCGAGCATGGAGATTTTGTATTGGATAAATTTCTTGTGTGGGATGCTGTTCAGGTAGAACCGTATACTAATTTTGCCCTACCTCTTTCTGTTAATGGGCATATATACAAAAGAGATATTATAAAAAATATTATTTCTAAGGTTGATTTTGAAGACCTAGAAAGCCTAGACATCGCCATGCAAAAGCCGCTGTATAAAAATAGATATAGAAACTCTATACCAACCAATATGGCATGTTTTGAATACAGCGTTTTAATTACCAACTCTATAAACAGGATCATTTTACATAAATCTGATGATCTCGGTGTATCAGACACGTCTTTAAATTTGAGATATCTAAATAACATGAAAATAAATCGTGAAAAGATAAAGTTAAATAATATCTCTAGACCATACCAAAGCATAGAAGTTGAATTTAAATATGAAGATCATCTGCTCCACAGTAGTTAGAGCCGCAAAACAGGGTGATATACATGGCGGCTTGTACATTATCGATGTTGATTCTGAAAGTGTGGAAAAATATATTCCGTACTCAGACAGTTTCATCAACGACAATGAAAGAGGGGGTGAAAGAGGTCTTAGGGGCATATGTGTTTTAGAAGATAGGATAATAGTGGCCGACTCCGCTGGGCTGCTCCAGCTAGATAAAGAAAACTATGAGATAATAAATAGAATTAAAGACTCTCTAGTTTTCAAGTCTATTCACGAAATCTGTTATCTCAACGGTTACATTTGGGTAACTTCAACCGCTTATGACGCAGTTGTTCAGGTTGATTTAAATTTTAATATATGCAACATTTACAAAATAAACGGCAGGAGCCTTCATGATTACAAGGTTTTGGAAAGTAAAGATTCAGTATCTAAATCCGATTTGACTAACGATGACAATTTTCATATCAATTCCATATCCTCTGAAAATGGAAGAGTTGTATTTTCTGGATTAATTACACATCTTTATGATCTTGAAACTATGAATGTTGTGTCTGCAATGCCTACGTTAAATGGTTCGAAAAGTTTTCAGCATAATTTTTATCAGTACGAAGATTTTTCACTTATCAATCTAACATCATTTAAATATCTCGGAATAAACAAAGATGTTGGATGTGACTTCATAGTCATACCAAGATCAAAAAATGTTAAGTATCACGTAGATACAATTGCTGAGAATAATTGGAACAGAGGTCTAGCAAGAAGCGGGGATATAGTTTTCATTGGGTCTTCCCCAGCTAGAATCCTAATGTTGGACATAAGAACACAAAAGCTTCTAAAAGAAATACAACTAGAAGAAGATATTAGACACTGTATTCATGGTTTGGAGGTTCTGAAATGAGGCGAAGAGAATTTTTAAAAATCGGTGCCATGTCCGCTGCAATCATTCCATTTATTGGTAGTGACACCTGTCAATCTGCTGATGTAGAAATATTTGTGGAAGAAATTTCTAATGTTATAGAACATAACAGACTTTCTAATTCACAGCTTTATTTCAATCATTTTTATCAACCACAACACATGGTATGGGTGTGGACTCCTTGGGGGTGGACAATTCAGGCAAAACCCGTATATCTTCAGCCACGTATTCACAGTTTTGGGTTTCAAAATTCACTACAGGGATACTATTCCTTACAGAAAAAGTATAAAAATATAAAACAGATATCTATTCATAATGCAGATTGTATTTATATATTTGAGGATGGAACTATAAAAGTTTATGATAAAACATGTGGAAAAGTTACATCCAATATCTCGTCGGATATTCCGACATATATTCGTAATCTTAACAGGGTAAACCAGCACTACTTAAACAGAAGGAGAGGCCCGGCAGTTCGACGTTGACCAAACTCAAACAGCACGCCATAATACTATGGGGAAAACCATTAGACGAAAGAGCAAAAAAGACAAAAAAAGATTGAAGAGGGAAAAAGTTGCAAGAAGATCGAAAAGACGAATTGAGGAACCAAAGACCAACATGGGATGAATATTTCATGGGTATGGCGTATTATGCGTCTATACGAAGTCATGATTCTGAAACTAAGGTTGGGTGCGTCATAGTTGGAAGCCCCAATATAGTTGTAGGAGTTGGGTATAATGGATTTTGCACAAATGTAAATGAGAAAGGTCTTCCAACCACAAGACCTGACAAATATCCGTTCATTGTACATGCAGAAGCCAACGCTATTACTAACTTAGTTGTAAGGCAAATAGACTACTACAAGGCTTACATTACACACCTTCCGTGTGCAAATTGTGCTAAACTGCTGTGGCAAACAGGTGTAATGGAATGGTATGTTCCGGTAGGGTCCAAGGCTCATGGAGAAAAGGAAGAGGATAAAATTGTTTATGATCACCTTATAGATAACGGACTTGAGATCACCTATCTGGACCCCAATATAGTGTATAATATCCTAGATGGCTACAAGAATATTTCATAATGGTCCCCCTTTATGGGCTAGAAAAAATGTTATGAAAGAACCCCCAAAAGGATGGACAACAGATGTAAGAATCAAAAAGGTTTATGACGGCGACACTGTCATTGTAGAGATTAAGAGAGAGGTTACTGTAAGGCTCAAGAACTGCTGGTGTTCAGAAATACGCACTAGAAATAAAGAAGAAAAGTCAAAAGGTATTGCTGCAAGGAATCATCTTAGAAAGATTCTTTTTGAGGATAAAAATAAAGACACCGGAATGATTGAGTATGCAGATGCAGTTTTGCATATACCAGCCGATGATGAAAATCAACTGAAGGACATTTTTACTTTTGGAAGAGTTCTTGGGCATATTTTTGTAAATGGAAAAGATGTGTCAGAGGTTATGGTAGAATCAGGACATGCGACAAAAGCAAAGCTTAGGAAGTGAAAATGTCAGTAGCTGAGCTACAGAATTATACGTTTGTTGGAAGATATGCAAGATGGATACCGGAGAAAGAAAGGCGAGAAACTTGGAAAGAATCAGTTGATCGCGTAAAGGGCATGATGCTCGAAAAATACCCAGAAGCATCTGAGGATGTGGAGTGGGCTTATGACATGATGCATAAGAAAAGAGTTCTTGGTTCCCAACGCGCCCTTCAATTTGGCGGGTCTCCTATACTTAAGCATAATGCAAGAGTTTATAATTGCATAGCTTCGTATATTGATAGACCTAGATTTTTTCAAGAGTGTATGTATCTTCTTTTGTGTGGATGTGGAACTGGATTTTCCGTACAGAAACATCACGTTGAAAAGCTTCCAAATCTTATTGTGAGAAAAACATCCAAAACTGGAAGCAAAAAATTTACCATACCAGACACAATAGAAGGGTGGTCTGACGCCGTAGGGGTTCTCGTTAGCAGCTATCTTGATCAAAAAGATATTTTTCCAGAATACGTACAAAAGAATGTCATATTTGATTACTCGAAAATTCGGGAAGCTGGATCATATTTAAGCTCAAGTTCAGGGAAAGCCCCCGGACCAGAGCCTCTAAAAAAAGCTTTGACTAACATAAAGAAAGTTTTGGAAAAATCTGTAAAAGAATCAGAGTTTAACTCCAATAAAAAATTGAGACCAATAGATGTCTACGACATTGTTATGCACGCTGCTGATGCTGTTATATCTGGTGGTGTACGTAGAAGTGCTACGATTTGTCTTTTTTCACCAGATGACGGGGAAATGGCTGTTGCGAAGACGGGCAATTGGTTTCACGACAATCCTCAACGTGGTCGTTCTAACAATTCTGCTCTACTGCTTCGTGATTCAACCGATCCTGAAAGGTTCTCTGAGCTTATGAGTTCTGTTAGGGAATTCGGTGAGCCGGGTTTTGTGTGGTCCGATTCCACAGAGCTTATAGTCAACCCGTGTGTGGAGATAGGTCTCTATCCTGTAGATGAAGAAACTGGTCAGACAGGGTGGCAAGCATGTAACCTTAGCACTATTAATTGCGCAAAGGTAAAGAGCAAGGAGGAATTTTTTGAATCTTGCAGAGCAGCGTCTATTATAGGAACTTTGCAAGCGGGATTTACTGAGATGGAATATCTTGGCGAGGTAACAGAAAGCATTTTGAAGAGAGAAGCTCTTCTTGGGGTTTCTATGACCGGAATAATGGAGCAGCATGAAATTTGTCTTGATCCAGCTATGCAGAAAGAGGGCGCTAGGGTTGTGAAAAAGACAAACAAGGAGATAGCTTCAAAGATTGGAATTTCTCAAGCTGCCAGAACCACCTGTGTAAAACCTGAAGGGACAGCTAGCTGCATTCTTGGAACTAGCAGCGGAATCCACCCCCATCATGCCAAAAGATATATAAGACGTGTACAAGCAAATAAAATGGAAGACATTTATCAGCATTTCAAGAAGACAAACCCTAGAGCATGCGAAGAGTCCGTGTGGTCAGCCAATGATAGCGATGATGTTGTTTCCTTTTGTATAGAAGTTCCAGACGGCGCAAAACTAAAAAACAAAGTTAGCGCCATTGATTTACTTAGCTGTGTTAAATTAACCCAACAAAACTGGGTTATGACGGGGAGAAACGACTCTCTTTGTGTCAAAAGTTTCTTGCAACACAATGTATCTAATACAATTAATGTCAAACCTGAAGAATGGGAAGATGTACAGAAATTTATATATAAAAATAGAAAATTTTTCTGTGGAGTATCCCTTCTTCCAGTAAGTGGAGATAAAGACTACCCGCAAGCCCCTTTTACCACTGTCTATTTGCCTAGCGAAATGGTCTCTCATTACGGTGATGGATCAATGTTTGTTAGCGGTCTCATAGAGATAGCTCTAAATTTGTGGGAAGATAACCTATGGGCTGCTTGTGACGCTTTGGTCGGCTTGGGAAGCAAACCTAAAGGAAACGGCAAAAAAGAATGGACAGATAGATGCGAAAGATTTGCAAATAAATATATGGATGGAGACGTAAAAAAGCTGTCGTATTGCATGAAAGATGTTTATAATTGGAAGGAGTGGGTTGACATGAAAAGAAATTACACATCGGTTGACTACACGGAATGTACAGAACAAGAAGACAACACAAAACTTCAACAAGAAGTTGCGTGCTCTGGCGGGGCTTGCGAGATAATATAACATGGCGATTTGTGCTGAAATAGGAAGTGTTCAGGTTAGCAGAATTACCGAGTCTGCCACCATTCCAACAAGAGCACACATAACGGATGCTGGATATGACTTATATGCAGATTTTGAACATAAGTTTATTTTAATAAAACCGGGAGAAACGAAACTTGTTGGAACAGGGATAAAAATAGCAATCCCAAGAGGATATGTTGGATTAATTTGGGACAGGTCTTCTATGGGGGTAAAGGGTATCCATAGATATGCCGGTGTCATTGATTCTGGATATAGAGGGGAAGTAAAAGTTTGCTTACACAACTCAAATCCAGAAGGATCAAAAAATAATTTCATAATTGAAGCAGGGGACAGAATTGCTCAAATAATTATACAGGAATCTCCGATATTTGAAATGAGAGAAGTCAAGAATCTAGAGGAAGGCGACCGTGGTAACAATGGCTTTGGCTCTAGTGGTAGATAATTATTTAGATGAAAAAAAACAACAAAAAACGAGAACTTAAACCGAGAACCGAAAATCAAGCAGAATATATAAGAGCTATATCAGAAAACAATATAACCTTTTGCTCTGGACCTGCCGGTACTGGAAAAACTAGCGTTGCTGTTGGACTAGCCTGTGAGTATTTAGTTAGTAAAAAGGTTTCAAAAATAGTAATAACAAGACCTACGGTTGAGTCAAGCTCTAGGGGTCTTGGATACCTTCCGGGTAATTTAAAAGAAAAAGTACATCCATATCTAGTACCTATACTGGACGAGATGAAATATTACCTAGACGATCAGAAAGTAAAGAGTCTGATGTCTTCTGATATTATAGAAATTGTACCGCTGGAATATATGAGAGGAAGAAACTTTCACTGGTCATTTATGATATTAGACGAGGCTCAAAACGCAACCTTTGATCAAATCAAGATGTTTATAACAAGACTTGGTAAAGGCTCCAAAGCTGTTATTAACGGAGATCTAGATCAAACCGATCTGCCTAAAAATCTAAGCGGTGGGCTTAACCACTGCCTTGATCGCCTCTCTGACACTCAAGGTGTTGGTATTTGTAAACTGGATTATTGCGATATAGTAAGGAGTAAAGTTTTAGCAAGAATACTACGCAAACTAGACCCTCCTAAAAATGAATCTTAAAGACTTTCATACAATATATGTATACTCATTGCTATGGCTGTTCGTGGGATACGTGTCGTCCTACGACATGTATCTAGCAATAAAAAATCAAAATATCCTCTTGGAAAATGAACAGAATCCAATAGGAAGATATCTTATTATTGAAGATGGTGGTAGCGTTGCCCTTTTCATGTCTGTGAAATTTTTTGGAACCATACTAACCCTAGGATTTCTTTCTCTACTTTATAAATATAAAGAAAACTGGGCTTGGATTTCTATGGTTGCTCTGTGTTTTTTTCAATTTATTCTTTTGTGTTATATAAACGAAAGCTGGATAGTAGGATTTTTATAATGAAGAAAAGCATGACGCCAACTATATGTGTTGGTAGCGATGTTCTTGTTAGATATAAAAAAAAGAACGGCTCTATAAGAAAAATAAAGGGCGAGGTTAAAAAAATAGGAAATGATTCAACTGGCCCGTTTTTGCTAGTCGACAATTTGAAACTTCCAATACCGGGAATAGACCATATAGAAAGTGTTTCCGGGTAGATAATGCCATCTTATACATATAAATGTTCGAATTGTGATTTTTCTTTTGAAATCGTACAAAGCATAAAAGACCGCCCAAAAAAGAAGTGCAAAGAATGCAAAAAAATGAAGCTAAAGAGGGTTCTTTTCCCTCCGATGGTTTTTGTAAAAGGAGATCCGGCTACTGTTGGGCAACTGGCAGATCGAAACAACAAGAAGCTAGGGAAGACTTATCTAGAGGAGAAGAGAACTCTTCACAAAGAAAGCGGAAAAAACAGCAGGAAGGAAGCTCTTGAGTCAAAATTGCCGAGGGGAATGAGCCTTCCAGAAAATACAGGTGAGGAATCTTGGTATAATTCGGATAGGAATACAACCAATAAAGATATCTCCAATATGACACAAAAGGAGAAGGCTAATTATATAATGAAAGGTAAGAAATAATGTTTAATGAACCTGAGCCGAGAGATCCCAAGGGATATTCCGATAATGGTCATATAGAATTTGAGTGTGATTTTTGTGGCAATGAACTCGTTGACATATGGAAGGTTAAAGAGTCTGACTTTATTACAAAAATAAAATTGTTTTGTGATGATTGTAATGAGCCTAGCTTTCCAAAAGAGGTTTCTGGAAAAATATATGTAGGATGCACTGAAAATAGCAGGGTAACACAAATTTTAGAAAAAGACGGTCTAACAATAGTTCATGCATGTTTAGAGGCTCCAAAAGATGAATAATTTTGAAAATCCCCAGTCAAAAGAAGAAGTTTATTACACGGCAGGGGGCAAAACCAAAACTGTAGATAGCAAGGTATCTTTTGCTAAAAAGATTGATAGAGAAAACGGATTAGACACCTATTATATAAAATTTGCTCGCGGAAGAGTTTTTGATCCTTGGGGAATATATCAGGGCAGAGAAAGAAGCCTCAACCCTTCTTATAAAAGGGTTCCTGAAAAAGTATTCAACTTTTACATCGAGTATCTAAAAACAAGAAACAAATCCTACCTGAGAAAAGTCGAGAGAAGTTAAAATGCCTAAAGCAACCAAGGGGAAAAGGGGTCCGCTGAGCAAGGTGGAGATCTTCTATATAGAAAACAACACAGACAAGAGTGCTCAAGAGCTTTCAAAAGATCTAGACAGGTCTGTCCCTGCTGTTGAAAAACATTTGATAGCCATTCAACACAACAGAAAACCTCACGTGACTGGAACAAAAAAAGAGGAATCCAAAGAAACAGTTGGAGACCTCATGGCCAGAAAAGAAGGCAGAGGTGTTACCACCATGACACCAGCAGCTTCTGAGCTTTCTGATGAAACCAGAAAAAAGAGTTCTAAATTTTCAAGTGCTATCCACAGGATAAAGCAGGAAAGCGAGAAGTAACGTGCTTACAAAGGAATTTGATTCATATATAAACCAATATGCTGATCAAAACCCCATATGGATAGCAGAATTATCTAATGGGGAAACTATATATCAGGACGACGGTCGCGATGAAATTGAGCCAAGTAGTGCTTGGTTGAGACTCAAGAGTTACTGTGAGAAAAATAGTGTCAGTATAGTTGGCATGAAAATAAAGAACAGGTCTAACATAGAAGATGTTACAGACAATGGTGCTGAAGCGTATTTCTTCTGCAAGGGTGCTAGTGCCTTTATGTTCAGCGAAGAAACTATTCAGTCTTTTATTACTGGAACTTTGAAAGACGGAAATCTACACACCAGAACTTGGCGTCTTCCAGAATTGAAGGTTGACCATTCGGACAATCGGAACCCTCATGATTATACCGAATGCCTCATTTTCAATCAGGATTCCTCGGATGTCGGGAAAATACAAGTCTAGATCAACTGGAAATAGCTGCGGTCCAGCACAATATATAACCGAACTAATCTGTCGGAGAATGGCTGATAAAGATAAAGAGGAACTTCCATTTAAATTTTGGAATAGGGGAAAATGGAAGCCTATTTACAGACATCAGATAATAGCTGCTCATGGACTCTTAAAAATTTATGACGAAGAAGCTATAATAGCGGCGCTTCTATCAAAAAAGGGGGAGCGTATATACTCTCTTAGATTCAACGGTTTAGACGATTTAATAAAAATTGAACAGGAAAAGATAGATAAGTTTGATAAAAAAGATATAAAAACGATAGAACATAAAGATAAGATGTCCCAACCTCGCAAGCCATTTAACTTTAATAATTCTGGATTAAGAGATCTAGATGGGTAAAAAAAAGACACAATCTCTGTTTGACGATGCGACAACAAAAGGAATCATAAAGAAGTACGGGGAGGTGGTGAGAAGTGGAACGGATGTATTTGAAGAAACTAAAAATCTTCAGATAATACCCGTTAGCCCAGCTATAGATCTGGCGCTAGGAGGTGGCATACAAGAGGGTAGCTGGGTCTTGCTTACAGGAGATCCAAAAAGCGGAAAGACTACTACAGCATTGCAGTTTGCTTCCAACTGTCAAAAAGAAGAATACGGAGACCGACCTATTATCTATCTAAATGCTGAAGATAGATTGAAGTCTATGAACCTTTCTGGAATTGATGGTTTAAAAATTGAAGACATAAAGATTATCGAGTCAAACGAAGAGCCTATGAGCGCAGAGGAATATTTAGATATTGCAGAGGCATATATCAAACAATTCCCGAAGTGTGTTCTTATAGTAGATTCCACATCTACCCTGACACCAGAAAGAGAACTGACAGACTCTCTTAGTGGGCAGTTCAGGGCTGGTCTTCCAAAAATCCTAGCAGCCTTTACTAGAAGAATGTCTGGTGTTGTTAGGAAGCAAAAGGCTATCATTGTACTTATAACCCACTTTATAAGCAATACCAGTGGCATGGGGTATAAAACAAAACTTCCAGATGGCGGTGTAAAAATTCAATACCAAGCAGACACAAGAATGGAAGTTAAATATTTTAAATCTTGGGAAGCAGATGACGAGCCTGTTGGACAAATGGTTGTGTGGAAGGTTTTTTGTTCGTCAGTCGGCCCGCCGGGAAAAGAAGCTGAAAGCTGGATCAGATACGGGAAAGGTGTTGATAAAACTAAAGAATTAATTCATATGGGTTGCGAGCTTGGGTTAATTGGAAAATCCGGCGCTTGGTATTCATGCGACTTCCTCCTTGGTAGAAATGAACTTCTTCCAGACGGCGTGGAAGAGAGTCAAAAATTTCAAGGTCAAGAGAAATTGTACTCATTCATAGAAGAAAACCCACCCGTGTTATCTCTTCTAGAAGAAGAACTGAAGGCTATGCTGTGAAAGTTGTGGGTTTTGATGGAAGAGAAAGAAACCTGCCGTTGTACGGCAAGTCGAAACGTGGCGAAAAATCAAAATCAAATCTCCACAAAAGAGCTAGAAAGCTGATACGAGGAATATTCCCTAGGGAAAGAATCCTTGAAGAGGTTGCGTTGCCGGGAAGTAACAAAACTAAAAAACGATCCACACTCTATGCAGACTTCTTTATTCCAAGGCAAGATCTTGTTATAGAAGTTCACGGTAGACAGCATTATGAATATGTCAAATTTTACCATAAAGATAAAAAGGGATATTATCGATCTAGAGCCAGAGACAGACAAAAGATCGAATGGTGCGATCTAAATAAAATAGACATAGTATCATTAAAGTATTCAGATAGTGACGATGACTGGAAACAAGCAATTCTCAGCCGCTGACGATCAGTTTAAGCGGTTTATAGATGCCACTGACAATTACATAAATAACTCTGGATTAGATTTAATAAAGTACAACAAAGATGTTGAAACAATACTAAATCTAACACCGTTTGAATTAAGATCTCTAAATTCTGAAGAATGTGGTGAAAAAGCCTATGCTGTATTTGCGTATGCTAGCTATGTTCAAACCGAATATAATAGAAATCTTGAAAAGCTTAATTGGTCAAATGACGCTCTATGGAAAATACTGGCTCCAGAGATGAAGCAATACGGTGACAGATATACAAAATGGGAAGAAAAATATCACCAAGCCTTGAGAGAAAATGATTTTGCGTCAAGATTACACACAATAAAACTTCATGCACAGGCAAGGGTTGATAGACTATTGGACAAAATAAAAGATATACGAAGAATGGGTGATATTCTTGTAGAACTACAAAGAAGCAAGAGGCACATTAGATGAGTCCGCTAGAAAAAATAAAACATGGCATACTCAATAACAACATGCAAACCGTGGCTGATGGGTATAAATTACTGACTGGAGAATCTGTGTCTTTTAACCCCGAGCAAGAAGACACCGAAGAAGACCGACTCGTTGTGGTGGAAGATGACGAGACTCCAGAAAACGAGGGTTTTATAGCCCCTATTAAAGATAAAAACTCAACCTCTGGACGATCAAGACTGGCTCGATCAGAACCTATACTGACAGATGAATCTAGATCAAACAAGTTTAATGACGACGGCACAGAACACGTTAACGTAGAAACTCCAGACGCCCCAAGGTCTCCAAGAAATAGAACAGCAAAAAAACTAATAGATATTAAATGCCACCTGTGTGGAGAAACCGAGTCCGTTCACCAAGATCTCGTTAGAGACTTTTATAGGTGTTCTGACTGCTGTAGGAAGTAGAATGTCTGAGCAAATTAGTAACGAGGCGGCAGAGGAAGCTGTTTTATCTGGAATATTTCAACATGGACTAACTGCGTTTACTGACGTGGGAGATATTCTCAGGGTAGATAGCTTCGCATCAGAAGATCACCAAATTATATACAAGTGTCTGTCTCATATTCTTAAAGACACCCCCACGGTAGACCTCCCCTCAATAATATCAACAGCAAGCGAATTAGGTTTCCATAACTTTCTAGAAAATGATTTTGCAATGGACAATCTAAGGTCCATTTGTAAATCTGAAACCGAAACAGGGAATATAAGAACCAACGCTATCAAGGTTAAAAAACTTGAGATAGCAAGAACTCTAAGATCAAAAATAAAGGATATACAGCGCAACATATACACGGTCACTGGGGAAGAAACAGTTGATGAAATAATAGGAATAGTTGAAGCCCCAATTTTTGATCTCACCAACGATCTTGGGACCGATGTTGAGAAACCTAAAAATATAGGAGAATCGGTAGAAGACTACATCCGCCACCTAGAAGACAACCCCTCTGAAATGATAGGTGTTAGTAGTGGTTTCCCAAGATATGACGCCGCTATAGGCGGCGGGTTTAGAAGAAAATGCGTCGACCTCATAGCCGCTCGCCCAAAAGTTGGCAAGAGTGTTTTTGCAGAAAATGTAGCAATACACGCTTCTCACAGTTTAAATATACCGGTATTAATGTTAGATACCGAGATGTCCAAGGAGGATAACTTAAATAGAATGCTTGCCAACTTTAGTGGTGTAAGCATAAATGATATATCTTCTGGAAAATTTTCAGAAAAACCTTCTGACAAAGAGAAGGTTAAAAAGGCAGCAGAGCTAATAAAAGACATACCTATTAGCTACATAAGCATAGCTGGAAAAGCTTTTGAAGAAACCTTATCAATAATGAGAAGGTGGATCATACAGAATGTTGGATATGACTCTACAGGAAGAGTTAACGATTGCCTGATTGTGTATGATTATTTAAAACTTATGACTCCTGATAAAATTACAAATAACATGCAGGAGTTTCAGGTTCTTGGATTTCAGATAACAGCACTTCATAATTTCTGTGTTCAATACGACTGTCCATGCTTAAGCTTTGTCCAGCTAAATAGAGATGGTATAACTAAAGAGTCTACCGATACTGTGAGCGGGTCGGATAGATTAATATGGCTATGTACCAGTTTTAGTATTTTTAAAAACAAGAGCATAGAAGAAGTAGAGGAAGACGACCAAAATAATAACAAAAAACTTGTACCTATAGTTGCTAGACATGGACCCGGATTGGAAGATGGTGACTATATCAATATAGCTATGATTGGAGATACCGCTAGAATAATTGAAAACGAAACTAGAAATGAGCTTAAAGTATCTTCTAGGACAAGAAATCAAGGCTTTGCTAGCGTTGAAGAGGATAACTCCACCGGAGAGATCTCATTTTAAATAAAGAAAAAGAAAAGCTATCCATTCTCTCTGAGATGATTGCGGACAGGGTTACCGATCTTTTAGACCTTTTTGGTGTTGAGTATATAATACACGACGAAAGAATTGTCACATCTTGCCCAATTCATGGGGGAGATAATCCCCAAGCGTTTACTATAGATATAGATGACGGCCCATTCTACGGTAACTGGAGATGCTGGACCAGAGGCTGCGAGAGGAAATATTATCCAACCCCCCTTGGTCTGGTTAGAGGTCTTCTGGTATTTCACAGAGATGAAAGAACCACGTTTCAAGACGCAGTAGATTTTTCCTATGAATTTTTGAAGCTTGATGATAGCTCCATACTTAAGCATAAAGAAAAATTTAAAAAGTCTGTTGATAGAAGAAATTCGGAAAGAAAACCTACTAGACATATTCCAAAAAGTGGTATCAGTAGGAAGCAAGTAAGATCATTACTAGACATACCTTCAAAATACTACATTGACAGAGGATATAAGGAAGAAACTCTAGATAGATTTGATGTAGGTCTCTGTAAAGACCAAAGAAAACAGATGAGAAATAGGGTTGTAGTGCCAGTTTACGACGACACATACTCGTATATGGTTGGATGTGTTGGCAGAAAGACTACGAATAATGAAACCCATTCTAAATGGATTAATTCAAAAAGTTTTCATTCAGGTTCCTATTTGTATGGGTACTGGATTTCTAAATCATATATTAGAGATTTGAAGACAATAATACTCGTTGAAGGACAGGGTGATGTCTGGAGGCTTTATGAATCTGGAATCAAAAACTCTGTTGGAATGTTTGGGTGCTCTCTTAGCGACTCTCAACTTTTTATACTTGAATCCTCCGGGGCATTGAACGTTGTTGTGCTGAGTGACTCTGATGAAGCTGGAGAGAAGGCTAAGCAGTCAATAAAAAATAAGTGCGAAAGAATGTTTAAACTTCATTTTCCAGATATACCCACTAAAGATGTTGGCGATATGCCTATAGACAGTATAAGAGAAATACTAGTTCCCCAGTTAAAAGGTATGATTTAATGGCGGGTAGAATTCTTGCTTTTTGCGGACACAAACAAAGTGGAAAAAGTAGCTGTGTTAATTTTTTACATGGCTACCAAATGAAAATTAATGATATTATAGAAGTCTTTGACCTAACTGATAATGGTGAGCTTCTTGTGAATGCCGTATTCACTGATGAAAAGGGAAACTCAACAGAAGCTATGGGTGTATTTGATATCCATAGAGATGATTATGATTTTGGCGTATATGCATCCGAAATGGTTTGGCCATACATAAAAGAGTTTAGTTTTGCAGATCCTCTTAAAGTTATTTGCAAAAAGCTCTTTGGACTCACCCACGAACAGTGCTATGGAACTGAGGATCAAAAGAATACAGATACTGACATTATGTGGAAAAATATGCCTCTCTCTGGAAGGAGAACCAAGGGCAAGGTTACGTCTAGAGAATTCATGCAACACTTCGGAACAAATATTTGTAGAAAAATAAAGTCCGATGTTTGGTCTAGCTCGTGTATTGAAAGTATAAATAAAACAGAGACAGATATAGCCGTAATATCAGACTGTAGATTTCCAGACGAGATTGACGCTGTAAAAAAGGCTGGAGGAAGAGTTATTAGACTAACTAGAAATCCACACACAGATTCTCACGAAAGCGAAACCTCTCTCAACGATACACACCTAAAAGAATTTGATTACGTTATTGATAATGAAAATTTGACCATGGAAGAATGCCATTCTAAACTTTTAAAGGTTCTTCTTCAGTGGGGCTGGGTAACCTCTTCTACCTCTTCCACTGTAGCGGTTAAACGGTAAAAACATGGAAGTAACTTATATAAGAAGCTCTTCTTATAATAATTATGATTTTTGCCAACAGCAATATTACATGACGTATGTTCTTGGTCATAGAAGCCCGTCTGGCAAGAAGGCGCAGATGGGAACTATTGTTCACAAGGTCATGGAATGTTTGTCTAGAGGAAAGAAAGCTCTTCAAGAAAACAAGTTGAGCTTTACAGATGACTCTTTAGGAAGGATCAGGTTTACGGAGTCATCTCTGTTTACAGATAAGTTTGTAGACAAAATGCTGGATAAGAGCTACGATCATTACACATCTGATTGCATTCATCATTATACTAAAGGTGATAAAAATAATTGTAGAAAATGGGTATGGATGGGGCTTGAATACAACGACGGTCAGTTCGATCCAAGAAATAGAAAGATTATAGAAACAGAGCCACAGTTTGATATAGAAATAGAAGACCCTTGGGCTAAATATAACTATGACACCGAAGACGGATCATTATCTGGAAAACTCAGGTTAAAGGGAACCATAGATCTAATAACCGAGTCAGGAGATGGTGTAATAGAGGTTATAGATTGGAAAACAGGAAGAAGGGTAGATTGGGCAACTGGTGAAGAAAAAGACTACGACAAGCTGTCAAACGATCCTCAATTGTTGCTATATTACTATGCTATATCGAAGATGTTTCCAAAATACGATCAGTCTATAATGACTATATTTTATATCAAAGATGGTGGACCATTCTCCCTTTGCTTTGATGAAAGTGATGAAGAAAAATTTTTAGCCATGCTGAGAAAAAGGTTTAATCAGATAAAGAATAACACAAAACCTCGCATGCTTTCAAATGAGCAGTCTCATTGGAAATGTAAAAATCTTTGTCATTTTTATAAGACGAACTGGAACGGTACTGATACTAACATGTGCAAACATGTACATGATAAAATAAAGAGGGAAGGTATAGATGTCGCGACTTCCGAATGCACTAAAGATGGCTTCAGTCTGGGCTACTACGAATCGCCGGGATAATATAATACAGATAAATCTAAATGAGCACCTTGTTAGACTTTGCAAGATACATGCAGAAAAATGTACACTTGGGGGAAACTCACAGGTTCATAGGTCTAGAAACAAGCGCACTGCAATGCTTGGTGAAGATCAGTTGGTTGGTCAGGTCACAACCTGTGCTGCTTCAGAGTGGCTAAATAAAGATAACGGAAGAGCATACGACAAAGAAAGAAAAATAAGAAATAAAAACCCATACGAAGGGGACGGGGGAATTGATCTGTACCCCTACTCGATAGATGTCAAGGGTAGTAAAATAAGAAGAAAGAATAAGCCTCTTCCCACATACACCTTGCCAGTAAGACCGAAAGAATTACACGAAGACTGTATATATATACTTGCCCTAGCTGACCTAGACGACATGTGTGTTTATTTAGTTGGTTGGGCTTCCTATGAAATGTTTTCTAAACATCCAGACTCTGCCGGGATATTTAAAGGTGCGCATACTCTTAAAGCCACCTCGCTAAATATTATGCCAAAGACATCTATATCAAAAATCAGAAAATTAAAGATTATGGGATTGTAATGTCAAGACTTGATTTGGGACTTAGATTTGACTACAAAACTGTAGCTTTACTTTTTATGTGGGCTGCTCTTATTTCTTCTTTTTTTGAGGGGTTCAGACCATCATTTTTAACAGAGATTTTTTTATGGATATCTGTTAATTGCTTTATGTGGAACAGTACTGCTAAGGGAAAATAAGCATGTCTAAGTGGGTTCCTCTACATTTGCATACTCACTACTCTTTGCTAGATGGGCTATCAAAGCCCAAACAGGTTGCTAAAAGATGTAAAGATCTAGGATACAAATCTTGTGCAATAACCGACCACGGAACTGTGTCTGGCGCTGTGTCTTTTGTGAAGTCAATGAGAGAAAATGACATAAAGCCTATACTGGGATGCGAATTTTATTTATCTGAAAAGTCTGCAACAATCAGAGATAAAGAAAACAGAACCCTTAGTCATCTTGTAGTTCTTGCGAAGAATAAAACAGGTTGGGAAAGGCTTATTGAAGCCACCTCTAGAAGTAACGACGAAGAACTTTTTTACTTCAAGCCAAGGCTAGATCTTGATATTTTATCAGAATACTGTGATGGAAATCTCATATCTTTTAGTGGGCATATGGGAAGCGACCTTGCGAATATACTATTTTACGACTGGAGAAAGGCTTATAATTCTCACTCGGAAAGCGAGGTTAAGCAGTATCTTAAGGACAACTATCTTGAAGAAGCGAAAAATTTGTCCAATAGGTATCAGGAAATCTTTGGCGATGGGAATTTTTATATAGAGATTCAACTGATCGACCAAGAGAATTCCCCGGCGGCAAGAGTCATCGGAGAGTGTCTCAGAGAGGTCTCCAGAGAGACGAGGATACCCGC
>TARA_R110002020_G_scaffold95554_3_pt1 | contig 19575 bp, 23 predicted proteins | sample TARA_R110002020 | Tara Oceans TARA_R110002020 (sample SAMEA4396489) | marine metagenome | biome: Westerlies Biome; feature: [MES] marine water layer (ENVO:01000295) within the mesopelagic zone...; material: water (ENVO:00002006), including particulate matter (ENVO:01000060) such...
CAGGGCTGATATCTTCTGCGGCTTGCGCTTCCACTCTTCCGCATCCTCCAGTAGACCACCTGCATTCTTGCTGTTTAGGATTGATTCAATCTTGGTATTGTTTTCCGTCCACCAATTGTCTCCAAGAAAGACGTAGTCAATGATCAGATTACACTCTTCAACGGTGTGTACCTTCAGTGCGCTTCTTATCGTCTTGACCTGCGCCTTCCTTATTGCCTTGGCTGTCTTCTTGTGACTGTGCCAGTGATTGTAGACATCAGCTAGTGCCTTAGTAACGTGAGCCTGAACCACCCCTTTGCCTACCCCAACATTTAATAAATTAGATTTACATGTACTTTTACTTTTACTTGTACTGTATAGGGGCTGCTGTTTCTCCGTCTGGCTCGGAGGATCAGAAGGAGGGTGGTCGGTTTCTGGTACAGAAGTGGTCGGAACCTGGTTGTTTTCTGGTTGCTTGTTGGTTGGAGTTTGCTCTACATCCTCCATATAACCGTGTCCAATTGGTACAACTTTGGTTCTTGCCTTCTTGAAGTATTGGTCGGCGAACTGGTCAACGTCTTTTTGTAGCTGTCTTACCTTGTGCCTTGACCAGCATAGCGCCTTGCTTATCTCCCTTTGTGATGGCTCTCTTCTCAGTAGTATTCTCTGTGTCCACAGCCAACTCCAAGCCTCGCTTTCTTTTGCAGGCTGTGTGTAGTCATCACGTTCGCTCACGTATTTCATGGGTAGTGGTATCCACATTCAGTCCTCCAGTATGTAGATGTCTATTGTTGTTCTTGGTTCCTCTTCCTTGGCGCAATACATCTTCTCTGCAATAAAAGTACAGTTGTGCTTGTCATCTGCCCAGTAGCCACAATCATTGATTGCATCCTTTGCAAGCTTGACTAGGTTGTCGAGATCAGGTTTGGTTTCCTTTGGTATCTCTTCAAACGGGTCTTTCTTTCTCAGTAGCCTTTGGGGTCTCTTATGCCAAAACCGACACACTATCATGACGGGGCACGATAGCTCGAACGGCCATCCTTCTTCGTCACCAAGTAAATCCTGGAACACCTGAACGATCTTCTTCTGTGCCTGCTTTGTCCTCTTTGGAGTATAGGCGTGTGTTGATGTTACCCTTGGGCGACCCTTAGCCATGGGTTCTCCTAGAATCTGTACATTGTCTATGCAGATCCAGCGCCGCCCATTTATAACTGCGCGTCCGTTATCCATTCTTATATTCATTTCTACCCTCATAATAAAGTCTCATTCGTTCATCTTCAGCTAATAGCACTGCCTTCAGATCATCAATAGTCGTACCTTTTTTCAGTAGAGCAATCATGTCCTGCTCACATCTGTACAGCCTCGCTTTCTCAAGAAGTTCTATTACTTCCTCTGGTATTTTGTATATGGTCATTAGCTGTCTCCTCTGTACTTTATCTCCCAAGAGTCTATAGGTACATGCTTCTTCGTTACCCTTTTTATTGCCCTGCGGTATGCCATTATTGGCTTGACTGGTGAGGATGTGTCCTCAAGCCAGAACCACATTCCGTTTATCTGTTTGATAAATCTGTAGCCCTGGATGTCGTTGCATCGTCTATTCATCATTCTTCTTATTTCGTCTAGCGTTGCCGTACTTGGTTTGTTTGGATTGTTCTTCTGACCACCCATATCTGCAGCCCACTTTTGGAACAGATGGTGACCTAGTGTGATTTTTTTCATAATACCTCCTACTGTCTTTTACAACGCCTCTTAGTAAATGTCAACCAGAAAATGTCCCGCCCTAACAAAAAGGTTGCATATATTTTCAAACAATATATTCTGTAAGAGCAGAGCAAATCTATAAGGAGGATCTATGGCTGCAAGGAAAAAAAACTTTAAGGATCTGTTTGTTTACAATGTTGATCAATACATCATGCAGAAAGGCACTGGTAAATTTAGAGCTAAGTACATTTCATGGCCAGACGCATGGGCGCTACTTAAAATAGAAGTTCCCGATGCTACATTTCACACATACGAATGTCCTACTTCAGGGATGCCGTATTTTGTGTCGCCAGATGGATGTGGCGTAATGGTTAAAGTGGGCGTTACCGTGAATGGCATTGAAATGATATGCTGGCAACCCATCACTGACAACGCTATGAAAGGCAAGAAGGTTTCGCAAATAGCCTCAAGTGACATAGCTAACACCGAAAAGAGGGCGCTGGTCAAGGCTATTGGAATGCACGGTCTGGGGCTTCAACTCTGGAGCAAGTTAGAAAAGATATTGTTTAATGTAAGAGAACAGGAAGCACGTGATCTTGAGCAAATGGCAACCCAGGAAGCCGCAGACCTAGACAAAATTTGTACAAAGCCCCCGAAGACCCTTAAGACACACCACCCTAGTTTTAATGAAAAGGAAAGAAAAACATTTTTCGCTAAGCTGAAGGAGGTTGGCATTCCATATGAAGACTTGAAAAAGTGGAGGGAGAAAACAGGTAAGCCTGTACCAAGTCAGATGGAGCAAAAGAATAGAGACATAATGCTTGAATGGCTAAAGAACCCAGATAACAAACAGAAAATATACGAGGAGGCTTCATGATACATTTTATTGATACAGAAACAACTGGACTGGATGCAGTTCGCCACGAGATTATAGAGATAGCTATTATTACCGAGTACGGTGACGGTGAGATACGGCGATGGCATACAAAGATTAAACCAGTGAGCATAGAGACCGCAGACCCTATAGCGTTGGAAGTGAATGGGTATTCAGAGGAAGACTGGGAGTTTGCTCCTACTTTCAAAGATGTGTATTTAACCATACAGGATAAGCTTAGAGAGGGTGTCATTGTTGGGCACAATGTATCCTTTGATATGGAATTCATTCGCGAGGCAATGAAGTGTGTTGGAGCTGACCATAAAGACGTATCCAGAATAAAAATAGATACCATAACTCTTGCCCACGAACACCTTACACCAATGGGATTAAGGTCTTTGAGCATGGACAGTATACGAGGGTTTCTTAATTGGAATAAGCAAGGATCACACAGCGCCCTGAAGGACACAGAGGACTGCAGGAAGTTGTACTGGTGTTTACTGCGCCGACAGACCTACAATCAGGTAATAGAGAAAAAAGATTTAACCGCACCAGACAATGCTTTGGAAAGACTTAAGGCTTGCTTGGAACGATTGGAGAATAAAAAACTCGATAGAACTGTTCCTCTTCCACAAGGATGGAGGTGGTATCTAGAAAACTTTTTGCCAGGAATGATTGAAAAGGCAGAAAAGTATGGAGACAGAATGATTTGGTCTGAGAAGCAGAAGAAAAAACTATCAGAAATAGAAGAGGCTTTACACCTCTAGAGAAAGGATCTTGGATTGCTTTCAACCTCATGGAGTTCTACGGGTTCATTATCGTCGTAGTCCCACTCTTTTACGTTGATAGCATTGTCATCGTCAATCAATACTTTGGTCTCTGGATTTAGATCGATGTCTACAGCTAGACCAGTTACTGCTTCTATCGGTACTTCTCTAACCCACGCATCGTTGACAATGCGGCAGAACTGTGCCTTGAACAACTGCTCTATGCTACCTACAGTGTCCCAGGGACACAGGTATGACTGAGACCACCAGGCAGGACAAAGTTTCGCTAGCAGCTCAACGCTAGACTGGTAGATTGCTATGCAGGCACTTCGATTGTACAATGGTAGTCGGTGCTCAATAAACGCAGCTAACTCAATCAGGTCTGCTGCAGTGTTTGATTCAAGCGCAAGAACCAGTGAGAAAAGAACCGCATGCTGTACGGTAGGTAGTCGGGGCGTGACCAGGTCTCCCTTTGTCCAGTCAGGTGATACAGCCTTGGCATAGTATTCTATTCCTCTCTTCCTGCCCATGCTGGCAGCATCCATAATCCTTTTTGTAACTAACTCTCGACATATGTGTCTGTATCTCTGGCAAGCCTGGTGCATCGGTGCAGATACTTGCTCAGGCGACAGACGATCTACCAGCATCCTGCACATCGTGTCTGCCCATATCAGTATACCTTCGATAACCATGTCTCCAAGAGCAGGTGCTTTCTTAGGTAAGCTTACACCTTTCAGCCTCCATATTCGTCCGTTGCGCCCAAGGAAAACAAACCGATGCCTGCAACATACGAACACATCGTGTGATGTTAGCCCGATCTGCACGGGGCCACACAGTATCAGAGGAAGGTACATCCTTTTTCCATTCACCTTCTTGTGATATAATCCGCACCGCACTCCCCAGCAGGATTGTCGTTCTGACTTTATCTGTCCTTCCGAGTATCTTTTGAATACCGAGATAGTATTGTCTTTCCAATTGGCATCAGTGTCTTTCGCAACGGGCATTTGTAATCTCCTAGACCATGTATTATTTCGGGTGTAATATAATCTTTAGGGGCGTATAATTTGACACGTAAAGAATTCTGGTTTCGTTGGCCACTCGTGCTTGACTTTTTAAGATTGTCAGCGCCTGACTTCTGTAGTGACACAGGATACTCCTTGTATTCCTATCAGCAACTAGCTCGATACGGTAGGCTTCCAAACAAAGAAACTATCGAGACTTGGTTGACGGGTCTTAATATACCGTTACCTATATTCTATGGCGATCTCGACATTCTGTCTGATTATTTGGAGAAAAAATGGCTGAATATGCAGAAGCAGCAAAGAAACTACTCTCCGTCTGCACCAGGTTGCAGAACATGTTTAAGGGATCAGGATACTATGAGACAGTACAGACCGAGACTACTGACGGGATCATTTACCGTTGGGAGTATAGGTATGGAAAGTTTGAATGGTACGACCCCGAAAGGGGATGGATGAAGGCAGTCAACCCGCGTGACCCTTCAATGATGGCACGGTTAATAAGCGTAGTGCCATATCTTCACAAGGCTGCGCTTGAGAAAAAAATGGCTGTAGCCGATGCTCTAGATGCAGCAGCTACGGCTGGTGAGGAATACCTGCAGGAAATGTCAGTTATTGATTTTGACTTCACAGAAGAGGAAACTTCTGATTATGAACAAGCGCCCAGACGCATCGACGAGCTGTAGTGGATGTGAATCAAGTTTCCGTTTGGTGACATCTATAATGAACCGATCAAGTCTTTTCTGGCTCTCTAGATATATGGTCTTTTCACCTGCGCCATGTGCCAGGCTTACCTCGGCATAGTAGGTTGGTTTAACTGGCGCTTTACTTTTAGATGATGATGATGATCCTGCTCTAGCCATTGTACTCTCCTGGTTAATAGACTATTATGTTAGCATATCATAATACAGGAGATAAGATATGGCAATCGACGAACGCTTAGACCTGCAGACATTCAAGGGTCAGAGAACAGCGGTACAGGATCTGTTTATCAAGTTCCTTGGCGCAGAGATAGATGCAGAGACTGTGCGTGGAGCAACTGGTTTGATCCGCGAAGCAAGGATGATACTTCAGACCGAACTAACAACAGAGAAGCCAGCGGCAAATCCAGCAATGAAAAAGCCTACTAAGAGTATAACGCCAAATGGCCCTTTTCCTAGATTGATAAAGCCTCAATGATTATTCCTCCAGAGCATCCCGACTTCTGGAACCCTGCATTGTTTTTACCAATGCTACAGATACGGACTAAATCTAAAGGACTGCAGCCATTCAAGCTGTGGGATCATCAGATGATACTTGCCGCAGCAGTACAGGCAGCATATGCGCAGCAAAAATGGCTGGTGCATATCAAGCCTAGGCAGGAAGGTTCATCTACATTTTTCACTGGTGTTGCATTTCAACACGCGGCGTTTCGCACTGGATGCCAGGTAGCCATCATAGGGCATAAAAAGAAAAACGCAAAGTCTTTAGCTGAGATAGCAAACAGGTTCTATAAGAGCTGTCCTGCAAGTATTAGACCAAGGCGACATGGCAAAATGCAAAGGACACTTGAGTTTCCAGACATTGATAGTAAGCTTGATGTAGCATCGGTACAGGATGATGAGCCATTGCGTGGTGAGACTGTCCAGGTTGTACTTGGTACTGAGCTATCTTCCTGGCAGGAAGAAGGTGGCGACGAAGTTTGGGCATCGGTTCTAAACGCTGTGCCAGAAGATGGCGGTTTCTTTGTGGCAGAGAGTACACCAAAGCACCACGGCGATCAGTTGCACATGCTTTGTATGGCTAGTGAAAGACCTGATTCGAAATGGATGAAGGTGTTTATTCCCTGGACTATGATAGCGGAGTACAGCAAGGCTGTTCCTACAGGGTGGAAACCATCTAAGATTATACAGGACTATTGGGATGAGTATCCAATGGTAACGCCCCAGCAAGCATACTGGATGCAGGTCAGTGGGCTGCAGAAGTGTAATCGTAACATCGAGAAGTTCAAACAGGAGTATCCGATCAACGAGTACGACTGTTGGGCTATGACAGGTGACGCTGTCTATGACCAGTCAATACTTAGGCGATGGCTTCAGGATCTCGATGGTGGTACTGGTCTTGGTGTGGAGACAGACCCCTGGGTGCAGTTCCATGAACCAGACCCAAAAGACAAGTACATCATATTTGTTGACCCTGCTTCATCCTGGTCGGAGAGAGACTACTATGGAGTGGTGATACTCAATATAAGCACCTGCGAACAGGCTGCTGAATACCTTGGTCATATGAGCGCATACCAGATGGCACAGAAACTAGGGGAGTGGGGGAGACAGTATAACGAAGCAATGATCTATGTGGAGGCTAACGGTGTTGGCGAAAGTGTTTTATCTCATCTTGTGGACAATCCTAATATTAGTTATAGGCGTGTTTTTCATCGTACTCCAAGCAGGCATAGCCGTTCTCGGACTCGCACCCCAGGTTGGTGGAGCAGTGTAAAAACAAAAAGAGAAGCAGAAGGGTATATGCAGCAGCTTATCGAAGATGAATCAGTAACCATACAAAGTGCTAGAAGTTTGCGCCAGTTGCTAACCTATCGTGGACAGTGGGCTAACAGATCAAGAGATGCAAGCGGTGGACACTACGACCTCGCAACGGCGTGGGCAGGAGCAGCCTGGGCATACATGAACCATCGTGGATCTAGCTGGAAGCAGAAGAAGAAAGACCCAAAAATATTGGCGGCAGAGGCTTTTCGTAGGTTACAATCACGTATAGATGGTATGGCAACCAAGCCAAAGAATACTCCATGGGGAAGTCACTTATGACTGAAGAGAGCAAGAACGAGTTTGCCAAGAAGGCGGCAAGACTGATGTCACACATCAATCATGCAGAAGAGCATTACAGAAAAAATGTAGCTGTTGAAGATGCTCGAAACCTTGCATATTGGAGAGGGCAGTTCTGGGAAGGTGACGGTACTAGTCCATTTCCAGAGCTTAGTAACTACAATGCAGAGCAAAATGAAGTATTTCCTATTATTGATACTATCATTTCTGCCCTCGCATTGGATTTGCCCCAGTGCGAAGTTCTTGATGCAAGACAAAGATCATACGAAATTCCACAAAGAAGCGAAGATATCACCTTCAGTGGTCGGCGTATTGCAGCAGTATTGAATTGGATGGCGGAAAAAGATGACATGGATGAAATGTCAAGAGAGGCAGTTCTCCACGCAATGCTCTTCAGCTCAGGCGCAATCCGTAAGATTACATGGTCAAAGGAACTTGGACGGGTAATCTGGCGGTTGAAGATGCCATGGGAAGTACAGTTTGATTCTGTGGCTCGACGCATCAATGACATTGCCTGGGCATCAGAAAGATTTATACTTCACGAGTCACAGGTAAGGTCAAGAATAGAAGATGGATCATACACCCTTAGCGGTAATAGAGTGATCAAGCCTGACACCTATCCTAGAAGCCTTATCGAGGACTACCAGACTAGCGATCAAGAGCAGGAGATACGGCGCAAGGGACTTAAGGAATACATCACAATGCATGAGTATTGGGACTTCCGTGAGAAGAAGCTGTACCACATACACATGGGAACCAAGCAGATTGTAATGGAGACAGACGCGCCCTACGGCAATCCATACGATCAGCTATGCTTCCATCCTGGTGTGGGACGTATCAGAGGTATACCTGATGCTACTTTAATAGCTCCGCTGCAACAAGACATCAATGAACTGGTTAGCGCCAGGAGAGAGATAGTTCGCCGCCTGCCCAGAAGAATGTTCTACGACAAGGCTATGTTTCCTTCAGAAGAAGATGCAGCAAGATTTATGAAGGCAGCAACCTGGGAGCCAGTACCAGTAGAGACAGATGGCCAGTCTCTTGTAGGGGATATGATCTTTGTCACTCCTGAAATGCCTACTACATTTGACTTTAACAACCACTTAGGTCAAGCCTCTTCGCATATCAAGAACATTGCAGGTATGGCTGACTTCCAGCGTGGTGAGGTAAAGAACATCCGTACTGCAGCAGAAGCCAACATGATACAGATGTCTATACAAGGCAGGATGCAGGTACGTACCAGGCTGCTGGTTAAGTTTATACAGCGAGGCTTTGACAAGGCAGCAGAAATTACAAGGTGGTGTCTGACTAATCCAGAGGCATCAGGTATTGACATGGAAATGCTGGCTATGCAAACACAGCTTGATGCAACTCCTGATCTACTTCGTAGTGACTTCTTGGAGAACATGCCAAAGTTTAGAGTGCTTCCTTTCTCTCCACTTATGGAAGACAGAGTAGTTAGAAGACAGCAGCTCGTAGAACTTCTTGGGTCACTTGCACAAACACCTTCTGGTGATGAAGTAGACTGGAGAGAGATAACTAAGGAACTAGTAGAAATGTTTAACATCCGTCCATCAATAATGAAGGAAGAAGGCGAACAGGAAGAACCTACACCAGAACAAATGCCACCTATGGCTGGCGGCATACCATTCCCAGGAGCATAACATGCCTAACTATTATGAAAGCGACAACCCACACAAAAAATCTAAGAAGGAGTCTATCTCTATCATCCTTTTAGGAGCACCAGATCGTATGAAAGGTGACGACAACTACGATATGGAACCAGAGGAATATGCAATGAGCATGATGGATGACGAACAAAAAGAGGACATGAAAGAGGAAGAGGCTCACGATATGTCTGATCTACCTGTCAAAGATATAATGTCAGCACTTGATGGATTTGATATACCATCAGAACTTTTGTCTAACATTGAAATGCACCTCAAGGGTAAGGGCTGCTAATGCCATTATACTACTACGCCTGCACTAGCTGTGACCTAGTCACAGAACATCTTGTTGATGTGGATGACCAGCAGAAACCACAGATATGTGGATGTGGTGGGCTGTCCAACTATCTGCCACAGTTGCTTCGCTTTAGACATGTTGGCCCAGTGTTTGCTGATATGATGGAGATAGAAGATAAACTGTTGACATCTAAACAGAAGAGACAAGGAATGAGATTGCGGGACGGACGTGATGTCAAGAAGTGGGAAAGGGATAACAAGCTTACTGTCTGCACCGAACAGGAAGTACGTGAGGGCAGAGAGTACAGTATGGACATGGCTTCAAAGCAAAAGAAGGCACTGGCAGAAGGTGGTAACGATGCTTGGGCTGATGAAGTGGATAGAATGGATATAACATCTACTACTGGGTGGTCAGATTCTCAGTATCAAAGATGGAAGACAATGACAGATACCAAACAAAAAGAGGTTATAGAAGATGGCGATACCAAGTGATGAAGAACTAGCGGCAATGTCTTTGCCAGAACTGGAAAAGTTGTTAGCAGAAAACACACAGCAATTGCGTGAAAACCAAAGGAACACTCAGATGTTAGAAGAACAAGCACAGCCAATGGCAGAAGAAGCAGCACCAGAAGCAGCCCCAGAAGCACCAGCTCCACAAATGGATATGGATGAATTTGGAATGGGCATGACACCACAAAAAGTGCAATCTGCTACAGCTAGGCTTGTAGAGGCAGGCATGCTTGATGCTGCAGCATCTGAAGTTACCCCAGAGTTAATGGCTAAGATGCAAGCGATCGCAGATCAGATTGACCCTGGACTATATGATTTATCTCAACCCGACCAATTAGAGGAGTTCATCAATGGAATCAACAACGGAACAATCGCCCTTGCAGCAGCAGCCGCAGCCCCAGCAGCCCCAGCAGGACAACCTGCCGAACCTCTCGTTCAAGGAGCAGGAGCAGGACTTGGGGGACAACTTGCTGGAGGACTCCCTCCCGCAGGAGCAGGAGCAGCCCCAGCCCCCATCATCTGACGATCCTGCAGTAGAGGATCTCAAAACACAAGCAGAAGCCTTAGATGCTGACGTGGCTGAAACGGCAAAAGCCGTAGAACCAGATGCAATCTTGGAGGAAGCAGAAGCGTTTAGTTTTGAAAGTTTTGACGAAATAGATTTAGAAACTATCCCTGTGGAGGCTAGGCGGTTTGTTCAGCCTATCTTAGATCATGCACAGGAGCTAAAGCAAAATTTGGAAGTTGAGCGCAATGCCTACGAGGATATACGCACACAGTTCTCCACGCTTATGGAAACAATGGATGAAGCAACAAAAGGTAATCTTGATCCCATCATACAGGAGTATCAGAACATCAACAACCAATACACACAGGTTTCCACAGAAAATGTATCAATGGCTCACAGACTATTTGAATTAGAGTATCCTGAGTACGAGAGCCAAAAGGATGGATTGAAAGATGCTTTTATTAAAGCCCTGGAACATCCATCATTTAATGATCGGCATTTGGGAGACAATCTCTATGAGAAAATGGTTGACGCATACAAGATCACTGTGTATCGCAAGGGAGGACTACAGCCTGGTGAGAAGCCACAGCCGCAAGCTGTTGCTGCAGAACCTCCTGTGCAGAAACCAAATCCAAAGGCTGTTAAACAAGCTCTGGTATCTGGCGGGGAAATGGCCCCAAATATGCCAACGCTCAACCTTCAAGAAATGTCTTACGATGACATTCTCGCGAGGGGAGAGCATCTTCTTGATCTGTAATCTAAACAAAAGGAAATAAAAATGGGGTTACTTGAATTCGCAAACTTTACCGTACCTGATGTAGTAAAGAAGTCTACACCTTCTTTCTACGCTAAGGATCCTCTTCTTGAAGCATTACGCTCTAAGAACAGAGTTGTCCGATCGGGTGGAACTAACGTCCGTGTACCACGTATTAAAAGTGGACACTCGGATATAACACAACTTGATGGAACCAACCTGGAAATTCCATTGGCTAAGAAAGAGACTTTCGACTTTGCCTTTGGTGACTGGGCACGTGTTGTTAAGCCTATCATTCTACCACATATAGATCGTGACAGAATGCAATCCAATGCCGATAAGAAGCGTTGGGTTAACGACACTACTGCTGCTGTAATGCAGTCATTCCATAACAGTGTTTCACGTCAGCTATATGTAGGTGATGTTTCAACATTGACTGGACTAGGTACACTAAACGGTGGTAAGACTGGTCTTTCATCTAGTGGTTTTGAAAATGGAGCACTACAGTTTGTTGCCCCTGCTTCTCAGTCTGGAACATATATGAACTTGACTAGAAATGTTGATACCACAAATGATGAAGACAACTGGTACAACCAGTTTCTTGAGCATAGTGGATTTACTAGCAACTACATGGAAAAAGCAGAAGAGCTAAAGATTACTGCTGATAGCTATGCTGATGACAGTGAAGGTATCTCTATTGCTGTTACATCTATTGCCAACCACGTTGCAATCGGTGATGCGTTGAGAACATATGGTACAATGAGCGGTCTGATGTACCGTCCAGAAGACCTTGATGCTGGTAAAGCACACAAGACAGTTTACGTTGTCAATGGTGTTAAATACTTCTCAAACCGTTTTATGACAGATGCTCGCGTTACTGCCGCTGGTAACACTAGTAAAACTGACTTTGTTTACCTTCTGAATCCTAACGGTATCCAGTATTGGGTAAATGCTAACAATGACTTCCGAGTTACAAAGTTCTCTGATCATACTATGCACGGGAACATGGATGCTGATATAGCATACGTTTTCCTTGAAGTTCAGTTCTGTGTCAATAACCCATTAATCCAAGCCTGTATATCAGACAATACCCCATAGGAGTTTGAAATGAGTAATGTAATAAAAGCAAATCCCTTGTACTCTGGTGCAGACCAACCAGCAGTCATTGGAAAAATCTATGAACAGTTGTTTGATGACAGTAGTGGAAACACTATGGTCAGATACCTTCGATGCTTCAAGGCTGGATCAACTGTAACGGCAGGACAAGTTCTTGGTGCTGCTGTTGGCGCTACTTTTGAAATGCACACAACTGGTGAATGTGTACCAGCAGCAGACGCAGGAGCTTTACGCAATAATGTGTATGGTGTTGCGCTTGCTGATGTAGCTAGTGGGTCTTATGGCTTTGCTTGTTGCAGAGGTGTTGTGGAAAACGTAGCTAGTGAAGCTGGAACTGCTGAAGGAGATCCAATTATGGTTGGAGCAACTGATGGACGAGTAGATGATACAGCTATATCGTCTGCTGGTGACAGTTTAAAGATTATTGGAACTGCTTTATCAACAGTTAGTTCTAATGCTGTAACTGTTTACATCAATGTTCTATAATGTTCGGTACTCTTGCTGACATACGCAATGAGTTGAGAGTTCGTCTGGGTCTTCCCGATAGGGGAGACTCAGGCGATACTCGCCTTAATACAATTATCAATATGGCACTCAGACAAATGTGGTCTGAAATGCCAAAAGCCCTACTGTCTCAGGAAATGAGGTTTGTACTGGAGAAGCCAGTAACGGTAGGTGACAAGGTTACATTCGGCCCCACTGTTGACAACAGAGTTGTTTACCAAACAGGAGTAGGGACTGGTGACTTCTGGGCTACAGATGGTACGCTTAGAGGCAGGACAGTAGAACTACTGCAGGGTGGAACCTACTACTTTAGACGAATACAAGATGTGTATGCTGACGGAACAACACAGTACCTGGTACTGGATCATCCACTAGACCTGACAGCAAGCACAGAAATACCATACAGAATTATTACTGCTGAGTACCCATACCCAGCTTCAGTACAGCAGATAGTAGATGTGGTTATCGATCCAGATAGCAATCCACATCCACTAGTGCAATCAGCATGGCAGGCTGATCTGACAACTTACAAGTCAACTATTGGCTTTAGAGCTAATGGCAGACCAGAACTTTACTGCAGAGGTGACTTCTTTCAACTTGAATCACCAAACTACCAACCAAAGGTTGCCACAGAAGATGACATCGAGGCTTCTTTGAAGTGGGGTTTTGATGCAACCCAAGGCGAAATGAACACTGAAACTAATGGTTCAGCTACTTTTAATGGTGGGCCAGCAGGTAAGTTTCAATACATCGTTATGCATGTATGGGGAAGAAGACCTTTTTATGATCTAACCTACAAGTCTAAAAGCAGTACAGTGCTGCCTCCGTTCTATCAGTCTGCTCCTTCTAAAGAAAGTGATGCAATAGAAACTAAGTGGGGGCAGGGTGCGATCAACATTACTACTCCAAACGTAGACTACGTTTACGGATACGGAGAAAAGCCGACTGCAAAGTCACATCATCACTTTGGTTACGAGAAGTTCATATTCAGAAAGCGCCTGTCCGTAGAGACCATAACATCATATTCTGGTATTACAGGGCCAAGTTCGATAGTACAAGAAATAGAAGCTGACAGCGTGTACTATCTGTGGAAGGTTATCCCTGGCTACCAGACCAAGGTCACCGACAATGGTTCGGACGATCCTGTGGACAGGCGCTTTACTTTAGAAGCCTTCAATGGTCACTTCCATATTCGGTTTGACCGACAGCCAACTGAAAAGACCCCAGTGCTTATCAGGACGTTTTCAAGACCTCCTTTACTAAGATACGATACAGACACTCCAAGAATACCTCCAGACTGCTACGATGCTCTATATGCTCTTACTGCGTCCTATCTCGTAGGAGACAGGGATGGAGAACCAGCTAGGAAGTCTTTGTACTTTGGCGAGTACCAGACACACCTCAAGCGTCTAAGACAGACATACAATGTTGCAGGCCATCATGTTGGTAAATTTGCCAACGGTCTATCTGCTAGAGGATCAAGGTTTTCACCCAGGAGAAATAAACCTATAACTGAGATCACATAATGCCAGCATGGAAAGACTACAAAGGCCAGTCTATAGGTCTAGCTAGGATTATGGGTGAAGCTCCATACAGTGACGGAACCACAGCAAGTTTGATTAAGAACTGGGTGGTTGATGAAAAAGGCTATCTTGACAGCACTTACAGGATAATGTCATTTATACCCTTTGAATGGAACAATGGATTGCCTGCACTACCTTTTACCAACCGAACTTTAGGTGGTGAACAAAGAAGCGGTGTTCTTGCAATGAAATATATCGAAATGGATGGAGAACGTCCTGAGATTTTGTTTCTTACATTTAGTGGAGTATATAGCTATGCACCATGGTCTCGTCCCCAAGTAGCTCCTACATCAGGACTGCTAACCTCCAACGGACTGAAAAGTCAACTATACTATTATTCAGGCGGTACAACGTCTATAACTCCTCAAAATGACCCTCAGTTTCCTGCACAAATGGAGACTTTTAATAATAGAATATACTTCTCTTTCTGCGATGGAGGGGGTCTCTGGGTATGGGACGGCTACAGAATAAGAGAGTTCGGCTATACTCGGAGACCTTTCCCTCCGATGGTCGATGGCCCACAAAGGTCAGCCACATTTAATACTACATCTACAACGACTGACAGAAACAATGGTGGGTTTAGCCACAGAGGTCGCATCGGTACTATAGACACAGAGTTCTTGGCTGCACACAGCTCTATAACAGGTAACTCCTACCTGGTTGCAGGAGGGGTTGCTAACTCATCGTATCAGTATGCGGTAGTGTTTGAAAACACTGACGGTGGATATAGTGAAACCTCTCTTGATGGTGGCAAGGCTATAATAGAAATGGAGATAGCAGGAGAAGAACAAAAGGTTGATCGCCTTCAGCGCCGCTTTAGAGTTCATGACATACCACAGGGACCAGCAGGAACAGTGGCTAGGATACTACTACGCACGTATAATTTAGAACGTCTACCAACAGGATCATTTGGCGAGTACAGGTTTCTGCACAGGATACCAAACAACGAGGCACAGGAGTATGTAGATGACATACCAGACGGTGAACTTGGGCCAGAATGGAAGTCAAGAACTACTATACCTATCGGTGTTTTCTTCATAAAGTCTTTTTCTGGCAGTCTATGGCTGTTAAGAAACGAAGGCAATCCATCTAGAGTATGGTTCAGCGAACAAGAGGAAGGAGGACCAGTAGCAGAATCATTTATGCAGGGACATTATATGGATGTGTTTCCAAGCACTGGACCTATAACTGCAGCCTTAGATGCTAGCATCAGTGAACAGAACACACCTGTATTACTGGTATTTAAGGAAAACGCACTGCACTACATAACTGGTCAGTATCCTAACTGGAATATGGGAACCTTGCACCACAAGGCTGGTTGCGCTGGTCCTAACCTTGTACAGGCAATGCCAGATGGTAGCATTGTATGGTACGGCAGTGGCGCTTTTTGGAAGATGTTACCTTCTGGTCAGGTCATAGACGTAGCTGAAGGTGTACGAAGTAGAATACAAAACATAAATCATAGACGATCACGATATGGAGTTAGCTGGGTTGACAGACAATACAAAGAAGGTGTGTTTGCGCTACCAATAGATGACAGCATGACAAACAATGTACAGTTTGTATATGACTACAGGTCAGAAGGATGGAGAATAAGAGAGGACATCAAGATCGATGCAGCATTGACTATCCCTGAGTTTGAAGCAACTTTGCTAGCTGGTACTGCTATTTACACATCAAAGCCAGTTGAGTGGGACATAGTATTAGGATCGCAGATAGGTAATGTGTTTGTATACCATCGTAGCTATCCTACATATCCAGTACCATCAAGAGAATCAGTGTATACTACATCGTGGCAGTCAATGAGTGGTCTCGGACCTAAGCTTCATAGTTCTCACCGAGCAACGCAGGTAGTGTTAACTGCACTAGAAAAGTCAAATATAGATGCAACCCTTTCTGCATATCAAGATTGGGATTTGGACAACGTAGTTGGTTCGGAGATTTCTATATCGGCATCCCATCCTGAAGATGACAATATTCCATATTATGGATCAGCAATATACGGGACAAACACATATAGGACAGAGCGTGTTTATGGCAACAAGGTTAGCATTGACATAGTAAGTATGTCTGTTCATGCAATAAAAATAGCTACCAAAAATCCACTTGCGCTATATAATATAGACATATGGGGACCCTTTGTCTCTGGTTCTGGAGCAAGAACCCCGACAGATGATCCATAGGGGGCAGCATGATATTCTTACCGAAAGGAGTAAAGAACGGTGAGGTTGTAGATCCAGACAACCTTGCGCGTGACTACCAGGAAGCAAATAGAGTTGCATCCTCAACCACGCATTTTCAATGGCATACCGATAGTTTTGACGACATTGATAAGTTTGATGACAGTCTGTGCAAGGTACACTACAAGTCAGTGGTGGCAAAACTAGGAGTGACAGGCAGGTCAGGGCCAAGACTTACAACTTCGGTTGCTGGAGCATCACCAATTGACGAAAGTACAGGTTCCGTTTTTAGCATTACACCCAGTGCTAATTTGTTTGATGTGCCTGTCAACATTGGTTTTCATGAAATTACTGATACCGATATTAGCTGGACTAGCGAGTATCCTGAACTAGTACACCTAACATTTTCATTTCAGTATCTGCGTAAAGCTCTTAGATTTTATAGGTATATTACATCAGACCACGAATCACAGGTTGGTGATGCAACGTACAGTAAGACTCCGCGTCACAGACTGCAACTAATGATTGAGCTAGATGGAGCTTTATTAATTGGAACAGGCCCGTATGGAAATAATACAGAAGGATCGTTTAGAGGCTTAGGCTATGGAGGTCGGCAACTTGTAACATCTGTAAATACTATGCAGTTGGTTTCCGCAGGTTTTCACACAGTCCGAGCCAAGTGCTGCATTCTACCGTTGACTAACGCAGTTAATAATGATGCAGACGAAAGCAGGAGCATACGTCTTAATGGAGTAGTTGGAGGAGCATCAGGTACTACAGATGGTTGGGAAAAAGATGTATGTATTGGTAATCGAAGTATGCTTGTCACCAGATACGGTCGCGGCATGTTCTTGGGGGCATAGTGAGTATTACAAAACCTACATCAGGTAAAACTATAACACCAAGTAGCGTATCGGACATGCACGAGTCTTTGCGTACAACAGTAAATGCTATTGACCCTACCAGTGTTGGGAGGCAGTCAATAAACCACCACCAGCTAGGTACAGCGTCACTTGTTCAAAAGTCTACAGTATCTAATCAGACTACATTTACTCTTATAGACAACAAGATATCTCATTATAACAGCAGTACAACCGCTGTTGGTCTTGTATATACAACCGCATCGCAACTTTTAAGTGAGGTGTCAACTTGGGATTTACTAAATTCCATTACCTACTCTGGTGGTTTTAAGCCAAAGACAGGTAGTCCGATGATTATACAATACAATTTAAAAGTTATGGATGTACGAGATGCTTCTGGAAATGTATTGGCTGTACCATTTATAGCACCAGGTTCAACTAACTCATCTCAAAACTTTATGATATTCTTTGCACTGTTATTGGAGAGAACCGCACCAGACGGTAGCACTGATAATGTGGTAATAGAGGAATCAGTTAATGGAGTAGATTTTGTAGAAAGCCGTTTTTACTATCATAATAGTAGTGAATTAAGTGCTACTGTGGCGACGGCAGATAGGGCAAGCGCCGAGCAGCCTGTGGCTTTTACTGTCATGCATGAATCCTTAGAAGGATACACATACAACAGTGTAAAATTGTACTGCGCAATGTGCCCTACATTTAATACGTCTACCGTCTACAAGGGTAATGTAACCAACGGCGTGTTAAGCGTACTATGCTTAGAGCCAGGAGCTTGATATGCCTGACATACTACCACTAGTTTCAAATACGTATGCCGATGGTAAGGTTGTTGACGCAGATACCATCTATACTGAGAGCCTCTACAAACCTACTGCGGAAATGTTTGCATTCAACAAGCGAACCTTTGAGCTTTTAAATGGTGGTATGACTGGTAGTAACTTTGGAGGCGCAGACAACACCCTGAAAGCTCACCAGGTAGAAATGGGGTCAATGGCTAGAGCATACTACCATGGTTTTAACAGGGCAGACTTTGTGTATGCTGAACAGACTTCAAACACTGTTGCTGATGTGCAGACAGGTATAAGCAGAAGCACTACTCGTATTGTACATTCTCAGCTCACAGTAAATATATTTTTACCTTGGGACACCAATACTGTGATGTATGGATACCAGGCAATGTTTAACCATGATGCGACAGCATTTGTTGCAGCTAATGGTGGTGGTACTATATCAGATCAGGAGTTCTGGGATATAGAGTTGCAGATTGGCAGGAAACTTGATGCCAGCACATTAAGCACTGCTACATCAAACCCTGCCTACGCCTTGTACCATAAACTACCACACAACAGGTATGCAGATGAAGACAATGGTACTACAATAGACGGTAGTGACACTTATAGCCCAATAGCGTATGAAGGGGCATTTAAATTTGTCAGCAAGACTGGGATGCTGACAGGAAATGACGCACCAAGCAAAGGTTTTATGGAGGTAAGGCTGACGGTTGGGGCTAACATATTTAACAACGATCCCAGAAAAGCAAAGTTAAAAACCCTTAGCGGGGGCATTTGGATATTAGCATTGAGGTGAAAAATGGCAATAGCAAAAACATTAGCAGGAGCTAAAACAGCAGCTACAGGTGGTGGATTAGCAGCAGGTGGTCTTGGAGCAGCACTGGCTCTAAAGAAAAGTAAATACCAGAAGAGTTTTGAAAAAGACATAGATGCCACTGAAGCAAAGATAGCCAAAGATCAAGGCAAACTAGACCAGACAAAAGTTGCAGAGGGAATGGGTGCTATACAATCCGCATTGACACAGCAACGAGCAATGATTGCAAGAGGCCCACAGACAGGCATGCAGCAGCAGCAACAAAGAGATTTGATGATGGGTGGCTTAAAAGCACAGGCTAGGGTCGCGTCGGATTTGTTAAAACAAGAAGGACAAGAAAGAGTACAAGCACTAAGGGATCTGTCGCAAAGGAAACTACAGGCAGCACAAATGCGAGAGGCACAGAAGTCTGCAGCTATTGGCGCACTTACAGCCGATAAAGGTAAAGGTCAGGTTGGCGCTACGATAAAAGGGCAACAGGAAGCACAGAAGGGTGGTGGCTTTAGAGCAGCGATTCAAAGAAGAGTTTCTGGGGCTGGGGCTGAACCTCAACCTGAACCTGAGCCACAACAAATAGCAAGTAGTGCCCCTGCGGAAACGTCGAAGACTGAACCTGAGCCACAACACATATTAGACATACAAGCAAAATTAGCAACTGCAATTGCACAGGGAAACAAGGAGCAAGAAGCAGTCTTAGCAAGAGATTTAGAATTTGCAAGATTACATATGAAACGTGACGCTAGAATAGCAGCAGAAAACGCTAACTAATAAAAACTATACACATAGGAAGAAAAGATGTCGTCTTTATTTTACG
>TARA_R110002020_G_scaffold168090_1_pt1 | contig 19567 bp, 33 predicted proteins | sample TARA_R110002020 | Tara Oceans TARA_R110002020 (sample SAMEA4396489) | marine metagenome | biome: Westerlies Biome; feature: [MES] marine water layer (ENVO:01000295) within the mesopelagic zone...; material: water (ENVO:00002006), including particulate matter (ENVO:01000060) such...
ACCGAGGCTACGACACCCGCATCTGGCCGGTCCGGGCTCCGGTCGCAGAGAAGATGATCGCCTACGGTCAGAAGCTCGCGCCCTGGATCCGCCACGGCCTCGCTGACGGCTCCATAGAGCACGGTCAGGCCCTTGAGCCCACCCGGTTCGGGGTAGAAGACCTGATGGAGCGGGAGGCCTCACAGGGCCGCTCAGGCTTCGCTATGCAGTGGATGCTGGACACGGCCCTGGCCGACGCCGAGCGCTACCCGCTGAAGGTCCGCGACCTGATCGTCATGCCGGTCAATCCGCAGACGGCTCCGGAGAAGTGCATCTGGCTCCCGAACAGGGACAACATGCGGAGCGACCTGACGAACGTGGCCATGCTGGGAGACAACTTCCACGGGCCAGCAGAGATGCAGGGCACCCACCTACCCTACGAGCAGATCATCGTGGCTGTTGACCCCTCGGGTCGAGGCACCGACGAGACGACCTTCTGCGTCATGGGTCTGCTGAACAGCCAGCTCTACGTCATCGATCTCGGTGGCTGGTGGGGCGGCTACAACGACGAGACCCTCGACGGCATCGCCAAGCTGATCCAGCGCTACGACGCCAGCCTGTGCCTCATCGAGTCCAACTTCGGCGACGGCATGTTCGCCAAGCTCCTGGGGCCCTTCCTCCGTCGCCGCAAGTCCGTCCGCATCGAAGAGGTCCGTCACAACATCCAGAAGGAACTCCGGATCATCGAGACCCTGGAGCCCGTGATGAACCAGCACCGTCTCATTCTGGACGAGGGGATCATCGAGCGGGACTACCGGAACGTGGACCACATGCCTGCCGAAGAGGGCAAGCAGTACCAGCTGATCCACCAGATGACCCGCCTGACCAAGGAGAAGGGCTGTCTTGGGCATGATGACAGGCTGGACGTCCTGGCCATGGCTGTCGCCTTCTTCCTGGACGGCATGCAGGCCGACGTAGACGAGCGGATCCACGACCGTCAGGACGAACTCCTGGAGGCCGAGCTGGCCCGCTACGACGACGCCCAGTCCTACAACGACAGTTGGATCCAGGGTCGAGCCTGGGAGTACCGACGCTGACCCCCCTCTTAGGCGACGATCCAGGCCCTTCGGGGCGACCACCCAGACCCCCTCTGAGAGGCTGGAATCAATTTGTCCCGTACAGGCCGAAGGCCCGGAAGCTGAGGACTACCTGGGGATACGGCGGAGCACAGCTCCCCAGGGAGAGGAAGGAGAAGGATAGGAAGAGGATGAGGAGGGGTCAGGAGACCCAGGATGAAGAATCTGAGAGCCTCATCGTACCTTAGAGGCACAGCATGACTGCGCTGCCTCCCATCATCCAACTCGCCTACCGTTCCATCCCTGTCTCCTATGAGGCCCTTGAGGACCTCCATGGAGACTCCACCGAAGCCCCTCCTGCCATCAGGGTGAACTCCGACTTCACCCCTGACCTCCAGGCCGAGACTCTCCTGCATGAGACCCTGCACCATGTATCCTGGATGTATGGCCTGGGCTGGACTGAGAAGACAGTCCGCCTCATGGAGGTCATCTTCACCTCACTGGTTAGGGACAACCCTGACCTGTTCCTGAGCCTCATCGAGGCCCCAAGCGAGAAAGCAGCAAATGACTCTACCCCTCCTGATCCTGACCCTGATCTACCTGACCCTTGGCGGACTCGTCTCGGTCTACCTCCTGTTGACAGAGGATGATGCGCCTGAAGACTACCCCGAGGTCCTCCTAGCAGTCGCCACCACCTTGGTAGCTATCGCAGCTTGGCCCCTCTCCGTCTACGTCCATGTCTCCGACTACCTAGAACGCCAGGACGGCTGGATGGCCCGTGCTGCTGCTAAGAAGGACGCCAAGGAGAGAGCCCTCCACGCTGAGCTTGCTGACATCGAGGACCCCCAGGGAGGTCGCATTTGAACTCCGCTACCCTTAGAAAACAACAGCAGCGTGAGGCGCGTCGAGCCGAGGTAGCTGCCCGCATCGAAGCAGACAAGCCTGCCCCTGGAGCCCGCATCCTCAAGCGTGCCACCAAGGCAGCTGGCTTCTCCTTCACAGCGGCTCTCAAGGCCTACCACGCCCGTCAGGGCGCTGTAAGCCCCGCTGTGGCCTCGGAGGGTTATGGTGAGTCAGTAGTCACGTCAGTGACCAAGTCCCTGGAGAAGGGCTCCTAGGCTCTCTGAGGACCTCCTACGGCCTGACGGCCTCGGAGGTCCTCCAGCCTGGGCGTCGAGTAGCAGAGAGGCCAGTTTTAGGGGTCGTGAATGTCAGAGCCCTTTTACGTTACAGCGACGTTGCTCTACCCCCCGTGCCCCCCTCTCTCCCAACGCACGCGCACGCTACGGCCCCCCGTCCACACGCGCAGGCATGGGCAGGGCTGGGCGGGCGTAAGGCGCGGGCATGGGGCCGCAGAGACGCAGGCGTGGGCGGGCGAGGCGTGGGGTTGGGCTAGCAGAGAGCAGGCATGACGTTAGGCTCTTGTTAGGTGCCACCGTCTTTTGTGCGCCTCTCTGCCACCGCACGACGCAGCGCACGACGCAGCGCATGACGCACGCACACGCGCACCACACGCGCACCACACGCGCACCGCACGACGCAGCGCACGCACGCACACGCGCATCACACGCATGACGCAGGCACACAGCCGCATGAGGCGCATGAGGCGCATGAGGCGCATGAGGCGTATGACGCGGCACACACGCTCACACGCACGCTCACGACGCGCACGCTCACGACGCGCACCGCACGACGCACGCATGATGCGTACGGGCATGGCACGCGAGGCAAGAATCCATCGGTCGTAAGTCGTGCTGTGACAGTGGTTTGTGACGACAGCAGAGATTCATCTGTTCGGTCCGACGGCCCTTTCCGGCATTGATGGTCGGCTCGGCACCGTCGCCGCAGCCATCGACAACCCGTCGCCTCGAAGCGACCAGCCACACAGGACACGACATGAGCATCATGGCACACCACGACACACCGCTTGCTGACGCCGACCTGGAAGAGCTTGCCCAAGAGCTTGCCCTCCAGTTCGACATGGACATCGACGAGACAAGGCGGAGCCTTGCCTGGGCTCCGGAGGAGCCGGGTGAGCCTGGGAACCAGGACGACGATGGGTGGAACCCGGACGTCAATGCCTTCGGCATGGGGCCTGACGACCTGGACGACGACAGCGGCTGGTTCGAGGCCTTGCTCAAGGAGGCCGTCTGATGTCTTGGACCACAGCCCACGACACCCGGAACGAGGCGATCAAACAGGCCAAGGCACGACACAAGGTAGAGCCTGACGAGGCGTTCCGAGTCGTCGAGAAAGATACACACTACGTTGTCCAGCCTTCGGTTTGGTCTCTCCTGCCTTGGGACAAGACCGTGACCGTGATCGGCCTGGACTGATGCTCTGATGAGGCCTGAAGGCCGAAACCTCCTACGGAGGTCAGCATCTCTGCTGAGGCACCTTGCCTCCACCACAACCCATGTCCAAAGGACACGCCATGTACCAAAGCCCTCGCAAAATCATTGCAGATGAAGTCTCTCAGCTAGTAGCTGAGGTTATTAGCAGCCTCTCTGATGCTGTGGATTTCCGCTACTCTGAAAGAGTCCTACGGGATGTTGCCCAATCTCTTCGAGAATTCGGGGATGATCTTACCTCTCTCGCAAACAAGATGTACCAGCTTGATAAGTGAACGCCAAAGGACACAACATGAACACCAACTTGCCCTCTGAAGCTACGCTTCGCAGCATCCGAGCCGAACTCGTCGCCTTGGGAACTACGTTCCTCGAACACCGTGAGGTCGGTGGGCCTTTGGCCCAAGGCCTCTGCGAGTTGGTCGAACGGGGTGAAGCCAAGATCAGGTACTTCCGCCAAGGGCCTCCGGCCTTCAAGCCGACCCGCAAAGGCCGCAAGCTCGCCTTCCTTTCTCGCTGATCCGGAGGATCACCATGTCCGAGTCCACGACCTGTCCCGTCTGCCTAGCTGAGGTGTGCTGGCAAGCCAACCCGTTCTCTGCTCTCTGCGAGAGCTGCGGATCACTCCACACCGTCACCGAAGAAGGTGACACCATCACCATCCTCGAAGAGGATCTCTACTAGCATGTACCGCCAAAGCTACCACGACGCACTCCGCTTCCTCATCCATGCCGATCCCCTCGAAGAGGGGCCCAGGGGCCGCAACCTGATTGCCAAGGCCCTTTGGGACCTGCGCCGTTCCCACGGTCGAGTCAGGGCTCTCAAAGAGAGGCAGCACATGTTCTTCGTTCGTCCGTTCCCTTGTCGCTGATCCGGAGGATCACCATGCAGACACGAACCATCCAGAGACCCTTCGGGGTCTTCAAGATCGCTGGGGCCTACTTTGTAGAGTGCTTCCAGTGCCGCTTCCGGGTCCTACGGACCGTCACCAAACCTGCGGCTGACGCTGTGGCAGAGGAGTACAGGTTCTCGCACTGCGCTGTCTGCGGCAACCGACCAAGCTACGCTTGACCATGATGCTCTGATGAGCCCGGAAGGGCGAAACGCCGTGAGGCGTCAGCATCTCTGCTACAACCCAAACCCCTGTCCAAAGGACACACCATGAGAAAGACCAAGATCTCCTGCACCGTCGTCGAGCAGAAGCCCGAGCCGCAAGACTACCCGTTCACTCTGACCGTCGAGGGCCTTTCCAAGGCCGATGTCGCCGACCTGTATCACTTCTGCACGATGGGCCTCGGTTACGAGAGTGGCCTTCGGCGTGTCTTCGACAAGATGTTAGTTACTCTTCACGGCCTCGTCCCCAAAGGGGACTTCCCGAAGCCCGTTGGCTTCAAGACCCTCGGCGAGGGCGACGCGCACTACGTCTGGTTCAACGAACGGGACTGATGCTCTGATGAGTCCGGAAGGACGAAACTGGCTTCGGCCAGTCAGCATCTACAACCCTGTCCTAGGAGGACACCATGAACAAGCGTATCCAACTCTCCGTCGTCAACCCGAAGCGTCACATCCAGGTCCAGTATCGGCAGGATGCCGACTCGACTCTGATGCACATGCTGACTCTGGCCTGCGGACAAGACCTCGACATCCAGGTATGGCGCCGCCTCGGTCAGAACGGCAGAGAGGTCGTCCTCGTTGATCCCACCAAGCTGGCCGGGATACCCTTCAACAGCAAGGACGAAGTCCTCCATGTCCTGAAGTACGGCGACCTCGACCCGGTGGAACTCCGGCAGATCGCCTTGGCGCTCCGTCAGGCGTCCTGCAAGATCGTGAAGGTCGTCATGTGGTCCATGTACCAGGACGGAGCCGACCGCTACGAACGAGAGGTCTTCGAGGATGCGTTGGAGTCCTGCTCCAACTGATGCTCTGACGAGTCCGGAAGGACGAAACTGGCTTCGGCCAGTCAGCATCTACTACCGCAACCCACTCCGAAGGAGAAACATGCACCTTAGCGAATACTGGACCGAGATTGCCGAAGGCAAGCGGCCCGTGAACGACATGACCATCGAACTGATCGACTCCTGGGACACCTGACTGAGTCCCTCGTTCGTCGTAGACGGACAAGATACTGTGGACGACCTGGAAGAGTGGTTCCAGGCCGAGAAGGATCTCGGCAACATCGGCAAAGACACCTACGACAACGCAGAGGAGGCGTTGCGTAGCTGGAGCGTCTCTTCGGATGAGGTGAACAACTTCCTCATAGATGAAGGGATCACCGGCTTCGGGATCAACCTTGCGGAGCCGTCCTGTCGTGTGAAGGATCGAGTGGGCACCGAAGCTATGCATTTCATAAACCATATCATCAGGAGTGCTCGGGATCAGGGAAAGTATGAGGTTTACCTCACCGACGGCGAACAGGTGACCTTCCAGAACTACATCGAGCGGATGAAGGCCAACGACTACTAGCCGTCCGCTGATGAGCCTGGGCACAGGCGAAACTCCTCTTCGGAGGAGTCCGGAACTGAAAGATTCGAGAAAGTTCGTTCGGTCCGCCGAGCTTTTCCGCTTACTAGGGCCGAACCGAGACAACCCAGCCCACTGGAGGGCAAACAACATGCAAATGCAACCCGTAACGATCACCGAAAGCACCATGGACAACCCGGCACCTGTCGATGAGGTCCCCTGTGTCGAAGTCGTCCTCAAACTCACCCAAGACGAGGCCCGTGCCCTCATGGCCATCGTGGGCCGTGTGGACTGCACCACCGACGAGACGAATCGTTGGGTCTACACCATGTACTCCGGCATCCACGACGCCGTGGGCCGGGACTACTCGAAGGAGATGTGGCTCATCGACATGAAGACCAACGAGCGTTGTGGTTCGACCAAGGTCGTCAAACCTAGCTGACTCTCTGATGATGCCCCAGCAGGGGCGAAACAGGCTCCCCAGCCTGTCAGAGTCTGACACATCGTCCGACCGTTCATTGACAACCCGACACAAGGAGCATTTGCCATGAGCAAAGCGAATCTGATCGAGACCACCGTCGTCCCCGAGCCCGTGAAAGTGCAGCGTACCTTCGAGGTCACGCTGGAACTGTCCGAGAAGGACATCTCCGTCCTGAAGGGCCTCTACGGTCGTGTCGGCGGTAACCACAGTGGTCCCCGAGGCATCATCTGTAAGATCCTCGACAAGGCTGAGGCGGTCGAGTGCATCGAGAAGGCTGACATTCGTATCACGAACGGCGGTCTGATCCTTGGCACCAAGGAGGACCGGGAGCAGCAGGAGACTGTCTACTTCTGGACCGGCGAGGACTACGACAACACCATCCGACGTGAGGCCTACTGATGCTGCCCAGCATCTGGAGCTACTGCACCAACACGACGCAGAGCAACGCCATGGGAGTCACCGTAGGTGACATCGACTACTACTTCAGCTACCGAACGCTCGTTGCGTTCAGAGCCCCTGGAGCCGGTCTGGTCGTTCGAGAGAACGATTGGGGACCGACGACCGGGAAGCACCTGAACGCCATCGACGACGGCGACAAGGCTGACAGGGTGGGCGTCGAGGAGTTCCAGCGCTTGCTGGCGGCAACGTCGTACAGCGCCTCCCAGGACTGATTCAGCGAAGCTGGTCGGAATCTTTCGAGTTTTCTCGTTCGGTTCCGGCCAGTCTTCCGGCTTCCTTGTGTCTCGAACAGCACACCTTGGTCACTCCGACCGAGGACGACAACCTGACTGACCCATGAGCGAAGCACTCAACACGCTCCGTGAGGTCTCCACTGCCAGGGGCGAGAAGCTCCTGACTGCCTGGGGCCTTGCCGAGGACGCCACCTTTGACGTACCGACAGCTGCCAGCCTGCTGGCCGACCTGTTCCACACCTTCCAAGCCCGAGGTCTCCACATCCCGGAAGTCACCGGTATCGCTGAGTCCGTCTGGAAGGACGAGTACGAGGAGACGCTGTGAACGTCCTCTGGAAGCCGGCCGACGCTGAAGGCTTCCGGGACATCGACGTCTGTGCCCGCCTCAGTTGCACCACACCACCCGATCTCATCGTCTCAGCCGACTGCTGGGGCAAGGGAATACCGACGACCCAGGCCGGTCTTTGCACCGACTGTTACCAAGTGATCTCCACGGAGGTCCACAAGAAGAAATGAACTACGAACTGAAGCCCTGGCCCACCCTGACGGCCAGCAACCTCGCCAAGGACCTCTTGCCGCCCGTGACCTTCGAGCACACTGTCCGGGTGAACTACAACCTCATCCGGATGTTCTTCGACGGCAAGGACCGCCCGCTGCAAGAGCGCACCTTCTACGTGATTGCCGCCTACCTCCACGATGTCGTCGAGGACACCAAGCTCAGCACCAACACGGTTGCTGAATTATTCAGCGACACGATGGCGGAGACCGTTGGTCTACTCACCCACGACAAGAAGGCCGAGGACTACGGCGTGTACATCCGACGCATCGGGGAGAGCGGCAACAAGGTCGCCATCCAGGTCAAGCTGGCAGACATCCAGGACAACCTGACCCGCGACACGGACTACCTCGACAAGCATCCCCGCTTGGAGACCAAGTACCTCCTGGCTCAGGTTTACCTGGAGCAGTGCGAGGCGGGCCTGGATGACTGAGTACCAACAGCTGCCGCTGGTCCTGCTAGGAGCGGCGACCCTGGTGTTCCTGCTGCTCCAATTCGTCATCTTCCCGCCAGCGAAAGGACCCCACTAGACCACCTCCTTGGAGATGGGTTGTCAGGCTGGGCTGGTAGGCTACCCCCTACTGGTCCAGCCACCCACTACTCCTAGGGTTGCATCACAGGCCATATACGGTACCTTGTGTTCCGCCTCACTGCCTGCCTCTGAAGCCTCCGATCGTTCACTCGGTCGGGGGCTTCTTTCGTAGGGTGAGGGCTTTCCCTAGTCTGGAATGTTTACAGACGACCACCCTTGACAGCCGATAGAGGCATCCGTACCATGACACACAAGAAAGCAGACAGCAGTTGGTCGAGGACAGGATGTAAGCAGTGCATTGGCTGTCTCGTTCATAGGCAAGACAGAAGGCTAGATCAGGTGACACAGGATGTCAAGCCTGATCGTACTATAGAGGAGCAGGCGTGATGGATCGTACTAACCTGAAAGGTTGGAGTAGGGAGAACCTGGCTGATCGGATTGATGAGCTTGAGCGTAGGGTGATCCACCTAGAAGGTGAGTCGCTCTCCATCCACCCTCACTTCGTCATGGAGTGTGTCTCTGCTACCGGCATCTACTACTCCGGCTGTGCCGGGTGTGGTCGTCCTGTGCAACCCATCGGAGACCTGAAGGTATGACCTGTTCTCCCTACATGGACCACAACCTCTGCCCCAGCTGCGACGAGACCCTTATAGGCTCCGCCCAGTGCTGCTGCGGCTGGTACGAGCACGATATCAACCTGTCTGCCCTGTATCAGGAGGTGGAAGACCTACAGGCCCAGGTCGAGTCTCTGCAAGCGCAACTCGCCGCAGCCAAGAGCGACGCTTCCCGTCTCCGCTACCCTGACACCACCGGACGATGACCTCACAAGCAGACCTCGAACTCCGCATGGCGGAACTCGGCAGGGCCCGCAGCCTTGCCCGACTGAACAAGATGAAGGCCGCTGGCCTCATCTCTGAAACCTCCTCTGGCCGTCACCTGCTGCGTGACCAGTCCCTCCTGTTCACGGAAGCCTACCGTGAATGGCACGCAAACGGTGGCCGTGTTGGGGACCGTGGTCGTAAGAGCGATATCTTCCCGCTCCTGGCTCCTCTGGAACCAGAGATCGTCGCAACGACCACGGTCCGCACCGTCCTGGACGGCCTGACGAGTCGAGAGACTCGGGGCCATCTGGTCCGCATCTGTCGAGCCATCGGGATGCACCTGGAGGACGTTGCTCGGCTGGCGGAGGCTGAGAGGGCGGACACCCTGTTGTTCAAGCAGACAGGAGAGAAGGCCAAGCGCTTCGGCGATGACCGCTGGACCGCACGCCGTCGTCTCATCCGAGCCTACGAGAACTCGGACACCCCGCTCCAGACTGACTGGGGCCAGGAGGTCCTCCAGAAGGTAGGGTATACCCTGGTGGGCCTGATGATGCAGGAGACCAGCTTCGTCAAGATCGTGCAGATCGGGAAGGGCGGGGTCAAGAAGCAGAACTTCCTCCGCATGACTGACGAGTGCTCCGACTGGCTCAAGGACGCCGACGCCCAGAGCCTCGACCTGGAGCCCTTCTACCTGCCCTGTGTCGCCGTCCCGCTGGACTGGAAGACACCCTTCGGCGGAGGCTACCACACCAACGAGGTCCTCCAGCGTCCCCTGATCCGCACCTGGGACAAGCGCTACATGGCCGAGTTGTGCGACACTGAGATGCCCGAGGTCTACAAGGCAGTCAACGCTCTTCAGCGTACAGCCTGGGCTGTCAACGAGGACGTCTACGACGTCGTCCAAGCCCTCTGGGCTTCCGGCGCTACCATCGCCGACCTTCCGCCTCGGGACGACGTAGAGGTCCCTGAGAAGCCTCTCAAGTACGACCCAAGTTCGGACGAGAGCAAGGCGGAGTACAAGACCTGGGCACGACAAGCCCGAGCAGCGCACGGTACGAACAGCCGAGCCCAGAGCCATCGGATGTCGGTGCTCAAGTCTCTGTTCGTCGCTGGCACCATGAAGGCCGAAGGCCGGTTCTTCATGCCCCACTTCCTCGACTTCCGAGGCCGGATGTACCCGACCCCGTCGTTCCTGGAGCCGCAAGGCAACGACCTTGCCCGAGGCATGCTGCACTTCGCTGACGGCGAGCCGCTGGACAGCCCGGAAGCGGTCCACTGGTGGAAGGTCTCTGCTGCGAACCACTACGGCATCGACAAGGTGCCCTTCGCTCAGCGGGAGCAGTGGGTGACCGAGCATCACAACCACATCCTCCTCTCTGCTGGCGACCCGACCTGTTACCGCTGGTGGTCCAACGCTGACAGTCCGTGGCAGTTCCTGGCGTTCTGTATGGAGTACGCCAAGTGGTGCGACGACACGGACGGCTTCGTCTCCCACCTACCCTGCCACCAGGACGGCAGCAACAACGGGCTCCAGCTGTTCAGCTTGCTGATGAAGGACCCGGTCGGTGCCGCTGCTACCAACGTCAGCCCGACCACGGTGCCCGCTGACATCTACCAGGAGGTCGCCGACAAGGTCACGATCAAGCTGATGGCAGCAGAAATGACTCCGCAGGACAACGAGCAGGAGGCCTTCTGGGCCAAGCGCTGGCTTGAGTTCACCAAGGGCAAGCTCGACCGCAAGGCCTGCAAGCGGCCCGTCATGGTCCTACCGTATGGCGGCACGTTGTTTAGCTGCCATGAGTACGTCATGGACTGGCTCGACGACGAGCTTCGCAAGACCGGGGCCTCCGACCCTTTCCCCAGCGACCGCTTGAAACCGTCCATGTTCCTCGCTAAGCTCATCTGGTCAGCCATCGACGAGACCGTGTCGTCGGCACAGGAGGCCATGGGATGGCTCCGCTCCGTCGCCAAGCAGACTGTGACCGATGAAGTTGCACTCCGCTGGCACACACCGGCTGGGTTCCTCGTCAAGCAAGGCTACGAGAAGGTGTCCGTCCGACAGCAGCGCTACCGCGTCGGTCCCCTCCGAGTGAACGGCCCTGTTATGTCCCGGACCGGCCAGCTGGATCCGAACCGAGCACAGAACGGCATCAGTCCCAACTTCATTCACAGCCTAGACGCTGCCTGTGCTCAGCTGACTGTCGGTAGGTTGCACGACGAAGGTGTCCGCGACTTCGCCATGGTCCACGACAGCTACGGCGTCCATGCCCGCTTCGTCCCGAAGCTCAACGCCATCCTCCGAGAGGTCCATGCCGATGTCTTCGAGCAGGACCCTCTCAACGACTTCCACCAGCAGGCTCAAGCCCAGCTGGCTACAACGCTCCCGGATCCCCCGGAGCAAGGCACCCTCGACGTCAGGCGAGTCGAGGACAGCCCCTACTTCTTCGCCTAGAGCAAGCAGATATGAACCGATCCCAACTCACCACCATCACGCCGAAAGGTACCGCCCGCTGGCCCAAGCTGAACACTCCGGACACGAAGTTCAACCAGGACGGCGAGTACAGCTGTGAACTCATCCTTGAGGATGACGCCACCACGACCAAGTACATCGCCAGCCTCGACGCCCTGTTCGAGGAGGCCACCGAAGAGGTGAAGGCCCGCGAGAAGAAGACGAAGGCGGACACCTACCGCCGCCCGTGGTACCCCGAACTCAACGACGCCGAAGAGGAGACGGGCCGCACCATCATCAAGACAAAGCTGAAGGCTTTGGTCCGCCCCAAGAGCGGTGCTGAGCCCTTCCCCAAGAGCCCGACGCTGATCGATGCGAAGGGTCAGAAGATGACGGACCTGATCGGGCCGGGCTCCGCCCTCCGCATCAAGACCGAGATGTTCCCGTGGTTCACCCCCACCCTCGGCGTCGGTGTGACCATGCAGATCAAGACCGTCCAGGTCATCGAGTTGTGTGAGAACGACGACACTGCCGGCTTCGACATCATCGACGATGGATTCGAGACCGCCGCCAGTGTCCCCGAGGCTGAAGGTGTGGCTGACGGCGGTGACTTCTGATGGAGTGCTGCTGCACACAAGCAGTAGAACTGTCCTCCCAGATTGAATGGGCTATCGCTTTCCTGGTCGTCTGCGGAGGGATCGGACTCCTCTCGCTGATCTACGAAGAGCACAAGAAGAGCTAACATGGAATGCACCAGCTGCGGAACGTCGAACGACGTCACCCGCTTCTCGGTGCTAGGCGAAATGCGGTGCGGGGTGTGTATCCAGAAGTTCTGGCACGCTCCGCACCGTCTTCGCATTCTGCACAGGAAGTGGAAGGAACAACAACAAATGCGAGCGGAGTTCAACTCCAGGTTGGCCATGCTCGCCGGTACACAAGGACCATATGACGAACTCTAGGGACAAGGGAAAACGAGGCGAGCTTGAGGCTCGGGACGCGGTTAGGACCTTCCTACCGTACATCGATGCCATCCGTTCTGCCCAGCGAGACGGACGCTTCGGTGCCGATCTCGCCAACACAGGAGGCCTGCACGTTGAGGTCAAGCGACCGGCGAAGATCGCCGTGATGAAGTACATGCGTCAGTCTGAGGACGACGAGAAGACCGTGGGCGAGGACAAGTTGCCCATCGTTCTCATGCGTCCTGACGGAGACAAGGAGTGGGTCGTCATGCTGCGTCTGAAGGACGCCAAGGCGTTCGCTACCGAGATCCTGTTTCCGGAGGAGACCGTATGAAGTGCAAGCAGTGCGGCGGCTCCGACATGAAGGTAACAGACTCCTGTGCCTCCGACAACGAGGACAAGGCAGCGGTCAGCTGGCCGAAGCGGGTACCCCGCGAGCCGAACACTCGGTTCCGGTCCCGCCGATGCGGTGACTGCTACACCATCCACTGGTTCCTTGAGAAGGAGATCGACCGTGACACCGTCTATGACGTCTGATTCAAAAGTGATACACAAAGGCCTCCCATGCCCTCAGTGCCCCTCTTCTGATGCCTACGCCGTCTACGATGACGGCCACGGATTCTGTTACAGCTGCGAGGGCCATGTCCAAGAGGATGGGTCCGCTACCCCCAAGAGCAAGGCGAAGCAAGTGGAAGGGTTGATCGAGGGCATCACCTACGAGGCGCTGACGAAGCGCAAGCTGTCGGAGGCCACCCTCCGAAAGTGGGACTACGGCCTCGCTGAGGTGAATGGACAGAAGGTACACGTTGCCAACTTCCACGACCCTCAAGGCAACCGCATCGGGCAGAAGGTCCGGACAGCGGACAAGGTCTTCCGAACCCTGGGCGACTGGGACAAGGTGGGCCTGTACGGTGAGCACCTGTGGCGGGACGGAGGTAAGCGCCTCGTCGTCGTCGAGGGTGAGTTGGATGCCCTGTCTCTGAGCCAAGTGCAGAACCACCGCTGGCCTGTGGTGTCTGTACCCAACGGCGTCGGCTCTGCCGAGAAGGCGCTGGTCAAGAGCCTGGAGTGGGTCGAGTCGTTCGACGAGGTCGTCTTCCTCATGGACAACGACGAGAAGGGGCTGGAGTGCGCTCAGAAGTGCGCCCTGCTGCTCTCTCCTGGTAAAGCCAAGATCGCCCACCTTCCTCTGAAGGATGCCTCCGAGATGCTCCAAGCGGGCCGCTCGAAGGAACTCACCGACGCTACCTGGAGTGGACGCAAGTTCCAGCCGGATGGCATCGTCGCTGGTGCGGAGGACCTTCTCGCCCACCTGGACAAGGAGATGCCTGTGGCCAAGCTGCCCTTCCCGCACTCAGGGCTGACCGAGAAGTGCGGCGGCTTCAGGGAGCGAGAGCTTTGGCTGTTCGGTGCCGGTACCGGTGCTGGCAAGTCTGCCTTCGTCCGTGAGATCGCTAACTATTTGGCAGAGAACGATTGCAAGGTGGGCTACATCGCCCTGGAGGAGAGCGTCCAGCGCTCTGCCCTCGGGATGATCGGCCTGCGGAACAACGTACCTCTGCACATCAACCCGGATGCCATGCGTAAGGCTGACATCCTGGAGGAGGGAGCGAAGCTCGCTGAGCAGATGGTCTTCTACGACCACTTCGGCAGCCTCGACCCCGACAACCTGACCGCCAAGATCAGGTACATGGTGAAGGCCGAGGGCGTGACGCATGTCTTCCTCGACCACATCAGCATCGTGGTGTCTGGCCTGGAAGGCGACGACCGGAAGGCGTTGGACATGGTGATGACAGCGTTGCGATCGCTGGTCGAGGAGACCAACATCTGGCTGGGCGTCGTCAGTCACCTGAAGCGTCCCGAAGGTAAGGGTCACGAAGAGGGCGGGGCTACCCACGTTGGGCAGTTCCGTGGCTCACACATCCTGGGCCAGATTGCCGATGGCATGATCGGCCTGGAGCGTGACCAGCAAGCGACGGACGAAAGCGAGCGGAACCATGTCAAGGTCCGCGTGCTGAAGAGCAGATGGAATGGTGACACTGGTGTCGCCGGGTACCTTAGGTACAACCCCGAAACTGGACGCCTCCTGGAGGAGGACGTCTCTGGAATGGAAGGTTGTGAGTTTTGAAACTAAACACTGATGATCTTGAGCGCTTCACCGCACTCATCGACCTGACGGATGATGGTTGTATGGTGTGGCGGGGCTCTAAGCAGAGTGCAGGTTACGGTTGGTTTACAGCAGGCGGTGTCCAGCACCTGACACATAGGCTCAGCTACCAGAATGCGGTTGGGCCTATACCGGAGGGCTTGCACATTGACCACCTGTGCCGTAACAAGATGTGCGTGAACCCTGATCACCTAGAACCTGTAACTCCAAGAGAGAACACCCGTAGAGGGGAAGCCGGTGCGTATCTAGCAGCACGGACCCACTGCCCTAAAGGACACTCTTACGATGAGAAGAATACCTACCACAACCCCAACGGTAAACGTGTCTGCCGAGCCTGCGACCGTGCCCGCCCCGCTAGACAAAGGAAGCGCTATGACCGACAACGTAAACAGCCCTGAGCACTACATGCAGGGCGGCATGGAGACCATCGACGTACTCCACGCCAAGCTGACACCTGAGCAGTTCAAGGGCTATTGCCTGGGCAACGCACTCAAGTACCTGACCCGCTTCGAGCACAAGGGCCGACCGCTCGAAGACCTGGACAAGGCCCGTTGGTACATCCGGCGACTGGAGGTCGCTCTTAGAGGTAAGGAGGAAGAATGAATAGCACACTGACCGCAGCTAAGGGGTCCGCCCATGGCCGCTCCAAGCTAACCGAGGAGGATGTCCGGTGGGTTCGTAAGAACCATCGGTACTCCGGTGGAATCTATAACACACCTGAGATGTCCTACATACTGGAAGTAACACAGTCCGCAATTCGACGCATCATCAACCGAGAGTCCTGGAGACACCTTGAACAAGCCTAAACCCGAACCGCATCTCTGCACCCAGACGGGACAGACCCTCCCGCCGTCCGAACCAGTCACAGCGCCGTCGATCCAGCCCGTCCCCGGCTGGGTGCCCACCGCAGCTGAGACCAAGGAGCCTGACGTCGTGGTGACTGGGTACAAGGTCCGCATCCCTTCTCTCAACAGAGAGATCGTGGACACCCACCCCATCGCCAAGGCCATCGAGTTGGCCGACCAGCTGAAGCTCGCCGTGGGTCGGCCCATCAACGTGGGCATCGACGGCATGGCCTTCGGAATGCTCAGCTTGGGCACCGGAGACGACGCCAACTGGGACCGCAGTCACCCCAGGGTGGACCAGCTGTCGGTCACGATCTACGCCCTGGAGGGTATCGTACCCATCGGACCGCTCCGGCTGGGCAACCACCACCGCTTCGTCAAGCAGGTTCTGTTCCGTGACGTTGACATCGGGGCCCACCCGTACTCGGAGAACGGTATCTGGAACGAGGGGCCGGTGGGCAACCTCGGCTTCGACAACTGCTCGGTCACGCCGCGCCTCGTCAACACGGCGGTCGTCCACCCCAACACCGTGGTCCAGCTGGGCTCCGGTTGGCGGGACCTGTTCGTCCGCAACTGGCGTCGAGGCTCCCGGAAGGGTGTAGCCATCCGACCCGGCGATCATGTCTTCTACCCGAAGGGTGGCGGCGATGCTCGCTTCATCGGATGCGACCTGGGCGGGGCCAACCGCACCGGCATCAACTGGCGTCCTCACCCGAAGACGGCGCAGTTCCCGGCCAGCCCGAAGTTCGGCGGCAAGCTGCTGATCGATGGCTGCTTCGCTGATGATCCCGGCTGGGGCCACGACGATGGGACGGAGGACAGCAAGGCTGGTGGTGCCGTCATCACCCTCTGGCAGACACACCAGGAGGCCGTGGTCCGCAACACCCGGATCGCTAACGCTAGGTACGGCTGCTTCGCTGCTGTTGCCCAGCCTGAGTCGGCGACCAACGCCAACTACTACGTCCCCGGCACCAACTTCACCCATGCCGATCTCCACCTGATCGACAACTACTGGGAGAACGTGGACGGGGACCGCTTCACTGCGGAACTCTCCTGCGTCCAGTCCGCTCGACTGTGGGGCCGCAACAGCTACATCGGTCGTGGTATGACCATCGACTCCTACGCTGTCAACGGCGCTTGGGGTCAGGCTAGGTCCGATGATGTCAAGCACATGGTCGCCTCAACCGAGGAGGCTAACGCCATCAGCCGGATGAACCACAGCCGCTGGTCTCACGATGACCGTTGGGAGCCTGTCTCCCCGGACCTTGTCCGCATTCCCCGCAACTGATAGGGTACCTACATGCAAGCAGACAGTTGGGTAACATTCGACATTGAGGCCGACGACTTCGTCCGAGGCCTCACCAAGGTAGCGTGCATCTGCACGATGGACCAGGACGGGGAGGAGAAGATCTGGCATGACGATCCTCGCTTCTTCAGCCACGGCTCCATCGATGACGGTGTGCGCTACCTGCGGTCAGCTGAGTTGCTGGTCGCTCACAACGGACAGGGGTACGACCTCCCGGCGCTGGCTAAGCTGGGCTGGGAGATCGACGTCCCCATCTTCGATACCATGGTCATCTCTCGCCTGATCTTCCCCGACCTCCGGGACAAGGACTGGCAGGACAAGGCCATGCCTCGGGACCTGAAGGGTCGGCACTCCCTCCGAGCGTGGGGCCACCGCCTCAAGTGCGCCAAGGGAGACGAGGACGTTTCCGGAGGAGTGCATGAAGTCACCCAGAGCGTGCTGGACTACTGCCAGCAGGACGTTCGGGTCAACGACAAGCTCTACCGCAAGCTGGCGGCGATCCCGTACAGCCAGGACGCCATCGACCTGGAGATGCCGTTCGCCAAGCGCCTCAACGAGATGTCTCTCCGAGGCGTACACTTCTTCGAGGACCGGCACGCCGACCTCACGAAGGAACTCATGGGACGTCGGGCCGACCTGGACGTCAAGATCGACGGGGCCTTCGAGCCTTGGACCGTGGAGATGAAGACCAAGACGAAGGTCGTGCCGTTCAACCCGAACAGCCGCGACCAGATCGCCAAGCGCTTCATCGAGAAGTACGGCTGGAAGCCGACCGTGTTCACAGAGACGGGGAAGCCCAAGGTGGACGAGACCGTGCTGGCTGACCTGAACTACCCGGAGGCAGTGCTGCTGTCCGAGGGCATGATGCTGACGAAGCGTCTGGGTCAGGTAGCAGAGGGTGCCCAGGCTTGGCAGAACTTCGTGGAGGACGGTCGTCTGTACGGCGGCATCATCCACAACGGTACTGTCACCAGCCGGTGCGCCCACTTCAACCCGAACCTGGGGCAAGTCCCTGCGGTCCGCAAGGAATACGGCGTCGCATGCCGCTCCTGCTTCGGCGCTCCTCCCGGCCTGTCCTTCATCGGATGGGACGCCTCGGGCCTGGAGCTTCGGATGCTTGCCCACTTCATGGCTGACGACGACTTCATCGACGTCCTCCTGAACGGTGACATCCACACCCGCAACATGGAGGCTCTCGGGATTGACAACCGGGACCTCGCCAAGACCTGGATCTACGCCTTCCTCTACGGAGCGGGCGACAAGAGACTGGCTAAGCTCCTGGGCATCGGCCTGAAGGCGGCACGGGATCTCCGCGCTTCCTTCCTGGCTAAGACCCCGAAGCTCAAGCAATTGATCGGGAACGTCAAGGCCGTGTCTAAGCGCGGCTGGCTCAAGGGCCTCGACGGACGCCGTGTCCCTGTCCGTATGGAGCACGCCGCTCTCAACACCTTGCTCCAGGCTGCTGGCGCTGTGGTGATGAAGAAGGCTGTGGTCCAGGGCTGTGACTACATCGAACCCCTCGGCGGCAGGATGGTCCTGTACGTCCATGACGAGGTGCAAGCTGAAGGCCCGGATGATCGGGCTGAGGAGATCGGCGCAGCCGGTTGCCGTGGCGTCGTTGACGCTGGCCTGCACTTCAACCTCCGCGTCCCCCTGGCTGCCGAATACAAGGTTGGAAATGACTGGGCACAAACACACTGACATCGGGCTGGCGTACCTCGCTGGCTACATCGACGGAGAGGGATGCTTCACGGTCTCTTCTGGCACCCGTATCGCCGTGAGCAACACCTACATCCCAGGCCTCCTCAAGATGCAGGAGCGCTGGGGTGGGTCGGTGAGGCGCATGAGCGGCACCAACCCCAATGCCCGCACCGGCTGGCAGTGGCAACTGGGTGGAGAGAATTGCAGGCACCTCCTGCGACTCCTCCTCCCGTACCTCAAGGAGAAGCGTGACCAAGCTGAGCTTGTGCTCGAATGGTTCGCTGCTCCACCCAAATCCCTTACCCGCTCCGTAGCCAAGGCTGAACTCAGCCGACTGAAAAGGATCGACTATGACTACCCTACTAGTTGACGGCGACGTTGTCGCCATGATCGCCACCGTCTCTACCCAGGAAGTCACGGACTGGGGCGACGGTCTCGTCACCCGCTTCGGCAACCTGGACGAGAGCCGACAGAAGGTGGACACCGCCATGGCTCACTACATGGAGACGCTCAAGGCCGACCGGGTCATCGTCTGCTTCAGTGACCGGGAGGGGATCTTCCGCCACTCCATCTTCACGGACTACAAGGCGAACCGTAAGGAGAGCGTGAAGCCCGTGGACTACTACGACATCGTCGAGTACATGAACGCCGTCTACGAGTGCCACACTTGGCCTCGTCTGGAGGCGGACGACGTCCTGGGCATCATCGCCACGGACCCTGAGTATGCCCGAGAGGAGATGATTATTGTCTCCATCGACAAGGACATGCGGACCATCCCAGGCCAGTGGGCCAACATCCGGAAGGACCTGGAGGTCGAGCAGATCTCCACGTTCGACGCCAACTACCACTGGATGACCCAGGCCCTGACTGGCGACCCTGTGGATGGCTACAAGGGCCTGCCCCAGGTCGGTAAGGTCAAAGCAGAGAAGATCCTGGACCCCTGCCAGGACCTTGAGGAGATGTGGAACGCAGTCCTGGAGGCCTTCCTGGACCGTGGCCACAGCTACGACGACTGCCTGACCCAGGTCCAGCTGGCCCGTATCCTCCGCCGTGAGGACTACAACGTGGACGGCACCATCAATCTCTGGACGCCGGAGGTGTTCGCATGAGGTTGCCTCGTTACGAGCTATCCACTGATGAGAGTTACGACACCACTATGGAAGAGGTGTCTGAAGACGGCGACTGGATCGATGCC
>TARA_R110002020_G_scaffold181645_1_pt1 | contig 19556 bp, 26 predicted proteins | sample TARA_R110002020 | Tara Oceans TARA_R110002020 (sample SAMEA4396489) | marine metagenome | biome: Westerlies Biome; feature: [MES] marine water layer (ENVO:01000295) within the mesopelagic zone...; material: water (ENVO:00002006), including particulate matter (ENVO:01000060) such...
TTATTAATTAATTGATTAATTGTTCACGTGTTGCCACGCAACACTAGAGTGGGAATTTCAACAGTGCAACGACCCCACTAGCCTTAATTCAAGGCGGTGGGGGTTGATGTGTATCGCGTGCACGCATTCTCGTTATAATTTTTGGATTTTTTTTATTTTTCTAAAAAAGTGCTAGGAATATTACACAATCGGTTTATTTTAGTAGTACTATACTAGTAGTACAGGTAGTACTACAGTCTGTTTTACCTGAATATAAGCTTTTTGATTAGTACTTGCTTATTACCAGGTAGTATTAGTAGATTATGTTATGGCTGTTAAGGAAAAAACGTTAGAATCGGACAATATTGTAGCTGTAGTAGGTGATGATGTAGTGCAGCTTTGCCCATTGACAAAAACAGACTATGATATGTTAGTTCCTCTCTTGAAAAAAAGATATAAGGAACTATATAAAGATTTATATTTAGAGGAGGCTAGTAATGGCTAATTATACTATGGTTTATACAACTTCGATAGGGACTGAAATGGTAGGCATAAAGCCTAATACTCGTCGACCTAAGCCTAAAAAGGCTAAAAATGCCTAGAGGAAGGGGTACATACGGCAAAAAGAGAGGAAGACCACCTAAAAGGAAGAATGGTAAGAAAAAACGTAAAAGAAATAGAAGGAAAAAGTACTAATGCCACATTTTGGGAAACGATCTAAACAAAGATTGGCAACTTGCGATAAACAGTTGCAAAAGGTGTTTAATGAAGTAATCAAATACGTTGACTGTAGTGTTCTAGAAGGGCACAGAGGTCAAGAAAGGCAAGATAAATTATATGATGAAGGTAAAACAAAGCTTAAATTTCCTATGGGGCGCCATAACATGGATCCCTCGAACGCTGTGGACGTCACTCCTTACCCCGTTGATTGGGAAGATAGGGAGAGGCAAACTCTATTTGCTGGTTTTGTTCTTGGTATTGCTCGGTCTATGGGCATTAAACTGCGGTGGGGCGGTGACTGGGATATGGACTTCCAAGTAATGGATAATAGATTTGATGATTTCCCACATTTTGAAATAAGGAGCAAAAATGGCTAATTATGGCGAAGATAGTATGTATGATGTAGAAATGGGCCAAAATCTACAAAACAATAGCTATTCAAGTGGGAATATGCCTACTTATGAAAGAAGTGGTCCTCCTCAGGCAATAGATCCAATTATGCCTAGTTCTGAGATGCAAGGGTCTCAGACTTGGTTTCCGCAACAACAATTTGTAGATCCAAGTACATTTCCACAAATACCTCAAATGCCTGAAGCTGATTATTCTTTAGCTGAACAATTATTACATGCTGGTAAGACTGGTGCAACTAACATGGCATCAAAGGCTAAGGACAAATCTAATCAAATAAGCCAGGCTGTAGCTGGATGGTGGAGTAGAAACAAACCACAATTCACAAAAACATCTAAAGGGTTTTTACCTGATGGGTCCCCAGCTTATTCGCCAGAAGGGCAGCAAATAACTAGAGAAGAAGTAATGAGGTTTCAAAACCCTATGACTGCTAGAAAGATTGGCCCAACTGAAGAATTTGGTGGATTTAATCCTCTAGAAAGAGCTTTTGGGGTAGATGTTGGTTTTCAAAGCCCTATGGTGGGTACAGGCCAAATGAACTATCCTCAAGGTGGATCTCCAGGGTTTGATGAGTTTACTCAACTAATGGATCAAGGGTACTCGATGGATGAAGTGAGAGAAATGTACTCTATGCCAACAGAATAAAGTTAATATTGTATACAATAACAATTAAGCATAAGGGCGTCGGTGCAAAAGTGTACGACGTCCTTTCAGTTGAAGAGGCAAATGAACAAAAAATTCCATATAAACATTGGAAACAAGCAAAAGAAGGTGAATACGCAGCTAGCGATGATGGGTATGTTTCACGGGTTATCAAAAGGAAAACTTACAACCCGAAGGATAAACCTATGGACTATATTAGGTTTGCTTGGGGTTATACCTTTTATAATCCTCGTTATGCTGGCAAGCCTCTTAATGCAGCTGGTAGGAAAAGTAATACAACCTTAACAGGTAAAAGTTATATAGAAGCACATAAAAATAGCCAGATCATGCAAGATTTAGCTATGGCAGCAGCTCATTTTGCGCATCCAGATAAGATTATTGATGAAGTACTAGGAAAAGACGTTAAAGACTGGGAGCGCCGCAAATGGAAGCGAACAATGAAATCGGAGGTATTTCAAAGTATGAAAAGAGAAGAATTAGCTAAGCGCCTAAAAAAGCACGCACTTACAGAAGATTACACCTTAGAGCTATTACAAGAAGGTATCAAGATGGCTAAAGAGAAAAAGGATGTTCCTAGTGTAATGCGCGCAGTAGAGAATTTACAAGATATGCATGGTATGAAAGAAAAGCATCTTGTTAAAACTACTGAAAAACTTGAAGCAACTTCAAGTACTAAGCTTTTAGACGAAATTATAGAAGAAGAAAAGTCTATAGGCATAGAAAGAATTACACAAAGTGAAGAAGAGTAGTTATGAAGAGCAATATGCTCAAAAACAAGTATTAAGCAGATTATATAAAAATATGGCCCTATTTGGGCGAACTTGTTTTCCAACTGCTCTCCATAAGGAGATACCTCCCTTCCATTCGGAAGTATATTCATCCCTAGCAGGCGATAAGCGAAGAGTAGCGATAGCTGCCCCTCGTGGAACTGCTAAAAGCACAACTACTACACTCGTATATCCCCTTTGGAGAGCAGCTTTCAAAAAAAGCAACGAAGACTTGTTTATTGTAATTATATCAGAATCACAAGCACAGTCTATTAACTTCTTATCACGTATTAAATATCATTTAGATAACTCTACAATGTTCCATGATTTATTTGGAAACCTGGGAAGTGAAACAGCAAGCCGATGGACTCATACTGATATTATCTTAGCAAACAACACTCGTATTGTTGCTGTTGGAACAGGTCAGCGAGTTAGAGGATTTTTGCAAGGAGATACTCGTCCTAACTTAATTATAGTAGATGATTTTGAATCAGAGCTAAACGCTAACACTCCAGAAGCAAGAGCTAAGAATAAAAAGTGGATGACTGAAGCGGTTATTCCATCATTGTCTGATGAGGGAAAAATCGCGATGATTGGTACTGTTATATCCGAAGATTGTTTTTTATATTGGATAAAAGAATCAGCTTCTTGGCAGGTACTATGGTATGCTATTTGGGATGAAAATGAAAAAAGTTTATGGCCTGAAAGATTCCCTAAAAAAAGAATATTACAGATAAAGGATGAATTTGCAAGTATAGGTAATATTAATGGATTCTACCAAGAGTACATGAATATAGCACAATCTCCAGATTCTGCTCCATTCAAACCAGAATGGATGAAGATGCATCATTATGATTATGAAAGAATTAATGGTCAAAATTGCTTAGTACAGGATTTAGGTGACGAAAAAAAGATAATTCCTATAGAAATTTATGCTGGAGTAGATCCAGCTAGTAGTTTGTCAATAAGAGCTGACTTCTTTGTAATAGCTATGATAGGGGTAGATAATGATAATAATAAATATATTGTCGATTTATTTAGAGATAGAATTAATCCATCTTTTCAACCACAAAAAATTATAGATTATTATAAAAAGTATAAACCTAGAAGAGTTAAAGTTGAAACTACTGGCTATCAAGAAGCTTTAAGAACAGGTACTAGGGAACTAATGAGAGAGGAGGACCTATATATACCAGGTCTAGAGGCTGGAGTTAAGCCTAGGACAAAGAAATCGGAAAGACTCCTTTCTCTTGTTCCCATGTTCGCAAGAAAGCAATTTCACTTTAGACCAGAAGATTTAGCAGCTCAACAAGAGTTTCTTTCTTACCCCAAAGGGCAGCATGATGATTGCATGGATGCAATATGGACAGCATTAGAAGGAGCTAAACCTTGTAGAGTTGCAAGTGATGATTTTGACCCAAATATCATAAAAGAAAATAAATTAAAGAAAGTCCTTGATTGGATGACATTGTAAAGGTTATATTTAACTGATGGCGTATAGCAAAAAAGATGGCAAAAGCCTAAAAAAGGTTATTGAAGAAACTCACGAGATTTTTCGAACTTATAGCTCTGAGCGTGATATGTGGGCTAAAAATGTTAAGGAAGATAAAGAGTTTAGATTGGGTCGTCAATGGACTCAAGAGCAGTCTGACATCTTAAAAGCAAGAGGCCAGGCTCCAATAGTAGTTAATCGTATACATCCAGCAGTAGAATCAGCTAAAGCTATGCTTACTGCAAATAGACCATCATTTCGATGTGCTGCAAGAGAAGACTCGGATAATAAAGTTGCTCAAGTTATGAGTTCTTTATTGTCATTTATATATGACCAGTCTGACGGAAGACAGGTTATTAGGCAATGTGTAGATGATTACTATACTTGTGGGGTAGGATACATACAATGTTTCCAAGACCCAATGAAAGACAATGGAAAAGGAGAAGTATGCATTCAAGATATAGATCCTTTAGATGTATATGTTGACCCAAATAGTCGACATAGGTTTTTTGATGATGCTGAAAATATAATAATTTCAAAGCTTTACACTAAAGAACAAGCTAAAAAATTATGGCCAATGTATGAAAAAGCTATAAAAAATGCTGGAGTAGGTAATTTTAGCCAAAGTTTTGACATGCCGAGTACAGGTAGAGCTGATGAAGGTAATGCTGTTCATTTTCCAGAAGATGTTGGTACTATGCCAAATCAAGAATATATTCGTGGATATGAGAGATATGAAAAAATACAAGTAGATAGGTATAGAGTATTTGAAAACTTCTCAGGAAAAGAAGAAATGCTTGAAGAAGATGCCTATAATATATATATTCAAAAACCAGCTTGGATTGTAGAAGGTCAAATATTTACAGACCAAGAAAAAGTTGAAGCAGTTATTAAGCAATTGCAACAACAAGCTATGATGCAAATGCAGCAACAAGCTCAAGAAATGGCTCAACTAGGATATGGCCCAGATGCTTTACCGCCTGAACCTCCAGAGCCTCAAATACAAGAAATTACTTTTGAGGACTTAGTCAAACAAGGGCAAATTAAAGTTGTTCAAGTAAATGTTTGCAGAATTAAGATGTGCGTTATTATAGGAGATAAGTATTTATTTAGTAGAATATTGCCTATTGATAGATATCCTATAGTTCCTTTTATGAATATTCACACAAGGACTCCTTATCCTACTAGTGATGTAAGAATGGTAAAAGGTACACAAGAGTATATAAATAAGACTCGTTCCTTAATAATTGCGCATGCAACTACTAGTACTAATACGAAGATACTAGTTCCTGATGGAAGTGTTGATATGAAAGAGTTTGAGCAGAAATGGGCTCAGCCAGGGGTAGCAATACCTTATGACCCAACAGATGGACCGCCTGTAGCTGTACAGCCATCTCCATTGCCAAATGAATTATATCAAAATGAAATGACTGCTAAAAGTGATATTGACCATCAATTAGGATTATATGAAATGATGATGGGTAATTCTCAAGCAGCGCCACAAACTTATAAAGCAACAATATCTATAGACGAGTTTGGGCAAAGAAAAATGAAATCAAAATTAGCTGATATAGAAGCTGGATTAACTAGAGTAGGACAAGTAGCTATACCTTTTATACAGCAATTATATACACAGGAAAAGATTTTTAGGATCGTCAACCCTAATAACTCAATAAATGAGTATGTTGTCAACAAGAGACTTGTTAATGATAAAACTGGCGAAATTGAAGTTTTAAATGATATAGGTATAGGCAGATACGATGTTATCGTAGTAGCTGGTAGCACTTTACCTTCTAATAGATATGCTGAGTTAGAGTTCCATATGGATGCTTTTTCTAAGGGTATTATTGATAGACAGGAAGTATTGAAGAAAACTGAAGTCTATGATATAGAAGGTGTAATGCAAAGAACCGATATGCTTGAAAAACTTCAAAACGCTTTAAAACAATCTCAAGAAGAAAACAAAAAACTCAGAGGAGACCTTCAAACTAGAGACAGAGAATCTGTTAACCTACGTAAAAAGGTTGAAGTTGAGAAGACTAAAGGGAAGCTCGACCAAGTCGCCAACAAAGCAAAAGCCGCAGGCACTGTATTTGAAAAGCGATTGGATGATACCTTCTCTAACATCAAAAACGAGGTAGCTAGCGCTATCAAAGACACCGCTTCACCCGATGACAAGGCAAGCAAAGGTAAAGGAAATAAAAAATGACAGACCAGCAAACACAACAAGATACTCCTATGGAACAGGCCAACATTAATGATGGATTTCAAGAAGTTGCGCCATTAACCGAGGACTCTTCAAATAATTTGTCTGTAGAGGATGCATTTTTTGGAAGTCAGGAAGAGGCTCCAGCAGAAGGACAACCCTCGACGGAAGAAACAATTCAACAACCTGAGCAAACTAATCCCAGTAACGATGAAAAAAGATTTGAATACTGGCAATCAAGAGCTGATAAGTTGCAAAATGAATTAAACCAAGTGCAGCAAGCACCCGTTCAACCACAGGCCCCGCCTGTCAATGAACCTTCGCCTGCTCCGACCATGGAAGAGTTTCCTCCACCACCTGATAGACCTGCAAGACCTCGAAGTTATAGTAGAAGCGAGGCGTACAGTGATCCAGACAGCGAAAGTGCAAGATATTTAGACGCTCAAGATGATTGGAGGGCTGAAATGGATGAGTATAATTCATTAAAGTCTGAATTTCAATCAGCTGTAGTTCAAGAACGCGTAGAAGCTATTGAGAAAAATAGGCAAGATGAAGTAAGAAAACGTGAAGCCTTTACTCAACAGCAACGACAAGCTCAAGAAATAGACCAATATGTTCAAGGGCATTATGGTTTATCATCTGACGAGTCTAAACAATTCATGCAAGAGATGTCTGATCCAAAATCATTGTCTATGGATAATTTGGTACAGTTATGGAGAATGAAAAATTCTGCTGGAAATACGCAGAATCCTTCATCCCAAGAACCTAGTGCAGCATTTCAGCAAACAGCTAATGCGCAGCAAGTTCCTTCACCTATGGGTGTAATGCCTTCAACTGGCGGAGAAACAAATAAGTCAGCTGAAGACCAAATTATGGACAACATGTTAATTAAATATAAAAAAAACAACCCCTGGTAAAGGGAAAGGTAAAGAGGTAAGAACCGATGGCAGATTATACAGGCCCATACAGTAATAGTACTGGTGCGTCGCCACAAGGTATCTCGATTAACGATACCCGAAGAATGTTTAACTTCGGTGAGAGAATCGCAGAGTTAGCTCCACAGCAAAGTCCATTTTTTGTGTACTTGAATAAGGTGGCTAAAAAACCTACTGACGATCCAGTATTTAAGTTTATGGAACAAAGGCACCAATGGCAGCGAAGAAATTTCCAAATAGCAACAGGATTAGGAGATACACTGGCTGACGCAGGTGCAATTGATGGTGGAAGTGTTAACTATTTAGCAGCTGATGAGAACCTACACATAACATGTTTTTATACAAATGATGGTAGAGTTTCAGCTTCAGCTAAAACATGTGACTTTATTCTACCTGGTCAAATTATAGCAGTAGCAACAGATCAAGGAGTTGCAAAACTTCGAATTGACCCTGAAACAAAAATACATCGTCATGCTACAGTTAGTTATGCTGATGCTATTACAGCAGAAACAATAACTACTATTGAAAAAGTAATATATCATGAGACTGATGCAGGATTTACAACTATTGCTGCTGAAGCTTTACAAGTAGTAGATACACTACCACAGGACTCCGTTGTTGCTGCAGGCAATAAAGGTCAAGTAATTGGTAGTGCATTTGCTGAAGGTGGAAAAGCTCCACTTGGTTGGGAAGACTCTCTATTTGATAGAGAAGGTTATACGCAGATTTTTAAAACTGCAATTAACCTATTCTCTGGAACAGCAATGGCTACTAAGTATAGAGGTATTGCTAACGAGTATCAAAGAGTATGGACAGAAAAGCTTATGGAGCATAAGATGGATTTAGAGCATGCATTTTTATTTGGTGTAGGTCATCCAAATGGAGGCGTTGCAGGCGCATCATCTGAAGCAGCAGGCGCTCCTATGAGAACTACTCATGGAATATTACCGTATACAGAAAAGAATGGTAAGGTGTATAACTTTACATATGCTTCTTCTGGATATGATGCTTTCTTAGATGCAATGGAAGATTTCTTTGCACCTGAAAGTGGTAATTCAGGAAATAAGTTAGTTCTTGCTTCAAGAAAAGTAATTACTTACCTAAATAAATTAGGTGCTGGTTCATTCTTGAACAATTCAGTTGGTTCTTCTCAATACAGTCTAGATGTTCAAAATATCAAAGGTAACTTTGGACACATGGTAACTAAGGTTAATACTATTTATGGCGATCTACATTTTGTAGCTGACCCATTACTTAGAGGTCCTTGGGAAAATTACTGTGTCGGTATTGACATGAAAAACGTAGCATATCGTCCATTGTCGGGGAACGGAATCAATAGAGATACTTTTATTGAAACTAACATTCAGGACAACGATGTTGACGGAAGAAAAGACCAAATCATAACAGAAGCAGGTCTTGAAATTCAACTTCCAGAAACACACGCTGTCATGAAATGGTCTTAGGAGGTTTCTATGGCTTGGACAACAGCAAAGCAAACTGATGGGACCATTAAATACACTGAAACACTTGCTTCAGTCGCAGACGGAGAAGTCGGGTATAGTTCTGAATTTGCAGTTAGAGGGGTAGATTTCTTAAATGTACTCATTGACGAAGTAGCAAATTCAACAGTTACTTTAGAAGTATTAAAGTCTGGTAAGACTGTATCCGTATCAGGTGCAATAGGTCTAGATCCTTCTGCTGCTGCAACCGATCCTGAAGTGTGGTCTTCTATCGTCATTGATAGTGGCGACGTTGATGATGACGCTAAAGACTTGGTAATGCTATCTAACGCTACTAAAGCACGATTTAAAGTCGCTGCTTCTGGTGGTGCGGTAGTACAAGCTTTAGCTTTTTACATCAAAGGTACAGACTCAGGGGCAGATATTAGTACTCTAATATCTGGTGGTATAGGCGCAGACCCATCGTAGTGATAATAACTAGCCCTCTTCGGAGGGCTAGTATAATTTTAAGGAGAAAGTAAAATGGCTTTAACAGGATATCCAAAAACCTATGAAACGCCAAAAATTCATATTCATTCAGGATCAGGTGCTATGTCTAGTGCTTTAACTGGTATATTTGATTTAATCAAACATACAAGCAGTGACCCAAATGATAAAGTATCTATAGAAATTAAAAAGCCAGGAGATTCTGCAGAGACTACTATTCATGTAACTGCAGGAGATGTTGTTGAAGGACCATTTGTAAGTGTAAAAGCTCTAGCTGGTGGTGATGTAGATGGTGAAGTATGGATATATGAACGATCAAGTATAGTTACAGATTAATTTAATAATTTAATTAGGAGGTTTCGACGATGGCTCGTAGAAGAAGAAAAGGACGTAGAAGTAAACTGAAAAAAAGAGTTACAAGAATGAGAACAAGAAAAATGAAAACTTATAAGAAAAAATCAGCACCTAAGAAAAAAGGTAAGAAATAATAAATGCCTCAAATAACTGATGTAGCAGTACATAGAGATAGTATTGCAAGTAAAATAGGACATTATACAGATCTTGATTTAACTAAGTCTACAGGAGAGTATTATATTACTATTCAAGAACTGGAAGTTTCTGATGTAGGAGCTGTTCCTACATCCAATGGAACTCTTTGTAATGAAATAGATAATTGGACAGAATTAGCAGTTGAAGATACATACAGAAAGTTATATTCTACTGCTAATTCTACTATTAAAGAATTAATGTCTTTTATGGTCAGTGAGGATATTTCGAGTGGAAGTCAAATAGATTTAGGTAATCAATCTAGTGATTTAACTGATTTGAAAAGTGTTTATGTTTCTAATGGAATAGATGGTACAAAATATGCAGCAAGACCAGGAGACCCAGCTTTACTGGGCGCTTATTCTGATCCTAATAGTATATATAAAGCAAGTTTAATAACGCCTATATATTTATTAATAGGAAATGAATTGCATGTTTTTCCATCACAAACTGGCCATTATGCTCATTGGTTTATGTCTGGGCCATGGAATAAAAGTGTTATGATGTTTGACAATGATTGGGGTAATTGGAGATATGGTCCTCATGCTTGGACTGATAATACTGCTATTTATTGGACTATTCCTAAAATACAAGCTATAGCTCATTCTTTTTATAGAAAATTAAAAATAGAGAGTGCAATTGATGATGATGCAGGTTTAGGCGGAGGCATTCATATATCTGAAAGTGTTGATGCACCGCAAAAAAATAGAATGCCTGATTCATACTTAAATGCTATTGCTTTAAAAACTTCATCTTTATTAATTGATTACAGAATGAGAAAAATGAAGAATGATTTACCTAAAAACGTTGATTATGCAACTTTAAATGAATTAAGCGTTGCAGCTGATACAGCTCATGGATGGGAAAGAGTTAGATTTTACATTGAAGAAGAAGAAGATTCTGAATTAACAAGCATGTTACTATCAGGTTTAAATGCAGAAACTCAATCATTGACTTTAAGGTATCAATGGTATCAGCAACAAAAAGCTTTGATAGATAGGGAATATGAAGGTATATTCCAAAGTACTATGCTTGAAAAAAGAAGCGAATTGGAGCAGTCATAATGGCTTATGGAAGAATTACTCAACAAGAATTAATAGAATTAGTTCGTTCGCATCACCCGCATATGTTAGAAGAAGAAGTTAGAAGAGCTTTAAACAGAGCTCAAGCTGAATTTTGTGCAGAAACAGAGATTATTGAATCTTTATATGCTGATACAATAGTAGATGGGCAATCGTTTTACCGATTAGGTAGTAGTGCTATACAAGGAGACCATCCTATAATTACTATTAAAAGAGTAGATATTAATGAAGAAGTTATACCAAGATTAAAAGGAAGCCCTCCTTTATTAGATAAGGATATTATTGCTACATGAGTTTTCAAAGTAAATTACCAGCAAATTATGTATGGTGGGTAGAAAGAGAACGAGTTGGTATTATGGAATATGCCAAAGGTAGTGATATAAGTTGTTTAGTCCCGCCTACAGGAGTAAGTGCAGGGTTAAAAGCAGGTTTTTATATAACAAGAAGAGCTAACGATTTTACTGTAGATTTAGCTGAAAACAGTGAGTTACCTCCTCAATTTCATGAAGCTTTAGCTTGGAGAGTAATATCTATGGGTTATTTATCTGGAAAAAATTTAAACCCACAATTAGCACAACAATACGATGGTTTGTATATGCAAAAAATAAAACAAGCTAAAAAATATGCAAAAAGACAACATACTTATGGCGGGTTCATAACACCTGTTGATTTTTAGGAGATTATATGGCAATAGGGCCACAACAAGTTTTAAATGAAATAGCAGATGGAACTTCAAGTATACCTGGATTAACTGAAGAAACTGTTAATATTGCAGGTGGTTTAATTTCATCTATAACAGATTTAGATTTAAATGTTTATATTGGAGATAATAGAGAAATCTTTTTTGGAACAGATCTAGATTTTACTGTTGGTGCTTCTGACGACCAACATTCATTAGAAATTAAAGACAATATAGAAAATAATATAATGCTTCAATTACATGATGACGGAACAACAACGTTTCACACTACTTCATCAGATGAATATACTTGGAAAGGCAATGTAGCCTTAACAAATGAAAACATGTACATTAAAGTTGAAATTTAAAAGGGGATAGCATGGCAGCATTAACACCAAATTTATTACTTACTGCAGCAGGAAAAGCAAGCTGTGCAAGTGAATTTAAAAAGATTACAGGAAAAGATAGGGTAAAATATTTAAAAGAAGCTGTAGCTCAAGTTGTTGGAGATTTGCTTAGCAATGATAAAAGTTTGCATGATACATTGAAAAAAACAAAAGTAAGCACAACTGGAAAAGCTAGGTTAGCTCAATTAAATCCTAATTTAAGACGAATGATGGGCGGAGCTAAATCTTTTGGATGTTTCTGGGATACAGCGAATCCTTTTATTGTATATGATAATTCTGTATGGGACCTTTCATCAGGAACATTAAAAGCTGATGTTAGAGATGCAATGATATCTTATTCTGCATTTAAAATTGGAGATAAGATTGGCAAGAAAAGTAAAATTAAAGCATTAACAAGAGCTAGAATAAGCAAACCAGCGGTAAATCTAGCTGCGTTTAACACAAAAATGTCAGCAATTAGAGCTGCAAACTAGGAGGTTTTTTAAATGGCAATAGGATGGAAAAAATTAGCTACCTATAATGATGGTGGCGATAAAATACAAGGAAATATTACTGGAAAAGCGTATGAAGGTCTTGAAAATATATTGACTAAAGCAGAAGGTGGTACAGGGACTAATTTAGCAGAGGGTACTGCTGGTCAAATTTTAGCTTCTGATGGAAATAATATGGTATGGCTAGATGGACCTTCGGCCCCAGGGCAATTTATGGTATCTGACGGAGAAGGTACTTGGAAATGGGCAGATATTGCAACTACTCATAATCATGATACTGAGTATTTATCTTTAACGAGTTCTAATCAAAAAGAAATTACAGGAAATTTTAATATTGATGGAGCATTAGAAGTAACTGGTGATTGTATTTTTGCAAATCCTATTGAAATTACTGCAACTACCCAAAACAATGGGCAACTTAACAATGGTGCTTCTAATGATGGAGAAGGCAGTGGGTGGTTTATTGATATAGATGGAGGAAACGAAGGAACTCCAGAATCTCAAGATCCTTCTATTGTATGGAGAACAAATATTTATTCAACAGGTGCTGAAGGATGGGTGTGCGGAAAGTATGCTACAGATGAAAGGGTTATACAAACATTTTATCCATCTACTCTAGATATATCTTCTCCGCCTGCAACAGTAACTTTACCAGGTGTATGGGCACAAGACGATCAAGGTAATGTGTACATGTCAACTGTTACAGCATAAAGGGGGGTGAAATAAGATGGCTTGGAAAGGATTAGTACCATATAAATCAACAACTGGCTCTACTGAGATAACAGATTGGGCTGGACAAACGCACACTGTTGCAAACAGCACTTTATTAGAAGGTAGCATTACAGGACATATACAAGGGTCTCAACTTACTACTAATTGGGCTATGGGAACTTTAGCTGATTATCCTAATGGTATTACTAGTAATCTAGAAACAAACCATATGGGTTATAAGGTTATGTTAGATAGTAGTAACTCTATAAAAGTAGGATATCTTTCTGGCTTTGATTTATCTTCAGGTGCTAGTCAACCCGAAACAAATGCAGGTAGTATATTAGGTAAATTTTCAACTTTAGTTAGTAGAACAATTTCTACAGCTGATGCAACTAATCCAGACACAAATAAATTTAAAGGCCTTATGGCTGGGTTGCAAGCTACATCCGCTGCTGATAGTGTTATGGGGCAAGATGTGTATTCATTTGATAGCGCAAGAGATTATACTACAAATTATCAAGGTTGGGCTAATAATCTTTTAAAAGATGAAAATGGCAATCCTGATGATAGTCAATTATTAGGATTTACATGGAACAAAGTATATGATGACGTGGTAGGGACAGATGTAATAACTTATACTGCTAGAGAAAATGCTTTTAGTATTATGTCAACAAATACAAAAGTAGGTTGGACTGGTACAGATGCAGGAACATTCGTTCCAGGAATAGCGTGGCATGCAGCTACTGACGATAAATGGGGACCTTTAATACATCCAACTACTGGAGCAACTAACCATAACCATAATGAAAGATATGTATCAACTTCAGATTCTACTCAATATGAACAATTACATTACAATACAACTCAATCTACAACTGCTTTAAGTGTAAATACAATTGAAGGAAATGTTTATGTAGGTCCTAATCAATACGTTGGAAGCTTTACAGATACTAGTGGAGATACATGGTTTATGTATAATCTATTTAGACAATGGCAAGGTGGTGGCGTACCAGGTGGCGCTGGTAGTGGTTACACGCATCCATTAAATGGAGTTGAGGATAATGATAATTTTCAAGCAGGAGGTGGGGCATATTATTATCAATTAGGAGGTAGTCCTGAAGGAACTACAACCTTAGGAGCTAGTACTGCTCAATATGAATTGCTTATTGATAATATAGAAGGAAGATATGAAGCCCCAGCTAGTACAAATACAACGATGACTATGCCATTCCCTGGTGGATGTAGAGTTCCTTGTCATGATGCAACCTCTATAAGTAGATTGCGAGATTTATGGCAAGAAGTGTATGATGATGAAGGCATTAGGCATAAGGCTTTAGGGGTAGCTTATTCAGTTACTACTTCTTCAGGAACTACAGTATCTACTACTAATAATTCTTCTCTTGATGGAAGAGGTCCTATGGGGACTTATTGGGTAAACATAGATGAAACTGCAACTGCTGGTACTCATGTATCTGTTAATACAAAATATCAATATCCTTGGTTTGTACATACAGGATTAAACAAAGATACAAATAATTATGCAGCACTTCAAGAAGCTACAAATCCAACAAGGACATTCTATTATTTTCATGGTAGTGATGCAGGAAATGCAAGAGCTTGTGATGGTGCAGGTATAACATCTGATGGTACATCTACAACTGGAATGTTTGACAATCAAGGAGGCTTTTTGCTTCCAAACACAGAAGATGCTAATCAAGATATGATTTTTAGTGGAAGATTTTTTGGAGTAAAAGTAGCTAAAAATGGTGGTGGCAATACAGTAGATAATACGTTTAATGCATCTCACAATAATGCAGCTCGATTGCATTTTGCTTTTACTAATTTACATAGAGTAAAACCTCAAAATATGGGATCTTTTTATCAAGGATACTGGGCAAGCAGCCTTTTAGAGTCAACTACTAGTGGTTCATTATTAAGAATAAATGGAGATATGCAAGTTGATTATACAACTAGTTTTTACGAAGAAGCTGATTTAAGTTTTTTTGGGACTCACATTAATACTATAGAGGGAATTACTAGTATAGGCGATACTGATGGAAGGTTAATGATAGCTCAAGCAGGAGGACTAGATAATTACTTTATTAGTATTAAAAATGAAACTGGAACTGAAGATGCAAAAGTTTATGCACCTATAGACGGATGGGATCATCAGCCTTACAATCCAGGCGCAAGTACTCCAGCAGTTCCTTCTACAGGAGGATTTGCATTAACTGGAGCTACTCACGACGATACAAGCGTAGTGCCAGTAACACAAGCAGAAGCAGAGCACGATCCTTACAATTATGGTACGGCTAATATTGCTACTTTTGAAATGGTAGGTACAATTAATGGAGCAATGAGTGTAGGTGGTGGATGCGGTTATTCTGCTTTCTTTGAAAATATAAATGGAAACAATCCTTATGAGGGGTCTCCTCATTCTCAAGATGGATTAGGAACTAATAATGATTTGACTCGTAATCTATCTGAATTTCCAACTGTTGCATATACTAGCGTTCCTGCTTCTTTGTTTGGTTTTGTTTTAAATCACAACATAGATGCATATGTACAAGCAGTAGATACTACAGGTATTATAGGTGATATAGGAGATGAAGCTGTTACTGCTATTGTAGGATATTCAGGAGTTATTATTAATAGCGCAGACGTTTTATATAGACCTACAGCTTCCACTTTGCAGACTTTTGCTCCTGATAATTTAAAAGGAGGAGGTCATATTACTTTATTTAAAGGTTCTTGCATTGATAAAGAATTTTATGAAAATGGTAATAAGACAACAGAAAGTCAAAAAAAAGGAACAGATGGTGTAGATGATAAAATATTTATCTATATGCCTGATCCTGCATAATGGGTTTATCACCAGATGAAATACGTTTTTTATTAAAAATAGTAATAGAAAGTAAAACAATACATGGAATGGATTTAGAGCGAGCTGTAACAGCTTTATCAAAATTGCAAAAAATGTTAAAGGAGTTAGAACATGTTTGATAAGGAAGAATCTATAATGATATTTACGCTTATTGAAAATGCTACTTTTAAAGGTAAAGATTCTTTAAAAGTTACTAGTATTTTGAATAAACTTGATGACCATATATCAAAATTAATAAAAAAAGAGAAGGTAGTAGATGGCAATTAGTTGGAAACAAATTGTAACTACTGACGATATTGGTTATTTGACTGCTGATGCTAATACAGTATTTGTTAATTATAATAATTTTACAGCAAAACCAAATGGAAGTTTTTTAGCTGCTAATACTAATGCTACTTTAGAAGCTAATGGATGTAGTAGTTATTATATAGTGCGTGGCGGATATCAGCAAGTACATAGGCAACCTGTTACGCAAAGTGGCGGCTCAAGTTATTATTTACCAGCATATACTTCAGAGACTTTATCGAGTTCTATCAAAAATCCTTTTTCAGAACAAGCTTCATGGAAAATTTCTAAAGTTTGGTCTACTTTAAGTTTTAACGCTTCTACATACAATTCACCTTCTTTTATAGGTCAAAGTATGATACCTATTAATTTAGATTTTGGAGTAATAGATACTTCTTCTCAATCTTTCACATCTACTTTGCAAAATGTTCTTGAATCACCTGGAATGAATGGAGCTAGTGAACGATTGACAAATTTAGCTACTGATAAAACATTCACTTTTATAAAAACTCATCCTAATGGAGAAACTCCTAATCAAGATTTAGGTGTAAAAATTTGGGATCCTATAGGGTTAGACGATGGAATTAACGATGAATCTAGTCCTAGAAGAGTTCAATCTTCTAAAGAATTGCAAGATTGGTCAGACTTTTCATTATCTCCTAATCAAGCTATACTTCCTGTTATATATAGAAACTCAGGTAGTATTACTTGGAATTATAATTTTACATTTGATTTGAGTTTAACAATAGCATTATCAAGGGTAATATAACATGGCATTTAATAAACCACCTAAAAAAAATAAAATACACGAATTAGATATAGACGCGGTACAAAATATAGGATATAAAAAAAATCCTAGACTTTCTATTGCTGCTCCTTTAGGTATTACTAGTCTTTTAAATCTTCCTCCATTATTAGTAAAAAATTATGATAATCGTTCTTCTAGCGGGTCTTCTATAAATGACGGATATGCGGGTCAAGCTTATTTTAGATTTATTTCTTTACCCACAGCTACTGCTACGATTACGATAATTGATTTTAAAGGATCTACAAAAATTTTAAAATGCGTTACTTCAGGAACTAATGGAGCTGTTGTAGATGGAAAAGTTACATTTTTAGTAGGTGCTAATACATATGAAACAGCTGAAAACTTTAAAGATGCTGCAGAAGATAGTACAAATGGTTTTTGGACGGGAGGATTCCAAACAATTAAAATACTCGCTAATACTACTTCTAGTGGCTCTATATTAATGCAACAGCAAAGTGGAACTACAGAGCAAAGTATTTCACATGTTTCTGGTAATACTGTAATAACTTACACTAATCTTTCTGGTAAAATTGAAAATGAAACTAGTTTTCAAGGAGGCATGGATTTAGAAGAAGATATAAATGATACTAATGACTCTATGTATCAATTAACAAAGTCTATAGATAGTTTAAATGAAATATCAAAAATGGAAAATATTTTATATCAAGACACTAGAATACTTCCTTTTCAAGCATCTTATTACGATTCTGGAGGAGATAGACTTAGGCTTGCTACGCCTATATGGTATCCTCCATCACCAAATGGAAGCACTCCAGCAAGTAGTTATAGTGATTATTCTACTGGAACACTTACGCACGTAACATTAGAAAAAAATATTGGAAGAGATGTTGGCACATCAGCCAATGGTACTAAAGCAACAGCTGTATTTACTTTTACAGACACTCCAGCAGTAGGAGCTTGTATAACCCTAACTGATGCTGTTGGATTGCGTAAAACATATCGTTGTGCAACAGATGGAACAGGTGTAACTGCAAGCAATGCTTGTGTAACTTTTGACATAGGTACAGGCGCTGATGCAGCCGCAAAAGCAGCAGATGTAGCAATTAATTTTAAAGCAGCCGTAGAACATGCTAATGGACATAATGGTACTATAGATTGTACTTTATCAACAGCACAAGTTACAATGGAACAAGATCCTGCAGACTCTATGAATTTTAGCAATAGTAATACACAGATTACTGTTGATGCTACTTTTGAAACAGCTACTAGCGGGACTACAGTATCTGCATTTTCTGGAGGTTATACTGAAGTAGGCAATGAAAATTTTATGAAAATAGGAACTAGTGTTCATCAGCTTTCTTGCCCTAGAACTTGGTATAGAGATACTTTTATAGATAGAGTTCATGTATATTTGCAATCTAGCAAATCTTCAAGTATTACAGCTGATCATCAATCAGTAAAGTATAGATTCGAATTGTATGGAGGAAGAGTATATGCTACAGGAACAGCAGATTGGTCTTCAGACCATCCAGGTAGAGATGTTGAAAACTTAGAAGGTGCTACAAATAAAATGAATACTACAGGCGCTTTATTAGCTACAATAAGCGAAGGTATGTTTTATTTAGGCTCTTCTGACTGGTATACTATGACTAATTCTTCTAATCTTTATGCACAAGACATATGGTTTGAAGTTAAAAAAAGACTTATAAATACAAGTACTCCATTTTGTCTAGTAATGAGATTTCAAGATGATGCAGATATCGATTTACTTACTGTTCCTACTACATCTCATATAATAATTGACTCTGCAGTAATAGGGGGACCAGCGTAATGGCAATATCAAAAATAGGCAAAACTTCTACTACTTATAAACAAGTAGTAAAAGGAGAAAAAATTGGCATAGTATTAGGAGACAAAACTTACGGTGAAGATAGCGTAACAATTAAAACATTGCCTGATATGATAGATATTTTATTAGATAAAATTAACGAATTAACAGATAAGGTAAATGAACTTGACAGCTGAAGAACATAGGAAGTTAGTGCACGATCATTTAAAATACATTAAAGAGCGTGTAGACGATAATGCTTCTAAATTAGACAAAATTAATGGTAGGGTTAGAAAGAATGAAACATCAATTGCTTTTATAAAAGGTATTGGTGTTTTTGGTGCTTCAATAATGGCTGGAATAATAGGATGGTTTAAATTTGAATAAAGAAGCAATGGCTATTGCAGTTGATCTAGTTGTTGATGCGTCGGCTGATACTTTATGTGAAGAGATTGGTCTTGACCATGAGCACATATATAAAGAAAAGCCTTCTTTATGCCCAACATGCAATTGCTCTAGATTTAGAGCTTATGAAATATTAGGCTCTGTTAGTAAACCTATTATCTGGGAATGTAAAAAATGCGATGCTAGATTTGGGAAATACCCTTTAGAAAAAATGGAAAAATTATTAGAAGCTGTTTCGGGATTATGGACTAATCCTGAAGATTGGTCTAAAGTGCCAAAGAACGAGTATAATTAAATGGGAGAACAAAATGCCAAAACAAGATGCAGGTGTAGTAAAAAGAGTGATTGTCACA
>TARA_R110002020_G_scaffold157819_4_pt1 | contig 19542 bp, 25 predicted proteins | sample TARA_R110002020 | Tara Oceans TARA_R110002020 (sample SAMEA4396489) | marine metagenome | biome: Westerlies Biome; feature: [MES] marine water layer (ENVO:01000295) within the mesopelagic zone...; material: water (ENVO:00002006), including particulate matter (ENVO:01000060) such...
TGATCTAATGATAAAGATTTAATCTTTAAATCTTGAGGACTTCCAATAATATATTGTACTGCACTAAGTTTTGTAGTATTTTGTGTACCTTCTAATGAAGCAAATACCCACCCTTTTGATTTAAGAGTAACTAGTTCTTGTGCGTCACTACTATCTAAATATTTACCTGTTGTAACATTATAAATAGTTTTATTTACAGCTTTATCAATTGTGTCTACAGGTTTAGCATCAAAATTAGGTTTAATATCGAGAGCTTCAGCTTTAGTCTTATCAATTTCTATTGTTTTATAACCTTGTCTTTGTTTTCTAGAGTATACAGAACTATTTAAAGTTTTCCAGTTAATATCATCCATTAACTTAACAGCATTATAAGCAATAATTTGATTATCATTTAAATTAAATTTATATTTTAAAGTATTTAAATCAAACCAACCTTCTACCTGTCTTCCATATTCTAAGGTTTGACCTAACCCTAGTTTTTCTTTTTTAGAAAGTTTAGTTAAAGACTTTAAAAGTTTATTACCTATATTAACAACATTCTCTTTTAACCCTTGTGTTTGATGTGCTGCTAATCTAGAAGAGGTGTCTATATAATTAGTAGGGGATCGTATTACTGCTCCAAATCCACTAACATTTTCAATACCTTCATATGGTGTAATAAACCCAGTAACCTCGTCTACTGGTCTAGTAACCTGTATGAAATGTGTACCTTGTTCCTCAACAGTTGAAACAATACCCCCTTCTATTTTCATTTGTTTAGCAAAATCTTCTGCAACTTCTAAAGATGCAAAACCTTTCCCATCTTTATTACCGAATACTATAGTATAGTTAATCCCTTCAATATTTTCTGTTAATTTAGCTTTATCATCAATAACTCTAATAATATCTATACTATTTAATCCTGTACTTGAATCTTTAGTAACTAATGTTACTTCTTTTACAGCAGGACTTAAAGAATTTTTTAATTTTTCTGCATCAATTTCATCTAAGTATTTTACTTGACTTGTATTTATTAATTCATCAGCTAACTTTTGTTGTGTATCTAGTTCGCTAAGAACTCTTCCTGATATTCCTACAGTATTCCCATTTGAAAGTGGATCAATAGATTTAGAAACAGTTAGTTCAGCAGCTTCTACGGCTACAGCAGAATCTTTAGCTACATCTCCTGTTCTAACAGCAGTATGTATAGATGTAGCTTGGGCAACAGCAGAAGATCTATTACCAACAATAACTCCAGCAGAAATTACTTTATTAGCAACAATTGCACTAGCTACTTTTCTTCCAACATTAGCTAAAGTTGTACCAGCTTTTAACACTTTTGCAGCTGGTGCAGCTAAAACAAACATATCTAGACCATGTGCTACATTTTCTAAACCTTGTTCCCAACCAGCAAAATCCATAAGATAACTAAAATATGTTAAAGCTAATAAATTATTTCCTTGACCTTGGGACATTTCTTCTAAATCTTTTATAGGGTATCTAGTAAAATCAAACCCAGTTTTACCATCAAAAAAATCATCAAGGTTTTTAAGTACTGTAGCTTTTTCTTCTGTTGACATACTCCTAAATTTATTTATTTGTTCTCTAATATCATTACCTTGAAAAAAATCATTATGTTTATCATCAGTTTTTATTTTCTGAGAGAAGCTATTCATTGTATATAATGGAAGCATAAGTGATAAAATTTCACCAACAGTACTTACCCCTAATCTATTTCTATATTTTGTTATTAATTTATTTAACATCATTTTTTCAGTAACTATATCTGTTACTGCATCAGAGTATGATAAAGAAGGAGATGTTATACTTTTATTGATATCTTTATTTATTTGTATCTCTCTATCTTTATCTTCTACTGCACTTTCATATATTTCTTTTGCTGCTTCAACTTCTGTTATAATAAATTTATCTTTGTCTAAATCATACGCATAGTTAAATTCAGTTATATCTTTTATTGTTTCAGTGTCTCCTATTTCTGAAGCTTCTTTAATAGCTAATGTTCCCATATCTTTCATACGATTTAACTTTAAATTAATTAACTCAGATCTAATTTGTTCTTCCTGATTTTGTAAAGCTAAATTATAATACAATCCATATTTTTGTTTTGCATCTTCAGGAGATAAACCACCTAATCTTTTTACAGCTAATGTAGAAACTGTAGCAGTTAATTCTGCATCAGGAATAGGAATAATATTACCTGATGTTTTTAAATCAACTACATCATTAATATTACCATCAGTTTTTAAATCTATAGCATCAGTCATTAAGAAAATAAATCCTCTACATCTGATCTATTTTGAAAAATAGAACTACCCATTTTACCTACTCCTTGCCATGTAGCCATCCTTGTACCTGCATCTCTAGCTTGCGTTGCAAACATAGCTGCTCTATTATAAAAAATATTTTGTTGTCCTGTTAAAGAAACAGCTTGATTTATATACTGTAACCCAGAACTTTGTTGTGATATAATAGAACCAAACCCACCTCTAACAGATCCTTGTGCTCCTTGAACAGTAGCAGCAGCAACTGCTGCAGCCCTTTTAATTCTTGCTTCACGTATTAAACTAAACTTTTCTCTTCTTTCTCGTATAGCTTGTTTACGCATTTCAAGCTCTCTGACTTTATTTCGTTGTTCTGCTTGTCTATTTAATGCTTCAGAACGATCTTTAGCAGCACTAAAGCCCATAAAAGTACTAACAATACCAAGACCAATTCCTATAAAACCTAGTATATTACCTAACATAATTATACCCTTGCGTTATCTGAAAACTCTATAGCCCATCCATAGATGTCAAAGTCAAACCCTGCTTTAGATTCAAATCTTAAAGACAATGCTCTGCCTTTACCTCTTACTTTATTACGTGTTATTGTAACAGGAAAACCACTATTAAAATCTAAAGACGTTGGAGTTTTATCATATGTTTTTAATATTCTATAAACATCTTGTGATCTAGAAAACTTAGAAGAATTACTATGATCTGAAAAATCCCACTTAGCCTGTAAATAACAACTACTTGGGTTTTGTAAATCGTGTCCACCTGAACCATCACTTACATACCCTGTCTCTGTTCTCTTAGTATAAACTAAAACATGTGGTGCTCTTCTAAAGTTTGTTACATTACCTTCAAGTAAATAACCAGTTTCAAAATAACTATCAAAACTAATACCTGTACCATCTTTTGTTTTCCAATCTACAAAGTCATCGTTGTTAACTTGAGCAAATGTCCACTCAGATAAATTAGTTCCGGGTATTGCACATATAAAAGCAGTTGTTGTTGTACCACCTCTTAGTACTTCTACATCAGCCACAACTACTTCTGAATCACTCTGCCGTATTACAGTCTCACCATCAGATGCTTGAATAACTGTATCAGTTTGGGATACTGTAGAAATAGAAGGTAATGTAAATATACCAAAGATATAAGGAGCATTACTTACTAACTCTCCAATAGACCAAGGATAAAAAGCTCCTGCTGTTGTATCAAAAACTAAAGCTCTATTAAATTTATAACGATAGTTAGTATCATTACCAGCAGAATTAAACATCCAAGTAATACGTCTAGTTACTGCATCATATGATCCTTGAGCATAAAGTTTAGAAACATTAGGAACTGTAGTATCATAATAAGTCTGTAAAGTTTTTTCTGATAAAGATTGTGCTTCGATACGGTCTGTAACTTCATTACGGCCTATGCTATATATACCTCTATCACTCCACCAAACAGGAGTACCCTCAACATCAACAATAGTTTTTTTACCTATTAAACCAACAGAAGATACATTGGAAACAGCATAATCAGTAGGAGAAAATCCTCCTCCAGCACTACCAGATACTTCCCATACACCATTATCTGCAAAAACAAGAAGAGATTCTCCAGTTACTTTTAGTGCTTTAATGTTACCAGCTTCAGGAATAATAATAACTCCCCCATCAGTAGCAATAAGGTCACTAATTTTTTCTGAAGTAGGATCAGCTTCTTGGTAACATCGTCCTATTTTAGATTCATCTTCTATAATTTGGCTAAAGAAAATATGACCAGACATTGTTTCTTGTGGAGGACCACCAAAAAAAGCTCTACCAGCAAAAAAAGCAACAGATTCAGGACGAGTTGTTGTTGTTTCTACAGATATACCTGCTACCCCAGAAACACTAGACCTGTCTTTATTAAAAGGATCAAGAATAAAATGCCCTCTAGGTGCTAATGTATTACCAAAAAAGATTTTAGTAAGTTCAGCAGGGTCAAAGTTATCACTACTGTCTTTAGCTACCCACCATTGTTTATTATTTCCAGGGTATTTACTTTGACTAGAGTGGTAAGTAGTTATAGGATTAGCAACAGTCCCACCTGGACTAACCCATCCTTGGTTTCTAAGGTTATAGTTATGTGAAGTACTTAAACTAGTAGGTTCTTCATCGATATCAAGAGCAGGACTTTCTGTTGTTCCATCAAAATCTCTAATTTTTAAACCAATTTCAGTATTAGTTATAGAATCTCCACTAGCATTATAAGTAACATAAAAAGGTTTTAGTTTTTTAGAAGTAACAAAAAGAAACCCTTTACCAAAAGCTACACTAACTAACTCTGAACCTACATCAGATGCTGCTGGTGCAGCAAATGAAGCTAAGTTTGTACTGAAACTTTTAAGATTACCAGATACAGGTGTGCTTCCAAGATCATAGTAGTATAAATAAGTATCTACTTGTACTACTAAAAACTTTTTATCCCCATCACCGCCTACTTCATCCCACTCAAAACAACCTACAGCTTGAGTTTGCCATTTACTTTCAGCTAAACTTTTAGAAGTAAGAGTAGCAGAGGACTCATAATCAATTCCAAGCCTTCTCCTTACATCTCCTTTTTTATCAAAGATGCAGTTCAAAGCATCTGATACACCGTTTTCAGGAAATGTTAAAGGAGTAGACTCTGTTACAAGACCACCTACAAAACTATTATATACTTTTAGACTGTTGTTTCTTGGCATTTGTTTTATACTTTAACTCTGGTCTAGGTTTATTAATATCGTAAGATACAGATGGTTGTTTACTTATATAACTATTTCCTGCTGCTCGTACTTCTTTAAAACTTGTATACCTTCCAGTTAATTCTTCAGGAAGTTGACCTCCTTCTTTAAAATAAAAGTGCATAAATCCATAAGGGTTTTTTCTTTTTACTTGTAGTTTTTTTCCTTTAGGTGTTACCCAATTAAGCTCGTCTACGATTTGCTCTTCCATAGTTACTCCTTCCATAACTGTTATATGCAGATTCAGATACATTATGTCTATCACTTTGCCAACGTATCTTTTGTTTTAACGCCATCTGTTCTGCTTTAGGGTTAGCTTGTTGGTTTAACTCTACGTGTGCAACAGATTTTACTTCATTTAATAATAAAGGAAATACATTTACATCAAGATCTGGAGTAAAAGTATTAGCCATAGTAAATGTTGGTTCTTGTACAGCCCATACAATAAACTTACTTGATTGTAAGGTACTGTCTACATCACTATCGTATGAATCAAATATTAAAAACTCATCATCAAAACTTGTATAAAATTCTGGAGCTTTATCTTTTCGTATTAGTGCTTCTCCTCCATCAATAGTAACAGAAACAACATCACTATCTGAAGAAGATCTAGATAAAGTTCTTTGTAAAAATACTTGAGGCTCAACATAACTAATTATACTATAGTCTTTATCAGATCCTCCAGACTTAATAACATTATACCGAACCTCTTCTAATCTTTTTACTCCATCAGGAATTTTCATATGGGTAGGAGTAGCTGTAACTCCTAGTGCAGTTAACGTAACAAGTTTTCTATGTTCAGGTATTTCAATATTATTAATTAAATCAAAATAAACATCTCGTATAATATAAGCTACTTGTTCTGATTCAATTGTATCATCAAAACTATTAACCATATCACTATCCATAGATGATAGTGTTCTTTGTACCATGTCAAGTAGTGTTAGTTTAGGCATTACCTTTTCCTATATGTGGGTGTGAACCGTTGTGCATTTTACTTATTGCCTGTATGTCTCTAGTATTAACATCAGTACGAGCTTGTAAGTCTTGTAATTCCCTGTTATGCTTTTCTAAATTATCTGGAGATAAAATACTACCTAAAACTTTTACTTGGTGATGTATAACAGCAGAAGCAGACTCTACATTATCTATACGCATATTAATATTTTCCAATTCTTTTTTTAAATGTTCAAGATCTTTCATTACTCTTGCTAGATTAGACTTAACCATTTGGAATGACCCTGCTAATGTAGCAACAACAAATAAAAATTGGATAGCTTCTCTACTACCTAACTCCATTTATATACATCCTTTACAAGCATAGCTAATATAAAAATACATAGCAAGAACAACTCCTATTACAATAAAAAACTTACCAGATTCTTCACCAATTTTTTTCCACTTGCGTTTATTTTCCCAAGCAAGTTCTTTAGCTTCTTGTGCTTGTTGTTTTAATCTTTCATCTCTTTCTTTAATACGTTCTTGCCTAGTTTTTATAATTGTAGTCCACGTATCTGCCCCAAATCTTTTGTTTAACATTAAAGACATGTTGCGTATTTCTTTTTGAGCTTGTTTTTGTTCTATAATCTCAGCAGCTATTTCTTGTATACTAGTACCGTCACCTTCTTCACCGCCTAATCTAGAACCTATAAATGTCTGCCACTTTCCTCCAATACCAGACTTAGCTTTCTTTTTTTTAGCAGCTATCTTTTTTTCTACGTGTTCTTGTCCACTAAACACATTGTCTATATGGTGAGATAGTTCAGAAATATCTTGGCAAGTATTAATTACTTCTTTAATGCCTGAAACACTAGCTTTAACCAGTTGTATTCCTACTAAAGTTTCTGCTATTACCATTATATATTAGCTCGGTTTTGTAGGCCAAGTAGGGTTATCGAGGTCATCATCTTTAGTTATATCTCGTAACTTCTGACGATAAGTCTTCCAAGCAGAAGCATCACTACCAGCATCTTCTAGTGTATTTATTTTATGGTCTGCTTCAATAATTAGCGGAAAACGTAAGGAACGTAAATTTAGTTTTTTTCCTTCCACTGCTGCTGCATTAGCTGCTGATGTATCGTAAGTCAGTTTATTATCTTCGGCTATCCAATATTGACTTTGATCTCCGGGACTTTCAGCAACGAAACCACCATGCGTAGAAACATGAGAGTTAGCGTCACTCTCACTTGCATAATCTTGATATTTCGTAACAGCTTTATCTACAACCGTTACTACTGCTATATACTTTTCCATAATTTACTCCGTAGTAATATTGATTGAGCCTCGATCAAATGTACCGCCACTAATTTTAAGTTGAGTAAGCTCTGCACTGAGAGATTTTGATCCACCACCAAAATACCCATCGTTTTCTCCAGCAGTTCCACCACCACAAGCATGCGATGCAATCCATGTATAATTTGAAGAGTCTTTCAAAACTAAAGTCATAATGCCGTTAATTGCATCTGCACTGCTTTCAGTTCTTCTAATAGGAAAACAAGTTGTTAAAGCAGATGTGTCGTGAGATGCACTTCCTAAAACTTTTGTGCCTCCGGCAGTGTAGCCACTTGTTTCAATTCCACCAGAATCTCCAATCTGTATTAACATTACTTCTGTCCCAGCAAAATCTACTTCTTCAAATAAAATATGAATCCGTTTAGTTCCACTCGCTATACCAGAAAATGTTACTGAAGTTCCTGACGTTGTTGCCTGTTCTGTTCCAAGAGTTGGGCCACTACTAGCAAGGTCTAAAATTCCCTGCACTGTGTCACGTTTGGTATTGTTACTATCCGTAGCGTCACCATACATAATAAGATCAGATGCAGTAATTGTTACATCCGAATAATCAGCAATTAATGCGTCTTTTGTTAGCGTCCCATCAATTTGATTAGCGGCTATATGGGCTGTATCAATAGATCCATCAGCATAGTGTTGACTATCGACAGCATCGTTATCAATACCAGCCGTGCCGACTAAACCTTTTGAGGGTTGTACTCCTAAAAATGGCATGGTTTTACTCCTTAATTAACTAGGTTTAGTAGGCCAAGTAACATCTGCTGTTGGATCAGATATAGTTGAAGGCAAATTTCGCAAATCAATTCTGTATTTTTTTCTTGCATCTGTAAACGAATCAGACACATCAGAAGAAGCCCACCAATCTGTATCTGCTAGTAATGAGTTTCTTTTTAATCTAATCTGAGACATTTTTCTAGCTGAGTATCCATCTGAAAAAACTTTCTCTTCTGCATTTCTAGCCGTTTCTTCTGCATCTGTTAGTTGAATACGTTCGCCATTAACTTTTTTATATCTTGGCATTATCTTCTCCTACGCATGACTAATTCCAAAAGCAGTAATTCTACCTGATGTTAAATTACCCGACTCAGCTAAAAACTGTGCTCTGTCACAAGTAATAACAGCATCCCTAACTCCAGCCATTACAACAAATCCCAAGTGACCATCATTATAAAGGTGTGCAGATTGGCTTGTTATTAATGGTTTAATTACACCATCGGAAGGCTGATGAAGAAAAACAACACCCCCAAATCCTTCGCCTGTTGCGTTTCCAACTCCCCCATTACCAGCACCTGCACCAACATTTAGATTGATTTGTGCTTCTCCACTATCGCCAGCCCCAGTTAAATCTGGAGCACCATCGGTTGCTCTAAATACTCCTACCCATCTGTAGTCTGATGACCCTGAATCAAATCCACTGCTGTCACCTAATCGCATATAAATATCAGCATCGTCTGTGGCAATTTTTAAATCTGAAATAACAAAAGCATAGGTGTCATAAGTTGCACTTAAACCTGTGAAATCAGCAGAAGCATCATCATCAATTGCAGCCGTTGAGATTAAATTCCATGCTCCACCACCAGCAGCAGCAAATACTGGCTGGCTTCCTGCACCTTGAGACTTTAAGAAATGCCCTGCTGTACCTGTAGCAATAGCAACAGGATTGCCACTTGCATCATACGAAATTATATTTCCATCAGTTCCACTTGCCATTTTTGCTAGTGTTACTTGGTCATCTGCAATATGTGCCGTATCAATAGAGCCATCAGCATAGTGTTGACTATCAATAACATCATTTGAAATTTGGCCCCCAGTTAAAGCTGTTTCGGCTGGCTGTGTTCCAAGAAAAGGCATTATGTAATCTCCATAAAGCTTAGTGAAATATCAATATAGTCATTGGCAGCAGCTTGAGCTGTTATGCTATCAGTCGTCTGCAATACTATTTTCTGCCCAGCAAAAACCTCTAGCGTAGACTTTGCAGGAATTTCTGTATCTTTTAAAAGAAATACATTAGCATTAGTATTTGGATTACTTCCTGATGTATCTGATACTAATATTACATCAATGTCTGTTGCTGCACTGTGTCGGTTACAAATTGTCATACCCAGTATTACAGTTGTCGTACTACCAGGTACTGTGTAAATAGTATCAGCAGAACTGTGATCTACGGATGCTCTTGTTGCTACTTTAAATGTATTTGCCATAATTTCTCCTTTGGGATACTTCCCCCATTGTTAAATCAACCTAATGCGATAGCCAAAGCTACTGCTGTTGCTTCACTTACTTCTCCATCGTTACCAGATACTCCTTTATCCCCTGTTCTAGAAAAAGATAAATGTACTGCATCACCATCTGAAATAGTTCCTGCACTTAAAACATGAGTAACAGCTACTTTAGAATATGTAGATGCAGAAGTAACTGAACCAGTAACATTAAACATATGATAATTTTCTGGGGCTAATTGTTTTTTAATTACAATTCTTCCTTTAACAGTACTTGTAGAATCATCAAAAGAATCTACATAACTATTTATATTAGCAGCATTACTATCTACATCATCTATGTAAACAATAGAAGCACTTGAAGCAGTACCGTGATTTAAAAAAACTTTACCTGCACCTTGGTCGGTATCTGTAGTTGTTGATTCAAAAGCTAATTCAATTCCCTCACCAGAACCAGTAGCACCAGTAGGCCCTGTATCTCCTGTAACCCCTTTGTCACCTGTTCTAATAAAATTAACTGTTACTGGATCTCCATCAGCTAAAGTACCTGCTCCAATCATATAATTTACAGGTATTTTAGTATACCCACTAGCATCTGTAACTGCACCATCTATTTCAAATACAGCATAGTTTACTGCTGATGCTTTTTGTATTACCCATATGTAACCCCTGCTTGCAGTGGTAGTAGAGTTATCCCATGTTTGTACAAAGGTAGCTATGTTAGCAGAGTTTGTATCTACATCATCCATGTATAAAATTGTAGCTGAAGCAACAGCTGCATTAAACCAAACTTTTCCATTACCTTGATCTGAGTCTGTTGTAGTTGTTTCCATAGTCATACTTAAACCTGGAACTTGTCCAGTAGCAGACGTTAACTGTGAAAGATTTACTCCATCTGCGGCAGCTGTTCCAGCAGCAACATTAAGTATTTTATTACTATTCATATCTAAACTAGCAGTCATGGTATTTGTAGCAGTACCATCTCTGCTAAGAGTATTTTCTATTGCAGTTTCTACTAATGCAAAGTTTGCATTAAGAGTATTAACAGAAGAAGTTTCGTTAGAAGATAATGAGGTAAGATCAGTGGTTGTTAATTTTGGCATTAGCTCACATCCAATTCAAAAGTTATTGTACCTCTACAAGATGTAGAGCTTGCTCCATCCGTAATAATTTCTATTGCTTGTCCTGCTGTTAAAGTTTTTTGACCACTTGGAGTAGCGGTATCTACTGTACCAGCAGCAGATCCAGAATGAGCTATTGTTATAGCTCCGTTAGTTACAGCAGTTCCAGCAATTTCAAAAGTTAACCCACAGTTAGCAGATGTAATAGCGTTGTTAATTGTTGAATGAATTTTAGCTATATCTCCTGCAATTGGAGTAACAACAAAATGAGAACCTGCTGTTGAAATATCAGGTATTGTATAAGTTAAATAAATTTTATTAAGATCTTTAATACTGGAAGTATTGACTGCATCTTTATCAACTTTTTCCCACGTACCAGATCCAGAACCATTAGCAACATACACAGTATTTGCAGAAGCTGCTGCTACACCTTTTGATTCATGTAAGGCTGCCCCTGTTAAATCTTTATGGTTTACAGTCATTATACTCTTCCAGAAAAAGTTAAAGAAGGTAAGGGAGAGTTATAGAAAAACTCTCCCTCACTTATGTAATTAAGTTAGTTTTGATCTCTGTACTTAATTACAAGGTCGGCTACACCAGCAGTAAAAGCAGCCGTACCATACTTAGCTGATACATACACTGGTCGGTCACTTGTTCCTGCTATCGCTGCAGCAGCTGATCCAACTAATGCACCATCACAGGCTACATGATCTCCGATAGCATCAATAGCAGTCTTAGCTATTGTTGCATCAATACCATCAGCATCATTTGCTGAAAACGTACCATCTCCATCATCGTTCATAAGACCGATAGTCAAAGTGCCAGAGCCACCAGACGTAAAAGCCTCAGTCACATACAACGTAGCTGAGATGATATGTGCCCCATCAGGAATACCCACAGTTGGATGAGTTTCAAGTGGAACATCACCAGTAGTAAGAGCAGTACCAGTAATAGTAAATACTGCTTGTTTCTCATCACCCATTGTAGATAGGTGTCCTTGTTTTACAGCAGCTCCTTTCTCTAATCCAAATCGGATATTAAGACCATCACTGTTTGTGTAAAATTCATTTGCAGACATGTTATATCCCTCCCTTAAACTTGGTCTGTGTCACTAAGGACACAAACAAGATTTTCAGGACGATACAGTTTTACGCCATACCGAGCAGTAGTAACATACTCTTCCCTTTGGAAGTCTTTGTTATACTCTGAGTCTACTTGAGGCATCTGTCTCCAAGCACCTACAAATGGTAGGACATCTGGCGAAGCTGAAAAGAACATATTAGCTTTACCAGCAGCAGTCGTAACTGAGTCAACTGTCTCATTTGCGTCTGCTAAGTAGTTACTGGTATATACATCAAAGCCATATACGTTACTAATAAACTTCATACCTGTAGCAATTCCTGAACTTACAATGCCTTCCCAACGTGGGTTATTACTAATGTTAGAAATATTCGTTAAAGTATTAATCGTATACTCTACCGAAGGATCAACAATAGCAATAAGATCTGTGTCAGGTACGTTAGCTTTTTTAAGAGAATAACGTGCCTTTGCAAAGTCAGCCACAGTAAACACTTCATTTGTACCTGAAGCAACAAAACGATGTGGAGCACCGTTAATATTGTTTAGGTCTGCTGAAGTTTGTTCAGACTCTAGTGCAAGTATCTTTGTTTCTACAGCTTCTAGAATTGCTCTAGCCTGTTTAGGAACAAAAGCTGATACAAGTTGGTTCATCCAAAATGAATCTTGTTTGTTTTTATTTGTAATATAATGACCCGAAGACTTGTACTGATCGATTGTAAACTGGAATTCACCAGTATCAAGAGCACGATATTTAACTGCCGTATCTTCTACGTAGTCATCAACTTGTGCTTGACCAATCGAAGGTATTGTAAAAGTTGTACCATCGGGAAATTCGGACATCCAATTGACGTACTGTTGTGCCTGAAGTTCATCTTCAAGCACTTCTTTCAATTGGCTTGACCATACTTCAGAACGTATCAGATGTTCTGAGTTTCCTGTAATCATCGCCATTTAAAGTTACTCCTATTAGTTAGAATTATAAAACCCTTCCGGGCCTTTCTCTTTTCTCATTTTAAACATCTGATTCTGTACTTCAGGACTAAAGTATTTTCTAGGATTACTTTTACGTAATGCTTCAAAAGATTCCCAAGTTCCTTCAGCAAGTATTGAACCAGCATTTACTTCTTTAACAGCTTGAGTATTTGTCGTACTAACTGTTGTAGTCGGAATTGTCGTTTCCGATTTTTGAGATATACCTAGAGTATTAAAAAAAGCATTAGGACTTTTAGCAGCTACCCCAGCTAGGAAATCAACAGACAAATTTAATTCTTGAGCTTTTGTTTCAAGAACCTCTTTGGCTTTTTCTGCACCATAGAGTTTTTTCATTTGACTATCAACTTTAGTTAAGTTAGCTGTAGCTTCCTTTTGATTTTCTTTTTCATCTAAAGTACTAGAGATAAGCTTGGATAAAGCTTCTTCATCTAACTTAGGAGTGGTGTTCTCCCTAGAAATTTGATTTGCTTTTAATGTTTCCTCACGTTCTCTCTTAATTTCCGAGAGTACATCTTCAGCATTTAATCTTTTGTCAAGCTCTGACCGAAGTTCCTGATTCTCAGTTTTTAGTTGTCCTATAAAGTCGTCAGCATTAGAATACGCTTTAGCTAAAGATTCACTATTTTCGTACTTCTTTCCCTCCCCTACTAACGTAGTTAAGTGTTCATTACTGATAACTGGTTTAGATTCCTCTTGTTGTGGTTGTGAAGTTTCGTTTTCTTTAAAGATATTTTCTTCAGCCATTTGGTCGTATCCCTTTCTTTAAGTCTGTCAACTTTAAGATTTCACGGTACGCACGTAGTTGTCCTATGCGATCCGCTTGTTTAAATGCCCAAGACGCTGTTTTATAATCTTCAGCACTTGGACACTCTAGTTCTACAATCTTTTGATTAACAATGTCTGTTAACCTTTCTAAAAGATTTATAGAATTTCTGATATAACCTTCAAAATCTTTTCTATCTTTCTCATCTTTAAAATGAGAATACCATTTTGAATTAATGTTACTCATATAATACTATTATACCATAGTTTCTAAAGCTTGTCCAGTTATTTCTTCTTCTTCAAAAGCTTCTTGAGAAGCTGCTTGTTCTTGTTGTAATTGTGATTGCCCTGCGTTTAATAATTGTTGTGTTTCTAATTGTTCAGCTATTCTAATATTTGGTTGAACAAGTTGAAACTTTTCTATGTTTAAAAGTTCTTCTACTACTTTAGCTACCTGTACTCCAGAGATATGTACATTAACTGAAGGATCTTGTCCTACAGCAGAGTTTAATAAGTTAAGTACATTTTGAAATTGATTAGCTTTAGAAGCAAAGTGCCTAGCTCCCATAGGTCTAATCTTACCTCTAGCTGCTAAGTCTTCTGGAGTTATTGTTTCAAATAAAGCTACACCATATTCATCATCAACAACTCTAACAATATCGCTTATATCCATGTTACGTCTAGCTAACTCAAGCATATCATTTAACAAAGGTTCAAGAAAGTTTCTTTCAAAGTATGCAACTTTATTTTGGAATACTCTTGAAGCTGCATTGTCTAATGTCTGTACTTCAAACGCAGTCTTTTCTCCGGGTGTTCTTATACCCATTGCTTGTCTAGGAGCACCAGCCATTTCTTCCATTTTATTTTCTAGAAGTTGTATTTGCATATCAGCATTAAGAGCCGTAGTATCTGGACGCATAAATTCTACATCACCATCTTCACCAACATAAATTTTTTCACCTGGTCCATAATTAAAATCTTCTACAAATCCTTTGACTTTTACTACAGGATGTGCTATAAGATCAAAGACATCAGCTTTTAAATTTTCTAAGTGATCTATTCTATACTGCATACCTACAAGATTATCCAGTGGTCCCATAGCCATTAAGTTATCAGGACGTAACCTCCAACCTGCATGGCGTATAGAGTTACCTCTCCAAGATGGATTAGGTATCTGACGAATAACATGGGTACGATCTACTATAGTTATGATATGGTTTTTAAGTAAAGTACTTGTAGCTATATCAAAAATATCTCCATGTAGTTCAATTAACTCTACATAGCCTGATTGATAATAGTCTAGTATACTTCCGAAACCATCTATTTGATAGCCATCAGTTTTATGTATATCATTAGATGTTAAACCAGCTACAGCTTTACGAATGTTAGTAATTTTTTCAAATACTTTTTCTAGGTATCCGTGTTCAGGATGATCCTTTATATCTGCTGCAACTTCTCCTAAAGATTTAATAGATCTTATAATCTTAGGTGTTAACTCAAAACTTTCTGCTGTTGGATTAATAACTATATCATAAGGAGATACTCTAGAAATCTTTGGCCCAACATAACCGGGGTAAATCTCTCCTGTTTCTTCATCTTCTCTGATTTCATTAATGTATTCTGTAGTCGCAAATACATTACCGTAATCAATGAAATCATATACAAGTCTACTTACATCATTAATAAAATTACTTTGTCGTAATTTATTTTTCATATAAGCTGTAATTACTTTTCTTTTTGCTTCTGCTTCAGAGTCTTCATCATCTCCTTCCCATAACATCCATTCATCATTAGGAAATAATGCAGCCATATAGTTAGCATGTAAGTTATCCCTGATCTGTGTTAACTTAGGAATTGTTGTAGAGTTTTTCCAAGGCAAAGAAGAGTTAGTTGTTTTACTTGTATCTGTAGCAAAAAGATAATTACGTAACTCTTTCTTTTCTTCAGTCCAAGTGTTCCTATATCTATCGTAGTCACGGTAACGTGTAACAATAGCTTTAGCTAAACTGTCAGGAGTTCCAAGGTATTCTTCAAAATCTAAAGTTCTACCAGCCATTTAAAATACTCCAAAAGTAGGAGAGTCTTCAGCAAGAGCAGAACTATAATCGTTACCACCTTCTAACTGTTGTTCTTGATCTCTATTTTTTTTATCTCGTAAAGTATCATTTCCTTCTGAACCTATTAATATCGGTGTATCTTTAGATTTTCCACTTATTATTTCATTTGATTTAGTAACAAAAGCTTTAGCTTCAGTTGCTTTATTAATTGATCTTGCTTTTTGTTCAGTAACAAAACCTCTTCTTGCTCCTGTTAATTCATTTAATAACTGTACTTCTGGATCTCTATCTTTTGTACCAAAAAATCCTGCTTCAAATTCTTTTTCTGTTCTCATTGCTCTATCTATAGCGGCAGATCTTCTTGTTGCTTCAGCTTGTACCGCAGAAATTTGTTTAGATGCACCATAGTTTATTGCAGAAGCTACCCCACCACCAGGAACTACCCCTGCAGCAGCTATACCCATTGGTGTAGTTGGATCAAAAAAACTTGTTAAACTTTTTGCTGTTTTACTTCGACTCATTGATTGTTGCATTTGTGCAGCTGTCATAAAAGTAGGATCAGTATTAGTAAAAAAAGTAGGTTCAGGATTATCTCCTAGTTGTACTTTAGGAGGTAACTTAGCTAATGGTCCTTTAGCATTTTTTTCATCCCTAAGATTTGTTGTAGAAGTAATTTCTTCTACTCTTCTTGGTGGACGTAAATACCTATTTGTTGTACTTGGTCCAACTTTTTCTACGTCATACCCTCTATTTACAAGTGAAAATCTACTAGCCATATCTTGATGCTACCCCTCCAAATCTAGAATGATATACAATGTTATTTCCTTTCCGAGATAATACTCCTGATGCTGTTGGTATCTTAGCAATCTCTATAGCAGAAGATAACGCATCTTTTATATCATCGTGTGGAGGATGTACCTGTATTAATTCATCTTCTAACAATTGACAGTTACCTCCTTGGTAATGCCAGATTGATAAATTTTCATATCTAGGATCAAGTACCGCACCGATCCTTTCTTCTTTAGAGCCTAAGTGTCGAGTAGGACTATGCTCATCTATAGATAAAGCAAGACCATAAGGACGTATGTAAGAATCTTTTAATTCTTGTACTATTGCTTTTTGTGCTGCTGTTATTTCTGCTCTTAATTTTCTAAATCCCCAATACTGATGTAGTCTAAGGATGTGTTCAAAGTATTCTGATATCTTTTCAGTTTGAAATCTTTCAATAGCTAAAACATAATAGTTACCATCAGCATTAACCCCAATGACAACAACTGCTGTAAAATCTGAACGTTTTTTTAATGAATACGCAAAATCCACCGCAGCAAATACATTTAACCTCTTATCTTTATGATACCACATTCCACCCTTACTTGTCAAGTATTTTTTATCATAGTACTGAAATAAATCATAATTAATCCTTGACCCATCTAAAGAGTTAGGATTGTTATAGTACTGTGATTGGAACTGTACCTTATCTAAATACTTAGCACGTTTTTTAGCGAGTATTTTTCTATCAAACCCAAACCACTTACCATCACTACGTTGTTGTCTAGGCCACAAAAACTCTCCTGTTCCATCACCATTATCCTCTGTTTGTCTTTCAAACTTTTCATAAACAGGTTCATAGTCTACAACATTTCCTTCTTTGTCGTACACTTCTTCTTGCATTTCAATTAAACTGTTATATAAATCTTTAGGGTGGTAACGTGTACCAACAATCCATTCTTGTGCTTCACCGCCTTCGATAGAAGACAATAAAGAATATTGACTAATAACTTTATTACGTCCTTCGTTTGTGTATGCGTTTTCCATAACAACCACATCATCAAGAACAGCTACATCACAATGTAGTCCAGTAATACTTGTTGTTAACCCTGCTGTAAAGATTGAAGGATCTCTAACACCTTCAATGGCCCGGAGTGGATGGTCCAGTTCTATTTCTGTGTTTGTCCACTTAGCCCTTTTACCTTCTTCGGGTAAGACCATATCAGGCCAGTACCTTCTGTAAATCTTAGAAGTAAGAATATCTTTTATAAACTTTAATTGTTTTTCTGCTAGATTAGATGTACTCGAAATATAAAGTACACGATGGTCAGGGTGTTTAGTTAAATACCACGCAACCCGGTATGCAATCATCCTGGACTTCTGGTGATCTCTAGGGAGTAAAACAAGCTGGTGGGACTTTGCTTCCTGTCGTACCCACCATCTGCAAAGCTCCGTATGTATAGAACCTAATACTGTCTGAGGTGACACTAGTTTTATAAAAGTAACTAGGTCACTCTCAGCAGCTATTTTAATTTCAGAAGAAGACACAGTTAAGCATACTTGCTCATTGGTTTCTTTTTCTTTTTTACTTTCTTTTTATCGTTAGCCATCATAGCCATCTTACCTTTTTTACCATATGCGTTCTTATCGATCTTTCCGTTTTTACCTGGCATTATTTATCTCCTGTGTTAACTAGTTGTAAACCTATTCTTTCTGCATCAGAATCAAACTCTTCGGCTAGTTTAGCTTGTATTTTTTTCTCCTTTTCTATTTCAATTTTTGATGGCCGCCCTCTGGAGTGTTGCCTTTTCCACTCTCCAGTTGCTAAAAACTTTGCTGCATTAAAAGAAGACTTGCCTGATACAGCTTCATTAACGATAGAAGACATAGCTTTAGACCGTATTTTAATTTCTAATTCTTCCTGCCACCCTTTAAGATACGGTTTAAGTGCATTATTATTTTTAATCTTTTGCCATTGATCCCAGCTATTAAACGCTTTGATAGCAAAATTATATTCTGTAGGATCATTCGAATCCATGTAAATATCTTTAAGACATGGAAGGTCAGATGTTTGTATATTTTTAAGAGTATATAGTGGATTGAAATCATCATTTGGTTTCCTCATATAACTAAACTCATGGAACAACGATTGAGTTCTATACCTACCCATTTTATCTTTGTATGGTCCTGTTACCATTTTTTACAACTCCAGTATCTTGCAGTAAGTTTAGACTTAGCTGTATCACATTTATGTCTTGCTCTAAAGCTTTTTCTACGTTTAGGGTTATTCTTTTTAATTGTCATGTTAGCATCACCAAACCTAATTAGTTTAATTGTGCTTCCTTCTTTAGCTAACACAGCAAATTTCTTGCCACCCTTTCTAGAGTTTTTAGGTTTATTATACCCAGAAAACTTTTCTCCTGCACGTTCTACAGCCACTTAACTTACTCCATATCTATTGTAGATTTACCCCATGCTTTGTTGTTTAATGCTGGGGTTTCTTTTGTCCAGCTTTTTTTCCATAGCCAAGAATCGAAATATCCGATTTGTTTGGATAACCAAAGAATAAAAGATGTTCTCCAAAAAGAACTATACTTCCTCATGCTTCTACCCTTTTAGTTTGTTTTGGAACAGGGTTAATTGGTCTTTCTAAAACTTTGTTGTCTGCAAAGATACTCCACATATTTGAAGAAGCTAACTTCCATATACTAACTGAAGAGTTAGCATTATCCTTATAACTTTCTATTTTTTTTTCTAAATGAACTAATAGTGGAGGTCTATGTAAGCCGCAGTTACCTTTTATTATTTCTTGTTGTAAAATATTTCTAGCAAGTTGTATAGAGACTTTATCACCTGCTGCAATCTTCTGTACTGATTTTAAATTATTACAAGACATAATTATTATACCTGTATACATATATTGTGTTACATTATGATGTAACTGTTTAGATTGAACAGATGTAATAGTTAAAGAAGTAATAAGAATAATAAGAATACTAAGTAACCTCATAGTGATAATACCTTTCTATTGAAACATTATATAGTTATTATATCATATTTTACAAACTAAGTCAATCTATATAACCCCCGATCTATAGAATTTCTATGAGATAATTTTTTGTTACTTGAAAAAAGGGCAGGGGAGGGGCTACACCCCTTGATAGTCCCTGTCTATTACTTCATAGGTTTTGACTATTACGCCTAGCCATAGACAAAATCTATCTAGAC
>TARA_R110002020_G_scaffold106094_4_pt1 | contig 19541 bp, 19 predicted proteins | sample TARA_R110002020 | Tara Oceans TARA_R110002020 (sample SAMEA4396489) | marine metagenome | biome: Westerlies Biome; feature: [MES] marine water layer (ENVO:01000295) within the mesopelagic zone...; material: water (ENVO:00002006), including particulate matter (ENVO:01000060) such...
TGTGGCGTGGCTCACGCCCTTTTGCGTGCTGAGTTTGCGTACAGAGGGCACGCGTTCGCCCGGCTGATAGAATCCTTTGCGGATATCATCAGCCAGTTGGCGAGCGATCTGTTGGTATAAAAGGCTGGTCATGGGGCTCTCCTGCGTCAACGAACACCCTAACGCAGGGAGCGCTCACTGATCACCGTACAGTTATCCGAGAATGGACCTGTACAGAATAGCAAGCCTGGTAATTGTGCAGGTGCAAATGCTAGTAGAACAAACTGTTCTGCTAAGCAGTCTATTGCGCTACAGGCTCCTCTATCAGTTGCGGCTCCTCGGGGGCAAAACGGTCGGCCCACTGCGCCCGATATTTTTCCAGCAAGCGGCGCGGCTCCCCTGCATTGGTCAGATCCTGCATGTTCTGTGCTAGCAGCGCGCGAAGCTGCGGGGAGTTGCAGGCCGAGTTGTGCGACAGGGTGTAATACAGTTGTTCATTGATGACTGATCCGTCAAGAATCTCCAACTGATTCTCAATACCCAACTGCTGGGCCACGGCCAGACCCTGGTAGCGTTCGTAGATCACGTAATCCACACGGCCACGTAGCAGCGTCTGGAAAGATTGTTCGATGGAGGATACCTTTTCCATCCGCAGGTGATCTCGCGAGAAGGTATCGAAGGCCATGCCGTAGCTGTTATTCAACAGCGTACTGCCGGTCTTGTCGCGCAGATCCTCCCAGCCGCTGTAGGGAAATACCTCATCGCTTTTGACAAAAATGACGCTGGGTACTTCGGCATAGGGAGGATAGATATAATCCATGTGGCCCAGGCGCTCACGGGTAAGAAAGGCGCCGGCGAGCATATCAACCCGGCCGCTACGCACCTCTTCCTGCGCTCGTGACCAGGGCCCTACGTTCAGCACCTCAGCCTTGACGCCAGTCCCTTCAAGGGCCATTTCCAGTAACTCGACCGCCGCACCGACAAAGTGCTTGTCGTCATCGGGGTTGACCCAGAGTATCGGCGGATACTGGGGATTACCGGTTACCACAATACGTTCGCATACCCCGCCCGCAGCCATCACCTGGCCTGCTCCAAGCAGACCAATCAGTGCCGCGGGCATCAACAGCAGGCGATGAATATTAGCTTTTGTCATTTGCTTGATCGCCATCTGTGCTCCTCGAGTCAGGCTTTGACACCTGTATGCAAACCTCAGTATAGACACTTACCGCACGATTTATCGAGTCGCGCTGCTGGGTTGCTCTACACCCGCCACGCCCGCTCCGCTATGGAAGCGAAATTCGGAATCGCTCTCGTGAACGGCCTGCCCTTCCAACTGGGCGAAGAGCGCAATTCGGTCATCAATGGGCTCCTCGGCAAACTGCCGGGCGAGACCCAGATAATCCTGATAATGCCGCGCCTCGGACTTGAGCAATGACCGATAAAAGTCGCCCAGTTCGACATCCAGATGGGGCGCCAGACAAGCGAAACGCTCGCAGGAGCGGGCTTCGATAAAGGCACCGACAATCAGAGTGTCCACCAGCCGCCCCGGCTCAGTGGTGCGCACGTGTTGCCGCAAGCGCTGAGCATAATGGCTGGCTGACAACCCCCGGTAGAGAATGCCACGCTTGTGCATCAAGGCTGTGACCTGTTCAAAATGCCGAAGTTCTTCACGCGCCAGCCGGGACATTTTCTGCAACAAAACCGGCTTGTCGATATAGCGGAACATCAGATTGAGCGCGGTAGAGGCGGCTTTTTTCTCACAATTGGCGTGATCAATCAGCAACTCTTCCGGGTGGGCTAGCGCTTGGTCAACCCATGCCTGGGGGGTACGGCAGGGCAAAAAATCGATCAGTTCTTGCGGCAAACTCATGGGCGGGCTGGGTCCAGGCAGTAGGAATAAGGATCAAAACAGGATTATCCATGACTAATTACATGAACGCACCCACTGGTCTTGATCCATATCAACGGCGAACGCGGGAAAACAGGCTACATTGTAAGTAAGAAATCAAATAAGCGCCCAGGCGCCAAAAGGAATACAGCCATGCAAGCGATCAAACGAATTCTCGTCGTGATTGACCCGACTCAGCAGGATCAATTGGCACTTAACCGTGCCAGGTTGATTGCCGGCTTTATCGACTCGGAATTGCACCTGCTGATCTGCGATGACCGCGGCGATCACCAGCGCACACTCGATCAGCAATGCGCTGAACTGAAGGCTGCGGGTATCCCGGCCACCAGCTCCCAGGCCTGGCACGGCAGTATGACCGACACCGTGATTCAGGTGCTGGGCAGCAAAGGCTGCGGCCTGGTAATCAAACAACACCTGCCCGACAAGCCACTTAAAAAAGCCTTGCTCACGCCCGATGACTGGAAGCTGCTGCGCTATTGCCCTGCCCCGGTGCTGCTGGTTAAAACCACTGCCTCCTGGATCAAAGGCAACGTACTCGCCGCAGTGGATGTCGGTAATCATGATGACCAGCACCGGGTGCTGCACGACACCATCGTCAGCCACGCAGCGGATATCGTCGACATGATCGGTGGCGAACTGCACCTGGTCAGCGCGCATCCCGCACCGATGCTTTCAGCCGCCGATCCGATCTACCAGCTACGCGAGAACATCGCCAATCGCTACCGCGAAGAGGCCCAACGCTATGCTATCGCCCATGGCCTGGATATGGAGCACATGCACGTTGATGAAGGCCCGGCAGACACCCTGATCCCTAAGGTCGCCAGGCACATCGGCGCCAGCGTGACCGTGATAGGTACCGTGGCACGCAAAGGCATTGCCGGCGCGCTGATCGGCAATACCGCCGAGGTGATTCTGGATCAACTGGAGTCAGACATCCTGGTGCTCAAGCCCGAAGACACCTTGGCGCACCTGGAAAATATCCTCCAGCGCTGAAATGCTTCCGTCTTGCTAGCGGCTCGCCTGCACCTGAGCGTGCCGCTGGTAATAGGCTTCCGACAGGCTGAAGAAGGTCTGATCAATATCATCGCGCAATTGCTTCACACTCAATTGCGCGTAGGCCGCACGCACCCGCACCCCAGCGCCCAGTAGCGCATCCTCCCCGCCGCGCACCAGTAATCGGTGCACATGGCAAGCCATCGGCTGTTCATCCAGGTAGGTAATCTGGCGCTGCTTCAACGCCTGACGCAGCATCAGGCCCGACAAAATCTCGATACGCGCAATAACCACCTGCTCCAGCAGCTGCTCCAGGCGCGACCACACGGCGGCCTTTTCACTCGAGCCATACCCATTCCACATGATGATTTCATGGCTGAAGCGCTTACAGCCACGGCATACCTGATCACCGTAGACAGTCGAACACAGGCCAACGCAGGGCGTTTTATCGGTATAGGGGACTTCAGGCACGCGTTCTCTCCGGGTGGCCGCTGACCAGGGCTGGCTAGCGGTTGCTGTGCTGCAATTGTCTCAGCCTGAGCTAAGTCAGAGCTATCTCAGACAAAGGTCATAGCGTCTGGCCGCTTAACTTTACCTGATGCTTGCTGTAGAATCAGCCCGCCGTTAGGGCTGTGTGTCAGGCGCTACCCGCAACCTCTTCCGTATCTGCCGCGCCACCATCAGGTCAGTTACCGGGTTGCCCGCCACCCGCTCCAGGCTCATGCCTGCACTCAGCCGTATCCGGCACGTTAGGGGAAGCACTGAATAACTCCCTTCATCAAGATGTTTATTCAGTGCTTCTCCGGGTCCGTGAGGATGACCGTTCCGCCACAAGCAGAACAGACTGATGAGGGTAATAATTGTGCTTGAAGCCTATCGCAAACACGTAGCAGAGCGCGCAGCACAGGGCATCGTGCCCCAGCCGCTGAACGCCGAACAAACCGCCGGTCTGGTTGACCTGCTGAAAAACCCACCGGCTGGCGAAGAAGAGTTTCTGCTCGACCTGCTGACCAACCGCGTACCTCCGGGTGTGGATGAAGCCGCCTACGTCAAGGCCGGTTTCCTGTCCGCCGTCGCCAAAGGCGAAGTCTCCTCTCCACTGCTGACCAAACTGCGTGCCGTAGAGCTGCTGGGCACCATGCAGGGTGGCTACAACATCGTCACCATGGTCGAGCTGCTGGATAATGACGAGCTGGCCGCTGCTGCTGCCAAGGAACTCAAGCACACGCTGCTGATGTTCGATGCCTTCCACGATGTCGCCGACCGTGCCAAAAAGGGCAACGCCCACGCCAAGGAAGTACTGCAATCCTGGGCCGATGGCGAGTGGTTCACCAACCGCCCTGCCGTACCCGAGAAAGTTAGCCTGAGCGTATTCAAGGTCCCTGGCGAAACCAACACCGACGACCTGTCCCCCGCTCCGGACGCCTGGTCACGCCCTGACATCCCGCTGCACGCGCTGGCCATGCTGAAAATGGCTCGCGACGGTATCGTGCCGGACGAGCAAGGCGCCATAGGCCCTCTGAAGATGATCGAAGAAGTCAAAGCCAAAGGCTTCCCGGTTGCCTACGTCGGTGACGTGGTCGGTACCGGTTCTTCGCGTAAATCAGCGACCAACTCGGTACTCTGGTTCTTCGGTGATGACGTTCCTTACGTCCCGAACAAGCGCGCTGGCGGTTTCTGCTTCGGCAACAAGATTGCCCCGATCTTCTACAACACCATGGAAGATGCCGGCGCTCTGCCGATCGAGTTTGATGTCAACGAAATCAACACCGGCGACGTGATCGACGTGTACGTCTACGACGGTAAAGTGTGCAAGCACGGTACCGACGACGTCATCACCACCTTTGAACTCAAGACCCAGGTTCTGCTCGACGAAGTACGCGCCGGTGGCCGTATTCCGCTGATCATTGGCCGTGGCCTGACCGACAAGGCCCGTGCCGAGCTGGGCCTGCCCGGTTCTGACCTGTTCCGCAAGCCCGATGTACCGGCTGCCAGCACCAAGGGTTTCACCCTGGCGCAGAAGATGGTCGGCAAGGCCTGTGGCGTTGAAGGCGTTCGTCCCGGCACCTATTGCGAGCCGAAGATGACCACCGTTGGCTCCCAGGACACCACTGGCCCGATGACCCGTGACGAGCTGAAAGACCTGGCTTGCCTGGGCTTCTCCGCGGACCTGGTAATGCAGTCGTTCTGTCACACCGCGGCTTACCCCAAGCCCATCGACGTGACCACGCACCACACCCTGCCTGACTTCATCCACAACCGTGGTGGTGTTGCGCTGCGCCCTGGCGACGGCATCATCCACAGCTGGTTGAACCGCATGCTGCTGCCTGACACCGTCGGCACCGGCGGCGACTCGCACACCCGTTTCCCGATGGGTATCTCCTTCCCAGCCGGTTCCGGTCTGGTCGCATTCGCCGCAGCCACCGGCGTGATGCCGCTGGATATGCCGGAATCCGTTCTGGTGCGTTTCAAAGGCGAAATGCAGCCCGGTATCACCCTGCGTGACCTGGTACATGCAATCCCCTACTACGCGATTCAGGAAGGTCACCTGACCGTCGAGAAGAAAGGCAAGAAGAACGTCTTCTCTGGTCGCATCCTGGAAATCGAAGGCCTGGACAACCTGACTGCCGAACAGGCATTCGAGCTGTCTGACGCCTCCGCTGAGCGCTCCGCAGCCGGCTGTACCATCAAGCTGAGCGAAGAGTCCATCGCCGAGTACCTGAAGTCCAACATCGTCCTGCTGCGCTGGATGATTTCCGACGGTTATCAGGATGCCCGTACCCTGGAGCGTCGCGCCCAGGCCATGGAAGCCTGGCTGGCCGATCCCAAGCTGATGCAGGCAGATGCCGATGCCGAATACGCCGCCGTGATCGAAATCGATCTGGCCGACGTAAAAGAGCCGGTTCTGTGTGCGCCGAACGATCCGGATGATGCCCGTCTGTTGTCCCAGGTAGCTGGCGAGAAGATTGATGAAGTCTTCATCGGCTCCTGCATGACCAACATCGGTCACTTCCGCGCCGCCGGCAAGCTGCTGGACAAAAACAAGGGTGCCCTGCCGACCCGTCTCTGGCTGGCTCCGCCAACCAAGATGGACGCTTTCCAACTGACTGAAGAAGGCTACTACGGCATCTACGGCAAAGCTGGCGCGCGCATGGAAATGCCCGGCTGCTCCCTGTGCATGGGTAACCAGGCACGTGTTGCTGCCAAGTCTACCGTCGTCTCTACCTCCACGCGGAACTTCCCGAACCGCCTGGGCGATGGCGCCGATGTGTACCTGGCTTCTGCCGAGCTGGCCTCGGTTGCTTCCATTCTGGGTCGTTTGCCGACCGTTGAGGAATACATGGGTTACGCGGCTGAACTCAACAGCATGTCTGCTGATATCTACCGCTACATGAACTTCAACGAAATCGAGTCCTACCAGAAAGCCGCAGCGTCGATTCCGGTCACGCAGCTGTAAGCAACAAGCAAGTCAAAAACCCCGCCCTGTGCGGGGTTTTTTGTGCCTGATACACCTGCCCCAGAGACCTTGAGCACGCCCCAAGGGAACGTTTCAAAATGCGGCTGGTCATAATTCTGACAATTTTGAACAACCCTTTCTTTGAAGGAACGCATCATGAAAAAGACCATTCTGGCCAGTATCTGTGCTCTGGGTATGTTGACTCTGGTTGGTTGTGCCAGCGACCACATCATCAGCACCAACGATGGCCGCCTGATCGAGAGCCAGAACAAGCCCGAGATCGATGAAGACACCGGCATGATCATGTATGAAGACGAAAGCGGCCGCATGAACCAGATCCCGCAGTCTGACGTGAAGGAAATCAAGGAGCGCTGAGTTCCAGCGAACTTTAGGAACCGCCGCCCACCTAGTGGCCGGCGGTTTTTTGTTCTTCAGGGTTTGGGAAGTGCGGCCTGATGGAAAACCAAAGTCAAAATGGATTCCCGCGTTCGCGGGAATGACGACAGCGACGGGCATGACAGTAGTGTCGGTACTATCGCAAAGTAGCCGCCTCCAACCCCGTCATCCTCGCGAACGCGGGGATCCATTTTCAGGCGAATGCACGGAGCTGGAGGGGAACGCCAACGTCAAAATGGATTCCCGCCTACGCGGGAATGACGACAGTGATTGGCATGACAGTAGTGTCGGTACTATTGCAAAGTAGCCGCCTCCAACCCCGTCATCCTCGCGAACGCGGGGATCCATTTTCAGGCGAATGCACGAAGCTGGAGGGGAATGCCTCGGCAATTACTGGTAAACAGCCCGTATTGCAACAAACCGAATATCTAACGGAGAACCAACGTGGACAGCGTAGATCTAGCAGTACTCAGGCGCGCCGATGACTGGCTTGGCAGTGGCCATGCGGTGACGCTCTTTACTGTTGTGCAGACCTGGGGCAGCGCGCCGCGTCCGGTGGGTTCTCTACTGGCTCTGCGTGACGACGGCCGCATCGAAGGGTCGGTCTCCGGCGGCTGCATTGAAGATGATCTACTCGCACGCCAGGCCAATGGCAATACGCAAACCGGCCAATGCGAGCTGGTCACCTACGGCATCACACGTGAAGAGTCCGCCCGCTTTGGCCTGCCCTGTGGCGGCACCCTGCGCCTGGTGGCTGAACCGCTAACCTCTGCTGACTGGATTAAACCGCTGCTGGCGAGCTGCGATCAGCACCAACGTATCCGCCGCGACCTGGACCTGGCCAGCGGCAAAGTCAGCCTGCACAAGGTCGATCGCGACGAGACTTTTCAGTTTGATGGCACCACTCTGAGCGCACCCTTTGGACCCGGCTGGCGCATTCTGATGATCGGTGCCGGCCAGCTTTCGCGTTATGCAGCCGACCTGGCCATCGGCCTGGGATTCGAGGTGCTGATCTGCGATCCCCGTGAAGCCTACAATCAGGACTGGCCAGTGAAGGATGTGCGCTTTGTCGAAGGTATGCCGGATGACGCAGTACTGGCCATCGAGCCGGACGCACATACCGCCATCGTGGCACTGACCCACGACCCGCGCCTGGATGACATGGCCCTGCTTACCGCGCTGGAATCCCCGGCCTTTTATGTCGGCGCCTTGGGCTCTCGGGGCAACAGCGCCAAGCGTAAGGAACGGCTGCTCTCACTGGGCATCTCCCGCACTAACGTCGAGCGCCTGCATGGCCCCATTGGGCTGGCCATCGGCAGCCGCACTCCCGCAGAAATTGCCCTGTCGATGATGGCGGAAGTGGTCGCCATCAAGAACGCAATTCTAGCCGGCGAGCGGGGGAATCTCACCTCAACCCCAGCCCTGGCGCAGCCCGCGTGACCACCAAACCCCTACCCGGCACCACCCTGCTCCTCGCCGCCGGACTCGGCCAACGTTATCGCCAAGCCAGCAATGAAAGCAGCGCTGAAGAGCAACAAAGTGACAAACTGCTGGCCCCCAGCCGCGCAGATGATCCCGAGTCACCTCCTGTGCTGCTGGCCACCCTGCGCGCTAGCGCCGGGCTGACAGAACGCTGCGTGCTGGTACTGGCCGATGACAACCCGCAACGCCTGTCACTCGCCCAGCAGCACGCGCCCGCGCTGGGCTACGACATTCTGGTTATTGCTACCAATGGCCTGGGCCATAGCCTGGCTCAGGCTGTGCATTACACGCCCTCTGCCACCGGGTGGCTGGTAGCGCTTGCAGACATGCCCTATGTCACCACACCGACCTGGGAGCGCCTGGCCCAGACGTTGCAACCCGATGCGCTCGCACTGCCCACCCATCAAGGCCGGCGCGGGCATCCACGGGTGATCGGCAGCCATTACGCAGAGACCTTGCTGGCGCTGGATGGCGATCAGGGCGCACAGCAGCTGTTCAGCCTGCCAGAGGTGCAAGAGATAGCGGTAGAGGATCCCGGCGTACTCATCGATATAGACATCCCCAGCGACCGCCTGCAGCGCTAGCCCGCAACACCCGCAGCCCAGCTATATGCTGAACGTTTTGCCCGCTACCCAGTCGTATTTCCTAGACGCAAACACTGCGCAATCCCGGCGCGCCATCGGTTGGCGCCCACCCCAAACCGTGAGGCACGCATGAGCTCAACACTGGATTCCCAGGAAGCGACCACTTTCGCTACCTGCCCGATGACCCTGGAACTCAACGGCGAATCTCGCCAGTTGGATGTTTACCCCTGGACCACGTTGCTGGATCTGTTGCGTGAGCAGCTCGGGCTGACCGGCACCAAAAAGGGCTGCGACCACGGCCAGTGCGGGGCCTGTACGGTGCTGCTCAATGGCAAGCGTATCAATGCCTGCCTGACCCTGGCGGTGATGCACGACGGCGCCACCCTGACCACCGTAGAAGGTCTCGCCCAGGGCGACGTGCTGCACCCCATGCAAGCCGCGTTTATCAAGCATGACGCCTTTCAGTGTGGTTACTGCACACCCGGTCAACTGTGCTCCGCCGTCGGCATGACCGCCGAGGGCCGCGCCGAGTCGCCAGATGAATTGCGCGAGCAGATGAGCGGCAACCTATGCCGCTGCGGCGCCTACCCGAATATCCTCTCCGCGATTGAAGAGGCTATGCCCGCCACGCGGGAGCAGCTCAACAGCCGCAGCGAGGTGGGCTCATGAATCCGTTTTCCTATGCGCGCCCCATTGACATTGATGAAGCCATCGGTCTGTTCAAACAGAACAGCCGCTACATTGCAGGCGGCACCAATCTGCTCGACCTGATGAAAGAAAACGTCACCCAGCCCGAGCAACTGATCGACATCACCCAGCTGCCGTTGCACGATATTGAAGACACTGCCGAAGGCGGTCTGCGCATCGGCGCATTGGTCAGTAATGCTGACCTGGCCTGGGATGAACGCATCGAGCAGCGCTACCCGCTGCTGTCCAAAGCCATCCTGGCCGGCGCCTCACCGCAACTGCGCAATATGGCGACCACCGGTGGCAACCTGCTGCAACGTACACGTTGCTATTACTTTTATGACGCCGGCACGCCCTGTAACAAGCGCGAGCCCGGCAGCGGCTGCCCGGCACGTGACGGGCTGAATCGCATCCACGCGATACTCGGGCACAGCGCTCATTGTATTGCCGTGCATCCCTCCGATATGTGCGTCGCACTGGCCGCACTGGATGCCACCGTGATCGTCAAGAGCAGTGCGGGCGAGCGGCGCATACCCTTCGGCGAATTTCATCGGCTGCCCGGCAGTGCGCCGGAGTTGGACAATACCCTGGCTGATGGCGAGCTGGTACTGGCCATCGAACTGCCTGCGGAAGACCTCTCCACCCACAGCGCCTACCTGAAGATCCGTGACCGCGCCTCTTATGCCTTTGCACTGGTATCGGTTGCGGCCGCGCTGGAAATGGACGGCAAGGTGATTCGCAGCGCCCGCGTTGCGCTCGGCGGAGTGGCGCACAAACCCTGGCGCAGTAAGGATGCAGAAGCTCTGCTAATCGGCAAAACCGCCGACAAAGCTGCCTTCGGCGAGTTGGCCGATGCCTTACTAGCCGGAGCCAGCGGCTTTGCCGACAACCAGTTCAAGATCGATATGGCCCACCGCGCCATCATCCGCGCGCTGACTGACGCCGCAGAAGCCGCCGTTGAAGGAGCCACAGCATGAACTCTGTTACCTCGCCGATGGGCAAACCGCTGGATCGGGTCGACGGCCCGCTCAAGGTTCAGGGCAAAGCCCAGTACGCCGCCGAATTTCCGCTGCCCGGCCTGCTTTACGTTAGCGTGGTCAACAGCACCATCGCCCGTGGCCGTATTGCGCATATTCATAGCCGTGCCGCGCAGGAATTGCCGGGCGTTGCGCTGGTTCTGACCCATGAGAACCGCCCGCCCGTTGCCGGCTATGACAAGCCCTATGAAGACGATGACGCCGCCGACGGCTCGCCCTTCCGGCCGCTGTTCAACGACCGCATTCTGTATAGCGGCCAGCCGGTTGCATTGGTCGTTGCCGATACGCTGGAGCTGGCCCGCCACGCTGCAAGCCTGATTCGCGTTGAATACGAACAGGATGACCACGCTACGGATCTGATGGCCAATCTCGAGCATATGCACAAGGCCCCAGCCGAGCTGCCCGAGCCACGCGGCGATGCCGAGCAGGCGATTGATGCGGCGGCGGTCAAGGTAGATGTGAAATACACCACGCCGGTCGAGCATCACAACCCGATGGAGCCCCACGCCTCCACGGTGGAGTACCTGCCCGATGGCAACCTGAAGATCTACGACAAGACCCAGGGCGTACAGAACTGCATGCGCTATCTGGAAGATGTGTTCGACATGAAAGGCCAGATCCAGATACTTTCACCCTATGTCGGCGGCGCTTTTGGCTCCGGTCTGCGCCCGCAGTATCAATTGCCGCTGGCCGTCATGGCCGCACTCAAGCTCAAGCGCTCGGTACGCGTCAGCCTCAAACGCCAACAGATGTTTACCTTCGGCTACCGCCCGCGCAGCATTCAGCGCCTGGCCATTGGGGCCTCCAGCGACGGCCAGTTGCAGGGCATTCTGCACCAGGCAATTGCCCAGACCTCGCGCTTTGAAGACTTTACCGAGCAGGAAGTCGAATGGAGCGGCATGCTGTACAAATGCCCTGCGGTAAAACTGGATTATCAGTTGGTGCCGCTGGACGTTTACACCCCGCTGGACATGCGCGCCCCTGGCGCCACAATCGGCGTCTACGCACTGGAATGCGCAATGGATGAACTGGCCTACGCCGCCAATATCGATCCCGTCGAGCTGCGTCTGAAAAATTTCACCGCGCACAACGCCAATGAAGACAAGCCCTACTCCAGCAAAGCCCTGCGTGAATGTTACGAGCAAGGTGCCGAGCGGTTTGGCTGGGCCAAACGCAGCATGGCGCCACGTAGCATGAAAAAGGGCCATCAACTGATCGGCTGGGGCATGGCCACCGGCATCTGGGAAGCCATGCAAATGCCCGCCAGCGCCAAGGCCTGCATTGATTCCACCGGCAAACTGGTTGTCAGCAGCGCCACAACGGATATCGGCACCGGCACCTACACCGTCATGGCGCAGATCGCCGCTGAAGCCATGGGTTTCCCAATGGACCAGGTGGAGTTCAAACTGGGCGACTCCAGCATGGCTGAAGCGCCGTTGCAGGGCGGGTCCTTTACCGTGTCCTCGGTGGGCAGCGCAGTACAAAAGGCCTGCCAGGAACTGCGCCGCAAGCTGCTGGATACCGTCCAGCAAACCCCCGCCTCCCCGTTCAGTGGCAAAACCCTCGACGAGATCGATTTTGCCGATGGCTGGCTGTTTCTCAAGGCCAGCCCCGAGCAAAAGGTTAAACTGACGGACATCGCCGCTGAAACCGGTGCAATGGAAGTGGAAGCCAGCGTCGAGCCCGGCAAGGAACGGGATGACTATGCCAGCGCCACGCACTCGGCCGTGTTTGTCGAAGTACAGGTGGATGAAGATGCCGGCATGACCAAGGTCACCCGGGTGGTCAGCGCCATTGCCGCCGGGCGCATCGTCAACCCGAAAACCGCAGGCAACCAGATTGTCGGCGGTGTGGTCTGGGGCGTTGGCCAGGCGCTGCATGAGGAGACCCAGATGGACCATAACCTGGGCCGCTTCATGAACCACAGCTTTGCCGAATATCACTTGCCGGTGCAGGCCGATATTGGCGACATCGACGTGATCTTTGTTGAAGAGCACGATGAGATCGTCAACGCGCTGGGCTCCAAGGGCGTCGGCGAAATCGGCATCGTGGGTGTTGCCGCAGCCGTGTCCAACGCCATTTTCCACGCCACCGGCAAACGCGTCCGCGACTTGCCCATCACGCCTGACAAGCTGCTGTAATCCTCAAAGCGCGGGTCGCCACTGCGGTGGCGGCACACATATAGCAGACCAGTGGCACACGTTGCTGCTGGTCAGCCAGCCAGGGCGCCGATAGAATACGCCGTTTGAATTCTTCGGCCCCGGCCGCGCGCCCATGAGGACCCCCATGTCTACTACTGCATCGACCAATCCCAAAGTCGGGTTTGTTTCACTCGGCTGCCCCAAAGCACTGGTCGACTCGGAACGCATCCTCACGCAACTGCGCACCGAAGGCTATGAGGTCGTCGGTTCCTATGAGGACGCTGATGTGGTCGTGGTGAATACCTGCGGCTTTATCGACACCGCCAAGGCCGAATCCCTGGACGCCATCGGCGAAGCCATCGCCGCCAATGGCCGGGTGATCGTCACCGGTTGCATGGGCGTGGACGAAAGCGTAATCCGCAATGTGCACCCCAGCGTCATGGCCGTCACCGGCCCGCAGCAATATGAGCAAGTGGTCAATGCCGTGCATGAAGTCGTACCTCCGCGCGCCGATCACAACCCGCTGATCGATCTGGTACCCCCGCAGGGTGTCAAGCTCACGCCCCGCCACTACGCCTACCTGAAAATATCCGAAGGCTGTAACCACAGCTGCAGCTTCTGCATCATCCCCAGCATGCGCGGCAAACTGGTTAGCCGCCCGATTGGCGACGTGCTGGGTGAAGCCGAGCGTCTGGCCAAGGCTGGTGTAAAAGAACTGCTGGTTATCTCGCAAGACACCAGCGCCTACGGCGTCGACATCAAATACCGCACCGGCTTCTGGAACGGCCGCCCGGTCAAATCACGCATGACCGAAATGTGTGAAGCCCTCAGCGAACTGGGCATCTGGGTACGCCTGCACTACGTCTACCCCTACCCGCACGTGGACGAGCTGATCCCGCTGATGGCTCAGGGCAAGATCCTGCCGTACCTGGACATTCCCTTCCAGCACGCCAGCCCGAAAGTCCTCAAGGCCATGAAACGCCCCGCCTTTGAAGACAAGACCCTGGCGCGCATCAAGAAATGGCGCGAGATCTGCCCCGAGCTAACTATTCGCTCGACCTTTATCGTCGGCTTCCCCGGTGAAACCGAAGAAGACTTCCAGTACCTGCTCGACTGGCTGACCGAAGCCCAGCTCGACCGCGTTGGCTGCTTCAAGTACTCCGCCGTCGACGGCGCCCCCGCCAACCTGCTGGCCGATTCCGTTCCTGAAGAGATCAAGGAAGAACGCTGGGAACGCTTTATGGCCCACCAGCAAGTGATCAGCAGCGCGCGCCTGCAGCAGAAGATCGGCAGCGTGATTCAGGTGGTGATCGACGAAGTGGACGAAGATGGCCCCATCGGCCGCTCCATGGCCGACGCCCCGGAAATCGACGGCAACGTCTATATCGACACCGAACAGGATCTGCAACCCGGCGATATGATCACCGTCAGAGTAACTGACGCTGACGAATACGACCTCTGGGCAGAACAGATCTAACCAGTCGCCCCTCCAAGCATGGCCGAGCCCCTCGGCCAGAGCACGCAACCCTGGGAAGGCCGAGTACCACCTCGGCCAGCAGCCTATCCCGCACCACTCATCTCGCCTCCATACACACCCTTGGCAATACCCCAAAACTACGGCAATATCAGATCAAAGCAAGGATGACAGTCAGCACCCCTCCCCCCCCCAGGCATGGACGCCGGACATCCCTCTTGCACCAAATATCCTAAACGGCTACACCCTGCGCGAAACAACGTGCACAGGTGGGGCGGTAGCGTCTCCAAAAATGACCCACAGTTACATCCTGTCCAACGGACTTGCCACTCCGCGAGCGTGCGTACCCACTAAAGCAACAGAGTACGCCGCCACTTCTCGCCTTTGGCCTCGCGCACAAACAAACATTGCTCAGCAAAATCGACATCCTGAACACGCAAACGGACCGCTTCCATTACTCGCAAGCCTGAGCCGTACATAAGGCTAGCAACCAATTGATGCGCTCCATGCATAGCGCCAATGACCTGCATCGCTTCCTCATGGGAAAACACCACAGGCAACCGACGCCCCTTACTGGTCTTGCTGAATTGCAGGTCACCCAGGTCGCGCCCAAGGAATTGCCGATATAAATAAACCACCGCGTTGAGCGCGGTTTTCTGGGTGTTGATCGCCACGTTGCGCTCATTAGCCAGATAACTTAACCAGGCATCGACCTCCTCCGCCCCCATCGCCTCCGGATGGCGTCTTGAGTGGAAGCGAATAAAATCCAGTACCCACAGGCAATAGGTCTTTTCCGTACGATAAGCCAAGTGTTTAGCCCGCATATGCGCGCGAAAACGATCCATAAAGCGTACGGGGTGTGATGGGAGAGGAACCGGGATGTCATCCATAAACTGCCTCATTGCTGTATATACAACCAGCATTGACCAGCAAGCAGCACCGAGCAAGCATGAAAAACGATCGTTGTGACCGATATCTCAGAGCAATTGTGAAAAACGCTGATTTAGTATTGGATTTCAATAGGTTGAAGACGGAGCGGAAATCGGGGATATGAGGCGTAGTGATCGTTTTGTCAGATGGTTGGAAATCGATTTTTTGGCTGAGATCTATGTATGACGGGACTTCCGGGCAAGCTCGGGGTAAATTTCAAAAAGACAAAACGATCACCGACATATTGGTCGGTGTGACTCATATATAAATGTTATATCTCTTGAGGTAGATCTGTGCTAACCGATGAACAGAAGAAATACCGAGACCGCGCTAACCGTGCGCGACGAGAGCTCCTCAAAGAAAAGGAGAAATTCGGCGCGATTTCGGACGGCTCAGGGAAACGCTACCGGGTGTGCGTTTACTTTGTGCTTAGCGGTGCTCCAGAAAAAGTAGTCGAGTTCTTGGACTGGTTCGAGAAGGAGTTCCCGGATGACGTTGGTGAGCCCGCGTTTCTCTTATATGCTGCGTTGGCCTATTACCGGGTGGGGTCTCTGGGGAAAGCGCGGGGATACCTGCTGGATACGATGTTAAGCAACATTTACCTACTCCCCTATCTGTTTTCGCGGCCAATGCCCAAGCAAGACATGTGGCACTCATCTAATTGGGCACAGCCAGACTACATCGAGGAGATTGAAGAACTTCTGGAAGGGCCAACGAGTCAGGAGCGGGAGTGGTTTCAAGAACAGTTCGAGAATGAACTCTTCACGAGCATTCGAAGCAAGTACATAGAAACATTTCACGCATTACAGCATGCAAAAGAGTTGGATTCCCGCCGTCGTATTCTTGGGGAGTGGCGGGACTATGTTTCATCTTGTCGTGCAAACGAGATATAACCAGTGGCAGCACGGTGACCGCTTTTCCGCCGCGCTGCGGCTCCAAACCGGCACGTGTGCCAAGCGTTATTTTCGCTTTATATTTTTAGCGGTAATACTGTGAATCAAGGTTTAGCGTGTTTGTTCCTCGTGCCGCAATTAGCGAATGCAACAACAAACACCATTCGCCCTTGCATCTTGAGTTGCCACTAAGAGAAATTGCTGCGAATATCAGCTAAAGCAATATTAACCGGTGCCATGGTTGGCGGTTCGCAAAAGCGTGCCTTCGTTCAAATGCAAACCATCGCTCCAATAACAATACGCACCAGTACGCGCCCTTCGGGCGCAGGACGGCTTTTAAATTGCGCGTTTTTGCGAATCGCTACGCGAGTTTATCGCAACGCGCAATTTAAAAGCCGCCTCTGTGCTATGGCGTTATATGAATACCTACCAAGGAGAAAAAACATGAAAGCGTTCGTGGCAGTATTGATGCTTTTTATGTCGAGCATGGCCGTGGCTGCTGAGAAAGGATCCCCCTCGCTCGATCTTTACAAAGGCTTTAGCTATCAAGGTAAGGCAATAAATCCTAAGTGCGTGAATCTTCTTCAAACCTGGATTAGCGAAAGTCCAGAGTATGGAATTATTACGAAATCAATAGTTATTGATAGTTGCCAAGACAGTAATTTAGCATTCGAAGGTAAAGATTACTCTGTTAGCGAAAATGGAACTGTTTCATATTATGACGACCCTGAAGACGGGCATACATATTTTGGCTATAGAGTTGTCGGAAGAACGCTAAACAACGTTTTTGTGTTGTTTCACTCAGGGTATATAGGTTTATACCGACTTAACGAGACAAACGTAATATTTGATTTCTCAAAGAATTCCGCCAAATCAGTGCAAGTATTGACTAAGCTAAGTCACGCTTGGATGCCTTGTTTTATATCTGCAGAGATACGGGAAAATACCCTGTTGATTGTTAAGGATATTTGGGATTCCAGTGCACCTAGCGCATCCCAATGTACCGGTGTAAGCGAGACTCTCACTTTCAATCTCAGCGATTTTTAATATGAGCTGTATTGCTCATTGTTGTTTTTTATTACATAGCAAGCGGCTGCTAAGGACTTTGTTACGCTACGCTTCATAAAGTCCCAGAACCGAGCATTAGGTTTCCACACGAATTAGGAGAACACCATGGATTCAAACCTCATCAAACTCATTGCCGCATTGCTTTGGGCGGTAATAGTTGGACTACTTGCGAATAGAAAAAACCGAAACCCGATTGGCTGGGGCATAGTCGGTGCGCTGTCGTGGCTCATAGCTTTAGTGGTTTTGGCATTCATGCCGTATCTCTGCCCGAAGTGCAAACAGAAAATTTCGAATAAAGATGCAAAAGCAGGAGTTTGTCAAAATTGTGTAAATGTCGAACAAAATGAAGTTATTTCTTAAAGTGGAAAACCTAATAAGTGCGTCTTTCCGGATTTGGTCAAACTGTCACCTGTTTTTCAGAAACGCTGCCATTTCACTCAAACCGAAAATGAAAACGTTATAATTAAGAGAGAGCTGTAGGTCATGGGGAGCAAAAGGTGAGCGAGATAGAAAGGGTTTTGAAAAACGTAAATCGTGTTACCGGATTAGAGCTAACGCCAAAAGATTTTGAGCTAATACTCTCTCTGCAAGACGATTGCCAAAATCGACAATATCGGGACGATCTACGTCTTGCGATAGCTATACACGACGATGCAGAGCAGCATGGTGGAAGAGTAACTGTCGAAGCTAACCAGAGATATGAAGAGGTGAGTAAGCGAATTGGGTTATGGAGCACTTGGGCAGATTTGGCAAAACCAAGAAGAACTGGTTTATTTATAAAACGAATTCCGCCTACAAACAAAATGATTTTGAGAGGGCTACTTTCCCCTAATTGCAAGCTTGTAAAATCAGGAGGGTTAAATTAAAAACATTTATTAGACGTAAAATAGAAAGGTTGTCCATATCTACCATTTTAAATAGAATGTCTTATCGTTTTATAATTCAGGGGCATAGTTCATGTCATTTTTCATAGCCGTAGCGCTATATGTTTTTTCTCTGTATGTTTTGATAATGGGTATATCTAGCCTAAAAGATAGTGAAAAGCATCAGGATTATGGTGTAGAAAGTAAATCCTTACATAAAAAATTTAGTGTTTTCCTAATTTTTTTGTCGGCTTTAGCCGCTTTGGTAGCTACGTTAATTCTTTTGTAATGCATAAGGTGGGGTGTCAGTAAGATTTTTTGGCTCTTTCGTGATTTCTAGTGCCGTGTATTACAAGGTTTATAGATTAACTTTGTACCGAAACTTACACCCGAAAATCTTAAAATTATAACAAGTCGCTGTAGTACGCGGCCGATGGCCGCCGGACGCCCTTTTCATTGCGGCTTCGCCTTCATTACAAGGTCGCCGCTAAGCTCAGCGTTAGGACAGAGTCAATGCTAATGAGCTACCTCGCAGACGCCATACTTTTTATCGAGTCGAATGAAACTACGATCGACCTATTAAAATGGGCGGTAGTTGGATCGGTAGCGTGGATGCTAGGCGTTTTCCGCTACCTAAAAACCAAGCTGAAACGGCCAGCCTTGGAAGTCGAAGCTTTTACAAGTCGATGTAGCTGGGAAGAGTTGGGTGAAATAGATGGAAACCCTGGGAATGTACGAGTAATTTTACTCATTGAAGCGGGGATTAATAACCCAACTACTGAACCAGTTTTTGTAAGAGACTTCACTTTACATGTAAAAAGGTTAAAGAGATGGCCAATTTGGAATGAAGCTGTTAATCCAACAACTCTCCCATGTCGTGTTCGCCACGTTGTCGGCGACGTTACTAGATATTTGAAGAATTGGTTCTCAAATTTCGAAGAGGGTCCAGAGTATCTGACTTTAAGCCCAAGAGTAGAAAGTCGGGAGTTTCAATCGGGCTTCTTAATTTTTGTATCCGCGTCTTGGGGAAATATGCGGCCATTAGTGACGGACGAAGGTATTCCTATAAAGCTAAAGGCCAGATTGACTACGGGTGAAACTCTGGTGGCCAAAACAACTATCACGGTGTTTAAAGATCAGACAATAATGGATAGCTTAATACCTGGAGTTTTTAAACATGTTGAGAACCCTGCAACTTGGAACCTCGTGCGAAAAAAGTCCTGACAAGTGACTGTGGTGTCAACGCTCAAAATTAAGCGGTTTTCCCACGCCACGGCTCCTGGTTTCTCACCATGGTGTTGAGCATCACAATCATCTTACGCATGCAGGCAATGAGCGCGACTTTCGGAAGCTTCCCTTGGGCCTTTAGGCGCTCGTAGAACTGTTTGAATACGGGGTTGCATTGGATCGCGGACATCATGGCCATGAACATTACAGTTCGCACTCTGTGACGACCACCACGGATCCGGCGCTTGCCGGTTAGCTTGCCACTATCACGGTTGATGGGTGCCACGCCGACTAGGGCTGCGATCTCTCTCCGGTTAAGATCACCAAGCTCGGGGAGCTCACTCAGTAGTGTAAACGCCATGACTTTGCCGACACCGGGGTAAGCGCCTCTAAATCGACCCACTTGCCCTTAATCGAGCTG
>TARA_R110002020_G_scaffold72209_10_pt1 | contig 19494 bp, 18 predicted proteins | sample TARA_R110002020 | Tara Oceans TARA_R110002020 (sample SAMEA4396489) | marine metagenome | biome: Westerlies Biome; feature: [MES] marine water layer (ENVO:01000295) within the mesopelagic zone...; material: water (ENVO:00002006), including particulate matter (ENVO:01000060) such...
TGATTGAGAGAAAACCGTTCTGCGCCATAGGACGGTTTTTTTATTATAAAAATTATACGGTTGGCTTAAGCAACTCATTCAAGATTACCTCACGAGTCTTGCTTTTTAGTTCCTTTCTGTTTTCTAAAGTCAAATTTGCTGTAGGAATTATTTCATGCACTTTTACGCGTAATATTCCCGGGCCACCTTTAAAAAATGAATATGGAAACCGTCTTTTATTGTCGTGAAAGGTCATGGGTGCAAGCGGTATTTTGTGTTCAATAGCTAGCCTGAAGGCGCCATCCTTAAATTCATCCAGAATAAGGGAAAGATCATCTGGCACACCTCCTTCAGGAAAAATGCAAACACTTAAACCTTCATTCAATCGTATTTCTGCTCTTCGGAAAGCTTCCACTCGGCTTTTGGTATTTCCGCGGTCAACTAATATACAAGTGCGTTTGTAAATATATCCAAACAACGGAATCTTTGCCAATTCTTTTTTGCCAACAAAAACAAAGGGATTTTTAGTTGCATAAAACATCAACATAATATCGGTCATAGACGTGTGGTTGGCCACAAACATATAGCTCTTTCCTATTTCATATTCCACTTCACGTTTTATTATAGGGTAACAGCCTATTCCATAAATAATGATAGCAGACCAAGTTCGGGCAACTTTGAAGAAAAAAGGATACCACGAGTTTTTTAGAATACTAACTATAAGGAATGGGAAGAGGATGATAGTGGCAAAAGCAACTATCAAATAAAACCAGATACGGTAAAAAGCTGAAAAAATTTGTTGAATTAGCTTCATTGAGGTTCAAAAGTAATAATTTGAACGATGCGAGTAAATCAAAAAAAGTACCTTTGCTGAAATTTTTTTAAAAAACCATGTCAAGAATACTTACAGGAATACAAAGCACAGGCACACCCCACCTTGGAAATCTATTGGGGGCAATCGTTCCAGCAATTGAAATGGCAAATGACCCAAAGAATGATTCATTTCTTTTCATAGCAGATATGCACTCATTAACGCAAATTAAAAATGCTGATACACTACGTACAAATACATATAGTGTCGCCGCTACTTGGTTGGCTTTTGGGTTGGATATTAATCGAGCTGTTTTTTACCGCCAGAGCGATGTGCCGCAAACTACCGAGCTATCATGGTATTTAAGTTGTTTTTTTCCGTTCCAAAGGCTAACGTTGGCACATTCCTTCAAAGACAAGGCAGACCGTTTAGAAGATGTGAATGCAGGGCTTTTTACTTATCCAATGCTAATGGCAGCTGATATATTACTGTATGATGCCGAAATTGTTCCCGTGGGAAAAGATCAAATGCAGCATATTGAAATAACCCGCGATGTAGCTTCGCGATTTCACACCCAGATGGGCGAAACTTTTGTGATGCCCGTGGGAAAAGTACAGGAAGAAACAATGTACATTCCCGGGACTGATGGTTCTAAAATGAGCAAATCCAAAGGAAATATTATCAATATATTTTTGAATGATAAACAACTTCGCAAACAGATAATGGGTATAGAAACTGATAGTACACCTTTAGAAGAACCTAAAAATCCCGATACTTGTAATGTTTTTGCACTGTATAAAATTCTTGGTACTAAAGAAGAGGTTGCACAAATGCGAAAAAACTATGAAGGTGGTAACTACGGTTACGGCCATGCAAAGCAAGCCTTATTTGAATTGATAACCGAAAAGTTTTCTGAAGAGCGCACTCGCTATCACTATTTTATGGATAATCTTCCTGAAATAGATGCAGCATTGAGCTCGGGTGCCGAAAAAGCTCGAAAAGTTGCCAATGATGTTTTGAAACGAGTTCGTGAAAAAGTGGGTTATTAAACCAATTGAAACAACTTACCCGGCAACGGACGGACCACGCCCTTAATTTCCATATTCATCAAGACACTTGCTGCTTTGTAGGCAGGAATATTACATTCCAGTGCTATCATGTCCAAAAGTTCTTTTTCTCTTTCCTTTAGAAAACGGAAGACTACTTTTTCATCTTCGTCCAATTCTACAAAAAGCTGGGTTTGTTTTGGTTTTTGGGTTTTTTCCAATTCCCAACCCAGCATATAGATTATATCGGCAGCACTTGTAAGCAATTGGGCTTTTTGTTGCTTTATCAAATTATTACAACCCCGACTTTGACTGTCTGTGGCTCTTCCGGGAACTGCAAAAACTTCACGATTGTATGAATTTGCAATATCTGCTGTTACCAAACTTCCGCCTTTTTCAGCAGATTCTATAACAATTGTAGCTTCGGAAAGCCCCGCTATTATACGGTTCCTTTTTAAGAAATTATTTCTGTCAAAAATATCGCTACTCCAAAATTCTGAGATAAAACCTCCATTTTCCTCAATTTTTGAAATATATTTTTTGTGGCTTTTGGGATATATTTGATTGAGACCGTGAGCCAAACAAGCAATATTCTGAAGGTTATTATCTATTGCGGCTTTGTGTGCGCAAATATCAACCCCATATGCTAAACCTGAAACAATTACGGGATTAACTGGAGCAATTTCCGCTATAAAATCTTCACAAAATGCATTGCCATAACTGGTAATTTTTCGAGTGCCCACGATGCTAATTATTTTCTTTGCCGCCAAGTCTATATTTCCACGGTGAAAGATAAGTATGGGGCCGTCTAAACAGTGCTTTAATTTTTCGGGATAGGTTTTATCTTTAAAATAGCTGTACTCAATATTATTTTCCTCAATAAACTTTAATTCTGCATCGGCCTCTTCAAGCTGTTTTCCCAAATTGATATCTTTTAAGCGTAACAGCCCAATGCCGTCAATCTTGGCGAGATTGCTTTTTTTCTCTTTGAAAACTGCTTCCGCAGAACCCATTTTGCGCAATAATTTTTTTGCTGAAATATCACCCAGATTTGGAATTCGCTGCAAAGCAAGCGTATAGCGTAATTCGTTTTTCGAAAGCATAGCCTAAAGATTAAAATCGGGGGAGATTTTAAAAATACAAAATTTTTAAGTTGTTAATAAATTACCAAAACAAAAATTGGATTGCCTCCAAAAAAGCCTAATTTTGTTAATATGCAACTTATAACCTACATATCTGATCTACTTTACCGTTACGAATGTGTTATTATTCCTGGGTTTGGGGCGTTTTTGACGCGCTATAAATCTGCCCAGATAGATGATGCTTCAAATACTTTTCATCCGCCTTCTAAAATTGTTTCTTTCAACAAACAATTGCAGGCCAATGACGGATTGTTTGCAAATTATGTGGCTTCTGCTGAAAAGTGCAGTTATGAAACGGCGTTGCAACAAATTAGAAATTTTACGGCTCAAATTTCAAGAGAGCTTTCGGAGGGAAAAACAATTTCTTTTAATCATATAGGTGCGTTTTCATTAAACGAAGAAAAATCACTTCAGTTTGAACCCTTATTGCAACAGAATTTTAGTACTTCGGCTTTTGGTCTATCATCTTTTGTTTCACCAAAGATAAGCCGCGAGGTTTACAAAGAAACTGTGGAAGCTATAGAAGAAAAAACGCCAATCCATTTTACGCCCGGTAGAAGGGAAGCTAAGCCTTACCTTAAATATGCTGCTATTGCAGTTATAGCATTATCAGCGATAGGTTTTGGAAGTTTAAAGCTTTATGAAAGTCAGGTTCAAAAATTCAATTATGCTGAAAGGGAAAAGGCCAATTCCCTTGTTGAAAACCAAATACAGGAGGCTACTTTTGTAATTGAAGACCCCTTACCGGTTGTTAGTCTACAAATTCCAAAACATACGGGAATGTACCATATTGTCGCCGGTGCCTATCGCTTGGAGGCAAATGCTGAAAAGAAAGTCTCACAGCTACGTGAAAAAGGGTATTCGCCATTAAAAATGGAAGTTAACCGTTATGGGCTGCACCAAGTTATCTATGCAAGTTTTGATGACAAATTGGAAGCACAGCTAAAACTCTATGATATTCAAAGATCTGAAAATGCCGATGCATGGCTTTTAATTCAGGAGATTCAGTAAAATCTCTTTATCATCCAGTTTTTTTCTTTCTTCATTTTTCACTTCGCTATATTCCGAACTTAGGTATCTTTGCAAAAAATTTCACAAATGCAAGCAAAAACACCGCAACAATCTTTGACCGTTTATACAGATATGGTTTTGCCCAGCGAGACCAATCCCATAGGAAATATGTTTGGGGGTGAGCTACTTGCTAGAATGGACCGTGCAGCCAGTATTGCTGCACGTCGACATAGTCGTAGAATTGTTGTAACAGCCTCAGTGAACCATGTAGCGTTCAACAAAATGATACCCTTGGGTAGCGTTGTAACAGTAGAGGCAAAAGTTTCCAGGGCTTTTAGCAGTTCGATGGAAGTCTATATGGATGTTTTTATTGAAGACCGTGAGAGCGGTGAAAGAAGTCTTTCAAACGAAGCAATTTATACTTTTGTAGCCGTTGACGAAATGGGCAATCCCGTGCGTGTTCCTGAACTTGTTCCAGAAACCGAACTGGAGAAAAAACGTTTTGAGGCCGCACTTCGCCGTAAACAATTGAGCCTTGTACTTGCCGGAAAAATGAAGCCCAAAGATGCTACGGAGCTAAAGGCTTTATTTCAATAAAACCGCATAATATTTCATAAGATATTGATTTCGTTAGCTTTTTGACGGATGATTTTATGTTAAAATGAAATATTTTCCTAAAATCATGGTTGCTTTAAAGCTGGTATTAAATATATTTGGAATCCTTTCATGAAAATTCTTTTGAATTTCATAAAAGGATTTTTTTAAATCTATTTTCAAATCCATAGTAATTATGAAAAAAACTACAATTCTTTCTTTTCAAAGTTTTTGTTTTTTGGCGTTGACACTTGTATTTTCAATGTCCTTTGCTCAAAATTCAACTGACATCAAGTTTCAGGGCGAAACCATTGTAATGCCTGAAAATATTGCGAGCTTTCAATGGAGCCAAATGCCAGAATCTGCAAGACTAGACAATGGTTATGTGGGCTGGGTTCAATTCTATGAAACACCAACACAGAAAGTTCAAGATCTGTTCAAACAAAACAATTTGGAGCTTTTAGAGTACATTCCTCACAAAACATATCTTTTTTATTTTCCTGAAAACACATCTATTTCATTATTAAGAGACAATGGTGTGCGTACAATTGTTCCTGTTGATGGGAAGGCAAAACTTTCTTACCAACTAAAAAATCCACCTTATGAGTATTGGGCTATGGAGGGTGACAATATTTTGGTAACACTACAGTACCATAAAAATGTGAGTAATAACTATGTAATTAACCAATTGGCTCAGCAACAAATAATTGTTAAAGCAGATTATAAAGAACACCAGACTTTAGATCTGTCTATTCCAAATAATTGCTTGGAGGCAATTTCTAATTTACCTTTTGTTAAGTGGGTAGATCTTGTAGTTGCTCCAGCCGTTAAAGATGATACAAAGGGAAGAAGTCTTCACAGAGCAAATAATTTGGATACACAAACTGGAGCAGGAAGAAATTATACTGGAGAAGGTATTGGCGTAATGGTCCGTGATGATGGTCGCGTTGGTCCGCATATAGACTTTCAAGGAAGGATAACAAACCTTACAGGGGTTTCAAACCAATCGCATGGCGATGGTGTGGGCGGAATAATGGCCGGTGCTGGTAATTTGGTGCCACAATATCGAGGTATGGCTGCTGGGACTGATGTTTATGTAGTGAATTATGTAAGTAACTTTTTGGATACTCCTACCTTAAACCTAATCAATGATGGAAGTGTTCAAATTACAAATTCATCATATAGTAATGGCTGTAATGATGGTTATACAAGTATTACAGAGACGGTAGATCAACAAACACTAGATATTCCCACATTACTACATGTTTTTTCCGCAGGAAACTCAAACAACAGTAATTGTGGATATGGTGCTGGTAATCAGTGGGGAAATATCACTGGTGGCCATAAGCAAGGTAAGAATGTAATAGCAACTGCTAATGTGTTTTTTGATGGATCATTAGTAAACTCTAGTAGCCGTGGACCAGCACATGATGGAAGGATTAAGCCGGATATTGCTGCCAATGGACAAAACCAAATTTCTACAAACGAAAATAATACTTATCAAACGTTCGGTGGAACGTCTGGCGCTGCACCTGGTATTGCGGGTATTTCTGCACAGCTTTATCAAGCCTATGGAAACATAAATGGTGGTGATTTTCCGCCTTCAGCTTTAATAAAAGCAACTCTGCTTAATACAGCTAACGAAGCGGGAAATATTGGACCTGATTATAAATTTGGTTGGGGAATTGTAAACGCATTGCAAGCTGTAAAGCTGATTGAAGATGGGCGATACCTTTCTGATGAAGTTAGTCAAGGAAATACCAACACCCATACTATTAACGTGCCTGCTGGTACTACACAAGTACGTTTTATGGTTTATTGGAGCGATCCTGCAGCATCCCCTGGCGCTGATCCAGCATTGGTTAATGATTTGGATTTATTGGTAACAGACCCTTCCAATAGTGTTTTGGAGCCTTGGATACTTGATCCAACTCCAAATCCTGTAACATTAGATAACCCTGCAACAACTGGTCCTGACCATTTGAACAATGTAGAGCAAGTTTTAATCAATGCACCTGCCGAGGGTAATTATGATATTGACATTACGGGCTTTAATGTGCCTTTTGGTCCTCAAGAGTATTTTCTTGTCTATGAACTGATTTCAGAAAATCTTGTAATGACGTATCCCAACGGAGGTGAACATTTTCAACCTTTTGTTTCTGAAACAATCCATTGGGACGAAGTCAATACGACCGAAGATTTTGTGTTAGAATATTCTGTCGATAATGGAAGTAGCTGGAACACCATAGCAACAGTGCCAAATGACACTCATTTCTACAATTGGACAACAGCTGACGAGATCACAGGAAACGCACTTATTAGAGTTACCAGTGGTGCTTTTCAAGATGTTAGTGACGAAACATTCAACATTGCCAGAACTACCAATAGTTATAATATTGTAGAGGTTTGTCCATCTTCAGCAACCTTTGAATGGATAGCTGTTGATGGTGCGGAATCGTACGATTTTTATCTATTAGGAGAAAAATATATGGAGGTAGTTGGTACTACAAATACCAATTCCATTACCATACCTATTACAAACCCAGATGATGAAATGTGGTATGCTATAAGTGCCAAAAATGATTCTGAAGGATGGGAAGGTGAGAGAACCCGTGCAAAATTTTATGGAGGAGGAATTTTGGATTGCCAATTAGGTGTTTCTGAAAACACAATAGAAAATGCTGTTGCTCTTTACCCTAATCCGGCAACAAGCGAAGTCTTCATTAGTATTTCAGATAAAACTTTCAGCACTTTTGATGTAACAATTGTAAATAGCTTAGGTCAAGTCTTAGAAAGAAAAACTAATGTAGATAATGCAGCAACTACTAGCTTGAATGTTTCTAACTACAGCTCAGGAATCTATTTTATTACAATTAAGGCTGGGGAAAGTACAACAACTAAAAAATTGGTCGTTCAATAATATTATGAAAAATTGATTTTAAAAAAGGGAGCTTTTTAGCTCCCTTTTTTTACATCCTGTATATCCAGTCTGCAGGATTTATCTTTGTTTTGTTTTGATAAATATAGAATTTTAGCACAGTTCTACCCTCAGTCGGGCTTTTGGCAACTGTGCCAATAGCTTGTTTAGTAGAAACCTTATCTCCTTTTTTAACTGAAACAGTAGCCAGGTTACTATAAACCGAAATATAATCACCGTGCTGAATAAAAACTACTTTGTTGGCACCTTTTATTATTTGAATAGCCATAACCTGACCTTCAAAAATGGAGCGCACCTGCTCATTATCTGCAGTGGCTATTTCCACACCACTACTATTGGTAGTAACATTCGGAAACTGGGGGTGTTGATGTTTTCCAAAACTCTTCACTACCATACCTTTCTCAACTGGCCACGGAAGTTTTCCTTTATTATTTGTAAAGCTAGCTGCAAGGGTTTTCTCTTCAGCGGTTAATGCAAACTCTTCTGTTTTTGCTGGTTTGGTAATAACGTTTTTAGTTGAGGTAGATGTAGTTGTATTTCCTTTGGCTTTCTCTTCAGCAAGGGCTTTTTCACGAGCTATTCTATTTGCTTCTTCAATGGCCGCCTTAATCAAAGCATCTATTTGGCGGTCTATCTCATCTGCCTGTTTCTGTTTTGTTCTTATTTGCGATGCAAACTTACTTTCGTCTTTCTTTAAGGTTGCTACCAACGCTTGTTGGTCCTTTCGTTCTTCAGTTAATTGTGCTTTCGCTATTTCGTTTTCCGCAATAAGCTTTTGTTTGGTTTTTTTCTGTTCTATCAAATCTGCATTTAGCTTTTGAAGTTCTTCGGTTTTTGCTTTGATTCCTTCTCCCTGTTTTTTTCTGAACTTTGCATACTGCTTCATATATTGTACGCGCTTGTAGGCTTGCAGAAAATTTTGCGAAGACAACAAAAACATAATCCTACTCTGTTGGTTTTTACTTTTGTATGATTTGCGAACCATTTCGGCATAATCTGCCTTCATCACTTTTAGCTCTTCGCGCAAGGCGCTAATTTTTTCAATATTATCATTAATATTGCGCGTAAGTAAATTTGCTTGTTGGTTTGTAACGCGAATTAAGTTTTCAGAAGCTGAAATGCGTTGGTTAAGGTCTTCTACTTGGGAGAGAACTGATTTTTCTTCCTTTTTGGTTTTAAAAAGAAGCGAGTTTATTTGCTTTATTTCTTCTAAAATAGCCTGCCGTTTTTCCTCTAGCTCCTTTTGTTTATCAATTTGGGCCGATACAGAGACCGTCGTTAAACAGATCAATAAAAAAAGATATTTGCGAAAGTGCTTCATTTAGTTAAGTTGGATTTCTTCGTAGCCTTGAGGAATTTCAAAAGGAAAACTCACGTCTGCATTCAAATCTATTTTTTTGAAATTCATTTCTATTTTTGTTTTTGAACCTTTTTCCGAAGTATCTATTAAAATTGTGGTTGGAAAATACTGATCCTCAATTTCTTGATAATCTCCGTATCGAATGCTCAATAATCTATCGGCATTTGGTTGCGATAGGGTTTCCAAAGCAATTTTGAAATTTTCAGGATTTAAAAACAACGAATGTATAAAATTTTGGGGTTGTTGCTTAGGCTGGATTTTGAATTTATTCTGAAAAACTTCTGCCTTATATTCTGAAGGATTCAAAGTGAAAATAGATTGTCCCAAAAGCATATTTTGGGCCTGCTGAAAATTGATTGGGGTGCCAATCCATTCGCCAAGCAATGCAAAATCACCTTCAAAGTAAGTGTTGCCAATGGTTTCATAATAACTAACGCTTGTGGGCGTAATCAAAACCTTTGCAATGGTAATTCCCAAAACCGAAGCTTTTATCCAAATATTTTTATCTTTTTCCATTCGAAGGCTCACGGTAATACTCTGCAGTTTTTCATCGGTCTCATAAACCAATTGTACACGGCCTGCGAGGGTTTTAAATTCAGGCGTTACTGCTTTATGGGCAGCGATAACCTCCTTAGCGGAAGCGTTTTCGATTTTTGTTATTTTCTTGGTGCCACCACAGGACGCAAGGACCAATAGTAGCAAAATATATAAGGGTTGTTTCAGGTTCATAGAATATTTAATTCGGTAATACGATTGCTATGGCTTTTTCAGCATACATTTTGGCTTTTTGGGTATCGCCTTTGGTTCGGTATGCTAAGCTTAATTGTTCATAAAAATCGCGCTCCATTTTTGGATCTTCCAAAATAAAATCCAGACCAATCTCTAAACTTTCAATTGCAGCCTCACTTTGTTGAAGTCCGTTATTTGCCACGCCATTCAATAAATATAAAAGCGCCTGTGCGGGAAAGATTTCAAGACCTTCAGAACTCAATTTTACAGCAGCTTCATATTTTTTAAAATCTATTTGGAACAAAAGTGTATTCTTTAAAAGATTGTAATTATCAGGGTCTTGGACTATTCCTTTTTCATAGGCATTGAGCGCGTCTTCTTTTCTGTTTTTTGTTGCGTAATAATCACCGAGTTTTTCGTAAACACGACCGTTTTCAACTGAAAATTGATTTACAATTTCTGCCAATTCAGTTTCGTATTGTGGGTTCTCATTCACAAATTGAATAAAATCGCCCAGTACTTTATATTGCGTTTCTTTATCAACCTCTTCCGAAGTAAAAACAATTTTCATAGATTTTATAGCCTCCGTGGCATTCCCTTCGTCTAAATAAAACTTATACAGTGCCAGATGGACCAATTCGGATTTTGGGTTATTTTTTAAAAGGTTCTTTGCAGCCTCAAATGCTTTTTCCTTGTTGCCCTGTTCGCTGTATAGAAAAATCAGGTTTAGATATTCTTTTTCGTTCTTTGGATTGTTGTCAATTTTTTGTTCCAAATCTTCAATGGCACCTTCAGTGTTTCCTGTCGCCCTGTAAATTTGTGCTCTTAGAGCGTTGCGGATGTCACTTTCGCCCCAAACCTGATCGAGCTCATCCAATTGCTCCAAGGCTTTGTCATATTGCTTCGTGAGTACAAATAGGTTTGCTAGATCTTCTTTATAATCCTCATCTAAAGGAATTAATTTTTGAACCATTGGAATGGATTTTTCATACTCTCTTTGCTGATAATAGAGTTCATAGAATTGTTCCAAAACATCCAAACGATCTCCTTGGCTTTTCAATACTTTGTTGAAGTTTTCTTCGGCTTCTGCATATTGCTTTAAATAGGTGTGATTTTTACCCATTTCAAAATACACCACGGCCTTGTTTTCATCACTATTTGCTGCTTTTTCAGCTTTGTTTAAAGCGGCGAGGGCTAACTCATAATTTTCAATACCTTTTTGTTTGAGTGCCTCAAAAAAGTTTTCTTGAAAAGCATCGGTAACGTTTTCTGGTTCTGAATTTGGTAGATTTTCGGTCTCTTGAGACCATGCGTGATTTGGCAGAAATAGTATTCCGAAGAAAATTATAAGTATGTATTTTATTTTTATCCTCAAATTGTGAATTTTCTGCTTAAAAGGAATAGGTTATTTTAACTCCGAATAATCACCAATGCTCACATTGGTGAAGTTACCATCAAAAGTAGCATAATTGCCAATCATTGCGTTGTCCAAATGAGCGTTCTTTATTTTTGAATGTGTTTGGATAATACTGTTCTTTACAGTGCTATCCTCAATTACCGTGCCCTCACCAATAGAGGCGTATGGGCCAACAGTGCTGTTTTTTAAAATTACGTTTTTACCAATAAAGCACGGTTCAATTATTTTTGAATTTTCATTGCTGATGTTTTCAGAAATCAAAGGCTTTTTTGCTTCGGAAAGGAAACCCAGCATTTTTTGATTGGTCTCCACGGTAACTTCTTTGTTTCCGCAATCCATCCATTCATCTACTGTTCCCGTTTTAAAAATTTTTCCGCCTGCCATCATTCTTTTTATACCGTCATTAATTTGGTATTCGCCGCCATTTATGATGTTATGGTCCAGCACGTACTGCAATTCATCTTTAAGTTGTGCCACATCTTTAAAATAGTAAATACCTATAACGGCTTGGTCGCTTACATATTCTTTTGGTTTTTCAACCAATTCTATTATTTCATCTTTTTCGTTGAGGTTTACAACGCCATAGGCTTCAGGATTTGCAACTTTTTTGGTCCAAATTACGGCGTCGGCCTTTTTATCTAAATCAAAATCTGCACGAATCAAAGTATCTGCATAAGCAATAACAGCTGGTCCCGAAAGTGAATCCTTGGCGCACATAATGGCGTGGCCGGTTCCTTTTGGATCTAATTGTCGGTATATTGTTGGTTTTGCATCTAGACTTGTGGCGAGTGCTTTTAAACTTTCAACCACATCTTCTCCGAAAAAAGCGGGATCGCCGAGAATGAATGCGATTTCATCAATCTTTTCATTCAAAACTTCCGCAATATCCTCAACTAAACGATGGACTATTGGTTTTCCTGCAACGGGAATTAATGGTTTTGGTATTGTGAGTGTATGTGGGCGAAGACGGCTTCCGCGGCCTGCCATTGGGACTATTATTTTCATTTTTTTTAATTGAATTCAATTTTTATTTCACGCCAGTACTTCCGAAACCTCCCGCACCGCGTGAAGTTTCAGCAAGTTCTTCCACTTCTTCCCAATCGGCGCGTTCGTGTTTTGCGATTACCAATTGTGCAATGCGCTCACCGTGTTCAATGGTGAAATCTTCATTGGAAAGGTTTACTAAAATTACCCCAATCTCGCCACGATAATCGGCATCGATGGTTCCGGGAGAATTTAGAACGGTAATTCCTTTTTTTGCTGCCAGACCACTGCGGGGGCGCACTTGGGCTTCGTAGCCGATTGGTAACTCTATAAAAAGCCCCGTTTTTACAATGGCGCGCTGTAAGGGTTTTAATGTTGAGGGCCCTTCAACGCAGGCACGTAAATCCATTCCCGCAGAAGCGATTGTTTCGTATGAAGGCAATGGGTGATTGGATTTGTTGATTATTTTTATTTTCATGGAATTATTTTCGAATGATTTTTAAAAATTCCTTCTTTTCAGAATAGAACATAATTACGGCAAACACTATTAACAACGCAGTTCCAAGCCAGATATTTCCGTTGAATGCGTAAAAGGAAATTGCCGAAAAACCAATGGCCAACAACAAATAACCGCATATTTTTTTCACTTGGTACGGAACGTCATAATACTTGCGACCGTAAAGATACGAAAGCACCATCATACTGCCATAGGCCGAAAGAGTTGCAATTGCTGAGCCCATATATCCTATAATAGGGATTAAAATATAGTTTAGCACAAGTGTTACAACAGCTGCGAAGACTGAAATATATGCCCCATATTTTGTTCGGTCCGTAACTTTGTACCAAACAGAAAGGTTGTGGTAAACTCCCAAAAAAAGGTTTGCCAAAAGGATGAGCGGAACGATTTTTAAAGCTTCCCAGTATTGGCTGTTTGGGATTAAAATATGTTTGAAAACGTCTATATACACTACAACTACCAAAAGAATCAAACACCCAAAAAGCGTAAAATATTTTGTGATTGTGGCATAGGTGTTTTTTGCGTTTTCATGACCGGAATGATTGAAGAAAAAGGGTTCAATTCCCAAACGAAATGCCATCACGAAAAGCGTCATAAACATACCCAGTTTATAACAAGCGGAATAAAGCCCCACTTGTGTTTCGGCAATATTTTCAGGTAATAAATATTTCAGTAGAATTCTGTCAAAAGCTTCATTTACACTGAAAGCTATTCCTGCAATTAGCACGGGAATGGCGTATTTCATCATTTGTTTCCAAATAATCTTGTTGAAACCGAAACCTATTTTCACATAAAGCGGGAGCAAAACCAATAGCGTTACTGCGCTCGCAATTAAATTCGCGATAAAAACATAAGCCACTTTGTTTTCGGAAAACCAAAGGGTGTTCCAATAATCACTAGTTTCCGCAAGTTTTGGAAGCATTAAAAGGAAAAAAAGATTGAAAGCGAGATTGATGACTACGTTGAAAATTTTAACCACCGCATAACGCATAGGCCTTTCGTTTACACGAAACCACGCAAAAGGTAATACAACCAAAGCATCCAAAGCAAGAATTAGTAAACCATAGGTTACATATTCGGTTTTAAATTCAGAAACTTTGGCGATGTGGTTTGTGAAAAGAAGCGTAATCCCCAAGAAAATCAAAGTAGACACCGTAATTGATGTAAGCGTAGTAGATTGTACAATTTTTTGCTTATCTGCATCTTTGGTGATAAACCTAAAAAATGCTGTTTCCATTCCGTAGCTTAATAAAACATTTCCTAAAATAAGGTAAGCCATTAGTGTTGCATAAATACCGTATTCTTCGGGAAGCATGACAGATGTGTAAAGTGGCACGAGAATAACTGCCAAAACACGGGGTAGCACGGTGGCCAAACCGTAAATAAAAGTTTGCTTAAAAAGTTTTTTGAAAACGCTCAATGGAGTGCAGTTTTATAGCGCAAAAGTATTGAAAATATCGGGGATTGAAGTATTTAATACGATGCATCTCACTGAAAAAGATTGCCTATTTCTTTTGGAATTTTTGTAGGCTTAAAAGTTTTGCCGTCCAAAAAACACCAAAGTGTTTTTGCATCCACGATGGTTTTATTATCAGAAAGGCGAATTATTTTATAGTGCCGTTCGCTTTTTACACCCTCATAATTGTCAATCCAGGTTTGTGTTTCAAGCTCTTCACCTAAAAAGGAAGGGTTTTTATAGGAAATAAAATGGTTTAGCACCACCCAAACATACTGTTTACGCTGTGCTGGGGTAGTTTTTGAAACCCAATGCGCTTCCGCAGCATCAAGGCACCATTGTAGATAGGTAATATTGTTTACATGGTTTAAGCCATCAATGGCTGAGGCTGGAACCGTAAAACGATGTTTGAAAACTTCAGCATTCAAAATCCAAGGATTAGTTTAGCTATTAAAAAGTAGGTTAATATGCCGAAAACGTCATTGCTGGTGGTGATAAAAGGACCCGTTGCAACTGCAGGGTCGATTCCCCTTTTATCTAAAATAATTGGAATAAAAGTTCCGATTAAGGCAGCCAAAAGAATTACGGTAATTAATGCAATACCAATGCTTATAGATTCTAAATACGTAGTGAAAAATAAAAAATGGCTTATCACCAAAACTACCAAAGCAATGGCAAGGCCATTAACGAGCGCCAAACCAGATTCACGAAGCAAGCGCGAAATAATGTTACCTTTTAGTGTATCATTCGCCAATCCCTGTACAACAATAGCACTGGACTGAACACCTACGTTACCAGCAGTTGCTTGAATTAGCGGCACAAAAATAAGTAGCTTGGGAAAATTTTCTAGAATAGTTTGAAAGCTTGCAATAATACTGGCAGCACCAAGGCCACCGAGCATTCCAATTAAAAGCCACGGCAAGCGTGCACGAGTTTGTTTTATAATTCCATCATCGGCCTCAACGTCCTGGCTAATACCCGCCGCCATTTGGTAATCTTTCTCGGCTTCTTCCTTTATGAAATCTACAATATCGTCGATAGTAATTCTACCTACCAAAACTCCTTGCTCATCAACTACCGGGATGGCTTCCAAATCGTATTTCTGCATAATTCGTGCAACATCCTCGGCTTCGGTATGTACGTTTACATAATCTACTTTTGGAATATAAATATCGCTTATATGCGCTCTTTCTGGTGCGGTAAGCAGGTCTTTTAACGAAAGTCTTCCTTTTAGCTTCCCGTATTTGTCTGTAACATAAATGGAATGTACTCGCGTCACATTTTCAGCCTGACGGCGCATTTCACGAACGCATCCGGCAACAGTCCATGTCTCCTTAACGCGCACCAATTCTTTCGCCATTAGGCCCCCAGCGGTATCTTCATCATATCGTAAAAGGTCTACAATATCCGCAGCGTGGTCTTCGTCTTCAATGTGGTCAATTACCTGCTTTTGGATATCGTCATCTAGCTCAGCGATAATATCGGCAGCATCATCGGTGTCCATTTCGTCAAGCTCATCGGCAATTTCTGAAGGGGAAAGGTTGTCCAGAATTCGCTCGCGGAAATCATCGTCCAGTTCCATCAATGCTTCACTGGTAATTTCGCTATCAAGCAGTTTAACCAAATAGGTGGCTTCTTCGTGATTCAGTTCCTGAAGCAGCTCGGCAACATCGGCAAAGTGAAAATCGTCCAAGAGCCCTTTCAGTGCATCACCATCATTATTGGCGATGTACTGCTCAATTTGCTCTATAAACTCTTCGGTCAGTTCAAATTGCATCTGTTTCCAGTTTTTGAGTGAGGGCTATAAATTGTGAAACGGAAAGTTGTTCCGGGCGTAGGCCAAAGATAGCATCTTCTTTTATTTTATCGGAAAGATTGAAGGATTTTAAACTGTTGCGAAGTGTTTTTCTTCGCTGCTGAAAAGCTGTCTTTACAACCTTATATAGCATTTTTTCGTCACAAGGCAGTGAAATATTTTCCTTTCTCCGAAGGCGAAGTACGCCACTGTCTACTTTTGGCGGCGGATTAAAAACCGAGGGAGGCACGGTGAACAAATATTCGGCATCGTAAAATGCTTGTGCCAAAACCGATAGAATGCCGTAGGCTTTGCTACCTTCTTTTTCACAAATGCGTTGTGCCACTTCTTTTTGAAACATACCCGTAAACTCTGGAATTTGCTCTTTCAATTCCAACATTTTAAAAACAATCTGGGTTGAAATATTATATGGAAAATTGCCTGTAATTGCGAATTGTTCTTGTCCAAAAAGTTTTGAAAGATCATATTTCAAAAAGTCTGCTTCAAGGATTTTGAGGTTCTTGTGAGGATAATTTTCTTCCAGATATGCAATGGATTCTGTGTCAAGATCCATCGCTATGACCTCTATATCTTTTTGGATTAAATATTTTGTAAGCACGCCCATTCCGGGACCTATTTCCAATACGTTTTTATAGCCTTCAAGCGTCAACGTATCTCCAATTTTTTCGGCAATAGCTTCATCCTTCAGAAAATGCTGGCCTAAGTGTTTTTTGGCACGTACTTCTTTCCCCATTAGTGTTCACTTACAATCTCAAGTTCTGTCCTAAAAGCAACAAATTTTCCTTCAAACGGCTTGCTCTGTGCGCGAAGTTCTGCAGCATTTTCGGCATAATATTTCTGAAGTGTTTCTTTACTATCTGTAGTATATTGAACTGCGTAGGTCAAGCCGACCATTTCTTCCTCAACCATAACACGAGTCATCAATGCTTTGCTGAACTTTCCTGTGGCGAGCATAGCTGGTATATGTTCGGTCTTCATCCATTGCAACCAGCGGTCGTGAATAGTTTCGTCTATGTTTATGGTTACGTTGTATATATACATTTTCTTAAAATTTCAAAATTTAAACACCATATTCCAAAGGTATTCTAAGAATATATTGTAGTCCGATTTGGAATTTTTATCTAGGTGATTAATTAATTACATCCCCGCGCAAAGCACGATATTTTTTCCGTGCATCTACAAAATAAATACTATCTGCAAAGTTGAAAATAATCGCTTCGTATTGTGCTTTCGCCTTATCTGGCTGACCCAGCTTATCTTCGTATATTTTTGCAAGGCGGTAATGCGCATCGTCTGCCAAAATATCTTCGTTGTAGAACTCTATTATTTTGAGATAGTTGGCTTCGGCTTGCTGGTATTTGCCTTGCTTTTCATAAATCTCACCTTGCTTCAACAATGCTTCGTCTTCTATTTTTTCACCTTTGTGGTTTGTTAAAATATCTTCCAAAGTATCAATAGCTTCTGAATTTCTATCCTGAAAAGCCAAAAGATCTGCTCGCGCATATTTTTTCAGAGCGGTTTGGGTAGAATCTTCCAAAGAGTTATCGCGAATCAGCAAACTGAGTTGCATGGCATCGTTCGCCATTAATTGCGAAGTAGATTTTTTCAAAACGTCCAATTGCACTTGTGCCCATTCAAAATCGCCCTTAAAATAGCTGGTGCGAGCTACTTTAAAACGCGCTTCCTGCGCCAGTACATCACTCTGTACTTTTTTCTGGATTTGGGAATAATAAATCAATGCTTCATTAAATTTTTCGTCAAAAACCAAAATATCTGCCAGCTCCATTTTTACCCGTGCTTCCTGATAAGCCGTTAAATTTTGTTTTGCCAAATTTTTTAAATTTTCTATGGCAGCTTCTTTTTTATTGTTTTGGAAAGCTAAAAAGTGATTGTAGTCTATTTGCAGCAAATAGGTTTCGCGGTTTCTTCCAAATTCATCCAAAAGGTTTTCAAACTTTTTTTCCACCTCAGCATATTGTTTGGGAGTGGCGGTTTTTACTTCCATCTTCATCAAAATTTGATTGCCCTGCAGTTTATTTTGTGGTGTATAGGAATTGTCAATTATGTAATTTACTATTTCTCTTCCCACTTCATAATCTTCATCTGCTATTGCAATGTAGGCGAGTTCGGTAATTCCGCCAAGGTCTTCACCAATACGTTTATAGATTGCTTTTTCTTGTATAAATGCTTTTTTGTATTCTTTTTGTTGAATAAATAACCAACTAAGCAATTCATTATAAAGAATATCTGGATTCTGCTGGGAACGCTGTAGCAATGTTTTTTTCAATAATAGGTTAGCTTCGTTGCTAGGATCTTCGGTAGTGTAGAGGCTAAAATAACGCTGTGCGGCTCCTTTAAAGGCATTGTTTTTTTCAACAAGGCCTAGATAACTGTCAAACATTTTTTCCAATTTTCCCTGTTCGCCGTAAATCTGTGCGAGCTGCATATTGAAATCCAATTTATCGCTGAGCGACATAGCTTTTTCATATGCAGTAACGGCTTCTTCCAATAGACTGTACTTCTCAAAAGTACTGCCTATGTTATAGGAAAAATTAGGGTTTGTCTCAATTGCCTCGATGGCTTTGTTATAATTTAAAGATGCAAGTTCGGGCTGGTTTTGAAGTGAATAGTTATAACCCAATTCTACGTATAATTGCGGAAAATTTCTGCCGCTGTCCAATTTTTCTTTTATTAGGCGTTCGGCTTCGGTGAAATTTTCAAGTTGCTGGTTGCTTTGCACCATACCCATAAAATAATCGAGGCGATAGGGGCTTTCTTTGTTCAGTTTTTCATAAATACGTAAGGATTTTTCAAACTGGCCTTGTTCAAAATAATTTTTTGCCAAAGCATCGCTCTGCGCATAGCTTGCGGCAACAGTAAAAAGGAATAGTATAAAAAGAATATTACGCATGCCGTAAATATAAACAAATGACCCGATAGCCGTAAGGTTCAAAGTAGATTTATCAAAAATAGGACCGTAAACGGCCATTTTAGATTTTTTGGATGTATCGTTTTTAAATAAAAAAAGGGACTGCGATTAAGCAAGTCCCCTCTTTTCAACATTAAACAATCTCCTCTTATTGTTTAATGAATTTATATGTGGCTGATTGGCCATTTATGGCTAATTTCAAAATATAAACTCCTGGCTTAAGAGATGCAACGTCTAGTGTTGCATTATTTTGATTAGGCGAATCTTCCAATACTTTTTGACCGAGGATGGAATAAATTGAAAGGTGCTCAATTACATTTTTGGATGAAAAGTTCAGGGTTTCTGATGTAGGATTTGGATAGAATTTGAAATCTTCAAAAGTATTTTCACCTACTGAAAGATCAGACTTTGCGTCATAATAAAGCCCATAACCGAAGGATCCTCCCCCGCTTGTTCCGGCAAAAGCCAAACATGGCAATTGGTCATTTGTTTCAGCAATAACAGAGGCAAAACCATCAAAAACATTTAACCCGGTGTCGCCCACTCCTTCAAAAGGACCAAAACCAGTACCGTCGTATTGAAAGGAACGATTTAAATCGTCTTCAGAATCATCAATATCATCTCGTACATATGCGGTTTCAATGGTTTCTGTACCCACTTTGCTCATCCAGGTATCTATGTGCGCAATGTTTGCGTCACTTCCCGCACCTATATAATTTATAGGTACGTAAGCAGCACCATTTTCACGGCGATATGCTTGGCCAG
>TARA_R110002020_G_scaffold102833_2_pt1 | contig 19469 bp, 7 predicted proteins | sample TARA_R110002020 | Tara Oceans TARA_R110002020 (sample SAMEA4396489) | marine metagenome | biome: Westerlies Biome; feature: [MES] marine water layer (ENVO:01000295) within the mesopelagic zone...; material: water (ENVO:00002006), including particulate matter (ENVO:01000060) such...
AACATTTCTCCAAATAACCAAATATCTTTAGGGTTTGTTTTTAAATAACTTTCTATAGCAATAAAAAAATCTTTTAAATCGTTTAATTTATTTTTCTCATTTGCTTTAAACTTTTCAGATTTTATTAATTTATTTAAATTAGGTATTATTAGTTTTGCTTTAGAAAATATACTTCTTTTTATTTTAATTTCGTTATCTACTGTAGATGGAGCTATATTATCAAAAGCACCTACAGTACCAACTGAAGACCTGTTCCCTCCAGTTAAACCCTGTCTTAACATACCTCTATATTTAGGATTCATTTTAGAAAACTTTTGAACTACTCTGTCTCTAGCCTTGCCCCACGTCTCTCCAGTTTTTTTATCATAAACCTCATTCCATCTTCTATTTTTTCCACTACCAGGTACTAATGATTGACCGGTTTCTTTTATAATATCCGCTGGTGATTTTTGGTAATCATTTTTTATATACTTTTCGTATATTTTACTAAACATAATTTCTGAAGCACCATCTTTTAGTTTAGCTATAATATCTGACGATGCTAATTTATTTTCAATAGCATTTAGTCTTATCTCTTGATTTGCTGATAACTGTGATATTTGAACAACTAACTCTCTAATGGCTCCATCAGCTTTAGTTCCAGATTGAAAAGTTCCATCAGAATTAATACCAAACAAATCTAAGAACTCTTCTTTTCTTATATCTTTTCTTTTGTTTTGTGCAAACTTTTGTCCTAATCCTTTTTTTGCTCCTTCTTTTACTTTTAATCTTTCGCCTTTAGTATAAAATTGACCTAATTTAGTATTTGCTACACCAGTAGCTCTACCATCTCTATCTTGACCTTCTGGTAAAGCATCTAATAAACTAGTATTAAATGATCCATCATCATTAATAGCTTTACTAAATATATATTTTTGAGCATCTACTCTTTGTGTTGAATTTAAATCTTGCTTAGCTAATACTCTAAGTGGATCAATTCCAAACTCTGCTGATATAGCATTTAACACTTCAAACAAAGGACCATCTGGAGTAACGTTCTTTTCAGACGTTGCTTTACCTTCTGTTGATAATAATAAATCTCTTATACCTTTGTATGTTAAATCTTCTAGTGGAATATTTGCTGTCCTTACAGTTTCTCTTACAGCTTTTTTAATATCACTTGGAAAACCAAGCATATCCATAACCATTATTAGATCGTTAACATCTTGTATAGATTCTTTCATTGCAGCAGGTGACATATCTGCGTTTTCTATTTTATCTATAAGAATGTCTTTGTCAGCTTGAATCATGTCAGCTATTTTACCAGTATCATCTTTAGCTTTATCAATAGATGTTCTAGCCTCCTCTTTTAAGTACTGATTCATAACGTCACCCTTTGCTCTGTATATAATAGATCTCCCAGCTCCACCAGCTGTTCCAGCTAGCCATCCAAATAGACTATCATTTTTATCTAAATTATAATTATTTAAATATCTTAATCCTAACTCCTCTTTAACTTTTCTAGTAAAATCTTTTAGCGCGGCAGGTGGTAAACCTCTTTCCGTCATACCAACTTGTATAAGCCCATCTAATAGCTTACTATCAACAATTTTGCTGTAACCATCAATATAATCAGTTGACGCTTTAAAATCCTTGTTATTAATGTGTTTTTTAGAACCATCTTTATTTCTTACTAAATCATCAAATTGAACTTTTAAGTCAGGATTAGTCTTTAATGTTTTATTGACAGCAAGACTGTGCATGTCCATGTTTTTTCTATCTTGAGGTGACTTAGCAAACTCAAACATTTTTCCTTTAGCCCCTTTAGAAAGTAATTTACTTATAGCTTTACTAGGTTTATTATTTTTTATAGAATGGTAATAATCCTTTATAAAATTATTTATATCTTTAGAATTATTAAATTTGTATGTAGTACCAAAGTTTTCCATAGACCACCTTCTAAACATACTACCTATTTTACCTAAGGTTCCCTCATTAAGTTTAGCATCTCCAGTTAATAACATTTCTGATACTATAGCTAAAGCCTCTTCACCTTGTTTATCTACATTATACTGAGCAACTCTTTTGTTAAACATGTCAACAGACCTTTGATTTTTAAATTGAATATTATTACTATTCAATATGTCCTTCATAGCTCCACCTAATTTTAATCTCGCTTTAGGGTCAGACCTTAAAGTATTAGCAAAAGCAGCGTGTGTAAATTCGTGCGCTGGCGTAGTCCACATACCATCTTCAATAGATTTCTGTCTATTGACAACCATTTTTAATGACTGTATATTACCAGTACTTTTATCGTATACTGGTATCATCATTCCATAAGAGTTTGTACCAGAGCTTAGAATATTATTACCTATTGTAGTGTTTTTATCAGCTATTTGAGTTCTTTGTACAGCATCTTCCTTGTTAGCTGTTTCATTTTTAATTATAACTTCTTGATCCTTTATATTTGACTGTTCGTTATTTATTATATCTTGCTGATTTTTTATATTTACTTTTTCATTATTAATTTTATTTTTCTTTTGGTCATTATTAAGAGTTTCATCTTTATTAATAGTATTTATATCATTATTTATTTTTTCAATCTCTTTATTAGCATTTTCAATATTATTGTTACTTTGCTCAATATTAGCGTTAGCATCATTAATATTTGTATCAGCTTGTTCTAAAGCCTCCTCCATTGCTACTTCTGTACCCTCTGATTCTATTACTATTCCCTCTACTTCTTCAACTGATTTGCCCTGATCGTTTTCAGATACTATTTCAGCATATTCATCAATATTTACTTCTACAAGATCTATATCAATATCATTTTCCGCACTCTCTACATAATCTTTGACTATGCCCATATTTTTGTTATACAACTTCTCAGCCTTATTAGCATCAACGTCTTTAAGTATCTCATCTTTTCTTTCAGCTCTTAAAGCTACTTCTTTTTCTAATTTATGTATCTGATTTAGTATTTCTTTTTCACTTAACTTAGGGTCGTTTGTTATTTCTTGCGCTTTTTTACGCGCCTCAAAATCTAATTGGTTTATATTTATTAACTCTTGCTTATGCTCTTTGCTAAGTAAATCTACTTTATAAAGTTCTTTTGTAAAAATTTCTTCTATCTGAGAAGTTTTCTTAAGTATTAAATCATCAATTGGTTTTCTTTCTTCTTTAGTTAACTGGTCATATGACTTGCCATTAACTTTTTTATTCATTAATTCAGATATTTCATCAGCTGTTTCAGCTACCCTCTGATTAGCATCTCTTCCAATAAATGGTTGTATAACGCTTTGATTAAACATTTGTGGAGCATGCATTAGTGTTGATATAAATGCTCCATTTATAAATGCTTCATCTATACCATCCCATATACCTACGCCTTCAACTCCAATAGCAACATCTAACGTGTTACTAGCAAATTGAGCTAAAACCTCCGTAAAACCTTCTTCACCAAAATTTGCAGTATATCTAGCTATAGCTTTTGGTGTCCATATGTTTTTATAAACAGACTGTTTAAAGCCTAATTTAGCACCAGGGTTATTAGCAAAGTAGCCAAGACGTTTCCATTGCCCAAATGTAAATCTTTCTGAATAAGCCTCAGCTGTACCAGTTAGTGTTGCGTTTAAAAGCATTTCAAAAACATTAAAGTCTTGTCCATACATTCCATCCGTTTCTCTAAATAAATCCCTTGCTCTTCTTAGCTCGTTATATTTTTCAGAACCACCATAAGTACCTAATATAGCACCTACAACCTTTGGGTTTTTAGATAAAAATGCCATACCTAATATAACGCTAGTATCAATAGCTCCACCAAGTAAATAATCCATAGCTCCAGCAAAATCGTCAATATCACTAAATTGAGTACGCTTTGCTACAAAAGAATCTTCGTATTCTATATTCTTTATAACTTCGTTATTAAGATCGACCATCCACTCGTTGGTTGGTTTTATTATATTATATAAAGGAATATTTTTATCGTCTGGGCCTCTACCAGTTATTTCTCCCCATACTTCTAACCATACATCAGTAACACCCGCACCAAGAGCTGAACCTCCACCGTAAATAGTTCTGTATACAGCTTTAGCTCCTTGATACGTCCAATATTTTCCAGGCTCATGATCTCTTTTCAATACATCCAAACAAATTTTCATTTCCTGCAACGTGTAATTCTTTGTATCTAATTTTTCATATTTCTCATTGAGTAGTTTTTCTTGTAGTGGTATAGTTTCTGTTGTTAATAAAAGAAATTCATTTAGTTTTTTAGAATAATTTTTTTCGTAATCATTCCATTCTTTTTGCGCTTTTTTATTATTCTGCCAATCCTCAAGTGTTACTATATTATATTTCTCTGCTATACTATCAAATGCAGCAATTGGATCAGCACCCATTTCTAATAATTCTTCTTCTAGTTTTAAAGCTGTTTTTCTAAAATCTTTTAAATTTTCTTGAAATACATCTACTTCAATAACGAGATCAGCAACCTCTTTAGACATGTTCTTCTTATCAAATACCATGTCTTTATACGTTACTTTTTGTACCTTACTTTGATTCCAAAGATTACTTGCCATAAATTCAACTTCTTCGCTAGCTGGTTTTTCTAAAGACATTAATTGTTTTTCCTTTCTAGCTTGATCTTGAATATATTCATTTTTATTGTTATTATGACTATCTAAACTATACAAAGTTGTTAGTACCTCTTTATATTCATCTGTCTTTTTTATATGCTCTGCTAATTTTTCTTCACCTATTTTTTTAACATTTTCATCCGTTAAAGATATAACTTCTCCGTCTATTTCTATAGTTTTATATTGATTCATATAATAGCCTACAGCAACCATTTCATCATAAACCTTTCCCCAATGCGATATAGATGTGTAATCGACATCATCGTGTTTTGGTAATAAATCTTTATAATTATCACCTATTATGCCTTTTAAATTACTTTCTATCATTGAGTAAGTTTCAATACTCAACTTTGGTAACTCTGTATTTCCAAAAGCCTCACTCATCTTAGCGGTCTCCCAATCGTCAGATTCTGAACCTGGTACCGTGTAGTATAATTTACCGTCTTCTATTTCATATCTATTATAATCAGCATATATAGCTAATATGTCAGAATCAGAATATTCGGTTGAAGATAGTCCAAACGCTTGACGAATTTGATCAACAACAGTCAAATTATTATTAAAATCAATAGCCCATTTGTTTAATTGCTTTTCGTCTGGTCTAACATGTTCTAAAAACATTTCACCATGTGTATCTACATCAGCATCATTTATTCTATATGTCGTTTTTTTAGTTCCCGTATTAAATGTCTTAGTATAATCAACCCCTCCTTGCTCGTAATTTTCTTCAATAAACTTATTATATTTTATAAGTTCATTATTTAAATCGTCAGAATCTAAATCTAAAATATGAGTTTTACCATTCATGGCTGTTATTTTCACCATGTCTTCAGCCCCAGTAAGAATATTCGCATCACCAGTCTGTTCCATAACAAATCCATAAGCAAACATATCAGCACCTACTTCATCTACGAATGGTTTTTCAGTTACGTTTAATTGGTGTAATTCTAATGGTTTTGGTTTATCGATTTCTCTTTGGCCTTTAACGTATTCGTTATAAGTTTCAAATTCAGATACTTGTTGGTATGCCTTTGCTTGATCGTACAAACTTACATCAATCGGTGTTTCTAATTTTGTTAATTCATCTGTATGTGGATTATATCCATATTCTCCAGAAAAAATAGCATCTTTGACTTCTTTATTTCTAGCATGAGCCTTAGCATCCCAATCATCCATGTCACCATATAACGGTATATAACCACTATTTTGATCATATAATTCATACAAGTCTTGCTTACCATCCCAATCTTCATTTCTTTGCGTTTGAGGGACAGAATCTTGTTGTTCTTTTAATTTTAATAAATAATTGGAATCATAATGATTATTAAATAGATTAGCTTCTGTACGAAGATTATAATAATCAAACCCATTTTCTAGAGTTAGGGTTTCATTAGGTATAGATGCAGCAAAATCCGCACCTTCACCTAAAGGGACTGTTTCTATTTTTCCGGATGTTATTTGTGATTTTTTGTAAGCTTGATATTCGGGGGAATCTTCTGAGTATTCTAGAAATAACACATTAGGATCTGTATTCGTTGCTATCTCATTAAGATGACTAGCGTATTTGTTAGCTAAGATTACTTCTTGTTTTGTTAAGTTTTTGTTAACTAATCCGTGCCCTGTAAATTCATGTAATCGCTCTTGTTCATTATCTACAACGTTAGGATCTTCGTTGTTTTCATTGTTAGTACCAGAGACAAATTTAATTGGTTCTTCATCTTTTGAGTACGTGGATTTTACTTCATCATATAAAGTACTATCGTCTAATACGACCTCAGCGGTCATATTATTTTCTTTTAATTGTTCTAAAAAATTACTTTCGTCTTCTGATGATACTTCTTTTATATCACCATTAGACATTTTATATATCTTTGTGCTCATACTGTTTCGTTAGTTACCCGTTTTTATATATTTTATTTCATGCCCTTCATGTAGAACGTTGCTGGATTATGTACCACCTCTTTTGGCTTACCATCTGAATCGTATTTTAATGCGTAATCAAAAATAGGAAAATGATCAGGTACAGGATTTTTGTCTGATTTTAATATTGTTCTTCCTTCGTTATCGACCTCTATAATAACTCCTTTTGGGGTTGCCGAACCGAAACCCACTAACCGTTCTTGATTATCTACTGTGGTTTCCTCACCTCCTCCAGTATTTATTAGGTCATTCGGAATATTTAAACCCTCAGAGGCGTTATATTTAGTGTTAAGATTAGTATAATTATTTATAAGCGTTTCTTGTAGTTCGTTTTTTCTGTCAACATCTCCATTTTCTTCTGCAATATTAATTTCTTGTTGTAAATAATCATAGTTAGATATTGCTGGTTCAACACCTTTTTCTATAATATTTAATTGTTGATTAGTTGTTAGTGTTTTATTAGTTAATAAATTTGGAAGCCTTCCATCAGCTATTTCGAAATACTTTCCACCTTCTTTAAAGTTATCTAAAAACGCCTCTTCGTTACCACTAAGGACAGGGAAATAATATAAATTTCCTTGCATTACTATCGCATATTTATTTTTACCAGTAAAATTAGCATTTGCCCCAAGTATTTCCATGGAGTTTACTTTTTTTTGTAATTTTCTTGCTTCTTCCGTGTGGTTACTCATATTTTTTATTTAGCGAATTCTGTTATATCGACGTCTGGCCTAGATCTTAAACCTGTTGGTGGTTGTTCAAAAGAATGTTTACTAGCCCGCATAGTTTCTCTAGTATCTTGTCTTAAATTATCATAAAAATTCTGCTCTAAAGCTTTTACGTAATAATCAGTTAAATACTCTTTTAACATATTTTCATCTTGCATTATACTGGACACTATTACTGTTGTATCTTCAGGCGTTATACTGTTTTCAGGAGTAGGATCCATACTCATGACTTGTTCTTCACTAAGACCGAAATCCGCGTACGTACCACTTTCTATAGAAGACATTAAATCGTCTTTAAAAACCCTGTTACCAAATATTCTATCAACAGCTAGAGATCTTACGTCCCCTGTTTCAACGATTTTTGATCGTACATCAGCATGTACTTTTTGAGCATTAAAATGTGCATTTTCTCCAGGTTGAATATCAGCGGCAAGTTTTTGTTGATCAGTAATCATAAGATTAAACAAGCTTTTTGATTCATTGTCTATATATCTACTTTGAATTAATTTTTCAATATCATCCATAGACGTCCACCCATCATGCAATTCATATCCTGGTATATTACCATCATAAGTAACTTCATTATTGCCATTAACTATATTAACTATATCACTAGTATATTCTGCTAATTTTTCAGTAGGGTTATGCCCAATTTCCGATCCAGTCATTAACATGCCAGCTAAGCTTACTTTAAATTGCTCTGCTTTTGATAGCCTATCACCGGTTTGTACTACATCCGCTTCTAACAAAGCTTGATCTTCTTTACTTCCATTCGCGTAATCTAATTTCATTCCTTCAAACTTTTTTCTTAAAGCAGTCATTTGTTCCTCTGGAAAAGATGGCTCTTTATTCATTTCAGTATCCATAAGACTAAAAAATTCATCATTAGATATTTCAGATTCAGGCAAGGGCATATTTTGTTCTTGTCCTTCTGACCCTAAAATAAGTGGCATATTTTCTTCTGGCATAATTATATTTGTTTAAATTCTACATCTAATTTAGAGTAGTCAACCATATCATAATCGCCATTATTTATAACAGCGGTAGTTGGTACTTCATCTGACATAACACCTTGGTAAGTTCCTTCTCCAAATAATTTATTTATATATTTAAAAGCATATATATTTAAACCACTAGGAGATTTACCTATTAACTTAATATTCTTTTTAAATCTTCTATCAGACAAACCAAGAGCTTGACCAATTTTACCAACTAATGGTATAGCTTGTGGAATAGCTTGTCCAATAGCTTCATTTTTCATAGCTGTAGCTTCAGCGGCTTGCTTTTGGTAATGTTGATATTCTGAAGAGGCGTCTGAAAGTAATGCTTGGGTTTTTTGCAAATTCTGCATTTGTGCTTGTTGTTCACCTGCTGCTATTTTATTAGCAACATCCGCGGCACCGGTTCTTTCTCTTATTTGTATATTACTAGCTTCTTGAGCCATTTTAGCTTGATTAGCTGCTTCTTGTTGACCAATACCAGCGGCTGATTTTTGTGCAGCTATTTGTCCTTGTTGGGCTAATTGCTGGGCTAAAGCAGCAATACCACTACCACCAGCAGCACCTCTTAATCCTGACATAATATTAGATTGGCTTTGCGCAAATTGTTGAGATGCAAATTCAGCTTCCTTTTGATTAACTGTTAGGTCCTCCATTTTGTTCTCCATTCCTTCAAATTGATTTTTCATGCCCTCAAATGGGTTTGTCATGGTCATGTTATTCAACTTTTCTCTATAATCATTTCTTGCCTCTCTTGCATCTGTTTCCAAACCCTCTGCTTTTTTCATGGTTTTATGAGCAGTTATACCTTTAAATACAGCACCAGCTAATCCAGCTACTGCCATCCATATTTTAAAAGGTGAATCTTCGTGTCTTTTTATTGTTGCCATATCTTATTTTTTACTATTATATAGTTACATTTTTTGCTTGTTATTTACTACTTTCATTAATCTCACAACTAGCTGCGAAAATCTCTGCCTTTTCCGTAGAATCATTTTTAAATTTAGCCGAACCGTAATAACCTAATAAAGAAGAGCAGTTAACAGTATTATCTTTAGCAAATAATATAAAACTAGAGGCAGTAGGAGGTGTTGTAGTATTTAACATGTCGCATGTTATAGTAAGATTACCCGACTCACTAGTAGGTAAACTAACAGCCGTTATTTTACCTATTACTTTTATATTATCATTAGTAAAGTTATCACCTACTTGAAACCCACCACTATATGATGGATTTATATAATAAGCAGTATCTCCTACTTGCACTGATATTTGTGATTGCCATGTTGCAAATTGCAATGTAATTGGATTGTAACTCATATTTAATTATGTTATTAGTGTGTCTAAATCTAAAATCATTCTAACTTCTTCTGTTCCCCATTTTTTAAAAAGCACATCAGCCGTTATTGTGTATGTAGTTGTTCCAACACCTGTTACTTTTATATTAAAAATCTCAATATGCGTACCTCCATTTTTAGATGGAACAGAATTACTCCAAGTTGATTGAGTAGGTTCATCTGAATAGTCTACTGTACTAGACCACCCTGGTATTCCACTTGTAGACCCTCTCGCTGTAAAATTACTACCATCGGTTCTACTCATTGTAAATACCATAGAAAATATATTAGGATTATTAAAATTTTGACTAGGTAAAGAATTTGGTTTACCATAATACACATACGTGTTAGTTGGTCCAGTAAAACCAGCATCTGTTTCTTTAGTTTTAATAGTTAACCTTACTGTGTTGTACTGATTTATAGTATAACGAGGATTGTCTAATGGCATCTGAGAACCAATTGTAGATTCGGATTTTGGAAATATGTTTATATGGTATCTTTCTGGTCTTACAAAGTTAACAAGTGCGTTATCTAAAAGCGTTACAGCTGACGAAAGAACAAATTGTGATGATGGTATGTTTATAGCGGTAACCGTTACCTTAGGAGTATTAGGTATGTCGTCTGATATTAATCTATCTCCTACACTAATATTTGCGGTTGATGAGTTTACGTCAACGGTGAGAACCGAACCACTAATAGATGATGCGGTATTTGACGAAGCAATACTTTCGCTATAATCTGGAAATTCTTGATTAAACACAAACGATGTTCTACCTTTTCTTCTACCGATTGGTATTAGTTGTTTATTTATAGCTTTTATCTTTCCATATTCAGGGGAAAGTATATTTTTATTTGCAACACTATTACTTAAAATACACGAGCCATCAGTATCTTTAGTTATAGTTAAATCAAACTCAGCGTCAGCGTCCCCAAATATTTTTATTTGCCTATTATCGCCTTTACTAGACACATGAGACTTACCAAATAAAACTTTTGTTATTTCTTTTGTGACAACGGGTGTTTTCGCTGTTTTGTATCTTAAAAAAGCTTTTCCAGGTGAATTTTTAGTAGATTTTTTACTTTTATATATTACATCAAATTTATAAGCAATAGCGCGATTTTTACTATCCCTTGTTATAACGGGAGATTGTAATTTTAAAATACCACTCGGCATGCCAGCAAATGCTAGCATTGGGGTTTCTGGAAAAAATTTATTTGGCCCAGCATCTACATCTACTTGAGCAATAACAACACTCTCACCAGGTTTTACTGGACCTGCTATACCTATTTCTGTATTGTTATCAACTATATCTTCAGAGTAAACAAATGGCGTAACCTCTGTAATTGTAACCTCTGCTCCATCGTTTGCTATAATATTACCATCTTCATCTGGTGTGTTTTCTATATCATCTATAACTTCTGTAACAATTATTTCATCAATATCAATATTATCTACAATATTATCAACAATAACCTTTCCATCTACATCTAGCTTTATAAGAAAATTTTCGTCACTCGCTAAAGTTAATGAACCTCTTGGCCCAGTGGCTGTAAAATTAACAGTAATAAGAATTGTATTATTAGATGCGTAAGCTGTCCCAGTGTCTGTTAAAACTATACTGTCAATCCATCTATAATCTGGGCTTTCTGTTCCGTCATCCAGAAACGGAGTTGTTAAAGAAGCAGAGTTGCTAACTTCAAAGTCAGCTGCTGCTAATGCAAACCCACCAAGAGGTATTACTGTTAAATAACCAGAAGAAATCATGCTCCCATCAAATACCGAGTCCCCAGCTAATTCTGTCGCCTTAAATATAGGCCTACCAAAAGAATCAACATAACCGTTACCTTCTATATAATAATTATTTGTTGCCATTTATTAATATTTAATTATTAGTTATAAATCGTCGTCACCATATAATGAACCTGTTTGTAGTTCATCAAATGAATCTGAAATTATTAAATCAGTTTCTGTAGATGGATTAACAGGGGATCCATCGTCTACTCCAACTGTAGCATCTGTTACAAGTGTTGGAAGTCCTATACCTTGAACAGAGAATTCATTTGTATCTAAATTTGATAAAGTAGTAGTTACTCCGTTAATTTTATTAAACCACTTATTTTCTTTATTTATAAATTCAGGTACAGTACCTGTTTGCAAATCTGTTGTAAACGATTCTACCCACCATCCTTTTTTAGCTGTTAAATTATAATATTCTCCATCATTAACACTAACGGTAAAACCGTTTGCATCAGAACCGTATGATTCAGTAGAGCCAATATATTTATTTATTTTAGACTGTGTTCCTTCATAATTAATAGTTTTAAAAGATTTTACTATACTAGGTTGATCATTAAATACAACTTCTATTTCAGATTTATACTGCGTGTTATAAAAATTATTTCTATCTGCGCTATCACTATAATGATTCCATGGCCCTAATTTTTTTTGTATAGTTCCAAGTGAAGTCTCTATAGATGGCACTGTTATATATCTACCATTTACTGACAAACCAGTTGAAGGTAAAAAAGATTTAAAACTAACCCAACCTTTAGCTCTTTCATTAAAAGATATTGTTTTTGGTGGCCTTACGCCAATTGAAAGAGGGTTATCAGTAAGCGTTAAATTATATTCACCACTAACAGTATCAAAAGTCCCTAACATAGTTTCGTAACTTTTCATGCGTTCTCTAAAGTATGCACTCATACCTATTTCAGATATTGGTGTTAATCCATCATTAGATAGTCTTAGCACCGCTCCTCTTTGTTTATCAGTAAAATACATTCTATATTGATCCCAAGCTAATGATTCAGGGTTTTTAGATATACCATAATCTCCTGCGTAAGCAGTAGCGTCTCCTAACACTCTATTTGTTGCCGTTAACTGTGGGTTACCATCAGCATTGTATATAGCGTCTTTATTTGCTAAAACTTTTAAAACTTTATCTTCAGCAAACACAGTTAAATTTCTTTCAGCAGTTTTTAACGCTTGTATAGAGCCATATATTGGGTTTAAATTTTTTGTTATTTTTTCTGCCATATTAAATTCATTCAAGTCGTTGACACTTGAAGTAGAATTATATAATCCAGAATATATTAATCCACTACCTATACGTTCCTCTCCATAATCTAAAAACGTAGATGATACCTTAACACCATTGTCTATAGTTGGAGCGTTAAAGTCATCTTGTATTCTATCAGATTCGACCCCATTACCAAAAGAGTAGCAATTAAACCATCCTAACTCTATAGGGTACTTCCACACGTTTGTATCTATTTTATACCATCCAGTTGCAATTGTAAATTGTATTGTAATTGGTTTACCCATGTTTAAATTCCAAAAATCATCAGCTACATTAATTAGTTTTATACCTGGAACAAATAAATCTCCAAAAGCGTTTTGGCTTTCAACAAAAGCTACAGCCCCAATGTTTTCTCCAAATATTTGAGCACCAACTAAACTTTGGCCTTCAAATTCAGATGGAATATCCCCTATTAATGTTACGCCCACTACACCTGGTGTAAGTATAGGAGTAACTATCAAACTCCCCGTTGGAGAAGGTACAGGTATTTCAGTATTATCTGGTAATCCAGATAACAAATCGTAATGACCTATTATTTTTGATTTAGTTATTATGCCGCTACCATACGGATTTGATTTATGTAAAAAATGTATTTCATCACCTATGCCCGCACCTTTAAAGTCAATAGAGTAAGTGGGTATTATTACGCCGTTATATTCTTCATACGTTTGATATCTTAAATTTATAGCATCGTTGCTAAGAACTCTATTAACATAAGGCACTGTTTGAGTTTCTACTTTATTAAATCCTCTATATAATTCAATATTACTAGCTGACTTAATAGAAACCGATGGCCTTGTGTATATCGTTAAATCTTTTTTATTTTCTAAGTTTATAGGCACAGCTTCACTAGCTTCATAATATATATCTAAACCCACGTCTTCTTTTGGCTCTGTTTCCCAGCAAGCAGCGTTAGTAGCTAACGATTTGTCAGTTAAATCAAAGTTTCCAATTTGCCTCATTATTTGTATTTCTAAACTACCTATACCATCATGTCTAACTTCACCTCTTGGATCCCATTCTTTAATATCTATACCTTCATCTAATAATTCATTATTATTGCTATCTAATTTACAAAACCTAGTTATTATTGTATACCTTTTTCTTAATTCACCGTCAGTTGAAGAAAAGTTTTTACTTTCTATTTGTATACCTGAGCCAGAAAAAGCGCCAAAATTATCATGAACTATTGCATTATAATTTATTATTTTATAAAAATTAGGATTTGGATCACCAACAAATTGAAACACAGTGCCCACTGTTTGCATGTCTTGCTTGAATAAAGCATCTTGAGAATCACTATCCCAGTTATCTTTAATAACTGAAAATGTAAATTGTCCCATTTGTCCAGATTGAAGGCTACCGTTGCTTAATCCTCTTGGTAACCAGTTTTGGTTTTCACCAGTTGTAGTGCTCCACTCAAGGTTGTACGCTGGATTTGGATACGTAGCCTCAGTGCTATCTCCATTACCTTCCCCTGGATAAGGACCGTATACGTTGTTATCTATAAGGTGGCTAATAGGTTGATATCCAGAATTTAAAGCTTGTAGCACTTGTCTTTTTGCTGTAGTGCCTTCATCTAAATTTTCTAACTCTCTTATTAAACTAAATCCACTATAAGCGGGAGCTTCATCTATAAATACATTTGTGTCTCTACCTGCGTTATCAAACCACCAACTCCAAAATTGTTCAGTTTTGTAAGCGTTATCCTCATGGTCACCTGGTCCAAATAGTGGAACTACTTGATTTTTGTCTTCTCCAAACGTCGAATGAGTACTATTAGCATTTTCATTAATACTTTCTACAGTAACACCTGCAGTTGGAATAGCTGGAAGATCGCCTTCTACTAAATTGTCAAGACTATTATAGTTCAACACGTCAGTGTCACTTGCTTCTATGTTTGGTACTATAGCTTTTATCTCTGAAGATGTAAACACGTCAGCACCACCACCTAGTCCGCCGGTGTATGTACTCCAATTAATTTGAGCATAAGGACCTGCGTTAATAATGTCTTCACTTTTTGCAGGATTTTTTTCTCTTGCTGCTATATAAGCAACTTTATAGGTGTTTGATACTTGATAACTAATTTGATTACCTAATACTGTGGTTTCTAAAGTAGTATCTTTTTCTAATTTAACAAAAAATCTTCCATCAAATTGAGGTTTATTCTCTACAATTGAATCTCTTAATTGTATGCTATATTTTATATACCCAGCTCCTTCTACCCCTTCATCAGTAATGTTATCTACAGTAGCTACATTATCTGACAGTTCAGCAGGGTTAGTTAATTTAGCTAAAATTTTTAAATACAGATTGGCATCAGTTGATTCATATCCAGCTCTAAATACTACGCCTTTTTTTCCAGGATCTCCATTTTCTGAATCCTCTTCGTTTATTATCTTTGCTAAATTTACCCAAGGACTATATTCTTTTACCTCGCCATCTGTAGCACTAGTAAAAGTACCTACAATCCTACCTTTTGCTATACCTTTAAAGTCTTTACTTGACGGGCTAATTTCGCTGAAATCATCAGGAGTTAATTCTATTGTACGATTGTCAATTAATTTATCTGGTATTGCATCGATAACATCAGCTTGTAATCCACTATAAACAAAATCTCTGTTTATAGTTATTTCATCAAAGTCATTATTAACGGTTTTTATATAATCTGGTGCGCTATTTTCTATTGCTATAACTTTATATCTAGCTTCTTCTGTAACAACTTCTTGCGATCCATGAGCATTTTTTAATAACAAAAATGTTTCTTCGTCTATTTTATTTCTATCAACAGATGGAAACGCTACCCATATATTACCATCTTCTGCATCATACCATCTATCCATTATTAAATTATAATATTCATTAGATGTTTCTTTTACAAAATATTTTATATATTTCATCCAATCAGGAGGAACTGATTCGTCCCAACTTTGCGTTAGTTCAAATCTATTACTAAAAGAGGCTAAATTTTTAGGAACATTTAAGTCTCCAGTAATATTTTCTTCAACTTGCCCGTCTTCAAAACCCATGTTTGGATTTCTATAACCACTAGCTATAACAGGAGTTTCCCTACCGTATTCATCTCCAAATACAGCACCGAACTTATAATTTCTACTTGATTTTACTGATTTTTTAGGATTAGGAAATTGTATTGTTTTAGACTTTAAAGATTGTTTTAACCCAAACGGTTGTAATATATCATAACCTTGAATGTAGTTACCATAAATAAGTCTATTAGCTGTCATCTCTTGAGCTATTGCGTTTCTAGGTACGTTATCCCAAGATCTAAGAGTTTGATTAGCTGGCAGCACTTTATGTATCATTTCAGAAGTTATTGTCATAGAGCCAGTTTCATCTGCTGTCCATTCTATATCCTTTACTCTAGTTATAGTTTTTACAACATAAACATTTTGATCATTTGTTGTTTTCCATAATACATCAACAGCTTTAACGCCGCTAGGTTTTATAGATACTGTAGGTTGAAAAGTAGGTATACCTGTATCATTAGGTATAAAGCCAGTTACAATTAAACTTCTAATATTACTAGTCATAGCCTTATTATAACCTTTACTAGGTGTGTAATCAAAATCACCAGGTAAAAAAGCTAATTCAGACCAAGGTGAAAAAGAAGAATACTCTCCATCATCATATTTATATCTATAAGCAAATCTTCCAAATTTAGTTTCAAAAAAAGGTTTTCTTTGCTCTAGTTCAACCTCCCAATCTAATGGGTTATTTTCAACTACTTCGTCACTAACAAACGAAAGCCGTAATACGTATTGAGGTTCGTCTTCAGTACTAATAATTTTACCTCTTATTAGCATTGGCTCATTAGCAAAATCTGCATCAGCTACAAATTTAAAAACATCATCTATTCTAGCATCTACAGTAGAAGGAAAGTCAATAGTAACTATACTTCCCTCGGTAGGTACAGGTAAGGCGTCGGTAACAAAATTATAATCAATATCAAATGATGTATCACTTGCTCTATCAGTTGACGCAAACTTTAATGTAGGAGCCGTTATAGGAGCCTTTTTTAAAACAGTTACATTTTCTTGTTGAATATCAGACGTAACTAAATTAGGTTCTATAGCCTCGTCTGTTAATATAACAAGGTCTCCAGAAACAGGATGTGTAACATAAAGATCAGTATGAAGTCTGTCACTAATTGTGCCTGCCTTAGATCTTTCTATATTTATTTTTCTAGGTTCGTGCTTACCGTCTGTCCAGAATATTAAGTCATCTATAACATTCATGCTAGTTAATGTATTTTTAACCTTAGTATTACCTCCTAGTGGTAAAAGAGTTTCTTCTTTATAATAATCAAATTCTAATACTCTTTTTGGGTGAACAAATTTCATTGCAACACAATTGTCTTCTAAATTAGCGTTTTGTTTTTCAGCTAATACAATTGCTTGATCTGTCATACCATAATCTTCGTCTATATTAATTACTTCAACACCTGGTGTTTTCACAATAGTTCCATCAGGTAAAGTTACAGACGTATGCACTAAATCTTCACCGTCTTCATTATAAGCGTATAATATCATTCCAACTCTTACATCACGTACCTCATCTCCCCAACTTCCGTTATTACGCATAACTATAAAAGCGTAGTCAGTTGAATCACTAACGTTTTCCTGTCCAACCATGTCAATATAAGTAGCCGTAACCATGTATACATCTGTGAAAACATGATTTTTATAAGAACCGTTACCATTTGAATTAGAAAAATCTATTTCAAAAATAAAATCCCTCCATTGTCTAAGTGAATAACCAAGACGAGAAGAACCGTCATCATTTTGACCCTCTGCCACTATATCAGAATATGGAACACCACTCATAACGCCATCAAAAGGAAGTGGGTCAGCCGCAAAGAAAAAAGCTCTATCATTAGCTTCATCAGCTAAACTACCTATTACCCTTGTGTAGTCTTTTACACCTGAGCCATCATCATCTATGTAACTAACCGTTACGTTAACAGCGTCAATAAGTGAATTACCTTTTAAATTTTGAGCAGCACCAGAGCTACCGGTACCGTCTCCAAGTAACCCTCCATCAGTGTCAGTTGTTCTAACCTGTATGTTTAAAGCATCTCTATATTCACCGTTTTGAACAAGTCTTATATCTATATCCTTGTTCATTTTTCCGGCTTGGAATACGTGTTTAATCTCCGGCATATTGTATTATTTTATTATTTTACTCATTCCTTTTAGTACTTGAGTAAACTCTTCTATTTTAATATTTGATAATCTTATTTTCGCTTTTCTAGATTCAGCAAATCTTTCTTTTTTAAATCTTGCCACTAAGTATTCTGGTATATTAGACCTTGTAGATAGCACACCATGCGCCACCCATTTATAACAGGCTTCTTCACAGAATTTATGAACAACCATTTCATTATCAGTACCTAAGCCATCACTAATGTATTTCAATGTCACGGTTTCACCAGCTAAACTAGAGCCAAAGTGTATATGCCCTCTAAGATAATCTATAAAAAAAGTTCCGTTTGATTGCATATGCTGAGGATCTAGTCCATATCTTCTACCTCTACTATCAATTTCTAAATCAATAGTGTCATCAGTGTAAGCGTCTGATGGTGTTTCGTCTTGATAGTTACTCAAAGTATCACTTCCAGTAGATTGCTCTGTTAATGTGTCAACAACTCCATCTCCATCGGTATCCGTATATTGATAAACTCCATCTGTATCTTGTGTTATAGCAAAAGGATTAGAAGTCTTACCTGTAGGATATAATACTCTTTCTAAGCCATCACTACCTACTCTTACTAATTTAACGTAGTTCACATAATCCTGAGGTAAGATCATTTTAAGCGTGTTTGGCACTTCTATTTCTTGAGATTTTATAGAACGAAAAACATCGTATGAAAGTTCTTGTATAGCTCTCATAGCGTGAAACTGAACATCAGTTCTATTTACCTTAGGTATTATTTTACCTTCTCCAACGTAAGATACCATAAAACCATTTATAATATGATCTAAACTTACAAATTGATAATTACCATAATTACCACTATTATTTGATGCGTAGTATTGAGCTTGTGTTGTTCCATTTAATAATCCCATAATTAACTATTTTGTTCTTGTTTAATCATTTGAGCACCTTGTCCTCCAGCCTGTATAATATCAGGTTGTTTTATTGTTAATCCAGCTAGCATTAGTATTCTTAATACTAAACCTTCTTCTTCGGAAAGATGTAGCTCAAAGTCAGCGCTTGTGTTACTATTGTATAAAGCCTTTTCATTAACAACTACATATCCCCATTTTGGAGTTGCGGGCTTTTTATAATAACTAACTTCAAATTGTTCGTAATCATTGTTTAATCCAGGTAAATCAGTACTAGAAACAATGTTATATGTTGAAGAAGAAGCTGGAGGGTATATAGTAACAACACCCGCATCTTCTCTAACAAACACAGACCTTGTTGATGTAGCTTTTGTTAAAGGATGGTTTTCAGTATAAGATACTTGATCTTTGTTCATTTGGGTAACTCTAGTACCGTTACCTCTTGTTATACTAATAAGTTTTTGTATACCATACGTAGAAGGTAAGGTTAGTGTCCCATTATTAGTTTTTGCATTAGCATCATAGTGAAATGGGTGAAGCTTTTCTTCTAACATTTCTACCGTGTCCGCATAATTTTCACGTCTTTTAGGTTTAGCTTCAGACATCTTTATTCCATGAAAATAATTTTCATAAATTTCATTTTGAGCCTTATCAGCTAATATATTAAATTCTTGAGGTGTTATATAACCTCTTTGTTCTTTATTAGC
>TARA_R110002020_G_scaffold75886_3_pt1 | contig 19465 bp, 8 predicted proteins | sample TARA_R110002020 | Tara Oceans TARA_R110002020 (sample SAMEA4396489) | marine metagenome | biome: Westerlies Biome; feature: [MES] marine water layer (ENVO:01000295) within the mesopelagic zone...; material: water (ENVO:00002006), including particulate matter (ENVO:01000060) such...
CTGCTCTTCTCTAGTCTTAAATACTTTAACCCTACCCATAGCACCGTCATCAGTGTGCTCAAAATCTTTTACTTTACGCTTGTTAAACTTAGCAATCTTTTTCTTTATTTGCTCTAACTGCTTATCAAACCTTTCTTTTTTCTTTTTTCTAGTTTCATCAGACTCGTATTCTTTTACGATATCATCCTGTTGGTTTAAGATATCATTTTCTTGAACCGTTAAATCTTCGATTAATTCTTGTTTTTGTTCATAGCTTAGCGAAACATCTGCTTCCACCATATCTTTGTCTGATCTTAACTTTATTATCTCAGTATCTAACTTCACTAGATCCTCTTTCTCTTTATTGGACATCATATCGATATTTTCGATATTTTGAGCCATTAAAGTTTCGCTTTTAGCAATTAGTTTTAAAACATCTGTCTCAAGTTTTTCTCTTAACTTTGGGTTCAATGATGGCTCTGCCAGCATGTTTTCTAAAGTAACTCGTTTTTTGGTATTCTCCGCTATTTTTTGTTTGTAACTTTTACCTGAGAAAATAGAAGAAGCATCTTGGTATAAACCAGGCATCGACATTACTCTTTCCATAAATAAACCACTAAGAGCAGCGCTTTCCAAGTTTCTACATAAACTTATGTTCTTACCTAAAACATATTTATCACCAGCATTGTTACCAAGCTCTGCTAAAACCTCACTACCAGACTCTAGGCCCATAAGTGGCACACTGCTAATTGTTCTTTTAGTAACTCTTTTAGTTGTCTCGTAAACCGACTTTGAAAAACCATCAGTAACTCTTTTAAGAGGTTTTGGAGCCAAACCTATTTTAGCTTTAAATATACCGTAAGTTATTCTTTCGGAAATAACTTCAGAGCCAAAAGCAACTCCACTAGCAAGCCATTTCTCTCCTAAAGTATAATTTGTTCCTCCAAACTTTTGTCTATTTGTGAACTCTATATTATCATACTTGTTACCAAAGGCAGATGTACCCATGATATATATTGAAGCACCACCCGTAGCGTATATTAAAGCTAATTGAGGCACAAAGTTCGCAATTGTGTGCATTCCAAAAGTACCTAAACTGACTAAGCCATCTATATCTTCATACTTCGTTGGAGCTTGAACACTAGCATTCATATTATCTATATAATTCTGGAAATTGTCTTTACGAGCGTAACGCATCGCATCATCAACACCATCAATCGCGTGAATCATCTTAACTATTTCTGGCATTTTATTTCGATCATTATCGTAGAACTCAAATAGTAAATCTTCAGGTAGTTCCTTGACAGCGTTAAGAGCTCCCTCTATACCAGTACCCATGTGAAGAGTAGATGTTGAAACCCAAGTAGCCGCGGCGGTAAGGTTATGACCATTACGCCTCATAGCGTTCATGTAAGTAGTAATGTCTTCTCCTTGCTTGTTAAATTCAATGTCTAAATTAACAGTGTTAAGGTATTGTTGATATGTCTCATTTCTGCCACTTACTTTAGACAAGTAGTCTTGATACATTTCCTCGTTGACTTTCTGCTCTTTTTGATAGTTAGTTATTACAGAATTTTTCTTTTGAATTAATGAGTTATATTTATCGTAGGTAAGCTGAGTCCAAGCAAATGCACCTGATTTTACCTCGGGACCCAACTCAGCTAATTCGTTGTCATACTTTTCTATATCTGCCGTGTAACCACTATAATCTATTTTATTTAAAGCATCTACAAGCGGTGCGATCTGTAAATCCAAGGTGTTTACAGAGGTTTTTAAGAAGTTTTGCTGTGCAAGATTCTTTTGGATTTTTTCTGGTAAAATCTCTAAAAATTCTTTAGATTTTTCAACCTCTTTTGTAGCCCACACAGGATCCATAACTTGAGTAACACCTTGGAAGTCTTCCATGTATTGAGCAATATTTTTTTCCATGAAACCATTTACATCATCCTTCTCCATCAACGCGGATGCTGTTTGGTATAACCAAGCATTATACTTTTCTTCATCAGCCTTAGAATCGTTTTTTGGCCACAACTTAGCTGCTTTTTCTAAATATTCGGTAACTCTATCGTCTTTTTTAGCTGTTAGTAAAGAATCTCTTTTGTCTAATAATACTTTTAATTTAGGATTCACGAGTTTTGAACCTCTAACTGTTAGTTTATTTTGTTGTTGTTGCTCTATTCTTAAAGCCTCTTCTGCACTTATTCCATCAGGTCCTAAAATGTTAAGTGGAATATTTCCAAGTTCTCTTTTACGTTCTGCATCTTTAAACGCTTGTATTTGTTTGTTTATATCAATTATCTCTAATAACCTGTTTTTATAAAACTTAGTTTCGCTACTTATATTGTTTGTAATTACTTTTTTATCATCCACAGTAGCGGAAAATGCAGCCGCGTTTTCTACCACCGATTGATCGGATACCGCTACGTCATCTTTTCCTTTAACCCACTCCGCCTGTGTTTGGGCCATACCTCTTTTCTCAGCGTCAATTTCAGCTGCAACCGGATTTTTAACAGCGTGCCTTTTTAAAACCTCTTTAGGAACGTTGTTGGATGGGACAACTTCCTGCACCAACACTCCTTGTTCGTTTTTATATTTACGGGTCCAAACGTTATTGCCTGTTTCGTTGAACACCCATTCGCCTTTTAATTTTGGAGACTCCCAATCAACTTTTGATGTAGCCGTAGAACTTTCTTCCCCAGTGGATACCGTATTTTCTTCCTTCACCGTGGTACCCTCCGATGTTAGGTCTTCCTTTACTTCGGGAGCTGTTGTTTCTTCTTCAACTTCTTCTACTTCCTCTTCTTCTTTAACCTCCACAGTAAATTGCTCTTCAGGAGTATTTTCCAATACCACTAATTCCTCGTCTGTTGCGCCACTATTAATAGCGTTTAATATTACTTCTGCCTTTGTCATATAATTAAGCTTTATTATATTTTGCGATTAAGTCTTGTGCTAATATTGATTTTTTTCCACCTTTATCTTCTCCACTAGCTTTTCTCATGTAATGAAACTCTTGGGCCGCTAACCATGTGCAGTACTTTGTTAGTTCATTTACAGCCGCTTCTTTTTGATCTGAAGTTTTTGGGTTTGTTAGTGTTTCTATAATTATCTCTCTATCTCGCGGTGCTAATTCATCACCAGATATAACACCATCGCTATTCTCATCAAACGAAGCTGTTAAACCTAGGTTGGTATATGTTAAAGCGTTGATCTCTGGGTTTAGTTCTAAATCTTTTTTATAGTTTCTTTTCGAGCCACCTATCGTTAAATCTCTAGTTGCTAAATCTTGAAAGTTTACCTTACTATTTTCAAATATATCTCTAAAATTGTTCTCAATACTACCTTTTACTCTACTAAAATCAGTATTTAAAAGTTTACCGGTGTTTCCAATTTTCTCAATAGCATCTTCACCAGCCTTTTTAATAACCCCGTTAATATCGTTTTCTGACTTAGTATCTTTCATAACAGCCATACCAAACAATGTGCTTGCCGCTATCGTTTTTCTCTCATCACTCATTATCTGCTCAGGATCTACTTCAATACCCTTACTAGCAGCGTACTCCATAGCCATTTGACTTGGCCCGTATTCGTAATATAACTCCCCGTCCTTCCACATAGCTGATATCCCAAGTTGCCCAAGGTTAGCCTTAGGATCCATCACTTGTTTTAATAGCATTTGCTCGTTCGGTCTACCTAAAAAGCTTAAGTCCGTGTTTACATGCCCCTCATTATAAGCCTGAGCGGTTTGTATGACTAAGCCTTTTATATTAACCACGTTCTTTTTCAACCTTTCAGTTTCTTTTTGAAGAAAATTATTTTGCTTTTTATCCTCAAGAGTCATATTCTTTTTATTGATCAAGCTATATATTTGGTTTTTTATAGTACGAAACCCAAGATCAGCAGCCTCAAAGTGAGCGTTATTCATACCACCTCCATCATCATAGTGTTTGCCGGCTTTTTTAATACCGTCAATAGCAAGATCAGTAACCATTTTCTCTATAGTCTTATTCATCTCGCTAGCACTTGGAGATTGACTTGAGCTTTCACCTTCAGAAAGTATAGTAGATTTCTTTGGTCCAGAGGATTTTCTAAGATTACTAGTATTAATACCCGCTGGTTTTTCGTCAACATTTTTAACTGGAGACATTTTTTTAAATGCAGAGAGACCACCACTAGGAATAATAGAAGTATTTTCCTCGGGTTCTGGATTAACATACCCATACCGCTCCATCTCAAGTTGGTCTACTGTCTTGAAGTCACCAACACCCGTTGATGAGTCCGCATCAACAGTCTTGTGTTCATCGGACTTGGACTCGTGTTTACTTTTTCTTTTATAATCTATCTTGTCTTTATAAAGCTGAAGGTCCCCCGCTCTAGCCTCTGCTTTTGTTTCCTCACCGTCCTCAGTTTCGCTATCTTTCCCATACACAGCGTCAGTAAGCTTTTCGTGCCTACTCTTGTTCTTTAGTTTTTTCCCCGCTTGAGCTGCTTTTATTTCAGCCTTCCTTGCGGTAACTTGTTCTTGGGTTAACTCGCCAGTACCCTTAGGATTCTCCTTTGTTGCTGGTCCCATCTTACTAGCTTTTTTACTGGCTACACCGGCAATGATGGCATTAACGCCATCAGCAACTAAACCACCAGCAACGCTACCACCTACAACACCAGCTTTAACTCCTTCTACTGTTGCATCTGCAGAAGCTTTGTGATATGCTATAAGTCCTTCATATTGTTTGTTAAATATTTCAGCAGTATCACCAGGAACCCTGGACATACCTAATTTATGCGCTGCGTTTACTAAAACCGAATCTGCTCCCATATTTATATTTGTTTAAATTCTACGTCTAACATGTTATAATTTACCGCGTCATAACCATTATCCATTTGTATAACCGCTTCTTGTGGTACTTCGCTAGACATTACACCCTGGAATAATCCCTCCCCATATTTAGAGTCTCTATACTCGAAGTTATATATGTTTAGACCACTAGGTGATTGACCTATTTTACTTATATTTTTCTTTAACCTTCTGTCAGATGCCATTTGACCCGCCGTACTAAACATTTGACCAGCCGCTTGCATTTGAGAAGCTGCTTGCTGACCGTGTAAGTTTGCTAGCGATGCGTTCGCCGCCATTTGATTTTGTTGTGATTGTGCCACGGCTGTGTTCGCCCCGGTTAGCTGACCCATCTGCATACCAAGTAGCGTTGACTGCCTGTTCATTTCCTTCTCTTCAATTCCAGCCTCACCCTGCCTATGTAACATGTCTATTCTAGATGTTTCAGCTAAAGATCTTTGTTGGTTAGCTCTCTCTTGCTGTCCTATTGACGCAGAAGCTTTCTGTGATGCTAATTGACCTGAGTTTGCCATAGCCTGCGCTAGAGACGCTATACCGGACCCACCAGCTGCGCCCTGCATACTTTGCATAATATTAGCTTGACTTTGTTCAAACATCTGTTTTTGCATGTCAGCTTGTCTTGTATCTATAGTAGCGTCCTCATAAACGTTCTCCATATTTTCATAAGGATTTGTAAATTCAAATTTTCTATATACATCTTTTTGCTTTTCTAGCTTTGCCGCTTCTTTTCTTTGAAACTGAAGATTTTCTGCTGCAATTTTGTTTTGCTGTGCTATGTTTTTATCTGCCGCATCTTGCGCATCTTTAGCCGACTTCTTGGATTGACTTGACATGTATATACCAGCCCCAGCAATCACACCAGCTCCAATAATTATTCCACTCATATTATTTGTTTTTTTCTTTTATTCTCTTTTGATACTCTTTGTGCTCAAACATCTGCCACACGTCTTGCTTCAACCCCTCGTCATACTGGTCCCAATTACACGCAAACATCTTCTCCTCTATTTCTTTTAGATCCGTTAGTCCATCTGGGTTTGGGTGCACTGTTACTATAACACTATCTTCTAGCCAATAACAAACTCTTTTTGTACCAGGTTTTGTTAGTATAAAAGTAGGTGCTGTTAACTCTTCGACCCCATCTTCTGAAGAAAAAGCCACCCTACCACTCATTAAAAAAAGTGGGTTAGCAGTGTTGTGTATAACTGTAAAACACAAATAATCTTTCTTACAAAACATTTCTCTTACATATAGTCCATCGGAAAAATAATGATTATATTTTGTTGACTCAGGATATACAACACTATTGCCATTATTGTTTATATCAACATCACCCTCAAGAGCCACAGCAAACATGTTTTGCAGTTTCTCTACTTTCTCCCTGTAGGGTAGATCTATATCTAAACTCCACAGTTTTTGTAATTCATTTTTAGACATAATTTAATTTAATTTATATCTAATATAGTCACAGTTTTGCTTGTTTTTTTACTATTACGTTATAGAGAGTAGCTTTTCTACATCAAACCTTAAGTTTTGACTAGATGTACCTACTTCTAAAACCTCTATGTTACCACTTATAGTAGCTGTTTGCCCAGCACCTTTAAATGTCAATGTTATACCATCCTCTAGTGTTTGTGCCGCACTAAGAACAATAGTTCCAGCTCCACTAACAGCACCTGCTCCACTAGCTACAGTTGGATTTGCTACAGCTGGATTTATACCTATACCACTAACGGTACTAATAGCATCTATTATACCGTTTCTAGAAGTGATAGGAACACTAGTACTGTTACTTACAGCGCTAGTTGTTGTTGTTGATATTTCTGCTAAACTTATTTTTAAGTCACTAAACTTTACCCTATAACCATATAGGTTATATATTTCACTTTCCCCGTAACCTCCAATCCTTAGAGTATCTCCAGCTAAAGCTAAAACTTGTTGCTTATCAAATACAACTTGTCCTTCTTGAACAGTAACCAAACCTTTTACTACTGTTGGTTTTTTACCTAAAGTGCTTAACGCTGGTCTTGCGTTTTTAATTATTGTTTTTGCATTCTTGGTTCCCTCAAATAAAGTTATCGTGTCTTCATAAGTACTTATAGACGTATCTGCAGTAACATTTGTGGCAGGCACAACTATCATGTTTTCCTTAAGTACATCAGCATATTTATTAATAGGCCAACTAAAGTTCATTTGATTGCTAAAACTTAAAGTAACACCATCTAAAAGCCCAACATTTTGAGACATTGAAAACTCTTTAACATTATCCGTGTCTGGATTTAAAGCAACTACAGTGGTTAAACTCCTATTACACTTTGGTGAAAAAGTTAAAGTTGCTCCATCTGCTATAACCATCGCTTCAGACATTGAAAATTCTTTAGCGTTATCACCGTCTGGATCTAAAGCGACAACAGTCACTACCTTAGCTTCAAAACGGAGATCATTCGAAAGAGAAGTGCTACTTGATGTTATTCGATCTCCCACAGCCATTTTTCCAGCCACATTATTGTCCATAACCACATTCTCTCCACTACTAATAGCGCCATCTACCGTATCAGTTGATACCGCAGCTGTTATTTTATCTCCAACAACCATTTTATCAGCGACATTAGTATCCATAACTACTTTAACGTTACTAACCCCTCCTGCTATAACACCATCTACGGTATCTGTATTGCTAACAGCTGGATATTCATTTTCTCCTGGTAATAGTATTGGTGCAGATCCAATAACTGGCGCTATAAAAGCTGTAACGTCATTTGCTGATGGTTGTTTTATAATTCTATATGACTTTGCAGCCGTGGTTACAGAGCAGGATATTTCAAATGGAGTTTTACTTAAACTTTTCCCTCTTGATAAAGCGATTTGCTTTGTAGATAAACTTCCAAGCTCAATAGTTCCACTTGGAGAATAGTTTGATATTGTCAACGTCACATCAGTGTATTGGTATACAACTTTTTGCATAATTAAAGAACTAGAGCCCGTTGAACTATTTATATCTATACTACCATCACCAAATCTAACTTCATTATATAGAGTATGCTTTGTTCCGGGCATAGCATATAAAAATATGTCGTATTGATCGTCGTCTGTTACTGTTGGGAATTTTATTCTACCATTGTAACTACCACCAACCGCTTTCTCTTCAAGAGTGCTTTGGGCGACTTGAAAGGAGTTTGTAGTAAAGTTATAATAGTAATTATCTTCGTTTTTAATTTCTAACCTAAACTCACTATTGTTAGACCCCTTTACAGTAAACGATCGAACCTCACCAGATGCATTTATATCTGATAAATCTAAATTAAAAGCTTGTATAATCTTTGTATCATAAAGTTTAGCGTGAGCAGCATCTGACATTAAAGTACCATCTGGCATGTAGTGAAAGCCAGGGGGTGCTACTAGTCCTTGAGCATTTACCGTAGTTTGCCTAGCGCTAGAAGGTGTGCTTGATGGGCTTGATGAACTTGATGAACCGTCGTGGTATGACATATTTTATTTATTTATTTATTTACTACTTTCTGATATTTCCGAGCCAACTGAAAACATTTCAATTTTATCTGTAGAATAATTTTTAAACTTTACATCCGCATAATAACCAGCTAAACTAGAGGAGTTAACCACTTTGTTTTTAGCAAACATAATATAGTCGTTAGCAGTGGGAGGTGCTGGGCAAACGTCGCAGTTATTGTATAATACTTTTATTTGCGATAAAGCACTATCTATCTCTGTTACTTCTCCAATTAATAATATACCACCAGTGTTAACGGTTGCAAAGCCACTGGTAGCCACTGTTCCAGGTGAAGAGTAGTATGCTATGTCTCCAACTTGGAGGCTAGCGTTTATATCACCGTCAATATTTAATGTTAATATCTGCATAATTATTATTTATTAATACGTACAACTACCATCATCTACATTGGCTGTTGGGTTAAAGTTAGCAGCAGCCGCATCTGTACAACCTAACCAAATACAAGAACCATTATCAGTGTTCACAGTAGCATTGTAGTTATCCGCGGATGAGTTTGTACATCCATAAGTAAACGGAGTACAATCTCCATCGTCAGACGTAGCGTTAGGATCATAGTTAAACTGTGTGCTATCCATACATCCAGGACCCGCTGTTGTAGTAAATGTACATAAACTTAAATTGTTTGCATTAGCGTTAGGATCATAATTATCCGCGAGCCCGTACATACAACCTTCAGTAAGATACAAGCAAGAGTTGTCATCCGCAGTTGCGCCATCAGTATAGTTAATTGCAGCTGAATCAGTACAACCATAAAAAGCGCCAATATTAATAGTTGTTATGCTTGACCAACTTTCGTTACACCCACTTCCCGAGCAAATAGCTTTTACCCTAAAGTCGTAGTCTTCATTCTCTTCAAAAATAGCACTTATAACCGTACTACCGCTCCCAGCACTTAAACCCGCTACTAAAACCCAACCAGAGTCACTACTTTTCCTGTATTTTATTCTGTGACCTGTAGATGCGTCAGGGTCGGTTAAAGTGTCCCAAGCAACAGTTACTTCGGTATTATAAACTCCAAGCGTAGCGTCATTAACAAAATTACCTGATATGTTGACAGAGTCAATAAAACTACTACAAGCACCTATACAAGAACCATCATCCGTATTCACAGTCGAGTCAAAGTTACATGAATCTGCATCCGTACACCCATATATAAACGGGATACAAGAACCATCATCCGTATTTGCAGTAGCATCATAATTAAAAGCGGTACCATCTGTACAACCGTTAAGCATCGCTACACAACTACCATCGTCTATAGTTGCAGTGGCATCATAATTAAAGGCTGTTGCATCCATACAACCAGCACAAGAAGTATAATTACAATAAATATTATTGATGTCCGGCATATTTGCAAGAGGATCATAATTACAAGCAGTAGCATCTGTACATCCCCAAATCTCCGCAAATTGTGTTGACAAAGTGAGAATAGGACACCAACCAGAAGCCGTGTTATTACAGATCTTTCTTACTTGAATATCATAAGCAGTACTATGCGTTAAGCCTTGTATCGTGTAAGTTTGGTAAAATGTGCTGGTGTTGTTGGGTACGTTGTTTATCACGGTCCAAGTGTCTAGCCCTGACACACTATATCTAACGTCGTAACTAACAATAGGAGCCGTTCCAGTAGAATTGGCCCAAGCTATATCTAGAGACGTAGCCGAGTCGTTAACAATAATAGAAGCACTACCGGTCGTATAAGATTCAAGTGAATCATCCCAAAACAAGCAATATTCACAATTATCAGTACAAGTACCTGCAGCATTAGCACTATAGTTATCAGCAGCGCTATCACCACAATACCCACAAGAGCCATCATTTGTGTTAGCGGCGGTATCATGATTACAAGCGTTTACATCAGTACACCCATAAACAGTATACATACAGTTACCATCGTCCGTGTTAGCCGTGTCGTTATAATTGTCAGCAGTTGGATCAATACAACCAGTTATAATCGCAATGCAGCTTCCATCATCTGTATTTGCGTCCCCATTGTAATTAAACATGCTATTATCAGTACAACCGTTAATAACAGCAACACAAGACCCGTCGTTGTTGTTGGCGCTTGAATCATAATTAAACGCACTAGGATCAGTACATCCAGAGTAACTACATGAACCATCATCAGTATTAGCCGTACTGTCATAGGTTTCAGATTGCGAATCTGTACACCCTAAAACCACGGGTATGCAGTTACCAGCGTCTACAACAGCCTCTGGGTTATAATTAAACGCGGTAGGATCTGTACATCCACCCGCCATACTTGCAGTTGGATTTCCATCTATTCTACCTATTCCTTGGAAAGAAGTATCACTATTGTCAAAACCACCAACAACAACACCGCTATTTGTTACAACTCCTTCTTTTCCCTTTATATAGTTAAACCACTTACCTTCTTTTTTTATAAATTCATTTAAACTACCTTTTTCTAAATCAGTTTCTATATTTGAAACGTACCAACCTTCTTTATCTTGTAAATTATAGTATTGTCCGTCTTGTAAATTTTCATCTATTTTAGATTGACTACCCTCATAGTTTAACGTTTTAAACGATTTCACAACACCTGGTTGGTCGTTAAATATAACGTTAAAACTTGATGGAGCATGCACATTATAGAAGGTATTTCTATTAACTGGGTTGTCGAACACGTCTTTTTCAAGGTGGTGTTGGTATATACCACCTTCCTTAAACGTGTAGTATTGGTTAGCGCAGCTTAATCCGTTTTCAGGTACAAAAGATTTAAAACTAACCCAACCTCTCACGTCTTCTCTATACGTTACTGACTTAGCGTTGTCTGGATCAGCTGTTTGATTTAAAGTGATATTGTACTCACCTTTATGATCATCATAACTACCAACTAACTTGCTATTTAACTTTAAATTATCTCTAAACCAATCTTTCATACCAGCATCAGATATTGATGTTAAACCATCTTTTGACAATCTCATCACGGATCCTCTAACCTTATCTGTAAAGTAAGCCCTATAGGATTCCGATGCAAATGATTCTGGATTAGTAGATATACCGTATTCACCAACAAAAGGTGTTGTTTGTCCAAGAACTTTGTCTGTTGCTATTAACTGAGGGTTACCATCGGCGTTATACAAAGCGTCTTTGTGAGCTAATATCTTTAATATCTTATCCTCACAGAGTGCTATTAAGTTACTATCTCTAGTGTGTAGTTTTTGTATGCTACCGTATACTGGATTTACGTCTTTTGTTATTTTTTCAGCCTGTATAAATTGGTTTAAATTGTTAATACCAGACGTAGAGTTGTATATACCAGAATATATTAGACCATATTTTCTATGTTCTTCCTTGTATTCTCCCTCTAGTGTTGTTGAAGCTTTAACACCGCTAGTTATATAAGGTAGATTAAAAGAGTCTCTAATTCTATTAGATTCAACTCCATTACCAAAAGAATAACAATTGTGCCAACTTAAAGTATAAGAACTGTTAGATATATTTTCGTTTAACACGATTTTGTTAGCTAAACCTGGGGTACCAGCCACCTCTACAAAATCCTCAACATGCGCTGTTATTTCAGAGCCGTCAGGTCTAGTTATGGTAACATCGTCATTCCCAATATCAATAGGCATAGTACCCTCTGGGCAATTGCTAAGTGCGCCAATACACACGGGTGGTTCAAGGACAAGCGTTTTGTTAGGGACAGTAGTATAACCAATAACAGTAGGGATGATAACTGTTTTGATCTGGTTGTTAACAGAAATTGTGGATCCTATCGGCGCGGCTAATTTAATAGTGTCTTTGTTTAAGCGCGCTGGATTTTTACCACTTATCTCATAGTATATATCCAAATCTGTAGACTCCTTGGGTTCTGTTTCCCAAACCGATGGATTTTTAGGTAACAGCGTTTCACGCTCTACTGGTTCTAAAAACTCCAAAGTATAACCCACAGCACCAATGCCAATCCAGTTTGGTGCCGCGCTAGAACTTTCTCTATTAAGATTTTTAATAGAATTAACACTTAAACCATTCATCGCTGGCTGTCTAAAGGTTAAATCAAACACACCATCACTTGCGGCACCTTGGGAATTCAAACTATATAAACCAACTGTACCATCAGCGCTACTAGTAGATCTTACGTTTTTGTAACCAACTATATTTATTATATAATCATCACCACTTTCTACAATAGAATCTATTAAAAGAGGGGTTTTTATAAATTCTCCATTACTATCAGTTATACTTGTTATTTCAGAAGAACTAATGTGAGTTAGTATCATACCTTCTACAACACTAGTAAACTCACCTGCTATATCATCACCGTTAACGTCAAGAGTTGTACCGTTATTGCTATCCCAAGCGTGGTTGATGTGTTGTTTTGATACTTTAAAAGAATTGTTAGTCCAACTACCCGCTATAGACTTTATAGTTTCTGTTGGCGCTGCACTAAGAGCGGTTGTAGAGGGAATGTGTGTAAACTGTATAGTTCTACCTCCGGGAATAGGTCCAACCCCGCCATTCTCATAGTTTGTTGGCTCCCAGTTTGTCATCGCTGGTTTAAACGTTCCAATATTGCTTTTGCTAAAATTCTCTCCAGTGTAAAAATGAGGATGAGCAATTCTAGCGATAAGATTTCGATCCGCATATCTATTGCTCCAAAAATCATCATTATCATTTGTCATCCAATCCTCATATCTAAAAGGATATGCATAAGTATTGATGTCGCCCTGTCCAGTGATTCTTGTTCTATTATTTCTTTTGGTAGCTGTAGATAGTGTATAAATAGTTTTAGTAGGATCCTCTAACCAGTGGAATTTTTTACCAGAAGCAAGTCTATCGAGATATTTTCCAGCATCTTCATACCTAGAACCGTCTCTATTTAAATCAAATATCTTTTCATCCCCATGGTGCCAATTTAAAATATCCTTTTTATCACCACCCCACACGCCTTCCCAACTCCAACCTGCTAATCCCGAATTTGGGTAGGTTTTATCTGGCATTATAGGGCCAAAACCAAGGTCTATTTCACCATAAGTCCCGCTGTTTCTTATACCAAAACTTGTCCTTGGGTTACCATGGTTATAGTCCTCACCCCCGTAACTAATGTGATTCAACGCCCCGTTCATGCTGCTGTTATTACCAGCGATAGGTCCACCGTCAATAAAGAAAACATCCTCATATCCATGATCACCCTCTGCAATTCCACGAGCATTAAGATCATTTTGTAGCCCCCACAGAAGCTTTAACCCATACCCATCGGACTGACCAATTGAATAATCGAACCAACTATCTTCATCATTAACCGAATGACCCTTATAATCCCACATGGAAACTAAATTGTTTTTGAAAAAAGCTCTATTAGCAGTAACTGAACCAGGTTGGTACCAGGGTTTATCTGCAGATGTATTTACAATATCACCTCGCCACCATACCATCTGGCTCATAAGCGTGAGGTGCTGAGTTAATGATGCAAAATACAAATCGCTGACCCTGTGGCCAGAGTTGAGCATGGAATTACCTCCACCCACACTAAAGGAGGGCATGTTGTCGTAAACGGAATCAAAAGCATCTTGAATAAAATTATTATTACCAAAAGCTATAGCACCATCACCGTAATCACCATCGTGAACATCGTGGTGGTCTGGTGAGCAATAATATATTTTTTGTAAATCAATACCACCATACTCAACCCTATCGTCATCCGTTACCGGAGGGTTTGCTATATATTTATTGAAGTGCTCGTCAGCGTATATTTTTACAAAAAATTTACCATCAAACTTAGCCGCGTTCTCTAAAACACCTTTGTAGAAACGAGTTTTAGCGGTTGATAGAACACCAGATGGTGAAGTAGTTGTCCCATTAAGTATAAAATTAACGTCGTCACCAAAAAAACCATCAATTGTAAAGTTAAAATCTTCACCTAAAGTACCGTCATCATGAGTATCTCTAGAGGCAGAATTAATTTTATATCTATGAGAAACATTAGGTTTTCCTTGTATGTAAAACTCAACATAAAGGTCCTCTTTAATTTCTTCTACTTGGCTTAAACTAGTCCCGTTAAACCTTATCGCTAGACAAGAAAAGTTATTCCTACCTCTTTTAGGAGCGTTATCCATACCCGTTCCGTATAACAAGGAGTCGTTTCCGCCACCGCCATCCTGCTGTACGTCTCCGATGTTGTATTTAGTTGTTTTTATAAAGTCTGGGGCTTGGTTTTCAATAGATATGATTTTGTACTTAGCCGGTTCCTTAACCAAGCTGCTAGACTCGACGCCTTTTTTTAGTATTAAAAACGTATCTTCATCAATTTTATTTCTATCTGAAGATGGGAATGCTAACCAAACAGAACCATCATCCGCATCATACCAACGATCCATAGCCATATTATAGTATTCGCCGGAAGTTTCTTTTACGAAAAACTTAAAGTATTCCATACCACTTGGCATGGTCATTTCGCCTAAACCAACTTTTAGTTGATTTTTATTTGAAGATTCACTTTTACTTACCTTGAAACCACCTGACCTGTTGGTTATCACTGGAGTCTCTCTACCGTATTTATCTATAAAAACAACTCCTAATTGATATTCTCTTAAGGATTTTATCGACTTTATACTGTTTTTATTGTTTACTAAAGAGTGTTTAAATTGTGGCTTGATGTTTTTACCACCCACGGTTAAGTCATATCCTTGCGTGTAGTTGGCATATACTAGTCTGTTTTTTGTTATCTCTTGAGCAACAGCTTTTCTAGGCACGTTATCCCACGGTCTTAATAGTTGGTTAGCGGGAAGTATTGAGTGGATAATATCACTACTTATTATATACTCGTTAGCCTGCCACTCGTTATGACCATTTATCGTTTCATCATTAGACGCAACAGTGTCCACTACATATATGTTTGGTGATTGGTCATCTTTATAGAGTATATCAATAGCAATGACATCTGGTGGTGTTAGTGGGGTGATAAAGTCCTTGATTGTTACCGTTTTTATTCTATTGGTCATACCTAGATTATAACCCTTTTTAGGGTGGTAACTAAAGCCTCCAGGAACAAAAGCTACTTCAGTAAACGGTGCGAACGTAGAGTATTCTCCGTCTTCGTATTTATATCTATAAGAAAATCTAGGAAACTTAAATTCAAATAATTTTTCTGACTCATCAAAAACGTCAATAGCAAATTTCAATACACTATCCGTAGACGGAATACTTCCTTCTATAAAGTCAACTCTAAAAGAAACTTTCGCTGGATCGCCAACTGTAGCCTCCATCTTATTTCCTGACCAACCACCAACAGTTGCTTTGATGGTATACTGCAAGACAGGAATATCTGGCGCACTATCTTCGGTAAACTCTTTAAACACCACTTTAGTCCCAGTTGACCATGGTTTCCCGTCTACGTTTCTTAAAGTGAACTCTTCACTACCATAAATATCTGAAGCTATATCAACATTAAAGAATTTACCCACACTCAGGCTAGAAAAATCGTAATGATCCGTTGTTTCTGAAGTACCATCACCACCAATAAAAGAAGAAGATGGTTGATTTCCCTCTGTTGAGATCATCATAACACCAGTGTGTGTGTGCGCCTCTTTTCTACCAGTACTCAATTCCATACTTAGTGGGTGAGTTGGAGGTTGTTTAATCACGGTTATATGCTCTTCCATTACTGGAATAACGGTTGTTGTAGCATCTGTCACCACACGAGTGTGCGCGCTACCGTCTGGAAACGTGCCATCAATACTACGTTGTATATTTATTTTTTTAGGCTCAGTGTGCCCGTCTGTCCAGAACAACATGTTATCTATAACATTTATACCCGTTACAAGTCTATCAGCTCTAAAGTTTAAAACTCTATCTCTTTGAAAGTTAAAATATGCTGTATTTGTTCCGAGGTCTATTTCTTTGTCTAGCAAAACAACATCTTGCCCCAAATCACCTGAAGCAACTAAGCTTAAATAGTTGTAAGTAGACGTTGGTGTTACCTCGATGTTAAAATTGTCGCATTGAGCCATGTGAAGTCTATTTGTGGTTGGCCCATTTAGAGCGAACCCACTACCCGCATCGTAAGTAGTCTCCCAATCAATACAACCCGCCCAACCATCACCAAAACCACTAGCGTCAGGCCAAGCGGGGTTGACTTTTATTTTTATCTCAGAATCTTGGATATAACTAGTATCGTCATTAAAAAACACATTATAAATCTCGTCCAACCAAGGCGAATTACTTGGTAGATCTATGTAAGGATGAAAACATGTTCCGGATCTATCAACGGTGAGCATTGTTCCTGATGTAAAGGCTGTGGTGCCAAGTGGTGGCATAGGTGTCGCGCTCCCATCCGCTACTATATTTATATCGAAATTATAAGCAAGAGGGTCTCCATTTATCATACCCTGACCGTTCGCGGAGAATGATGCGGCACCTTGCCAATCACCAACAGGTTTATCGATTGTAATCACCTTATAATCACCTGCCGCCGATCCACCAAAATTAACATCTTCAATGTCAGTAATAAGAGCGTGTGAAACAACAATATTAGTCCCACCAACAGCTGGGTTGGTAATACTAATTCTATCCCCAACTTGTGGAGTGGTAGGGGTAGGAACTTGTTCAGCGCCATACGTGTTGAGAAGGTGATTTGATATTTGATCAAACGCGCTCGCGTTAACAAAAAGTCTTCCGGTTATAGGGATAGCATCTCCCACCTGCCAAGTACCTCCAGATCCAGCTACACTATAATCAATTTCGAACCCACCACTACCAGAATAATCACCATCGAAACTTACACCTCCTGATGGAGTGAGCACAGCGCCTTGGCAAGTGTAAGTGTTTGGAGTATATACTGTGTCGATTTTTTTGAGAGCCCCAACACTTATCACATTAGCAGTACTAGTGTTTGGAGTTAGCGTATCATCGAGGCCATGCACTGTCATACCAACTTCTATCTGTGATAATAGTGGTTTACCATTATCGTACTCTATTGGGATTACTAAAGTGTTGGTCACTCCTTCAGCAGCATTTCCATCACCTAAAACGCTTTCACTATTAGCAAGGGCAAAACCGTAAATATCAACGAACACCGGTTCGCATCCATTTGGAGTTTTACGCATTATAAGATCTTTAGAGTAGAGAACGTCACCAACGGCTGTTGATGCGCTATATGTATTTGAGTGAGCATCGTATAAATGCTGTTGAAGGTCAGAAAAAGCACCACCAGCTACAAGCCAGTATAAAGTGTCATTTTTTTCGTCAGAAATAGAACCAACTGTGTATGAGTTATCAGGAATGCAACCGAGATTTGTACAAACCTCAGCATTACCCAAAACGTTTTGCATAGTACCAACATCAGATCCCTCTGAAGTTGTTACTTGTATGTTCATCGCGTCTCTGTATTCCCCGCTTTTAATAAGTCTCTCGTCATGATCCTTATTCATTTTACCACCGGTAAAAGTATGCTTAATTTCTGGCATGTACTAGTGTTTTATTTGTTTCGACTTACCTCTTAAAATTTGAGTTAATTCTTCTAATTTAATGTTTGATAGTCTTAATTTCGCTTTTCTAGTTTCAGCAAACCTTTCTTTTTTAAATCTAGGTGTTAATTGTTGATGTAATGGGTTTGATGATGTAGATATGATCGCATACATTATGTGCTTGTATATAGCTTCTTCAGCAAGCTTATGAACCTGCATCTCAGCATCCGTGCCAAGACTATCGCTTATATAATCTAAGATCACAGTTTTTCCACTAATATTAGAGCTAAAATGTATTTTTCCGGACTGAGTATCTATGTAAAAAGATCCGTTTACCTGTGCGTGCTGTGGGTCTAAACCATATTTTGATCCCTCCATCGGCCAGTAAGTGTCGTCTTGATAGTCGTCTTGATTTTCAGATGGTGTCCCTGACTTGTAGTTTGACCACGTTGTGGATTCGCTGTCTGTGAGTAAATTACCGCTTGCATCAAAAGTGTAAGAACCATCGCTAGCCTGTGTTGGCTTTGTAGGGTTTGATGTTTTTGAAGCAGGATATAACAAATGTTTTATACCGGCAGAATCAACCCAACTAATTTTAGTGTAATTAACATAATCTTGTGGAAGTGTCATTTGAAGTGAAGCAGGTACTGTAATCTCTTGCGCTTTGAAAGATTTAAATGTATCAAAAGACAACTCTTGTAAAGCTCTTTGAGCATGAAAAGCGACATCTGTTCTTTTTACTTTTGATAAGAGCTTGTCATCCCCGACGTAAGCTACAATAAATTGACTTATAATATCTTCTAATGACACGAACTGGTAACTACCGTGATCACTACCGTTATAATACGCTTGTCCTGTTTGATTGTCTAGTAATCCCATTTATTTATTGTTTTTCTTGTTGTTGTTTAGCCATCTCCAATCCTCCAGCTGCCTGAGAAATATCTTGAGCTTTTATAGCCACTCCAGCATACATCAATATTTTGTTAACTAATTCACCCTCCTCTGAGGAGTGTAGTTGAAAGTGAGTTGTATTAGTAACATCGTACATAGCTTTTCCCTGCACAACCACATATCCCCAACCCGGTGTTAATGGCGTTGATATATAAGTGCAACTAGCTAACACAATACTTGATGGGTGTATCTCTATTGTTAACTCTCCAGTTCTAACATATACCGGGCGAGTAACCGTTGGCTTAGTTAAAGGCCCTTTATTTATGTATAATATTTCATTTTGCTGTACTTCTTCTATTTCACAATTGTAATCACTATCTATAACGGTACCTAATCTGTACAAACCGTTTGGCGCTGAAATAATTCCATTAGTTATAGTGCCTGTATTTTCAAATATAGCTATTTTTTCTCTTAAATTATCTATTATATCAGAGTACTCGTCTGAGTTACTCGGTCTACGTAAAAATTGATTTAAATCGTAGAAGTATTGTTCAAAAATATCCTTCTGTGCTTGGTCAGCAAATAGATTAAATTCTTGAGGAGTTATATAGCCTCTTTGCTCTTTGTTGGCTAACGCTAAAACCTTTTGATATACCGTATCTATACTAACCATAATTTCTTTTATTTATTATAAGGGAATAATCTATTTAAAGTGTCTTTTCTTTTTCCACAGCCACAATCTTTTTTAACAACCTTACTAACCGTGTCTACAACTTTTTTTAT
>TARA_R110002020_G_scaffold1170_3_pt1 | contig 19447 bp, 14 predicted proteins | sample TARA_R110002020 | Tara Oceans TARA_R110002020 (sample SAMEA4396489) | marine metagenome | biome: Westerlies Biome; feature: [MES] marine water layer (ENVO:01000295) within the mesopelagic zone...; material: water (ENVO:00002006), including particulate matter (ENVO:01000060) such...
GGCCAATATGTCCAATAGTGACGCTGCCTTACGCTATTACGATTCTTCGTACTCACAAAGTCGTGATGAGGCAGGTTGGGAAGCGATCCAGTATTTCAGCCAGAGTGGGAAAGTAGAAATCAGACCGAGTAGATTGCTAAAGGAGGGTGATTGTTTTATTATGAAAAACGATACTTGGATCCGCTCCGGCTCGAGTGATGTGAGCTTTCAAGTACCCGGCATGGACGAAAAGTTAATTTTTCCACTCATCGATCAAGCCGGATTCTGCTTTAGATCTTACAGTGACCAATACCTTTTTTGCCATGCACCTTCGTCAAATATCTACATCAGCCGTATTAACGACGAACTGTAAAACGTAAACCTTTAACACTTAGGGATTCCGGGGACGCCTGGAATCTCTTTTAAACAAAAAAAAAGGAGCACCAGAACGGCACTCCCAAAGGTAAGGGGCATTTTTCTTAGCTCTTTAGCTCTCCTATTGCACTAATATCTACAATTTCATATCGCAGTGTGACAGTCCATTGGGGGACCGCAGCATGGTTGTCAATGCCCCCACCTTGTTGAGGGTAAAAAGCACCACCAGCCGGTAGCCCTGTTGCCGCGGTTAAAAGGTTCATCACGTAGGATTTGTTTTCCAAATCTACGCTTGTTCCTGCGACGCCATCTGTTCTTCGGTCTCCGTCACCACCACCCGCAAATCCAAAGTTTTGAACCTCGATATTCTCGCCTTGTAGAATGTCGGTTTGTGGAACCAATATCATCTTGCTATCGGAGATTGATTCTACAAACCCATCTCGCACTTGATTATTGGGTAACATTGTATTAAGTCCGGTTCCGCCAGCCCCATCCCCTTGGTCATGAAACATATAGTAAAAAGTTCCTTCGTCAGTACCGTTTATAACGCTCACCACAACCGAATCATTGAGAGGTACGCCACTAACTGTTAATATTCCATTTATTTCGACTTCAATTTTAGCGGCAGTTGTGCCGGTAATCGCTAAAGAAGCTCCTAACACTCCAAGGGGCGAAGTTAATAAAGAAGGGGGGGTAAGTCCTGTACCAATACCAGTAAGGACAATTCTATCTCCAATAGTTAATCGTGGCCCTAGATAAGTTGTCGGAATTTCTAAAGTACCTCTTCTCGATTGATAAGACAGCGTCCCAGGTCCACCAAGCGGGGCATTTGCAACAACAAAATCAAAAGAATTCGTTGCTGCATTTACTACGGTCCAAGTACCGTCAACTTTTGCGTCCTCGGCAGGATTAGTAAAACCATTTGTGGCGGTAACAGAAATAACGGTGCCGTTAGTTAGACCATGACCAACTGAGGTTACGGTCATAGTAGTACCCACCGCGGCAACAACGGACCCTACCACAACGGCGGGGTCCGATTTAATGACATTGAAACATGTTCTTTCAGAAAACTGCTTCGGTACAGCTTTTTTTGAAAGTCTAGCCTCGTGAACTTTGATATATTTGCCTTCCCCTGGTGCCTCGATCAGTGTAATATAATCTGCCGCATCAGCCATCATAATACCGAGATCTTCACTTTGCAGGATCATTGTGGTCGAGCGAAAATCGGTATCTTCTCTTAACTGATCAGCTAACCCAACCCATTTTTTCTTAAGGGCCGACCAGTACAATTCTAAGGTATCATTTTGTTGAGGAATCCATTTATCTAAAATTTCTATATTAGAAACGTCTAGAGAAAAGCTACTAGCGTTGGCATTAATCAACGAGATGCGTTGATTGTCTTGTATACCGCTAAAAAGTTTAAATTGGGTGTATAAGGGGTCGCATTGGTAACTAATTTTACCATCATTTCCAGGGTCACGCGCTGCGTGAACTTCATATGAAAAAACTGTGGGAGAAACCGCGGTTACTTGAACGCTGCGAGTATAATCACCAGGTGTACCTGGAATTACGTTGGACGTTGCATATGCATTTACATCCCAAGCGGAAGCATCAACTATAAGCACCTGTTGCCCTGATGTTAGCCCATGCCCCTCTTCTACAGTAACACTCACCACCCCGGTGTCATGAGTAGCATCTTTTGCGGCTACTACAGCCTCCCAACCTGCAGTGCCAGCTCCACCGGTGACATCGCCTGAGCAAAGAAAAGTAAAGGTATTTGCAGTTATCGCGGTAATCCTATAAGCACCATTAACTAGAGCGTCCATCCCGGCGGTTGTAAAACCAGTAGTTCCACTTACACTTACAAGCTGATTCAACTTAAGTCCGTGTGGACTTCCGTTGTCAACAGTAATATTTGAAAAACCTGCCGCAGCATCTGACGTAGCTGCACCGTTTCCACTTAATACAGAAGTTTTTTTGCTTTCAATTCCATGCAATCTAGCTAAAGAAATCCCCCTAACATCGATATGCATAGGAACGGTTTGTGTTAGAGGGCCGGTGAGCACAAAGTCCCTCCCAGTCATACCTACCGGATCCCCTTGAGCTAGGAAACCATCGCGGTAATTTTTAAATTGTTTTGGTACTGCCATTCTTTTTTCTCCCGATAGATATTAGTGAGGTTTTATTTTCTTCAATAATAGTATATTATATATGATGTAATAGCAAAAGAGAAGTTGTAGTACGTTAGTATAATATGTCATGTTCACTGAGCTTTTATACCCGTTTAACCTTTCATATAAGTATGATATCATATACATTAATTTAAAGGAAGATTATGAGTAAATCAGTAACATGGCCCAACAATGAAGCCTCTAGTACGGGATCCATAGATTATAAAATCCCTGAAACCGGAGATACTTCATGGGGAAATCTTACTTTATTTCTAGAAGCTTTAGGAAATAATGCTCAATCAACTAGTGGACAAAAAGTTTCATCCGTAACTCGAACCGCGTTACCTCATTCTTTAACAGATGCAGATTGTATATTTATTTATACCGGAGGGACTCCTGGCGCAGGCCCTCCTGATGAGTATTTATATTTGCCTCCTATTGTTAACCATCAAATTGTGTACGTAAAAAACTATTGTTCGGCAGCTTCCAATATAACTGTTTCTGTGAACTTTGCTGATATTGCAACTGACTTAATAGTGGCTGTAGCAGGAGCAGGAACTACTACTGTCGATTTAGCTCAAAACGAGGGTGCTTTATTTGTTGCGGATAGTAGTCCTACACCTGATGTATGGTATAGAATATTATAAAACATTAATTAATGGAGTATAGAATGCAAGAATTGGAAGACAAGGCAAAACGAGATCAACTCATGAAGCTTATTTCGATGTTGGACGGTAAACTTGAAGAACCTGTTGACGACATGGCCCGAGATGATCTTAGAGAAGGGGGTAAAGAAGACGTAGCAGACATTAGAGATGTCGCAGAGCATGTGGAAGCCCCTTTGGATGATAAGCACCCTTTAGAAGACGAGCATGAAGAGACAGAATCAATGATGCATAGAGACGAAGAATCATCAGAAGATTTGATGGAAGATGCAAGAGATGATGCAGGCCATGAGGCTAGAGATGAAGATGAAATGTTAAAAGAAATGGTTTTAGGTTTTATGAATCCAAAACAACAGGAACAACCTCAAAGATCTAGAATGATGTCCATGGATCCATCCGCTACGGTTAGTAAAACTTCTGTTTCTGTAGGCGAAGCAAAACCAATGAAGAAAAAATCTAAGAAAAAATCTAGGAAATAGGGATGACAAATGGCCATAAGCTCAAGCGATATTATAGAGGGGGTCAATCTACGGATCTCTAACCCTCAAACGCAAGGTTTGTTGACTGATGCTAACATCTTATCTTTTACAAACCAAATAGTTAAAGGTTATCTTGTACCTCTTATCGATAGTGTTGATGGCAACTATTTTGTGAGAGAATTAACCCAAAGTGTGGTAGCAAATCAATCTAATTACAGTGTGCCTAGTAGGAGTGTGGGAAGAACGCTAAGAGAATTGAAAATCAGCGATACTTCCAGTAATTATTTAAGAAATTGCCCTCAGATACCCCTTGAAAATGCTTATTTATATACTAACTGGACCAGCGTGATAGGCTTCATGTTCATGGCCGATGGCATCCAGCTAATCCCTTCACCTCCTACCAATTTAACTATCGACCAAGTTCTACATTTTTGGTTTTATCTTCCACCTAATAAGCTAGTAGACGCCAGTAGAACCGCAACAGTAACTAATATAAATCCTGCAGCAAATCAAGTAACAGTAGATGCGGTTCCAACAGGAATGGGTATTAATACCAGTGTGGATTTTATACAGTCTGTAAGTGGAAATTCTATATATGCATTCGATAAAGCAATACAAGGATTAGCTGCCACAACCTTTACCTTTTTAGCTAATACTATTCCATCAACTTTACAAATTGGAGATTTCATTAATTTTGCGGGGGAATCTTCAGTATTAAATTTTATTCCCAATGAAGCGGAACCTTATATCAACACCCTTGTTTCTCAACGATGTCTTAGGGCTATTTCGGACTACGAAGGAGCCCAACAATTAGACGGTGATTTTAAAATAGAAAAAGAAAATCTTCTGAAAATTTTAGCACCGCGAATTCAAGGAGAGCCTGAGGTGATATTATCTTTTGATAGCATTGCTAGGTCAGGTAAATTAAACCAACGGTCGTGGCTGTATGGGAATTAAATGTCTCAAAAACAAATAGATAAATTCGAAGGGTTGTATATTCAGCCTAACTCTTTTTCCGAAGTGCCAGAAGGAGCTTGTGAGGTATTCCACAATGTCACTGTATCAGACCGCAACGTAATTTCAAAAATAAGAGGGTCTTATAAGTATTTTGAAAATGTAGACAGAAACAAAATAATAGGAATATTTACTTTTAATCGTCATTTGGTAGCTATTAAGTATAAACTTACCGGTGCCAATGAAGTTGTTTATTTTACCGATGTGGGAACACAACCAAACCTTTTTGGATCCGACAACGTTATAGCACAAGACAGCCCAGTTAATTTAGAATTTGGGTCGAGTGGTGAGCTCCCTCAATTCAATGAGGCTTCTGGTAATCTTTACTTCACTTCTGACGACGGCCTTCTAAAGCTTTCTAATATTCCCATTGCTGGCTTAGCTGGTGAAAATTCTACGGTCATGGAAGCGGGAGCCCCTCCTGGTATAGATATGGGGGGGTACCTAGACAGTTCAAGAATCAGTACATTCTGGCGCGACCCTTTTAGTGCTGACTTTGGTGAGCCTGTAAATCCAGAAGGTATATCAGTAAGTTACAAAGTTCTATTTTCTTATATTGACTATAATAATAACACTATATTAGGCGCCCCTAGTGGTGCATTTACCATCAACAACCCTGTGTATCAAGATGAAGAAGCCTCTATGGCTTCAGCTACGGGAGTTGCCGGTACGGTGGGGACGGCGCCCCCAGCCGGAGCTATATTTATTGTCACGGTCACTTCCACTAATCATGGTTTGCAAACGGGAGATACCGTCACCACGAGTGGTGCGGCAGTCTTCACAGTCCCCGCCAATGCAGAGGGCACCTTTTCTGTCACGGTTCTAACTGCTGATACATTTTCATATGATGTCTCCACCGCCGTGCCACCGCTTGCCACTCCCGGACCCTTGGCTGGAACTCTAGATTATAAAGCTCTGAGACGAGTAAGAGTTAATCAAGTTGCCCATGGTTTGGAGACTGGTGATGAGATAAAAGTGGTTCAAGCTTTTGATAATGCAGGAACCCCAGCACTCGTTAGTCAAGCTATTGGGACCTTTACTATAACAAAAGTTACCGATGACATATTTACTTATTCTACTTTAGTTGATGTGCCATTATTAAGTATTCTTACTAAAATTTCTTACATAGTTAATGCTCAACCAGTCTTAGAATATGGCATTCCTGAAGGCATATCAACCGATCTAAATATAGGCTGGACTTATAGGATATATAGGACATCTCAACAGCTCTCTACAACAGGAAATTTTGCAGATTACAGATTGATTGCCGAAGAAGGTTTGACATTAAATCAAATAAATGCTAAGGCAGCAATATTTTATGATACGGTAGACGTAGAAGACGCGGGTGGCTGGTTATACACAAATACCAATACGGGTGACCCAAACGGCATATTAGCTACTAATGATAAACCCCCGCGCGCTGAATGTGTAGCATTATTTCAAAAATATCAGTGGCTTGGAAATATAACACAAAGAGAGTATTTAGATTTTAGTGTTATAGATCCTAGTAAACTATGGAACTCTGGATTAAATTTAGCTTATGAGGGCGGGAGCTATTTAGAAGTAGGGAAAAAGATTGATATAAATACCGCATTACCTAGCCCTTATGAAGTGAGAAGATATTATAAATTTACGGGTACATATGGGTATAAAGGTAATAAAATACAAGATGTTAGTTTAGATAATTTTCAACCCCCTTCCGGTGTTGGAGATGATTCAAATCTTGCTGGTGCTATAGATGGCGTATTTCGCATCGGTATCAATACCCTAACACCCCCACTTCTTGGCTCTACTGTTATAATATCAAACACCGTTGCCGTAGCCCCTACTCCCATGACAGACCCCGCTAATGTTGATGGGGCTTGGATTGTTTCACAGGTTGGGGTAGCACACTTTGAATTTGAGGTTCTTCACGCCCCTGGTGTGATTGGAAGCACAGGAACCTCCGATTGGAGGACGGCAACTGGACCAGCCACCCTCCTAGCAAGTAATACAGGACTTAGAAATATAGACGTTCCCTGCAAGGTTTTTATTTTTGGGATGCCTGACACGATAGCCGAAGATGTTCCAGAAGGTGTTTATTATGTAAATACTAACGCGACATATGACCAGTTTGTTTTATACAAATCATTAGAGTTGTGGCTTGCAGGAACTTCCATTCCAGTCTCTTGGACGAATAATCCTACTCCATCTACTAACCCGATTAAAATGGAAGTAATAACAAACGCCCATGACATAGCCTCGGCTACCACATATACATATCAAGTAGATAGCTTCTCCACCGCCGCTACCGTAACCATAGACACTGCCGGAGCAGACCACTATCTAAGTGTTGGGTTAGACGTATTCTTTGTTCCTGCTCCGGCTGCAACCTGGCGGAATATATACCAGATTGCAACTATTGATGATTATAGTGTGGTCCCAACTGTAGACAACGCGACTTGTGTCTTTCCCACAATAACAATTGTAGACCCTAATCACACCTTAAGTGATGGGGATCGAGTGAGATTTTTTGATGCTTCGGGATTTCCTGGTGTTTCCGCTAACGCAAATGGAACTTATCAAATAACTAATGTCACATTAAATAGCTTTGATTATGATGTTGGAGTAACTCCCGGAGCTGGGGCAGGGAGGGTGTCCTACGCGTACAACGGATTTTCTATAGAAAATGTTAATACGGTAGCGGGCCCACCAGTTGGAAATATACAGTTTAGAGAAATAAGATCAGTAGTTTATGATAATCAGGATACGTCATCTACTTCTGTTCGTATTCGTGATTGGGCCGAGGGCCTCGTAAAAAGTATTAATCGTGATCCATTAACCCCCTGTTTTGCAAAGTATACGTCCGCGCCTCAAGATATACCTGGTGCTATCAGGTTGTTAAACCAAGGCTTTACCGATCCTATAATACTTAGAGTTCCTGATAAGTGGAGAATGAATGATGCCACTCCGGTTACGTTGCCAGCTGCAACGCTTACGGGTCCAGTACTAGCCGCAGGTGAGTTGCTTGAAGTTACCCACACTGCTCATGGTCTCGTTAACGGAAACACCATTGTCGTGACCTTAGCTAGTGGATTCTCATTGGGTTCTTCACCGAATGCCGAAGGCACATGGATTGTAGCCAATGCGACTGAAAACACCTTCGAGATAACTGTAACCACTCCTCTCACCGGAGGACCGGGAACTTTTACATATCAACACATAGGACCACTTGATAGCACTGATAACCAAGTGTATTTCCCCACTATTTCTACAACTTACGATACAGCAATAGCCCCTGTGCAAGTATTCAGTGCTACCAGTAAAGGCAAAAATCGTTTGTTTTACTCTAAAGTATCTGAGGTCGAGGCCTTCCCTTTAGTGAATTATATCAGTATTGGAAGTTCTAATGATCCTATCCTTAGTATTCATGCCTTGACCAACTCATTAATCGTGATTAAAGAAAAAGATGGCATCTTTAGAGTGTCTGGCGATTCGGCGGTTAACTTCAACGTGAGTCTAATAGACGCTACAATCGAATGTATTGGCGCTCAATCTGCAGTTCTTTTCAGTAATCAAGTATGTATGCTAAGTAATCAAGGCGTTTGCTTGGTTAATGAGACAGCCGTGGAAATTATCAGCCGACCCATAGAAAATGAAATTCAATACGCTATTGACAATCCCCTTCTACCAGCATATACATACGGGTTTGCGTTTGAGAAAGAACGATCTTATTACCTCACCACTCTCAGGCCAGATGGTAAGCAGGTCAATTATATATACAACATTCTAACGAACACTTGGTCAACATCAGATAATACTCATGCTAGAGCAGCCCTTGGCCCAGATGGTAGAATGTATTACATAGGCCAGACTGAAGTTGATGACTCAGCTATTGACCAGACTATACTTTATAGAGAGCGAAATAATGGTTTAAGAACTGATTATAGCAATGACGTTTTCACCGCTCAAGTTATTTCATCCAACCCAGCGGCAGTTCCACCACTAGATCAAACAAACCAAGTGATATATACTATTGAAAGTAGTTCATATATACCATCGCATGGTGATTTGATCGTGGTAGCTACTACCGCAGAAGATCGTGATATTAGTCAAATAAAGACGGTGGCTATAAAAGGTCCACAAACTTATGAAGTTACATTTTTTCATCCTTCTAATATTATAGATGTAGCGGGCGAACCAGCAGTAGGATATCCTCTAGACATATTTATATACCAGGCTTTCGAATCAGTAATGAAATTTGTTCCGTTTTCTGGTGGTAATGTTGGTGTTTTAAAACAATTTTCTCAATTTCAATGCCATACAAGAGACATAACCGGCATCACAGCGATGGATATATCTTATGCGACCGACACTTATGGAGATAGCGAAGTTGCTAAATGGGAAACCACATTTATATCAGACCCATGGGGAAGTTTTCCATGGGGTTGCAAGTATTGGGGTTCTATGCAGTACAATTACATAGGCTCAGTACAAACGGATATGGGAGACTACAATAAGAAAAGTTTTGGCCAATCTTATAAGACAGATCCGGCTCCTATATGCAGGGTTTATGTATCAAAATTGGCACAAAGATCTACTTTTATCCAGGCGATCTTGAAGCATAAAATCGCTGGTGACCGATTAAACCTCCAATCTCTTAATATGACTTATTATCTTGATGGCGAAAGGGTGTCAAAATAATGGCTAATAAAAAATATTGGTTAAAAGAGGAGGCTTCTCGTGCGGTGAGTCATTTGATGACTTATAACCAAACCTGGAACGCTATGGAAACCACACCGATTCGTCAAGCGTGGATCCGTAATTTCCTTGCCTATAACTCCACAATTTTAAAGTCATCTTCGTGGGACAGTGCATTAATGCCCACTGGCGCGCAAGGCGAAATGCTCACCGTCTTAATACCAAAAGCGAGGAGTTTGATTAGACAATTGGTTTCCCTTATAACTAAAACAAAAATAAGTTTTAGAGCATTGGCCAAATCTTCTGGCGAAGATATCATGAAAGATGTGCAGTTAGCTAACAATATTATGAACTCTGTCGTGGAAGATCAGAAGTTGGATTTATTGGCAGAACAATTAGTTGAGAATAGTTTGGTGATGGGTAGTGGATATTTAAAAACTACATGGCAAACAGATAAAGGAGAGCCATATGACTACACTCGGGGGATGGGTGTCGTATATAGTGGTGGGATTCAACTTGAGGTGTTAGATGTATTTTCTTGTATATTTGATAATACCGCAGCAGGAAAATGGGATGATTTACCTTGGGTGTCTTGTCTTACTTTGCGAAATCGGTATGACTTAATAAGTCAGCATAAATCACTCGAGCAGGGGTTGTTAGCAGTACCCTCTTATGAGGATTTGGCAGGCCCGAATTTTTGGTTTAATAACCAGGTAAATAATAATCAGGATACAATTTGTGTTTGGGAGACCTATTGTAAAAGAAGTCCAGCGCTGCCCAACGGACGTATGATTATTTGGGCGGATGAGTCTACTATCCTTTACGATGGGCCTAACCCTTACACTAATTGCCCAGTGCAGCCATTGACACCGGAGCCTATCTTGGCTACGGGGGGCCTCCTAGGTTATCCTTTGATCTCTAACCTTCTTCCCTCACAAGAGATGTTCGACAATTCAGCAAGTAGCATAAGTAGCAACCAGGCGGCATTTGGAACACAAAATGTCTTAGTACCTAGAGGCTCTAACATTTCCTCTTCTGAATTAAGCGGTGGAATGAGAATGGTGCAGTACACGCCTGCTGCTGGACTTAGCGGCGGTGGCAAGCCTGAACCATTACAGCTCACAGCTTCAGCACCTGAGCAATTTAAATTCATGCAAGACCTAGACAATTATATGCAACAGCTTAGTAAAGTTCACAAAATTATGTCAGGAGATACCGCCGGCGTGACTTCTGGGAGCATGGTTGCCACATTGTTGGCGAATGCTGTTGAAGAAATCGACAGTCTTTCCAAGGCTTACCACATGTGTCTTGAGAAGAGTATGTTTAATGTTGTGAATGCATACAAGAATTTTGCTAAAATACCTCAGAAGGTTACGGTTTATGGAAAGAGACCCGAAGCAGTAACTCAAAGAGAATTTACGGGGAAAGATTTGGAAAAAGTGGCAGGTGTTTCCATTCAAACGCAAAATCCGCTGATGCAGTCTGTGGCGGGACGCCTAGAAGTAGCCGCCCAGCTCGCGCAGATACCCGACCAAGACTCTAAGTATGATTATGTACAAATCCTCGAGGGGAGGCCATTAGATGACGTTTTGGACAAATTCACTTCCCAGACAACATTAGTGCACTCTGAAAATGAATCTTTAATGCGCGGCGAGGAAGTAATTGCCATCGCCACAGATAGCCACCCTTTCCACGTCCGCGAGCACAGCAAGCTCCTCAATTCGCCAGAGGTGAGACGGAGTAATACTCATATTTCAGCAATCCTTGAACACATACAAGAACACGTTCAGCTTGAGAAAGAGACATCGCCAGAGCTATTATCGATGATCAGAGGAACACCGATGGCGATGCCTCAACAAGGTCAGCAGCCACCACCTCAAATGGCTGAGGAAATGTTAGCGCCCCCATCAGAAGAAGAGGGAGTTGAAAAAGAATCTAGGGTAGCATCTCCAGCAGAAGCTTTGGGCCCTCAACCCGACCCTGCCGCCCCGATGCCCGCCCTACCTGAAGGAGGCCCCGTGTAATGGCGTATGCATTCAACAAAATTAATTCTTACATGAACAAAAATAAAGATAAAGATACAGATCTTGAAACAGAGAATCTTACCAGATCCGCTATTTCCCCCGCTCCGGTTCAACCTCAGACACCTTCTGCCCCACCTCCTGAACCAGAAACTAAACCCCAATTGATTACAAGCCTTGAAACAACCCCGCCGCCTGCAGCCCAAGCCTCTCAACCAGGGCAAGCTAAGCGCGCTAGATATAGTCCTATATCAGCAAGAGCAGCAGCTAGAAAGAGAGCAAAAGAAAAAGGTTTAACTCGACTTCCTGGATTCATCGGGGATGTTGGGGAGAGTACCCAACGAAATAAAGAGTTACTTGACCAGAAAAAAGCCGAATATCTGGAACAGCAACGAAAAATATCTGCAAAAGACTACGCTGTTGAGCCCGCAGTCTTAAAATCTGCCACCGATATTAACACCCCCCTTGGTGGAAAATCAGCCCATGGCAGAGTCTCTGCTATATTAAGAGGAGCGTGGGGGAATATAGATGCTCCTGATTTTGGTTTGTCAAGAGCTGATTTAGGAACCGAAGATCTTTCTCAGCGTGAAAATATTCGTAATTTATTAAGAAGAGGAAAAGAACGTTACAGTCCTGGCATGGCTAGGTTAGACATGACAGCTCTCGAATCTCAACCAGAATTCACTAAAAAAATAATGGAATTGCAGGCTGCACAAGAGGAATTAAATAAATATGCCCAAGGAATATATGATGACGACTTGGAGGGGCAAGCAGAAACAATTGATGAGGAAGAGTGGCTAGCAGGTAAAAAAGCTTTACTTGAACAATTAAAAAAGGAAAGGGCAGAGTTATCTGATCTTAATGAAGTAGAAAAAGAATTATTACAAAACTTTTTGGTTTCGGATCCCACAAGTGAAGAAAACAAAGCCAAAGAATTAGAGTGGAAAAGGCTAGCGAATACAGGGGATAAAAACAAATTTAGAGCAGCTCTACCTGCTGGAACATCGGACGAAGTAGCAAATGTGCTATTTAATAGCTACAAACATGAAGGGGGGGGCGTTCTGAAATTCCCTCACCCCACCATACCAGATAAACTTATAAGTAGGGATCAGCTGAAAAAATTGTACGAAGACTGGGTCATCGCTAACGGCCCAGGCGGAACCATGAATATAGACACAGCTGCAGATTATTATGATGAAAGTGAAACAGAAAAAGATAGAAGATTGTCAGAGTGGTTAGGTGAACAACCCGCAGTTAAATCTGCACATTTCCCTGAAGAGTTAACAGAATTCAAACCCTATGGCGTCACGCCAGACGTAAGTTCAGCCGAAATTGATCCAGATGTATTAAAGAAAGTAGCTGAGGATCAATGGGACTGGGAGGAGAGAAGGTCTCTTGACCCCGCCAGGAAGGCGGAACTGAAAGTTCTGTCAAACCTAGCTAAATCTGGTGATACTGAAAAGTTTATGAAACGTATAAGGAATAGTGAGAAGTATGGGTGGCTGTTTGAAGACCTTGTTAATGACAAGATGGACGACTCCCAAAAATCTGTAATTAGGCGTCATTTAACCTCAATTTTAAAAAATGCTTATTATGCAACTCCCGACTTAGTTGAAGACATGCACCCCCGCCACGCAGCAAATTTTAGAACAAATCCAGACGCATATAAACATACTAGAAAACTATACGACGCAGACAGAGAGAAATCCCGCTCCGCTATCGAGAGCTGGCTTTACGACCACGGTATGCAGTGGGGCTTTGATGGCGATTACGTCGACCTAATTTCCCCACATCTAACCTCTACCTCCAAGCCAAATAGCGCTGAAGTACCCTATTCTGCGGGGTTTAAACCTTGGTCTGAAGACCCAACAGGTGCAGGTGGAAAAAGGATGGCTAAGAACATTGCAGACGCCACTAATCTCCCCAAAAAACAGCTTTTTGAGCAGGTCATTATTCCCTTTCTTATGGAGAACTTGTCCTTCGGTGGGAGCATATTAGACCATATTGCCAAAGGAAATAAATCCCCTCAGTTAAAACGAATGCACAGAAATGCAGATTTAACCAAGTCCGATGCTAAAAATAAAGGTGTGTTTGATATTCTTGCAGGAGAAGGAAGTGCCGCAACTGGTGATATAATAAAAAACCTTCTGGATGCTTTTGTAGATGTAGACAGCTCCCGCTATCATCACCTTAAACCAAAGGAACTAAGAAGAAACGCTGAATTAGCTAGAGTTGCTGGCAGGACATCGAAAGCTCATCAATTAGAATGGCTGGCAAAAGAGCGAGACAGAGGCAATCATCCCCTGACAGGCTTGGTTCGTCATCCTCAAATGCAAGATGCTGTTTTGAGATCTTTATATGCAATGTATGCCAATGCAGGTGGTAGATTCCGAGCCGGAATTGGTTAATTATTAAAAGAAAGGGAATATAATATGCCTGAACCAGTTACAATGGCCGCTTTATATGCAGGGGCGGTAGTACTAGGTGCTATAGTTAATTGGTGGAATGGAGATGAAGGAAGGAAAGCAGACGACGAAAAACGCACAAAAATTAAAGCAATATTTGATAAGATCAAACCGCCTGATTATGATCTTACCCTTAATGATCCTCCTGAGCTGCATAAAGAAGCTTTGGCCAATCCTCAATACGCTAAAGACTTAGCTAAAACTGTTTTTTCTAAAGACGTTATAAAAGATCTAGGTAAATTTATTCCAGAAACTATTAAAATGATCCGAGAGGAAGACCCTCTCCTGTTATCTGATAGTAAAGCTGGTAAAAGATATCGAAAATCGGCAGAGGCTGCATTAGAAGAATTCGACCGCATTAGAAAAACTGGTGGAATGGATGCCCGCTTTAGGAGTTTGATAGAACGAGCTAAAAGAAACCTTAGACAAGAACAACAAGCTAGGTCAGCAACATCTCAACAGCAAATGGCTAGGCGGGGGATGGCTGACTCTGGCGCCGCCCTAATTTCCCAATTGCATCAAGGCCAAGCTGGCAGCGATAGAATGGCTGAGATGGAAGAACGAGCTGCTGGCGACGCTTATCGAAATAGACTTCAAGCCATCGCCTCCGGAGGTGAATTAGGTTCTAAACTTAGAGGTCAAGAACTTGATATTGCACAACATAATACTGGCTTGATCAACGATTTCAACAGAAGAATGTCAGCTAGGGAGATGGCAGTTCAACAAAGTAATGTTAACCTCAGAAACCAGGCAAACATGGAGCATCTTTTAAGACAGCAACAAATACAAAGAGACAACATCACTTTAGGCGATAAGAGGGCTATGATATCAGCTCAAGAAGATAGAATGAATACGTTACGTCAAGATGCCCTAGCAGATAAAAACTGGGAACGTCAGTGGAAAAATTTAGCTAGAGAAGATAGAAATGCTATCATTGCAGCTGAGTGGGACAGACAAGAAAAAGCACGCCAGAATTACTTAAGGTCTAAGCAGTACCATGATCAAATGAGCCACGGGAGAGCCTCGGCGGGCCTTTCTGCTATGGAAGCACACGATAGAAAACAAGCAGCAGCAAACACTGCGGGCTTATGGCAAGGCCTAATAGGTGGAGCAACCGGAGCTATGGGAGCTTACAATGCAGCTGACCGGCAGGCAAAGATGGATGATAGGTGGGACAAACAATTCTCCATGATGAGTGACTTGTACGGCTCCCGTGGGAGCGCAAAGCCTGCCGGAGGGGGAGGTTCCAATTTTAATTTAGGAGTTGATTACTCCGGACTAAATAACTTTGCGTCTGGCTCATATGGCGATGAAATGGCCGAAAGTGCTTGGCTAAGAGGAAGAAAAAGAAAGAGAGGTCGAGCATAATGGATTATTATAAAAGAGTAAGAAAATTGTTGGGTGATGAGGAAGATGAAGATTATGGAGTAAGGAGAGATTTTGAAAGGGGCATACGTAGAGAGGAAAAAAAAGACCTTAGAGATTCTAGGCTAGAACAAAATTTATCCAATATTTTAGATTACACCATGAGAGCAGGCGCACCTGCTCACGCTAAAAAGCTGCCTCCTATGCCTGATATGATGGAAGGATCTATAAGAGATTTAAAAGAATCCGCAGCTGAGAGACAAGGATTAAGAAGTGAAGAATTTGAACGGTCAAAGTTATTAGATAGTTTAGATGAAAAAAAATCTGCTAGAGATTTTGAGAGACAATATAAGACAGACACATTAAACTTTCAAAAATCTAAATTAAAGAGCGATAGACAAGCAGCTACGGAACTATCTCGAGAGAAACATCTTAAAGAGTTCTTAAAAAGCGATGGTTATAAATTAGCCCAAAAAGGGATTAAGGCCGCTGATGCAGTTAAGGCGCAACTTAAAATAGGTAGCGACCATGTAGCCGCCGGTAATACCCAACAAGCGGTTACCCATATGAAGTCAATATTAAAGATGATCAACCAGATGCTTGTAAATTCTCCAGATGCTGTTAGTGAAGGAGAAATTAAACTTTTAGCCCCAGAGTTAGAGATTGCTAGTTTTCAGAAGCTACTGGGGGCAGGAGAAGAAGGAAAAATTATAGGTGCTGACCCAGAAGCATTTATAAAAAAACTTAAACTGATGAGCAATGCATCTGCAAGAAGACATCATCAAAACCAAATCGACTCTTATACTGATCACATGCAAGGATTCAATCCAGAAACCGCATTGGAATCTATTTCTAAACTGACACAAGAATACGGCGACCTTATGCCTACAAAAGCAGAAAAGAGAGCAAAAGAAGAAGATAGTAAGCCAGGCCAAGGACCTCAACCTGTAATAGGGGCTAGGAATAATATTGGCCCAACTGAATATGTATATACTGAGGATGGGTGGGTTCCAGTAAAATAATAAGGATTGGAATAATGGGTTTATCACCAGAAGAATTTAATAAAAAAAAGAGGGCTTACGAATCCAAGCACCAAGCTATTAGTCATGATGAATTTTTAAAAATGAAAAGAGGGTACAAAGCCCCACAGCCGGATAAAAGTCCTAAAGAAACAGACGATGGGATGGACTGGAAGGCAAGTCTTAGGGGATCTGGACAAGGTTATTTTCCCATAGGTGATGAGGCCGTTGGCGTAGCTCAAGCAGCAAAGAAATTATTTAAAGGAGAGATAGGAAGTTTAGACGAGCTGTGGGAAGAATACAAAAAGCAGCAAAAGCTAGAAAAAAAAGAAGTAGATAAAGCTTGGAAAGAAAGCCCTAAATCATATGCAGCTGGTTATACGCCAGCATTAGCCGCAAGCATAGTAGGACCTGGGGGTATATTAAAAGGGGCGCACTGGTTAAAAAGGGCCTTGGCTGGTGGACTGTTGGACTCTTTTTTCGCATCTGATAAACATGTTGATGAACCTCTCCAGCTTGGCATAGACGTCGGAGTAGGTGGGGCGGAATCAGCTGCTATTGGTGGGGCATTTAAAGGATTAGGAAAACTTGCAAAAGGTGTTGCAAGAAAAGAATCCCCTGTGAGAAAATCGTTAGGTTTATTAGGAAAAGATCATAAAAAAACGTTGGAATTAGCTAAAGACCCAGAATTCATGGGTAGTAAAGATTTAAGCCTAAGACAAGCTGGGGAAGATTTACATAAAATACCAGAGATGATTACAGAAAAAATGAAAGGTGAAGGAGGATTTGGCGATCAAGCTAAAGATATTTTGAAGCAACATGGTAAGGTAGATACCACAGGTTTGGCAGCTAAATTTCAAGAAGAAGCTAACGAAATTAGGGAAAAATTTGGAAGCAGTTTAGATAGATCCCCAGACACCAAAAAAATTGTTGAAGGGTTGGAACAAGAAGCAGAATATTATCGCAAAAAGTTAAGACAACAAAGCTCGGAATTGTATGAGTTAAAAAAAGGTTACGACACCAGCTACCAATCTGATAAAGGAGTTGGAAGAAGACCCGCGGTGGACAATCAGTTAGATATGAAAAGATCATCTATAATAAATGAGTACCTTAAGAAAAAAAGCACACCTTACGAAGTTCAAATGGAAACATATAATCAACCATGGTCAGCCCTAAGAACGGAAATACAAAAAAAGAGGGCGTCAACACCTGCCACCGGAACTACTCTTTTAGGCAGAGCACAAAAGGAAAATTTGACAGCAGATGAAAAATTATTTTTTGGCAAGATAAATAAATTAATGAAGAAAGATTTACCCAAACAAGCAAGACATATAGGTGTACATGAAGAGTTAAAGAAAGCTCCAGAAGAAGTTAAAAAAAGAATTGATGGAATTTTAAAATGGGGTGGTAGCTTTGGGCTAGGCGGCGGAATCATAGGCGCAAACCCCATAGTTCTAGCAGTAACAGCAGTGGGTTTAGGAGCTGGCAAAGCACTTAAGTACTTCATAGATAAGAAAGGGGAGAAATGGGCGTACGATATTATTAACAGAGAAGTAAGAGAAAACCCACGCATAGTTAAATTTATGGAAGGAATGGGAAATGACATTACTATTGGAGCTACTAAACCATTAGTTAGACTTATAATGAACAAAATGAGGGAGGAAGAATGAAGAAGTTAGCGAAAAAGAAAGAAGACATTAGCACAGTTTTGAAAATTCTTGATCAGGTTGAGGATTTATCCGAATTGATTACTGAGTGTGTTGTTAGAAAAAAGGTGGGAATCCGCGGCTTGTTTAAAGCTGTTAGAATGATAGATGATATTGTGGATTGTGCAAAAGAATTAGATCAGTTTATCCCAGAGATGAAAGATCTTGATAAAGATGAGGCTGCAGTAATCGGATCTAGAATGCTCACCATCGTAAGAGGCGTTCAAGATATAATATTAGAACATAGAAAGGAAGGTGAGTAATGAGTCTTGGAAACGGAGTAACAAACATTTGGAATCAAGGGGAGTACAATGGCACGCTGCCCTTCACTGTACCTGTAACTGACATGATGAATAATCTACAGGTTGGCCACCATATCATAGACACAAGCCCAGGTGGGGGATCAATTACGGGAGATTTTCCCACGGTAGGAGAGTTGCAAAGTAGATTCTCCAATCTTCGAGCCGGACCTTTTGTAGATGCCGCGGCTCCATATGCTTTTGCAGTTGCGGAGGAGGCAATGATGGGAGGTTTTACTGATGCTAGGCAGAGATATTTCGATTTGGTATGGACGCCCTCCGCCACCTTAATAGAGACAGGAGCAGCTGGGGCCGTAGTTGATAATGGAGATGGTACTTTTACTATTACTATCGTAGATGCGGGGAGTGTGTTGACCACTGATGATTTTGTTAACGTTTATGGAGCGACAGGATGGGGAGTTAACGCAAATGCCGAAGTTCAAAACGCCGCAGTAGTTGCAGCTACTCCAGGAGCTAACTTTTCTTATATCTCTAATGCTGATCCTGGCGCTTTAGGAACAGTAAGTTATGGATATGGGTTTATTCCAAATGTATATGGAATCTCGCTGAAGATAATTGCTTGTATGAAAGATGCATCGGGGTGGGTGGGATCGTGATTTGCTCCTGCCTTCAAACCCATGTATACTAGGTGTTCGAAAGGAGATGTATTATGAAAGGTATATTTTTACAAGCCTTGGGCATTTTAGCAGAGAAGTTGTGTGAACATGTAATTGATTACTTTTCCGCAAAAGGCCGAGAGCGAATTAAAGAACGTAAGAAGAAGAAATTACAAGAGAAAGAAGAGTAAGTGGAAGGTATTAAAAAAGCCGCTGGAAAGTTTTTTAGTGCCAAAGAATTAGAATGTAAGTGTGGCGGGGCTCCCTTATCTTGTTCAACCCCTGATTTTTGCGATAAATTATTAGAAGATTTAGACGCAATAAGAGAAGAATGGGGTCAGCCTTTGTACGTGACCAGCGCCAGCCGATGCAAAATGTGGAATAAAAAAGTGGGGGGTAGCAGAAACTCTATGCACATGAAAAGCAAAGCGGTTGATATAAAAATGTATCCTAGGGATTACATTAAATTTATAGCCTTAGTTTACAAAAAAGCTAAGCACATTAAGGGAATTGGTCTGGGAATAAGGAATGGATTTATCCACTTAGACACTAGGGAGGGAGCATCTAAGTGTTGGGGATATTGATTACTTGA
>TARA_R110002020_G_scaffold73987_1_pt1 | contig 19424 bp, 38 predicted proteins | sample TARA_R110002020 | Tara Oceans TARA_R110002020 (sample SAMEA4396489) | marine metagenome | biome: Westerlies Biome; feature: [MES] marine water layer (ENVO:01000295) within the mesopelagic zone...; material: water (ENVO:00002006), including particulate matter (ENVO:01000060) such...
AATCTGAGCAAGTTATTTTAGAAGAAAAAAACAATCTTCAATATAACAATGATACTGAGATTGTTTACTTAGCAGATAACAACGTAAAGAAAAAGAAAAAGAAAGGGAAGAAGATTGTTAAAAAAGGCAGTAAAAAGAAAAAAGGATTCTTTTCAAAAGTCTTTGGCTCTAAGTAATGGCAAGTAAGCGAGACTCAAGATTAAAGCGATTTGGATTAAAAGGTTATAATAAACCTAAAAGAACTAGAGGTCACAAGACCAAAAGTCATGTAGTTTTAGCTAAATCTGGAAGTCGAGTAAAGTTAATAAGATTTGGGCAGCAAGGAGCAAGCACAGCCGGTAAAGCAAAAAAAGGTGAATCCGCTAGAATGAAAGCTAAAAGAAAATCTTTTAAAGCAAGACATAGAAAGAATATAGCTAGGGGCAAAATGTCAGCAGCTTATTGGGCAAACAAAGTTAAATGGTAAAAGTTAAGGCTTAACAAAGGGAGCAATTATGCCAAAAGGAAAAGGATATGGTTTTGGAAAAGCAAAGCCAAAAAAGAAAAGAACTACAAAGAAAAAAAAGAAAAAGTGATGCCAAGATTAGGTAAAAGAAGTAGGGAAAGATTAAAGGGCGTAGACCCTAAACTTGTAAATGTTTTAAATGAAGTTTGCAAATACTTTGATATTACAGTTGTTGAGGGACTACGCTCACAAAAAAGACAGAATCAATTAGTAGCTGAAGGAAAAAGTAAAACTAAATTTGGAAAGCACGTTCAAGGAAAAGCAGTTGATATTTGTCCTTATCCGATAGATTGGGATGCTAGAGACGATTTTCACTATCTTGGCGGATTTGTTCTTGGGGTAGCAGCTAAGATGGGAGTAAACATACGTTGGGGTGGGGACTGGTCATCGTCATCATTAGCGAAAGAACAACGCACAACTAAGGATAATTCTTTTGATGATTTGGTGCATTTTGAAATTAAAGACTAAAAAAGTTAATCAATTAACTTTTTCCTATTGCATAAAAAACAATAGAATACTAAATTAGGAACGATATGGCTTATTGCACAGAAAGAGATTTAAAGGACGTATTTCCATCGGTAGATGAGTTTGACACTAAAACCACTATCTATGGCTGGGTAGTCCATAGCAGTAATTTATACAGAGCAGACAATAGCGGTCTTGTAACCCAGTTATTCGCAAATGGGCAAGACCTCGGCAATGCAGAATCAAACAGCGGTGAAGTAGGCTCAAATGGCGAATGGTATTATGAGTCATCACTAGATGCTGTTTATTATTATAACAGTGCCACTAATCCCAATGATATGTTGATGGAATCTGGTGAGGATTGGGCTACTCTAAAAACTCGCTATATATCTAATGCTGAAAAATACCTTGATTCTAGGTTGGACGGCAGACTACCCAGAAAACAATTCAAAGACAAAGATGGCAACTATGATTATATCTTAGTAAGGACTACCGCTTTACTTGCTTGTAGTTTTTTACTAAGAGCATCTCAACCAGTTTCTGAGATAGCAGATGCTTTATTTGATGAAGCTGAAAAAAACATAATGTCCTTAAATGATGGTAGTACAAAACTATCATGGCAAGTTACGGGAGATTCATCTCAAGGAGTAATAAGAGAAGTCTCTGTTAGTGGCAACCTTAGAATTACAGACACTAGAGGGCAATATCATGGTATTTATGACCGAGTTGGAGTTAAAATAACAACTGCTGGAGCTTTAGGGACTGCTAAATACTCTATTTGGGAAAAAGACGGAGACAACCTAGGTGCGGAAAGGATGAATAATTCAGAGACAGCCAGCTATGTTCAAACAATTAATGGTCAATATCAACCTTTAACAAGTGGGGTAGATATTAGATTTCATGGAGATACAGCGGATACCGCAACACTAAATGACAAATGGGAAATAGAATTTTTTGGCAAGAATGAATCTATGTTGGATAATGGAATGCCTTTCTCAGTAAGGATGACTCGTAAATAATGCCAATAACATTTGTTAATATTTGGGAAACAAAAATATTAGATACTATTCGCACATTTTTAAATAATGAATTTGCCGGTAGTATCCCTGTTTACACAGGGAATTTTAAAGATATGGGGAATCAGTCAATAAGATTGAATCCTGTAGGGAGTGATTTAATTGAAAGAATGACTACGGCTGAAAATAGAGAATATATTTTAGACGTATCATATACATTTAAAGAAAAAGCAATTAAAAAAGATACTTGGGAACATATATTTCGACAAGTATCACACATAGAGGCTCTTTTTTTCCAGAATCAAAATAATACTTTTTTTAATGCACGACTAGAGAGTAGCCGAATAAATGAAAAAGTAGAAGCTGAAGAGGCAATTGACGGGTTAAATGTTATCCGATGGGAGTGGAGAGGAATGTTCGTAGGTAATGTATCTTAAAGTAATAAGGAATAGATATGAAAGTTAAACTAAAAAAAGGGGAACAGTTATCATCAAATCACAACTATTGTAATTTAGCACATAGTGAATGGGTAGCTTTAAACCAAGGTAAGAGCGTAGAGCTAGAAGCAATACCAAGTCAGCTCGAAAATAAAATAGAAGTACAATCAAATCCAAAAAAAGGAGATAAGTAATGGCAAATGCAGCTTTTTCGCCAAAAGATTTTAAAGCATGGGTAATTGAAGAGACTACTACTGGTCAGGTATATAGTAGTCCCCCAATTGTAACTGCTCCAGCAATAACAGGAAGTATGTTTCAACTCGATGTAGATTCTGTAGCTTTTCCAAGTCTAAGCCCGAATCAAGTAACAGCGGTTAGAACTAGGGGAGGTAGAGTTTTACAAGATGGGGACTTTTTTCAAGATAATTTAATAAAATCAGTAGAAGTGTCCCTATCGGGGACTTTCCATAGAGATGCTGGAACAACTATGTTGATGCAAAGTGTCACTGGCTCTGATTTAACTGGTTCAGTAGTTGATGTTGCTTTAAGTGGGACAGCTACTGGAGTTAGTGGTAAGTATGGAATTGCTGAAGCCGGTAAAACATTTACTCTGGTTTTAGAACCTTCCGATTTAACTGATGGGTTTAATACAGTTATGCTTGGATGTTTATGTACAAGTTTTAGCATAAGTGCGGATATAGGGAGTGATTCTGGATTGTATAAATTTGAGGCTACTATTTCTAGCGGTCAAAAACCTATCACCAACAACGTAACAAACCCAGCGGGAACTGCTTTTGCTGCTGATTTAATTACATTACAAGGTGCAACTGCCGCTGATATTTACGTTGGTGCAATACAAGCTCCTGTTTTAACAACATTCAGTGTTTCACTAGAAAGTCCAGCGGTTTATACAGGATTTGCAGCCAATGGCTATCATTCATTTGCTAGGGGAGCAGAGTTTACTGTTAATTCTACCGCTACAGTCAAATATGACGCATTAACAAAGCCCTTATATCATAACTTTAATAACCAAACGGCTATTACGGACGGAAATTTATTTGCTATTCCTCAATCGAGTAACAAGTGTGGTGTATCTATTCCTAATGGGGCTTTATCTGAGGTATCTTTCAATGAAGGAGATATAATGATGTTAGATGTATCTATGATAGGTACAAGTGATGGCTCAGCTAGTGTAATAACCTTTGACCAAGCATCCTAGTAATGAAGTTATCCACAGGAAAAGAAGTTAAATTAAAAGAAATGTCCGTAGACGATATTGACTACTGCAATGATGTTCCCCAAATGAGATATGAAGGAAATGAAGTAGTTGCTATTATTAATTTAGCTAAAGCAAGAACCGCTTGGATTCGCAAGGGCGTTGAAAAATCAGACGATAAGTTTTTAAAAGCATTAACTGAAGATGAAAAAAATGAACTTTCATTAGCAGTACAAGAACATCAACGCTTGGGGGAGTAGAATCCCTCACTCTTGGCTTAAACTTTTTATTAGATAAAAGATGTGGGGGGTGTATGTATCACGAATACCCTTATAAGGCTCAAATTCCTATCTTAATCGATGGAAAATATGAAACTAGGGTCTTTACATCTAAAGAACAAGTTTGGGACGTTATTCGGCTTTTAATAAGCGAAACTAAAGAGAACATTGAAGAGGGCAGTAATTTGCATATCGCTGAGTCGGTGATGGCTCAACTGCCCTTTTTTTCTTGCATCAATACCATAATGGATAATCAATCGCAAAAAGACATATCAAGATTAATGTATTCAAGGCAATTTAATATTTCTCCATATAAAGGAAGTTACGGAGAGCAACCTAAAAAATGGGTAGAAAAAAGTTTTTTATTAAATCACTTGATAGAAAGACAAAAAGTAAAGGCAATAAAAAATGGCTGATGCACAAAACACAGTAACAATACATTTCGGAGCAAAAGGAGATAAAGATGTTATTTCCGCAATTAACAAACTTGATGCTTCTACAAAAAAATTAATTCAAACCCAAGCAAAACTTTCTAAGGAAGGTAAAAACCAAATAAGGCAACATACGGCATCACAGAAAGCGATGATTGCCTTAGATGCAAAACTAAAGTCCCTTGGAGTTTCTTTTAAAAAAGCTGGAATATCTACGAACCTTTTAACTTCTGCATATAAAGGGAATAGAGTAGCAATATTAAAAGTTAGAACAGCCACTAATGATTACATTAAAACTTTAAATAGAAAAAAGAGAGGTTTGCTAGACACAGAACATAGCACAAGAATACTTGGTGGTTCTTTTGCGGTGCTTCGTTCTAAGATGTTACTTGCCAGTTTTGGTGCTGGTCTATTTAGTATGTCTATTGGCAAGCTAACAAAACTATTTGGAGAACAAGAAAGAGCAGAGAAAAAATTAGAAACAGCAATAGGTAGGCACTCTAGGGCATTATTAGCATTTGCATCCGCACAGCAGAAAGTAACCACATTTGGAGATGAAGAGATAATTAATGCAATGTCTCTTGCTGGAGCTTATACGGATAATGAAAAAGCAATTTCAAGAATTGTAAAAGTATCTATGGATTTAGCAAAAGCTAAAGGTATGGATTTAAATAGTGCTGTAGATTTAGTTTCTAAAAGTATCTTTAGTAGCACTAATGCATTACAAAGACACGGAGTCACAGTAGAAGGAACAACTGGTTCAGTAAATAGATTAAAAAGTGCTACAAACTCTCTAACTAGCTTATATGGCGGGCAAGCCGAATCAGATACTGAAACATTTTTAGGAGCAATGAAAGATTTATCAGATGCTGTTGGGGATACCGGAGAAGTATTTGGGGAAGTATTAGCACCTGCTGTTGTAATTGCCGCAAAAGGAATCCAAGCATTTGCAGAAAATATAGATTCTGAAAAAGTGAAAGCATACGGCACTGCTTTAATATTAGCTAGTGGCGGTTACCTTGTATTCTCCGGTGCGGCATTAAAAGCTACAAAAGCTGTAATTTTATTTACAAAAGCATCAAAAAAGAATATAGCTATTTTAGCGGCAATGCTTATTGTTGGAAAACTTATTGACGAATTTGATTTATTTTCAGATGGGTCTGGAAAATTAAGTGAAGAATTAGGAAAATTAGAAGGTGAATTAGAAAAGTTAAATTCAAAGGGTGTAGCTACAGCATTTGTGTTTGATACATTAACTTTGGCTGAAATAAAACTTGCCGGTGTTTATGCACATCAAACAACTCTCTTCCAGCAACATAGTCAGAATCATGAAAAATTAAGACAAATAAGACTCAGTTTAATTAATGCAGAAGGTAAACTTGGTTTGCGATATGGAGCAACAGCAGATGAATTTAGGGCGGCAATTGGAAGCAATAAGGAATTACTTGAGCAATTTTTATTATTAGAAGCTGAACATTTAGTATTAGAAAAGGAGATGGCAAAGGAAAGAGTTAAAATTGCATTAGACACAGCGTCTTCTTTAGTAGGGGCATTTTCTAGTGTTACTGGAGAATATAAAAAAGAGCTATCTTCAAGAGAGGATGCTGAATTAGAGACTTTAAAAAGTACAGATAGATTTAAAAACGCTAGTTCAGAAGAACGGAAAAAAATGGAAGAATCAGTTACTTCTAAATTTGCTGATGAAAAATTAAAAATCTGGCACATGGAAAAAGCCTCTAATATGTCTCAAATTTTAATGAATACAGCTTCAGCCACTATGAAAGCATATTCTCAGGTCGGTGTTTTTGCAACTCCAGTAGCGGCTTTAATAGCTGGGCTTGGAGCAATCCAATTAAAAATGGCAGCAAGCACTCAACCCCCCTCTTTTGAACAAGGGGGATTAATTGGAGGACGTAGACACGCTCAAGGCGGGACAATAATTGAAGCAGAAAAAGGTGAGTTCGTTATGTCTAGGGACGCTGTAAAAACAATAGGTCTTGAAAATTTAAACAATATGAATCAAGGTGGCGGTGGGGGAATTACTTTAAATATATCTGCTCCGTTAGTAGATGAAACAGTTCTTGATACAATTATACCGGCTATTCAAAAAGCCCAAAGGATGAATCTCGCTTAATGGCTTACGCTGATGCAATAAAAATTGGGAACATCCAAGAAAATTGGCTATTTCAATTTGGGTTCTTTAATGGAGATTCTGACGGCAATGGGGACGGGGGGTTTAGCCCAGTTACTCAAGTTGATGGAACACCCAACTTAACCAGCTCACTTGTCGCTGACACAACTGTTACCGAAGTTGATGTCGATAATGGAAGAGTATTTATCGCTGGTGATTTTATAAAAATCGATGCTGAAATTATGGAAATTGTAAGTATCTCTACTCACGAACTAACTGTTTTAAGAGGGGTAAAAGGTTCTAGTGCTTCAATTCATGGAAACAATGCTCAGGTTTATTGGCAAAACTTTTTACCAATTTCTTTTTCAGATATTTTATATAATGACAGTTTTTACTATGGAACTATTTTAAATAAACCTAGTATCCGAGAGTCTATTGATATTACAAAAGGGTCTTCTAAAACTTCAAATATGTCAATAAATATTCCAGATTTTAGATACAAAGGGAATCAAATATCTGAAGAAATTTTTGGAGGAACAAAGAAATATATTAATCAAGAAGTCAGGGTATTTGCAAAAATTAATAACGAAACACCATATCAAATTCAAACTCTTAGACTAGAAAATATTTCATTTAATGGAAAAACAATATCGCTATCGTTGGTGACTAAAAGACCTTGGGATTTTGTTACAATACCTCAAGCTAAAACAGTAAAAAATAATTACTTTCCAGTTGTCTATGGTCTTTATGTCCCAAATAGTTCCGTAACTGGTACTGAAACCTTTTGCCCTTCTCAAGCATTATACCCTACCCCTATTGAGGTACGGGCAACTCAGTATGTTAGGGGGTTACAACCACAAGCATTAGGTGGTGGTAGCGGGGCTGAAGCCAGACTACACTTTTATGAAAAAGAAATTGATACATTTATCCCCATAACTAAAAATGACAATTCTTTTAGAGATGCCGCAGTTACAGATGGAGATGGTCACTCTACAATAGCAGATGCCGAATTAAAAAGGGGATTTAAAACAAAAGGATTTAAAGAAGAAGCGACTTCATCTACTCTTTTTTCAAATGGTGAAAATGCAGTTGATAGTCCACTTGTAGCAACAACATCAGGTACTTTTTCTAGTGTAGACGTAGTTAGTGGAGCGACAACAGAAGAAATAGACTCAAGTAAATCGCTTTATTTAGAATGCCCAAATATTACAGGAACAGTTACTCTTGGAAGACAAAGATTTTATATACAACATACCGGGACAATAACCGCTGATAACATACAACTTACTGGCAGTAGTCAATTTAAAGGGCTAGGAACTGGGACTATTTTAAATACAATTAATTATGCGACTGAAGTTGAACCGGGAACACCGGAGGTAGACACTATTTTAACAAGCGAGGATTCCTTAACGTTAAGTAACGGGCAATTACCAGCAAATTATGGAGCGACAGTGAGGCTTCAATCAAACGCTTTAGGAGGAAGCTATAACGTAAATACTAATTGTAAAATATACGATGCTCGATTAAAAATAAATGCTAAACTAGATTTTTCCAATAATAAAGAAGGGGCATATCAAACTCTAGAGAATCTTAAAGAATTATACTGTGGGGCTGATGGATTAACAAGGTCTTGGTCTAGTGGGAGTTGTGCTGAAATTCAAGAAGCACATTTAGATTTATTAATAAGATTTGCTGGATTAACTCAGGAAAATGGTTCAGCAATTAGTGACCCAACTGATGATGATGAAGTGGATGGGTGGGGAGCTTTAGACACAGCAAGGGACGGCTGGAATCTTAGGTGGTGGACTTATAAAGAAACAGATTTATTAAAGATACTTGAAAAAATGGCTTATGAAGGTGGGTTTGTGTTTCGCTACAAGTCAAATGGAGTGCCTCAATATATTCATATCCCAAACTCTCCTACTACAAACTACACTCTCTCTAAGGAAGATATTAGTAATATAGATATAAATACTTTACCTTTTTCAGATTTAATTACAAAAAGAAATATTGAATACGAGAAACATCCCGCTGAAAATAGATATATTAGCTCGCTAACAACAGAAGACACAAGTAACAATATACGAAAAAGATGGAATATAAAAGAAAAAGAAAACATTGAGGATATTAAATTAGATATGTTAGTGGGAGATGTCGGGGATTCTAATTGTGGAGATGGAAACCCAAATGATTCTTTTGCTAATTATTATTACAATATTACAGGAGACATTAAACTGATGGTGTCTTGCGATATTGTAAACCCGTCTTTTTATAGCATGGAAGTTGGAGAAATAGTAGAGTTTGATGAAAATAATATGTATCCGGAAACTCCAATGGGATATAATTCAGCTACTTGGAATAATTTACAAATGATAGTGACCTCAACAAATAGAAGCCTAGGTAAACTGTCAATAACTTTAAGGGAAACATAATGAGTTATCAAAGAATAGCAACGCCTAGAATATATATAGATAATATTAATTGGCTAATATCATCCGGGTTATTACCAACCGACCAAATTACTTCATCTGGGGCGAGCATGGCTTCTGGGTCATCTATACATTCTTTTTTTGATATGAAGCCTAGCAATACTCAAACAATAACCACAACCGGAGCTAGTGCGGGATTCAAACTTCATATTGATACCAATATGGCATCTGGCTCTCAACAAGATTCTAATTTTATTGCAATCTTAGGTCACAATCTAAAGAGTGCTGGAGCAAAAATAATGTTACAGTCTGATGACTCTTCTGCATTTGCGTCCCCTTCTCCAATAACGTCTTTAACTTCTGTTGTCAATGCCGCTGCCCAAGCAGATACAGATACTGGAACAAATATAGCTGAAGCGTTAGACACTTCAAAGACGGGAGTTGATGTTGAGTCTGGTCATGGCGGAAGGTTTTCTGAGGGAGATTTTATTAAGGTAGATAGTGAGATAATGTATGTAGACTCTGTTTCTAGCGATACTCTAACTTGCGATAGAGGAGTTTCTGGAACAACCGCAGCAACTCACGATAGTGGGGCTAGTCTTCTTTTTACGGGATATACTGCCCCAGCAACCAATGGATGGACTTTAGCCACCTTTAGTAAAACGTCAGATAATAGATATATAAGATTAATTATAGACCCAGATGGAGCAGCAAATGACAATTTTAGTGCAAATGTACAAATTGGTGCAATCCTCATAGGTGAAACTATGACATTACCACAATCTCCAGATTTAAGCATAACTAAACAGTTTTTATTTGATGGGGTAACAAGACAGACCTCTATTGGTGGGCAAACATACGCTAACGCTCAATATACTAAGAGTGCTAATTGGATCTCTGAACCATTTTATAATTATACAGGCACAGCGTCAGACCGAAGAGATAAGTCCGGAAGAATGTCTTTGGGCATGGGCTTTAGTTACTTAACTGATACTGATGTTTTTGCAGAAGACTTATATAGTAGAACCGGAGTATCTGCAACAAACTCTATCTACACTAATCTTATATCTAAAACAAACAATGGGATGTTCCCAATGTTGTTTCAGTATGATAGCGATACAGCAACAGATATAGATTCCTTTTTATGGTGTCGATTAAACAATGAACCAAGTTTTCAACAAGTAGCCAATCGGGTATGGAGTACGAAAATTGAATTACTCGAAGAATTTTAAATAGTTAATTGATTAACTTTTTGGGTCTTTAATAACGATATTTAATTCTATTGCTGACCATCTTATAATTCTTTCTATTAATTCAGCAAACTCTTTTGTACTTAGTGACTTTGTACTCTCTATGTCAAAGTGATTTTTTAAAGTAGAGTGCATTTCTTGTTCTGTATATCCTAGGTCTTCTGCTATAATCCTTACTATCTTCCAATAGTAGTTGTTTTGTTGGCTTGACCTAGCCCCAGATTCTTTTAACTCAATATAATAATTACCCATTAACTTAGAGATAGCATCATCGAACTCATCTCTATTGTCAATGGTCATTTTACCATCTTTAATTACGCAAGAGAATCGCATCTTTGACATATTTTTTCCTTCCATAGTCTTATATCGGGAGAACTATAAAAAATAGATTCAAATATATTCCACTTCATTTTACATTTAGGACACCAAGATAAAGCCTCATCGGCTCTCATCCCATCAGTTTTGTGGTTTTCTCGTTCTCGCTTTATTACTAAGTCACTTCCTAGCTTATCTATAACCCATTGAATTGATTCAGTTTTTCTTTTTGTTTTCGACAAGGATACCCCCAAGTAGTAATAAGTAATTGCGGGCATCTTGTATTCTGCCCTCTATCGGTTCTTCGCTTACTTCACTCCCGGTTAGTACATAGTTTCTTATTGAGTCCATGTGTTTTAATAGATATATAAGGCATACCTCTTCTGCCTTTAGGGACATTCTTTCTCCAACGCTTTTAAAATTCTTAAACTTATCTTCGTTGGATACAGTATATTCTTCGCCCTTTACTTCCATTAATCTGTTCTCCTCTTCTTGCATTGACTTTGCCCATTTAAAAAAATCTGCTACTTTCATTGGGATACTTTTGAAACTAATTCAGTAATAACTAAAAATGCAACAGCAATCGCTATAGTCCAAAAAAACATTCCCAGCCCTAATACAAGTATATTAGCTACCCATTCTGCAATATCAAAAACAATCATTATAGTTTCCTTTCTATTCTGTTTAACCTTATAGTCATTGATGCCCAAAGCAATACCCAATAAATTGTCTGTATTAAGACATCAAATTCTTGAGTTTGAAGTATCTCTAAAATATAATACCATGTCATATTAACTCCTTAGTTTAATTTTTTAGGGGAGCGAACGCCAACCCACTCCCCCAATGTCACCCTTAAAGCAATTAACCGGATTTACAATCTCCAGAAATGAGTCAGCTTTATATATTCCACCAACTCGGTTTATTGTTATTAAGAGGATTATATATGTTTTTCCATTTCAGTTAAGCATGGATCACATACATAAACTTTATCAGTTTGGCAATGAGTGCAGACGTATTTCTTACCAGACTCTATATCTCTTTTAACGAGCCTGTCTACTTCTGTATCCATATCACAAACTAAATCATTGACTATATCACTTATAAACTCCAACTGTTGCCGAAGTCCTGTTTTAGATAGGGTGTCTACATCTAGTTCTGTATGATGCCATATCTTAGTCAAATTGTTTCTTATTTTTTTAAACTCTGTTAGTTCTTTAGATTCCCATGGGTACATAATTTCTCCTTAATTAAACTTGTACGAGGTTATTTTTTCTAGTAACATATCAAAATCTAAGTCTGTAAACTTTATCATTGTATTTTTTAATTCTTTTAAGTCTTCATACCATCGGATGCCACGCCTATCAACAGCCCACTCAACAAATTCTGCCGGGGTTTTGTGGGCTGAGAAAGAGGAGGAGAAAACATGACATCCGACACATAAGCAAAATCCATTATCTACGTTCCATCGTACTACCCGTATAGAGCGTGAGTAAAAATGATGAGCATTGAGATAGCTAGTTTTATGGCATGATTCGCACATACCATATTCTTTAACCTTATCAGCCCACGCTTTGTCTAATTTTTTAGATATTGCTTTTTTCATTTGTTAAGGCTTAACAACCTAGAAAGGAAGGTCTTCCTTTACTTCTTTTTCTTCTTCTTCTTCCTTTGCCTCAAGGATACCTAGTAAGGCTTTCATATTTGCCTCTACTGATACTAATTGACTATCGGTTAAGATACCCATACAGTCACCTACTAAATCGACTGCAAGTTTTAAGCAAACTTGTTTATGTATGTCGTGAGTTCTAGCATCATTGCTAATGCTTACCGATTTAGATTCAGCGGTTGATTTAAACTCATTCCAAGCCTTTGGGTTATCGGCAGTCCTAGGGGGAGTATCACCTTCTGGGATAATTGTCCAAGCAAACTTTCCCGGAGAAAGCTCTTCTTTGCGGATATTGATAGTATCCCCTGTTCCGTAATAGCGGATTTTATTATGAAGCGTCTCCGTGGCAAATAAGCCCACTTCTTTATTGTCTTTTTTAAAGCCATAAAGATACCAAGCCCCATAGTTATTAGTCCCTTCTTTTGGGGTGTCATACAAGAACTCAACAATATTATTAGTATTCGCTTGTATTTTAATTGTTTCTCTATTTTCCATTATTTTCCTCTTTGTTTATTGATTGTAAAAACTTTTTTGCTGAGTCTGTAATGTCTTGTGACTCTCCCTTTTCATCTTCTACTGAAGCACAACTAACGTAAGGATTGCGATTAGAGTATTGATTTAAATAATAATCGAGGTCTTCCATTAGGTAGTCTAATTTATATCTAAGAATAGTGAACTCCCCATCGTGCCTTCCATCATACCCATCCCAAGAAATCGTTCCCCAATATTTTGGTCTAATAGAGTCACTCATCGCTTGCCTCAAACATCTCTAAGACATTCTCCATCTCATCAACCATAGACTCTATCCTATTAAGGTGTTCTCCAGACATAATCTCTGACTTGTATTGCTTTAAAGCATTAATAACTGATAATGCCTCGACCTTACTATCAAATGCAATAGCTGGTCTCATATCTGGTGCTTGTGCTATCTTCATCTATTCTCCTTATATATTGAATTTATAACATTATAACTATTAAAGTCAAGTTTATCCCTTAATTACTTGCCCCCATAGGGATGTCCTTCCATTGACAATTTGAACTAAGTGAACAGTAAAAAATCCTGTATGGTAAAAATCAACAATTGCAAAAGCGTGTTGCCAATTGTGTTGCCTGTTGCCAAGCCATTCATTAGACTCTGAACTCATGTCTTTTAAACAACCAATAGACCAAGCTGATTTTACTCCGTCTATGTGGGTTACTGAAGATTGTTGAATATCGTGATGGTGTCCATACATGACATTCCCACCTAATCGAATAAGGTGGTTGCGAGTATGATGTACCCCGGCAAAGTGGTGACCATGATAAAAATTCAACTTACCAATCTTTAGCATCTTCCCAAGTTTATGATATTTATAACCACGCTCTTTTAATTTAAGTGCGTTTTTTACTAAAAAATCACTAGCTAGGTAGGGGTTTTCTTCAACAAAACGATTAAGCCAATCCTCATGGTTACCTTCAATAAAATGCCTTTCTTTTACTTCGGCTTTATCAAGTGACGCATCAATAACATCCATACCTTTATTAACATCTTCAATCTCTTTACGAACGTATGGTAACTGATACTCTAATGGTGGACGTTTTTTCTTTTTCCATTGCCAATGTGAAACGCTACTCCATTCCCCTGTATCTCCAAGGTCGATATAACCATCGGGTTTTATAATTTCAATTGCTTGGCAGACAACACTTATAGCCTTCATATCTGCTATTGGAAAATGTTTATCTGGAGTGACGATGTATCTTTTTACTTTCATAACTTCTCCGCTTTTATAAAATTGTCAAGGGCTTTTTCCCATTCTTTGTAGGTAGCTTTATTATTATTATACCTAACCCAAACCCTGTCTAATTCTTCATGTAAGTTTTTCTTCATCTTTCTTAGATGTCTGTCTGTTTCCATTTTATATGGTATGTCTTTAATCCTATCCAAAAAGATTTTCTTTAGGTCTTTCTGTGTACTCATAGTATCTCCCGCTTTTAATGTCATAATTTAACTTACCTTTTCCCGGCTGACCATTTTTATATTGAAATCTTACCTTGTGGACATGGACACCAACATAATCATCTTCTTCACTTTTGTGCCTATGAATTGTAACTGCATTATCAGCTTTATTAAACCAATTTGCAGAACCCGATATATCGTAGGGGCTTGGAACTGCTGGTTTTCTGTTAGCGTCATTTTCCATTTTTCTAGGGTGAGCAACAATCCAAATGTGCATCTCATTCATCTTAGCAAAAGCGTTAAGGGATGCGAGTATTTTAGAAACGTAATTAGTCTCATTTTCACCATCTCCAAACTTATGCTCTAGCGTATTCCAAGGGTCAATTATTAATCCATTCAACCCGTATCGGTAGTTCAACAACCTTGCTTGTTCAAGTATAGAGGGAACTGTTACAGATGTTTCTTGCGTTCCAATGAATTTAATATGGTCGTTCATTAACTGCATTGATGATCTAGCTGTTTCCTCTGACATCCTCTCATCTCCCCAAAAAGGCTTGCCTGTAAACTTGCCTACTAGCTTTAATAAATGGTGCTTTACAGGAAAATTTTCAGCAGAGAATATACCAAACTTCCAAGAGTAATCTTGAATCATATTAATCATAAGGGCATCCATCCATTCGGACTTACCCATATTTGGTACGCCTGTCACTACTGTAACCTCAGAGTGACTAACCCTATAGAACTCATCAATTCCTGTCCATCCGGTTGATAATCCCTTGTGTTCCGGTTTTAGTAATAAATCAATAGCCTCATCCTCTACGTCTTCGATTGCTACAACTCCATCAATCGGGTAGGGGTGAGCATTGCTAACTATGTCTAATATACGCTCCTCACCATATTTAACCAAGACCTCATTCATATCCTTGCAATCTGTTGGGTAAGTTACCCTATGGCATTTTTCTCGCCCTATACGCCTTGATAACTCCTCTCTTAGATGTCTTCCAGCCCCATCCTCATCTGTGCATAATATAACTGTCTTAGCGTTCATCAAAGCCTCTTCAGCAGATAAGAGATAACTAAATTTTCTATCGCTAGGCTTTGAACCGGGAGCAGTAGCCCCATCTGGAACGGATACTACGTTCTCAAAGCCAGATTGGACTAAGGATAGGGTGTCCATTTCGCCCTCAGTTATAATAATAGTTTCCATTCCTTTCATGTGGTCAAATCGATAAAAGCATTTTTCAGCATTCTTGGATTGCCTAAACTTTTTATCTGCCGTTCTTGATTTTATATTAACAACCTCACCATCTTTATAAAATGGAAATTGTATCCATCTATTTTCGTAGCCTATCTTTGCATCATCAACTGTTTCCTTATTTAGCCCTCTTTCTTCAAACCATGCGTATACAGCTTCCGGAATATTGGTTTTTGGTGGCTCGGGTTTAACAACGGGAATAGTTAATCTATTAACTTTTTTCTTAGTGTCTAATGAACCCTTCCATCCGCAATGGTGACAGTTCCAAACTCCTTCATCTGCATTTACTGACAAACAAGGGTCTGAACCTTTTTTTCTTTGATGTGAACACTTAGGACATTGAGTTTTAGTTTGCCCGTTGTCTTTTACTCCTACTATTCCATTCTCTTCAAACGTCATAATTTCTCCTTTATTTGGTTTGTTAAGCCTTAACTTTTTTGAGGTAGTGGTGGTTTATGTTTTGAAATTTACTAAATCCGTTTGCAGACTTACTTCTTAGATTCTTTAGACTTAAAACATTGTCTGCCCAGAATTTATCATCCAATGCCCAATAAATAGTTTTCTTAATTACGTCATGGTCAAAACCATCTATTCTTATTAAATCGTATAGGGTGTTAATTGAACCATTAATTAAATGTTTGTCTTTTCTCCATTTTTCAGATACCATCATGGGATGTCTTTTACTCTGTACTCCTAGAAAGTATCCTACGATTTTTTGTAGGTACTCAAGCTGATTATTTGTGATTGCCCTATTCAAACTATCTTGATGCTTAGTAGTATAAACTGTATCTATATTATTAGTTAATAATGTATCAAGCTGATTTGATGGGGTAGAGGCATTGTTTAGAGGAACATTTAGCTGACCCCCATCAAAATTCTCTGTAGGGGTATCAGATTGATTAACCGCACCCCCACCAAGCTGATTTGATGGGGTAAGGGTAATATACCTATTTATAAATCTTTGTGTTCCCTCTTCTAGTTCCATCATAACATTTATAAATCCCATCTTTCTCAAATCGGTTAGGCATGAACTAACTGTTGCTTTTGTTACGCTCAACGCCTTACTAAAATAAATATTTCTCTTAGTGCAAACTCCATTTTCATCTAGGCAAGCAGTTAATTCAGCATAGATTAGCTTGGCATTAGCTTTTAAGTCTTTATTATGTCTTATGTTTGTGGGAATAAACCCATAGTATCCGCTTTTCATTAATCCCCCAAGTGATTATAAATGTATTCAATTTCATCTGCCCAATCTAACAAATCTTCATCATCCCGGCATTCATACCAATCATCACAATTAGGGCATAATCCAATAACGTAGATTAGGTAATCATCTCCGCTACTTAACCAAGTAGTTTCGGTTTGTTTTTCTTCAATCGCAATTGGTCTAGAATCGCAACAGATAGTTAAATAATTCCCCATATAAATTCCTTATATAATTGGTTTAACACAACGATTATAATACTCACATTCCTTGCCCTTGACAACAACACAAATTTTATTCTCAAGGGCTTTATCAATCCATTGTTGTAACTTGCTATTAATTATAACCCCCGTGCAAGTATACCCGGTATTATAATTAGCACAATGATTCTTGACTTGAGTCTTAGTGCTATTTATTTCCCGGTTGAGTCTAATCATTTTACAATGTCAAACTTACTCATAGAGTAGCTTAGAGAACCGCATTTTGAGGCATACAACTGAGCGTCCCGGTTATCCCTAGCTTGAAACCTTGTGTTATCCTCTAGGTAATAAACTTGGTAGTCTGCAAACTGCCTACTCTTTTCTTTAAATGGAAATGGCATTATAAACTCCTTTATTATTTATATCTCTTAACATCTACGGCTTTATCATATAGTTGATTCTCGTGGTCTTCTTCATAAGAAGTGTAGGTATGGGTATGCTTAGAAGCGTCTATCGCTCCCCTGTAAAGGTCTGAGGTATCTAATAAATCAGAAATAACCCCAAATCTCATCCATTTTATTTGATATTCTGAATTAAGTAAATCTTCAGCAAATTCCAAACAAGCCTCTCCGCATTTCTTTGAAGATTCTAAGATACGTTCCACATCTTGCTTACGTTGTTCTTTTGTTTTTAACTTTATCATTATAAACTCCTCTTTGTCCATCTTGTTAATGGGACTACTAATTTATTTTCGCCCCTAAAAACCTTAATATAACCATGCTTAATTGCACTATCTTTCATAATTTCGTAAACATAGCTTTGCGTAATATAAACAATCTTATGCACTTCTTCAAGCCTTATATTGTCTAAATTAATTGTCCACGAACCACCCGACATTCTTAATTTTCCAGACTCTTTCTCGTACTTTGTCAAGACACCTTCTGAAATAAATTGCTTTGATTTTTTCATTCTTCTTCCTCAACTTCAAAGACTAATTTAATATTTTGTTCATTAGCTATGTGTTTTAATAATGCTTGAATATAATATACATCATCAGAATTTAATTCCTCTAATCTTCCGGTATCCATAAAATAATCAAAAGCATCATCTATTTGTTTTTTATCTACTTTGTTTATCATTGTTTGTTTTCCTCTTGTCTTGTTTTTTTTGTTTCTCCATCCATGAGTATAATCTTCTCGGTCTACTCTCTTCTGAATTAAGTTATCTCCCATCTTCATTTCCCCTTCTTTACTAGATTCTTCCTAGCCTCTTCCAAGAATTTTTTGGCTTTTTTATAACCCATCTCAGTGACAAGTCCTTTAGTTTTTCCCATTTTTTTCTCCTAAATAGTTAATTAATTAACTTTATCTAATTTATAAATAGGGATTCCAGCCATACTTGTATACTTGCCCGGAATATTATTACACTTAGGGCAAGTTTCTTTCTTTTTTCCGTATCTTGGAAATTGTTCATAGAATATAATTGCCCTTGGTTTTCCCCGGTAATTGCTTGGGGCTGTCAATTCCCAACACTTACGACACTTCGTACACGACTTCACAACTCTATCTGTATACGCCCCGTCATTTTTTACTTTTCTACCCATTATTTCTACCTCGTATTTTTTGCCATTGGTTTTTATTATTATTTAACGTAATTGCCATACTCCGCCATTCGTCAAGTTTGTGATTTGATATGTTTAATTTTACTTTTAATTCAGCTATTATAATTATTAAAAAACAAAATATTAAACATAATATAATCTCTATCATCTGTCCCCCTTTATTATAACTGCTATAATAATTAAAGTTATCATCCATAATATATTAATTAAGACATACGGATTTATAATATAATCAATCATTGTTATTTTTCTCCCTTTTATTATTATTAAGCCACCTTGGCTAGTGTCAAATTATAGCCACTCATTATTAATGTCAAGCATTATTTTTTAGCCTCTCATTAGGTCTCCATCGTTTTTTATATAATCTTCGATATAATCACAAATAGATTCGTGGGTTTTAAATTTACAATCCAATCCTTCGATATAATAAAACCAAGTTCTTTTGTGGTATATAATATCCATATAAATATAACTTTTCATTATAATTCACCTTTTAATATTTTGTTAATGGTTTCCAATTTATAAAGCAGTTTTTTAGCGTTCCCGGTAATCCCAAAGTATCTCCGGACATCTTTTATCTTAAAACCTCTATATGGCTTTATATCTTTTGTCCATAGCTTTAAATGAGCTTTGACAGTTATTAAATTATAGATCCCTAAGGCAACCCCGTTAAAATCTTTTTGAGGCTTTTTATCAAGGTCTTTTAAAAATTGACACTCACCATCTATTTTTATTTTTTTCACTTTACACCCCTTTTTATTTTGTAGCATTCGAGCAATTGATTTATTTTTTCATCATCCCAAGCTACCCAAGCTCCCCCGGTCACAATGTCTAAAACCATCCTAGAAGCCCTCTCAAAGCCATGTTTTTTGGTTAGGTCTTGGTGTACCTCTCTTATCGTTAATTCCTTCATTTTACCACCTCTGAGAGCAAAATTATAACCATTGATGAACCGATTATAATAGTCATCCCGAAAGCAGTAAGCACCGCCACTAAAAATATTTTCTCTATTATATCCGAGATTTTATTTTTTTTATGTCTTGGGACATAGATTTGATTTTTCATTTTT
>TARA_R110002020_G_scaffold284904_2_pt1 | contig 19393 bp, 24 predicted proteins | sample TARA_R110002020 | Tara Oceans TARA_R110002020 (sample SAMEA4396489) | marine metagenome | biome: Westerlies Biome; feature: [MES] marine water layer (ENVO:01000295) within the mesopelagic zone...; material: water (ENVO:00002006), including particulate matter (ENVO:01000060) such...
TAGTAAACGAACGGATTCTCTGCACCTTATCTATCACACGCAACAGTAATCCCTGCACAGGATGGATGTCTAGAATTTTAGATGAATTAAAATTAGCAAATATATCTGTAGCTTTCTTGCCGCCAGTATAATCATTATTTTTCTTCAGCATGATGTCCCTACAAGATTTGCAGGTTTGGTCATGCAGTTCAATTAGTTGTTTGCTCGTCATTATGTCTCATCTAATTGGTTTCCTCGCTAAATGCGTAGAAGAAATACTATATTCTTCTGAATGCTGATTGCCTTTAGCTATTGAAGTAAAGGTAAAACTATCTTGCGGTGCGGCAGGACCACCATACCCATACTCTTGGTCTACCATGTTCAACATCTTTTCGAGTTGGTATTTAGTAAGGGTAACCTTAACTGGGATTTCTTTTTGTTTTTTATTGTCATAGGAGACAACAATTTTATCTACAATAACTTCTTCTTTAAACTGCAACGCGCCAAGGGTTGCCACCAAAAAGATTACACAGCCAATAGTAATTATTTGTTTCATTAGTCTACTAGTAGTTCGAATATTTGTTCGTCTGTATATTTATTAGGGTTATTAGAAGCGTCAATCAATAAATCTTGGTGATTTAACAACTCCTGTCTAATTTGGCCATAAGTTTTGGAATCAAGAACTAATTCTCTTGTTTTTAGATCATAAACATATAAGTCCTCATGGAATCTTGTATACTCATTTAGATAATCTAAAACATCTTCTATGGTAGGGAGGACTTCTAGTTGCGCATCATCATATGAATTCTGTATTCTGATTTCATATTTGAATGTGACCGCTGTGACATCTGGCTCCCCTTCTTCGTCTAGAGGGTGGACTTCTGGGACCACAACTTCGGCTTTGATTTTTGGTTTTAAAACTTCATCTGTTTCAAACTCCGTATCTACAAAAAACAAAAAGATTTGAATGAATACGAATACGAGCAAACCAAATGCTAACCCCCCACTCAAAGCTTTTATTAAATCTTTTTTATTCATCTTTTACAAATTGGCCATCGACCATCTTTCCAGTTCTATTTTTAATTTCATTGTATGCTTGGTCCAAGCAGGTTGTAGGATCAAGATCTAACATTTTGGCGGCGATGATAATAGTCACAAGCATATCACCAATGCCATCCGCGATTTCGAGATGATCACCATCTTTAACCGCTTGGATTGTTTCATCTAGCTCTTCTTGGGTCTTAGCAAGTTGAGCCAAGGGTTCTCCATTATTGAAGATGCCTCTTTCTTCTGCCCATTTAAGGACATACAAACTTAATTCGTAAAACGATTTCATGTTATTTATTTCTTTTTGGTAAAAATCTTTAGTCCATCCGTCATTATATGGACTGTCGGCTTGTATTTGATATTTGAGTTTATCAATTTCCATTTTTATTTATTTTAAATGGCGGTCGCAATGTTGAAATTACGACCGCCGAGATGTTAGTCGGGCTGTTTAGCCAATCTTAAAGAAGTCCAGATGCCGAATATGATCATCAGTAATCCAAGAAGTCCGATTAACAACCCATTTGTTAGGGCGTTTCCTGTCAGTTCTTCTGTAGCTCCTAAAAGCATAGGGGCTAGAATACATAACAGATTAATTATAGCTAGTGTTTTATTTCGCATATTGTGTTTTGGTTAAGTGAGGCTTAATCATTTTGTTTTCTCTTTTTCTCTTCCATTCTTTCTATGTGTTTATCCCAAATAGATTCTTCACTTGGTTGTTTAAAATCTGCGAACTGGTGGTCATTAGGAACACCAAAAATCTTTTGTAGTCTTCTAGCTTTAGACTGCGCGATAGATTGTTTGTATACTTGCATAGGGAATGCGATAAGAGACTGAAAAAAAGTAGACAGCCCAACAAATAATGCCAAAAGAACACCTACTGTCAATCCCGCTAATATACTAAATATTGCGTATGCTATTTTATAATAATTAAATTTCATATTAAATCATATACCACCGTGTAATTATCAGGCTTAATTCCTACCACATTAAATTCAATGTATTCAGCAGCGTCATCTGTTGGCATATCTCTAGAGAAATGCATCAGCATTTTTTTATAAGAATAAACAAGAAAGCCTCTCTGATCTGACCCTATGATACATTTATCTAGGTCGTCAAACATAATAGCTTGGTCAGATAAAAATGAAGTATCTATTTCCATATGAAATAACTAGCTAAAGTATAAAAACAATAAATCAAAAAGACTAAATAAATAAAAGCTTCTATTCTATACATGTCGAAATAAAGGGGGTTATTCGACATATATTACAGTCATGAGTCTACTCTCGACATATGTTCGTCAGGAAAATATTTTTTAAGAGCTTCGATTCTCTCATCTGAATCAACTAAAAGATCTAGAGCTTGTCTAGCATTTTTCCAGTAATCATCTGTGGAATGATCCCCGATACCTGCGGGATGGTCAATAAGCAACTCAAGAGAAAGTCGAGCTTTCTTTCTGTCTGCGATTGCTTCAGATCGAAGCATTTCATATAACTGCTGTTTCATTTGGTTTTTTCTTTTTCTCTCTGTTTGCGCTCAATATAGCGCTCATGTTCTGAATTAATTCCCATGCACCGACAAATTAATAGGACAAAGGATATCCAGGCGGTAACAATAAATATCCATAATAGCATGGAGAGATTATACCCGCAATTATAGGTGCGTCAAGAGAATTTTTCAAGATCTAGAAAAAAAGTGTAAATTGTAGTATGCCGAACGATTTATTGAGTGAAATGCATTCTAGCGCCAGTGTTCAATCTGGTGATTGGGCGACTTTTCGGGCCGAGGTAACTGGCATGTATTTGCTTAGTGGGCAAGGAGCTGCGAACTTAGGCGGCGCATGGGACGCTCAACACCTTATTAGAGAGTATAATCGCAATGTTTTTAATCTTCAATCGTCTTGGACAGGGACAGCGCCAGCAACGACAGGATTATTAATCAGACCTTTTAATGATGGCTTTAGTTATTTAGGGACAGGAAGTTTTACAGCTTATCCTTAAACCTTGTCTAATGGTATTTGATATTTGGAGTATGGTAAAAACCAATGCTCACAACCCTCTAGGACATCCTTGAGTAAAACCATCGACATCATATCTTTTCTACCTTTACGTCGATATCCCTTATAGAGACACTCATCTACTTTAGTAACGGTCTCTCTTAAGTTGCACTTTTCTTTTGCTAGGTTATACAAATCGACGTTCTTCGCATGAAGAAAGAACGCTCCAAAATCAAAAGCTATCCATAAGGGAGTGCCATTCTCATTACACCAACCCTTCTTTCCATTCACATTAAGAAACTCTAATAATATTTTACCCTCCCGAGTAGAGTTTTTTAAACCTTTCAAATCCACTGTCTCTCCATCAACAACAAAATCGACATGACCTATGTCTTGAGCTTTACCTGTCTTTTTAATGATGAGACCTGAAGACAAACAAGAATGATGATATCTTTCTGTAGACTCGTCTATAAGCCTTTGTGTGTGAGCTACATGACTTAAGCCCGATAGACCTTTAGCTTTATTAGAAATCATAAGTCTTATTATAAACTTAAATCAATTTTAAGCAACCAAATATACAGCAAAACCCCCTATCCCAAGGGAAGGGGGTGTCTAGAGATTAATTTAAAAATAACCCGTAGACTATTTCTGCTTGGCTTTCCCGACATTCAATGCGGCCCAATCGATAAATTTATAAATTTTCGACCACAGAGATCCCTCTTCAGGGGTAGGGGTAGCAGCAGCTACAGCGGAAGCTAAAGCAATCGCGGCTGTAACAACTCCAAACCAAGGGTTATCTTGAACTAGTTGAAGAATAGTATCCATACTATTATTTACACCTAATCGGGATGAACTATGTAACTTTTATCTCTGATTGTTTGCCAAAACCGTCTATCAGCCCATTCTTGATGGAACCTTTCAGCGTTAGCTTTTTTCCACCTTTCGTGGGAATCTTTAGTTATTTGTGCAGCGACCCCTTTAGATTTCCAGTCTCCCACTTTAGTGTCAGAATCCCTATCGATCTTATATATTTTAAAAAATTGTCTGTAAATTTTTAAATGACAAGACTCAATATCATGAACTGTTTTATATTTTTCTACAGGAGACCAATTAGGAACGGCAATAATTTTATTATCGACTTCCCCACCATCAACGAACCCCAAAACTCCGAGAATGCGACAAGAAACTAGACTACCCCTGTCAATCGGGTCATGATTAAAGATTAAGACATCTAAAGGATCATTGTCCAAGGCGATGGTTTGGGGAATAAAACCATAATTGATTGGGTACTGAAGAGAAGAAACTAAACATCTATCTAATTTAAATATATTTAAATTCTCATCGTATTCGTATTTAGTGTTGGTTCCTTTTGGAATCTCAACTATACAATTCACATGTTCATAATCGTCCGAAGTAAGCGGAATATCATTTACTAAATTCATTTAAATCTTTGTTTTCTATTTCCCAATTATCTGCTCTTAAAGGAAAGGGTTCTCTTCCTCTCATCCTAACGGTTCCTTTAGGATAAAAAGCTGCTCTGTTTTTAAATTGTTCTTTAGTAACCCATCCACAAATAGATAAGTTCTTCTTTTGAGTGTTCAAAGAAGTGAAAATGTAAGCTTCTGACTCATGCTTTAACTGCACATCAAAAACATTATTTATATAAAAAGGTTTAGGGTCTACAGTTCTATTCATTGATTTTATATCAGTGCGTAGATCGTTATACATTATATCGTAGCCCCCATCAAAACCTTTAGGCTCAATTAATTTATGACCTAAATATTGCCTAACCATGTTTTCAGAAAGAATACCTATAAATTGTTCTTTAGGGCTACCATCATCCTTACCTCTTTGCCCAAAATTGTTTTCGTCTACTAGTTTTTTGCTGTAATTGTATATTTCTCTTCTGATAGGTAATGTAGTCATTTTTTTATACATTTAAAAGAACATATGTAGGCGCGATTTCAGCAATTTCCTCACACACGCTTTCTATTTCTCTTCTCTCCATTTTTTCAGTTAACTGTTTAAGTTTTGTGACTTCCCAACAAAACTTTTGATATTGGTGGCTTTGGACAATCTTTTCTTTAGTATCACTGTCATACACAAAAGAGTCAAACACTTCATATCTTGTGGGGTCGATACATTTTTCGATAGGGTCAAAAACAGAGTTGCCGACGACAAAATTAAAGATGTCGTTACTATTAACTTTGATGTCGATTTTGTGCATCAAAGTATTATATATAGCGAATGCTATATGTCTACTAAACTATCCTTATTCTACTTCTTATTTTAGAAACATGACGCTTCTTTTCTAAGACGGAGCCACCCTCTCTGCTCCCCGCTCCGTTTGTATTACCTTCTATAGCAACAACATAACCACTAGAATCAATATCTTTTATAGCTAAACCTATATGTGAAAATGAAAAAATAATAATGTCCCCAGCTTTGATATCTTCATTGCTAGGTTTACGAAGATCCACGCCCTTACCAGATTGTTGTTTAGCCCAATTTTCAAAGTCCCAAGCTCCAGCAGTTCTAGGTCTTTTAAATAATATCTCTTCCCCATCAATAGCCTCTCTTACTAACCAACAAATAAATGCAGCACACCAAGGCCAACCTTTTTCTGCATCGAGCCAAGTGGCAGCTTTATATTCATCTACTCTAGGCCCGCAATTACTTCCATCTACTTCGGAAACGCCAATCTCTTCCCGAGCTAATTGAATCATTTTTTCTGGTATGCTACCCGTCACAACAGGAGTTTCTTTAGTCGATAGTCGAGCTAAAATAGCATTCCAAGTGACAGGGCCATCAGCCCCGTCAGCAGAAACATCAAGAAGTTTCTGCACCGCTTTTACTACTTGTTTTTTACCTTTAAAATTCATTACGCACACCTTCTACTAAACCCAGCGCACACAGACATCACAAAACATAAAACAATAGTTAAGATCATAAAGTCTCTGTAAGTGGTTATTTTATTATTTAAAATTTCAGATTGAGATTCATTATAATACATTTTAGTATCCATAATATTGTTTATCGCATCTATAGTGGGGTCAGTCATTTCATACATGATAGGAACTGAAGCTTTGATTTTATCTACATCTCCAGCCTTGCCCCACTCAATTAACTTATCTACATAAACAGTTATTTTTTCTTCTTGCTCAAAAACAAATTGAGAAAATTCAATTTCATCAGAAGTGATATCTTTTTTGTAAGCTTCTAAATACTCGTTTTTGTAAACCCTTTCTTCCTCTAGTATATCTACCATCTCTAAAGGAGTGATGACACCATGTGAAGTTTTGACTACAGAGTTAACAATAATTACCCCATACCAATCAAAACACATTCCTATTTCCATAATAGAAGACTCTGATTGACGAGCATTTTCTTTCAAAGTTGAATCAATATCTTCTGTAAGGACTAAACCCTTCCAAGAGAAAGCAAAACAAATTGCAGCTAAACAATAAACAATAAACTTAGGTCTCATTTCTTAATAAATTTTTCTGGGTTTTTGGCGAATTTTTCTCCTAACCGAACAATTCCACTGATTACTTCTGGACTAATTACACCAATGATGCCATAAGTAATCGCTTTTGTGAGAGAGGATACATCTGTCTGCTCCAAAACAAACCAAGCAATACCAGCAGCTATAGCGGCTGTTAATATTCTTTTTAGTTGTTGTTTGCAAGATAATCCGTTATGACCAGACAAAAGCCTAGCAAACATAGCGGCAGCACCAACCAAAGGCACTAACCATCCCCCATTTAAAAACTCTTTTAAAATAGACTTTTCAGGTTCCATGTTTATTTATTTACACGGGATACAAAAAAAGCCCCCCTTGCGGGAGGCTTTTCTTTTATTTTTTTTAAAAAGCTTTGATATTAAAACTTGAATGAAGCTCCCGCTCCAATAATCCACTCGTTATCAACATCGAAAGAGCTACCATCAAAGTCATTAGTATTGTAAGAAACTTTAGCTCCGACAGAAAGTTCATCGCTGACTTTATAAGTTGCTTTTACACCAACCTCTACAGCGCTATATTCATCTGCGATGTTTACTGTAGCAAATGGGGAAGCAACAAGTCCAACTACAGGAGTTTCGATATCATAAGAAGCTCCAAGTTCTACTCCATACCACTCATTATTATCTTCATGCCATACAGTTGCTGTGAAATCTGCGACCCAAGTATAACCCAAGCCTACAAAAATTTCTTCTCTATCCCCAAAAACAGACTCTACGCTAGAGACACCAGCAGTAAGATCAAAATTTTGGCCGAGCAAACTAATGCCTTTACCGTAAGAAGCAGTGAAATCAAGCTCGCCGCCATCGTCAGTATCATGAAGACCGAAATCGAAAGCAAAGGTGCCTCCACCAACAGGAGCGCCCAGCAAGATAGAAGCTCCCAAAGAATCCTCTCTGGTAGCAAGACCCCTATCTGTTGTGAAATTAGAAACAGAAACTCCAGTCTCTACTTTTAAATTATCAGCAAGGGTGGTAGCTTCAGAACCCGCGATGCTAAAAGCAGCGCCCAACACGGTCATAAGACCAACTAGTAGTGTTTTCATATTTTTGTATTATTACAGTTTTGTAATGGTTGTCAACTAAATTTACACATTAAGTGTCATTTCCCTGAATAAATTTCTCTCTCTAAACGCCGATATCTTGCGTCAGAGTGCCAAACTTCATCGGTTTGGGGTGTATATACACCATCTTTAGTCTGTATTAGAGACCCCTTCGTCAGTCTTAGAGTAGAAGGTTGATAAATGTTTAAACTGTTTACGTTCAGAGTCGAGTCGCTGGCGCAAGAGGTCAGCCCTATCAGCGCTCCCACTAGTGCCAGTTTGCCTAAGTTTTTCAATTTCATCTATAAGTTTATCCTCTCTTTCGTTATGGTCTCTATGTAAATCGTAATAAAATTTGTTGTTTTTAATATTTAAAAATAATTCTAAAGATTTTAAAACAGATTTAATTATCGAAAGCATTACTTTTTTACTTTCTTATTAAAATCAAAAATAGCCTCTTCAGGTCCATCTACATCATCATAAACCTCTGTGACACGGCCACGGATTGTTTTAGCGCAATCAATAGCCCAATTACGAGACCCCTCTAGCTTTGCACTGTAGCCATGATGATACTCGCCCTTTTTCGTGTAAACCCTATAAAGGATAGCTTCTTTTTTCATTTGTCTGGTATGAATTGTAGGGAGATATTCCCTACATTGTTTTCGTTATCAGAAATAAGTCCATGCAGTAAAACAGCTTCAGACATGAAGTCAACCCCTTTTTCATCAACAAGGTAAGTTTTTTCTCCATCATTGAATTCTCTCATCAAACCGTGAGGGACTCTCTGTGTTTTGCCCAAGAGAAGCTCTTTGCCAATTAGATGTTCTGTAACTTTATTTGTTCCTACTACTTTGAATTTTACGGTCATAATATCTTTATTGCACCAAACTACGGTATTGTTATCGTCGTTAAAAATAATAGCCGTCTTATCATATTTTTCAATCCATTTTTTATAAGGTTTGACTTTAAATGTGCGTCTAATTTCGCTTTTTAAATAGTTTTTTTTACAATCTTGTAAAGCTTTATTAAATATTTCATGAGTCGCACGTATTAATTTAGAGCTTCTTACGCTGCGCCATATACCAAAAATAAAAGCTACATCTAAACAATATTGTTCTTCTTTTATAAAACAAAATCCTATTACAGTATCGTTTTCTTGCGCTTTGTATACTCTATAAGAGGAAAATTCAGTAAAAATATCTTTTATTTTGTTATCTCTTAAGGCTTTAGATTTAATTGAGCAAAAGTCATAAGGTTTGGACTTAATGCAGAATTCATAAAAATGCGGCCATACTTGCACGACCTCTTTTACCTGTGTAATTTTCACTTCTTTTTTATATTATATAATAATAAAGTGTAATTTAAATTATGGCGGCAGAAGGAAAAAATAAAGTAGCGAGGAGTCTTTTAGACTTACAACCAACAGCTATATTGGAGCTGTTTAGAATTTTTCCCGATAGAATTAATAAGCCGACTTTGTTTTTAGGTTTTCATGGCGGCACTGTCTACGATAAATCATTAATTTGGCAAGGCGTTCAATATTTACCTTTGGCTATAGAATCAGAAGGTTTCGATATATTAGCTGACGGTAAGTTAGCCAGACCTAAGATAAGGGTGGCTAACAAAAATAATGTAATTACCAATTTTCTGCAAAATTACAAAGATTTTAAAAATGCTAAAATAATTAGAAAAAGAGTATCTGTAAAATTTATTGATGACGAGAACTTCGAAGGGGGCAACCCATTTGGAACAGCAGATCCAAAAGCTGAATTAACTGATGAAACTTGGTTAATGGGTAGAAAAACTCAAGAATCAAAAATATTTGTTGAATTCGAATTAAATTCGCCATTAGATTTAGAAAATTTTACAGTCAACAATAGGAGTATTGTATCTAAATTTTGTTATTGGCAATATAGAGGAGAAGGTTGTCGGTATGCAGGATTACCTATCGAAAGAGATGATGGAGAACTTTTCCTCGATCCCACTGGAGGGCCAGTTGTTCCTAATTACACACGCCCTTTAAATTCTCCAGTTTCTTTTTTTGATGACCCTTCGGCTTTGTGGAATGCTGGGAGACAATATGTAAAGGGAGATGTAGCTATACAAGAAAGCCCGACAATCACTTTAGCTAATTCAAATCCTAATCAAGAAGGCTCCCCTCTTAAAACAGTTTTTGTCTGCGTTTCAGATAATATCGGGCAATCTCCAGAAGGAAATCCAACTTATTGGCAAAAAGATGGTTGCACTAAAAAATTATCCGCATGTAGAAAAAGATTTAATGATATTGATTTAGTAAGTTTTGCAGCAGGACAAAACATACAAAGTGGTTTTAGTGGGGTGGCAATATCAGGTATGAAAAGCGAGGATAATAACATCCCAGCTAATACAGGTTTATTTCATTCAACTGTGCAAGGGCTTACAGGCCATTTCACTGGTCAATGGACTATTATGGGCTGGGTTAATATAAATAAAAACAGTCCTGTTGGAGCTGGAATTTTAAGTACGTCTCCCAGAGATGATCAAAATTGGCCCAACACTCAATTTTTGAATATTAATGCTAATAGCACTTTAAATAATATAGCGAACAGAGACTACGACAAAAGAAGAGGGGGTAAAACCAATATAATTGCAGCTAATTACATGGGTTATAGAATAAACGCCTCAAGCCAAAACGCTAATGTAAACGCTTATAGGAATGTAACTCTTCATGAGGAACAACAAGAAGGAGATTCAAGAGAATGGGTTCAGTATATCATAACTAATGCTGCGGGCGGTGCCGACGCTATTAATGGACAAGGGGAAGATGAAAACACTTTAATAAAAATTTTTGTAAATGGAGTTAACCAGTCAACCAACAATTCAACTGTAGGGGGCAATCTATCAAACAATCAAGGTAATTTCGCTAGTTTAGCGCAAAGAGAAGCTATGACTTTCGATCCTTTTGGTAAAAAAGCACTGCCTCAAACATTTATGTTGGGAGCTGTTGAGTATTACGGAGGAAGAGTAGGGTATGACCCGACCCAATCTGAAGCTTACACTACTTCCATGAATGGCTGCATCGGAACTTGGGCTGTATGGAATAGACCTATAAACGAAGAAGAAATAAAGTTTTTATATAAGAGAGTAAGGACACCTAATGGAGTGACGAACTCTTTTGATTTTGTACCGCGAAACTACTATGAATGTACTGGCAACTTCAACACAGTAACGGGTGATGGTTTAATTGCTTGGTGGGATGCGAGCATTGGTAATGTCGGTGGTAGTAATATTGGACTGTTGGATATCCACACCGTAGGGCCTTACCACTTAACAGGTAGCGGTCAGTTTACAGGGATAGAGGAAACTTACGCAGAAGCCCCAGAAACCCTTTTACCCAACCCAACTCCTAAAAATCCTAGATTTGGTGGATTTCCAGGAACCGATGGATTTAGCTATGGCCGAAACGCACAAGTGTAAAGGGGAGTCTTCAGCTCTTCATAAGATAAAAGAAATCGCTCATAAGCATTTCACAAAAGAAATATGTGGTTTTCTTGGTTATGATCACAAAAACAAAGAATTTATTATACAATTGGAAGATAATGCTTCTGATGACCCTAGATCTTATTTTTTAATTAACCCTTTAAGCTACTTATTATTTAAAGATTCTTACGATATGGTGGCGGTTTTTCATAGTCATATACTAGGAGATGAAAAAGAATCAGAATTTGATGTTAAAATGTCTGATAACTGCTGCCAACCATTTTTGATTTATAGCTTAAATACAAAAAAAATAAATATTTATACGCCCAAAACCATAGAAGCAGATGTAAATATACTAGAAAGGATTAAGGCCGCAAAATGACTCTAGTAAAAATACATGGAATTCTAGCAAGGGAATATGGAAGCTCTTTTAAATTTAGCTTACCAAACCCTAAAAATGTATTAGAAGCTATAGATTGTAATAGAAGCGGATTTATTAAAAGATTAGTAGAATTACAAAAACAAGGATTCTGCTACGATATTATTATTAATAAAAAAAGAGTCACTCAAGAAGAGCATATTTCTGGGGTCAGAAGTCCCGAAACAATAGATTTAGTTCCAGCTATCGCAGGATCAGGACCAGCATTCTTTTTGCCTCTAGTTGGAGGTAGCGCTTTGTTGGCCAACATAGCAAGCGCTTTATTTTTCGCTGTTATAAGTTATGCCTTAACACCTAAACCTGAAGTAGAAGCTTTAGAAATAGAGGCTGACGCTTCTAAAGCGTCTTTAATATTTTCTAACACCGTGAATGTAGCTAGCCAAGGCTCCCCCGTTCCTATCGGGTATGGCAGACTAAAGGTCGGATCTCAAGTGATTCAAGCCACAATCAAATCATTCCCTCAACACCAAACGCCACAAAAAGCTTTAGGTGGTAGCAGAGATAATCCTGTTTTCGTTGGTAATAGAGCAGACCCAACCTAATGAAACATCTATTAAAAAAGCTTAGTATTGCTGGGGGAGGTGGCAGTAAAAAACCAAAACCCCCTATTTATAAACCTCCTGTTATGGGAGAGTTGCAATATGGAGCATCATACAGTTTCGCGGAGACATTAGATTTAATTAGTGACGGGCCGATAGAAGGCTTAGTAAACGCCAACGGGGAAACTGTAGACGGCTTAAAAATGCTACAAGGTATTTATTTAGATGATACTGCGGTAGCTGTCACCACCGATTCTCCTAGAGAACTAGATCAGTTAACCACTTTAGAAACAGAAACTATAGAAACTCTTAACATGGAGTTAGACAGTACTAAAGGGGTCGCGTTTTGTAGTGAGTTTTTCCAAGAATTAAAGGAAGCCGCAAATCGCAGCTCGGACGGAAGGATAACAGCTTTAAATTCTAGCACTGCTGGAGGCGTAGATAATGAAGAAGGGGATTCGAGCATAGATGTCGGGATGGTTTATGTAAGAGAAACTAAAAATGTAAATGTTAGAGCGGGAACTGGTGGTCACTCTGGAGTAGCGACTGCTTTAGCGCCCTTAGTCCCAGCGAGTTTATCAGACTATGGTTTATACATAAGAGGATTTATTAAATATAGAGGGTCTGCGGGAGCACAAACTTTCTCTTGGTATTTAAACGGAGAAAAACAAACTGGCTACAACGATTCTAATGCAGCATTTAGAGACGACAGCAGATCTAAAGGAACATTAGGTAGTCTTTTATGGGCAGATACAGTTTTGGCATCATCTAAATTCATTTTTTCTTTCCAGCCTGATTTAGCTTATTCGTTTAGAGATGGAGGGTTTAGACGCGCTATTTTAGAAACAGGTAAAATTTTTGATCAGAATGAACAGAAAATAAATGAAATAGTTTCCCCAGAACTTGATACTATTTATGATTTGTACGTTAATAACAATCAGCAGGGTGGCAACGATGTACAAAAAGAGTTGGCATTAAGGGCTTTAAATCGTCTTGGATATAATGGGTCTAATACAAACACTTTAATTAGAGATTATTTAAACCCAGAGGAATATGGTGGAGTAATAATTGTAAAAACAGAAAACGCAAATAGTAATTTAGATAAGCCTATTGTAGATGGTTCAGACCTATTTAACATGACCACTTTCCCCGTTGGGTCTCAAAGCGGATTCAACTTAATTGCGATCATGCAAAACGCTGGAATGAGAGTCACAGATGTAACTTGTCCAGAAATAGGGGTAGATGGCACCTTAACAGGAGTTATGCACGGGTTTTTAATTTTTGAATTTCCAATTGAAAACGACTCTGTCGAAACCAATGTAAGAACTAACCGTGGTAATGATTGGGTTTATGGAGACGCACACACTTATAAAATACCTAGAGAAGTTATAATTGCTTTAAGTGATTTAAATTCTTTTAAATACGCTAAAACTCTTGAGATAACTGAAACTCTTATATCGGAAGATGCGACCATCAATAATTTCAACACTACGAATTTAAAATATAATTATAGTAATGTATTAGCAGAATTAAAAAAAGGAACAGAATCACAAGACCCATTTAGATTTTTCAACAAAGTCTTTATAGATCACATGTATGATAGAGAGTTGTTCGGGCCTTTTGGCACGGCTAAAGCTGACGGCAATCCTAATACAATAGGCGCTCAAAGTAATGCCCCCCAAAGAATCATGCCTAACTCTCTCATGTTAACAAGAGATAGTGTTTTAGGTGAAACCGCGACGAATTATAATACAGATTTAATAGAAAATTTGCCTTTAAATGAAGGTAGTGACGATCAAAGAAAAGATGCTAGAGCAGCGACAAGAAATTATTCAGAGTGGGGAGAGAACTCTTTAGCTTCATTTAACGAAAGAGCTATCCCTGTTGTCCATACTATTTACAACCCTAATGTAGAACAAGTCTTTATCACTTTAGATATAACAGAGTTAAAAGACACTTTAATAAAAGATGTAGATGGGGTTAGAGCAGGAAGAGGTGAGACTAATAAAGACCTTTCTATAGGAACCACCTTCCCGACAGTATTGAACATACAAGTCGAAACTGGAAAAATAGGAAAGAAAAGTGACGGCTCCGAGGGCCAAGTGCCTTTTAGAACTTACACTTATCGAATTGTAGCCCTTATCGAAGGAAACACTTTAATTGATATAGGTAACCCTGATTATCAAGCCACAAGCGGAAGAGAATTTGTAGTAGAGCTTAATGGAGCAGATGATACTTTGAACTATTTATCTCAACCTTTTCAACTCCCCGAAACAATAACTAGTAAACAATCTGTTTTGAGTGCGGATGGTGAAGAAGGTATAGAGGCTGGCACTATTGAAGAGGATAGTACTCAAAAAAGATATGTTAAAATAACAAAGTTATCTTATGAATCGAACTCTGTTTTATTAGCTAAAAGCGTTTCTGTTAGAAAAGTCACAGAGATAATAGGGGTAGATCTCCCTTATCCTTTTTCTGCTATTGTAGGAACTAAATTAGATTCTCGCGCTTTTGGAACCATTCCTAGAAGAAGTTACGATTGCAAATTGAAAAAAGTAAAAGTCCCTAGTAACTATTTCCCTGTAAAAAAAGGAGTAGACAAAAGATATTACGCTAACCAAAAGCTTTTTGATAATACTAGCAAAGAAAATAAATTAGTTTATAAGGGAGATTGGGATGGTTCTTTTCATGATCAGCTAATATGGACAGATAATCCTGCATGGATTTTGTACGATTTGCTTACAAGCTCCCGATATGGGATGGGGTCTCATATAGAAATTGAAACTATCAATAAATGGCAATTATATAAGATAGGAAGATTTTGTGACGCTGTTGACGAAGAAGGGTATTTTGTGGGAGTTACTGATGGTAGGGGCGGTAAAGAACCTAGATTTTCCTCTAATATAGTTTTCGACCAAGGGCAAAAGATTTTCGACGCTATTAATACTATCGCCGCTTTATTTAGAGGAAGAACATTTTTTAGCAATTCAGAAATAAACTTCGTAGATGACAGGCCCAGAGAAGCGGTGAATTTATTTACAAACGAAAGTGTTAAAGATGGCCTTTTCTTTTATTCAAACAATAGAAGAGACGAGCAGTTTAACTGTATAGAGGTTGGATACAGAGATAGATTTGACAACTTTTCTCCTAAAATAGAAGTTGTAGAGGACGAAGAAGATATTAAAGAGCGAGGTATTTTTAAGAAAAAGATAGAAGGCATCGGTATTACTTCTAGAGCGATGGCTAGGCGAACTGCTCAACATCAAATTTTCTCTAAGATAAAAGAAAATCAACAAGTCGCATTTACCGCAGGGCTAGAAAGCCTTTTATGCAAACCTGGAGATCTTGTAATAATTGAGGACGAGCTAAAAACAAACAAAGCAAATTTTGGTAAAGTCTTAGAGGTGAATCTGCAAGATGAAACAATTAGATTAAGCAATGACTTTAATACAACGATAAACACTGGGGTGTTAAGTGTTTACAATCCTGTAGCAGCCGATTCTTATGAAGAGTTAAATTCTATCGCTAACTCAATCAGACAAAGATATTATAATTTTACTGTGACAGGCATGGATACCGCAAGCTATGTAAGATATACTGGCGATTATGGTTTTTCAGGATACACCGAAGGGTACCCTCAAGCAACAGGTTTAAATGATCCTCGTTTCGAGCAATATGCGTTTTACACAGGGTTACCAGATAGTGGGACTGTTTTATATTTTGAAACTGGAGTAACTGGATGGATTTTTGCATCTGGCACTGGAGTAGGTAATAAAAGTGCTTTTGATTTATTTTCTGGAGATTTCATATCTGAATTAACAGGAACTCAAACTCTGGCTGATTTAAATACTGGTAAATTGGCGGTTATAAACATGACTGCCACTGGCGCTGGAAGAGGAGCAGCCACTATATTCAGCGGCATAACGTCATTAAATACATCTACGCGAGGCATAACAGAACAAGAACTCACTGGAATATCTCCTGATCAAATTTCAATTTTAAATATTACAGGCTCTGTCACGACTAAATCTTATGGTTCATTAGTTTCTGGTTTTGATAAACCAGACGTTTTACCTTTTGTAAAATTAGGAAGTCCTGCAAAATTTGAAATAAAAGACGCAAGTCCATTCATATATAAAGTTATTTCAATGAAGGAGGAAGCTCCTAATGAATATTTAGTAACAGCTACAAAATATAACACTGGCAAATTTAATTTAATTGATAAAAATATTAGCATCGAAGAAAAGGCTAACACATTTAGTTATCAAGTAGCTCAAACAATTAACGGCGTAACTTATCAGACTTTAAACGCTCCGACTATAGCTTCTGTAACTACAGGGGTGCCTAATTTGACAGAGAAAACTTTTACTATAACAGGGACATGGTCAGCAGTAGATAATAGCACAGGTTACAATATGACTTTAATTCTTCCGAACGGAAGATCAATTAATGAATCAATAACAGCTACAGGTGGAGGTTTTGACGGACTCAACCAAGTAGGTGTATTTAATTTTAATGTAAATGCACTAGGCAACAATGGAGGGGTAGGAGGAAATTCATATTTTGATTCTGACTACGCTTCCTCTGGAATATTTGTTGTTTACGATGAAACTACAACATTTTCCGCATCATTTGTGGATAGAATCTCAATTCTCTAATGACTGAAACAGGCTTTACAATATTAAAAATTCCTAAAACTGGAGGGGCTTATGCTTACGGTCTAGAAGCTAGGAGTCAGGCTATAAATTCTACTGGCGCAGGTGGTTACTTAAACGCAAAAGCTGTTGCTTCAGGTTGGCATGATATTGAATTCGCAACAATAGTAGGGGCTGGAGTTACAATTCCTTTATCTATAGGATCATCTGTTCCTGCTAATTTATTTTCAGGAGCTTCAACAGTTATCGGGGGGTCAACTCCAAATGGGGATTTAAGAGCTGAAGCTGATGGGTATTTAGGAATTGGAAATACAAGCCCTTACAATTTTTTAAAAGGCCAAGATTACTCTGGAGCTTTTTTCGCTGTTTATAAGGGTGATCCTTCAATCACCAATTCAGATGAAACAGGAAAAATAGGTATCGGGACTAGTAGCACTCCTACATCATATTATGAAGGATCATTTACAACTAGAAATATTTATGAATTCGAAACTTCTTTTACTGCCGATAGCACTGATTTAACAAAAACCACAACTGGAAGCGGGGTTTATACAGAAGGTGCTGATATAACATTGCAATTTAGCATTTTAAATAGAAATGGAGAATTGTTATCTTCAGCCTCTCAAATAGCTGCTGACCCATTCGTCAGTGGACAGAGAATAAGTATTTTAAATACAGATGGAAGTGTAGCTTTTGCTGATTACAGAATAGGAGGAGATTCAATTTTTAATTTTTCTAGATCTCAAAATGTAGATGTTTTTGGGTCTTATACAAGAAATTTAGGTATTAGAAGTGAAGTAGTAAACCAAGATGGAGGAGTTCACACCAGTGAATTTTACTTATATGCCAACACCGCCACTTTTGACAAAGTATTTGTTAAGGCTTCAGGAGAAACAGTTTTAAATGAAAACTATACCAACCATAGCCCACCAAATACTGGTAGTATCACCACAGCCGAAAATAGAGCTGATGCTATTAAATATTTTAACAACCAACCAGTAAATAACACTGGTGTCACAGGATTTATTGAATTAGATTTAGGGTTTAATGAAAATATTAACTACGTAAATTTAGGAGACCTTGTTTTATATTATGGCACTAGTGGAGAATTAGAAACAAATAGGGGAACTTTAGTAGGCAATTACCCTTTGAACTCTATACAAGAGGGGCAAAAGATTAGACTAACCGCTAATGATGGAATCCCAGAAGGAACAGGGTTGTTTTTTAAATTGGCTGCTGATACCGAAGTAGGATTTAATGAAGAATTGTTTACTATCGGACCGTTTACTCTTGAGCCTGAAAATGAAGGCCCCGATTTAAATCTTTATAATCAAGGAGATCAAACTCTCGTAGGAGATTTTACAATCGAGGCAGGTTTGGAAGGTGATGATGCAGACGGTGGTAATTTGAATGTTAGTGGTAATGCGTTAGGAACAGGAGATGCAGGTAGATTAACTGGTCCATCAGGGTTGCCCTATTTGCTAACAGGTGATGCAGCGGGAGGTGGTGGCTCTGATGATTGGCAAGATGTTCTAGATAGAGGTAATTCTACTACTACCAACACTGATTATGTTGGAGCAAAAATCATTTTCAATGGAGACATTGATAAATCAATTAGTTACTCTACGGATTCCCCAGAGGGTTTGCTTCTCGGAGCAGACGTAGAATCCATTAAATCAGCACATAATAACACTTTTATTTTATTCCCAAATCAATCAGTAGCTATTGGAGCATCTGCTGAAATTGTTGGAGCATCTCCAGCTACAGGCTCTGCTGTTCTTGGTGGAACAGGAAACATTATTAGTGGACACTTCAATACATTAGTCGGAGGAGCGTTTAACGTCATATCAGGTGAGACTTTAGGCTTTAACTTTATTGGCGGTGGTTCTGGTATTGATATTACTAATACTAGATATTCTGCTGTCGTAGGAGGTTACAATAATGATATCAAGGACGGCAGCTCTGAAGATGCTGGATTCATTGGGGGCGGTAGAGATAATTTAATTTCAGGCGCTAGCGTTAGTGTTATAGCGGGTGGACATACTAATAAAATTGCAGGTGGAAATAAAAATATTATTGTGGGAGGTGACACAAATACTATTTCTGGTTCTGTTGATGCGGGTTCTATCGCAGGGGGAGTGCAAAACAAATTATATGGATCTATGGGGTTCATTGGTGCGGGTGGATCAAATACTCTATATGGGCAAAGTAACGCTGCTGCCATATTAGGAGGAGTAGGAAACCGAGCTACAGGCGATTCTTCGACCACAGTAGGAGGTTACGAAAATCTCGCAAGTGGAGCTTATGCTCTTGCTGCTGGAAGAAAAGCAATAGCTGGTCATGAAGGATCTATGGTTTTTGCAGATGGACAAAACAGAGATCATAATTCAAGCGGCGAACATACTGCTACTTTAGATTTTGCGGGTGGGGTTTATGTTCCAACTAGCGGCATGTTCGGGCAAGGATTGTTCGTTAGTGGTGTTCCTGTTCTTACTGGTGAGAATAACCCAGCAGAAGCTGATACTTTACAGACAGTTACAGATCGTGGTGCTACCACCACTAATAGTATCACGGTAGGACTTACATTAGATGTCGCCGATTCTGTAAGACATGCTGGTGATACAGATACAAGATTAGACTTCGCTCCAGATCAGGTAAAACTTGTTTCTAATGGGATAACACGTTTACAAACGGAAAACGCTGGAGTCATTATTAATGAA
>TARA_R110002020_G_scaffold1492_2_pt1 | contig 19348 bp, 21 predicted proteins | sample TARA_R110002020 | Tara Oceans TARA_R110002020 (sample SAMEA4396489) | marine metagenome | biome: Westerlies Biome; feature: [MES] marine water layer (ENVO:01000295) within the mesopelagic zone...; material: water (ENVO:00002006), including particulate matter (ENVO:01000060) such...
GAAATCTCATCGGGTAACGCCCAAAACTTAATAAAGATGGTTCGCTATACATTAAAGTATGAATATCTTTGTATTAGACGAGAACCCACGAATTGCTGCTGATTATGCTTGTGACAAGCATTCCGTTAAGATGCCCTTAGAAACTGCCCAGATGTTATGCACGGCTCTGGTGCAACATGGTGTTGAAACTACTCATTACAAAGCGACCCATAAGGCTCACCCTTGCACCAAATGGGCGGCGGAGACCCGTAAAAACTTTGAATGGTTAGCGCAGCATGGAATTGCTTTGTGTCAAACTTACACGAGTCGTTACGGCCGCACTCACAAATGTCAAAAAGTTATTGAAGATTGCTTGAGTATCTCCCATGAGATTCCTGATGGTGAATTAACTCCATGGCCGTTGGCTATGAAAGAAGAATACCGAATTGAAGGTAGCCCTGTGGCGTCTTATCGCAAGTATTACCTTGAAGGCAAGAATTATATGAACAATAGCACTGGTCCTCAATGGAAATACACCGTAGCACCTGACTGGTATGCAAACAATTAAGTAGGACCTCAAGTATAGGGATAATATGGTGCGAATTAAGTTATTCAAGAATGAGTTAGCGTGGTGTCAAAGGCACGCTGAAGATATAGTCAATCATTATGGTGGTGAAGGTAGTGGTGGTTCAGGGTCTTATAACCACAATAAAGTTAGTAGCAACTTAGTGGGTGTCAAATCAGAAGTAGCCACCAAAGTTTGGTTCAAACAGTTCTTGCCCTTGGAAATCATTGAATGTAATTATGAAAAGTTTGGAGACGAGGCTAAGAAGTTGGTTGGTGACCTAAATATCGGCGGTCAGAGTTTTGAAATCAAGGGACTGCAACCCTATCAATGGGAAAAGTTTAAGCGAATGATACCACCCAGACAGTTACATCATTATGTTCAAGATAAGGCGATAGTTATCTGGACAACTACCACAGGAGATACGAAAGATTCTAAAGTTTTCCTAAAAGGGTGGAATTATGCTCATGAGGTTCGGTCCAAAGGTATCAATGTGACGACTATCTGTGACAATGTTTGGTTGGAAAACGATGCTGACATGAGAAAAATGCAAGAATTAAAGCCCATTTTACAAAGACTTAAGTAGGTGCTACACCTTAGATACCCTATGGAAAGCGTAAGAAAGGTGAAACTTGGTCTTAACGCCGATATGGAAGTCGTAGTTACGGCTGAAGTGACAATGAAGAGTGATTCAGACCTTGATGATGTTTATTTCGTCATGTTCAATGTTTTGGATACACCATTAAGATTTGTAGTTAGCACGGCAGGAAACTTTACCGAGTTCTTAATGAACAGAGGAACAGAGGCTAAAGAAATAGAACAATGGTTTTCCGAAGAGACACCTGAAAAGTTTCTGGAAGAAGTTGTTAAACACCAGACCGACATACTAATCCATAGTGATGAAAAGGTGCGAGTTGTGTTAGACAGTCAAAAGAATGCAGATTTGGCACGAGTAGTTGTTTCCTCTATGATTGAGAAGGGCTACTTTGTCAATATCACTAATTATACTATTCCGGGTGCTGACGAGCCTGTTCAAAAGGTTCAACAAGTTCCTACTGAAAGTTTGTTTCAAGACTTCGCTACTATGTTGGAAGTTATCAAGGAATGGGAAAACTTTGACTTTGAATCATTCTTGCGAGATAAGGGCGTTCCTGAAGAAACGATTACTGAAATGTTGGAGAGATAAATATGAGTGAAGAAACGACTGTAATGGATTTAAGAGAAGTAATGGAACATTTAGAGGCTCAAGGAAGCATTCCTGAAGGTTTTGTCATGATTTATATGTTGGCTGACCCTGATGAATCTGAAGATGGAACCCAAACTGACTTCTTTTTCCGGGCCTTCGCTCAAAAAGAAGATTTAATCCACAAGAAAACAGTGCTGATGTGGGAGGAAACACCCATTACACGCCACGAAATTGCGTGGTTTGGTGAGTGGGATAAGATGGGAGATGTTATTGAGATGGCCGAAGGACAAATTATTGGTAATTTGGAGCGTTTTTTGAAGGATGGAACTTTGGCCCAGATGCCTCGTATGGATTTCATGTTCGTTAATAAATCGCCAGAGGAGCCTGTGGTTGAAGATGATGATTTATTTTGAGGGTTCAATATGCAAATTAGATTAGAATTAGGAGAAGGCAAATGGTTAGTCTTTGAAGATTACGGTGAGAAGAAGAAACATTTGAAAGTTTCCATTGAAGATGCTTCAGAAGTCAAAGTCGTATTAGGTGTCTGTTTGAAAGATGAGTTCAAGCGTGCAGGCCGTAGTTGCTAAACCTTTATATGGGTCCTACGGTATAGGGTTAGTTAGAGATAGGCTTTCACCAGCCCTCTTGTAAAAGGTGAAACAGTATGACAGACATTTTGAAACCAGTATTTGACAGTATGAGAAAAGGAAATATGCGAGTAAGTGCGGGCGGCTTAAATCCGACCGGTGCTTCTTGTATCATTAAAGATGAACACGGCAACGAGAAATTGGTGGGCAAGTGCCACCGACAAGTGTGGTATAGTAAAACAGGTGTGGAAAGAACCAACTTTCCTGATGATAAAACATTCGTTAAGTTTGCCGTAGGGCACGCTATGGAAGATAACTTCCAACAACAATGGAATCGCATGGGTTTGCTGATTGATGGAAACATTAAAATCCGTGAGGATATATCTCATGGCGACCCTCGTGGTGAATTGATTATTTCTGGTGAGGCTGACGGTCTCTTGCGTGATTTTGAAGTGGATTCTGATGGAAACATTACCCAGATTTCCAGCACTCATGCGATTGGTCTGGAGATGAAAACTAATCGTGGCTACTTCTCTAAGAAGGAAGTTTATGGTATTGGAAATAAGAAATACCCTCAAGGCCACCCTAAGTTAGACCATGTAATGCAGACGGCCATGTATTTGCGAATGCGTGGCAAGATGGAAGAATACTACGGAGTCACTATTGATTCCTTCCGTATCGTTTATTGTCAGGTGGATGATGGATTCACTACTTATTTTGACATTAGCCTTAGTGATGGTTACGGTGGCGAAGTCATTATCAAAGACCGCAACGGTAATTTGGTAGTTCCTGATGCTTTGGCTTCACTGGAAGCGGGTATAGCCCTTGACCCAATTAAGGGATTGACTATTGAAAATATCATGGACAGGTATTATTTGTCTGCGGCAACACTGGAAGATGATGAAAATCCACCAGACCGAGATTACCAACTGCGTTATGATGAAGAAACTTTTGAGACTAAGCAGGCGGCAGGAGATATTAGCAAAACTGGTGCAGGAACATGGGAAAAGAAACCTTTGGCCGAAATCGGAGATTGGCAGTGCCGTTATTGTGATTGGAAAGAAGTCTGTTTGCCTTATGGAGTCTTGACTAAGGCTGTGGAGGATGGTTTGCTAACTCCTGAAGCGGCTATGGGTCAATTGGGAATCACGGTATTTGGCGGTGAGTGAATGGAAGAATGGCTAATCCCCTATTTGATAGTAGTGGGAATGATGGTGGTATTCGGATATTCTCTCTTTAACCATTTTACTCAACTTTTTGAGTCCCAAATGGATGTCACTGATAGGATATTAGAACTTTTCCACAGTATGCAGGAGCCAGATGAACCCACAACTGATGGAGAGTATGTCTTTAGCAAAGATGAAGGGCGCACCCATATTTTGGGTGGATTCGTCCACGGTCATGCCATTTGTTCTGATGATTGTTGGTGCAAAGAGGAAGAATAATCATGTCGGCCTTATGGCTCGGTGCGGCTTGTGCTATGCTCTGGATGTCATTTTTTGTATTCTTTTGTTTTTCAGCCTTTGAGGAGTTAAAGCAACAACTTTTAAGCATCATTGAACAACGGCGACAACCACCGTAATGTCATCTTTTTTACCACCCAAACTATCTGGAAACTCCAATGGAGTAATCATGCCTGCTTCATAGGCTCTTTGGGTGAATGGACTCCATAATGATTCGTCATGACTTCTATTGTAAGCAATATCCGCCAGCGTTTGTGCCATCTGGGAAGGTTTAGTAATGTCCATATTCATAACAATCTGTGCTGCTTGGGAGGGATAAAGATTATCCCACAAACCATCAGACCCTAAAATGATTATATCATCTTGAAGAACTGGGACAGTGTAAAGCCGAGCATCATCAGCAGTTTCTTTACCATCCATACCCAATTGATAAGGCTGGTCGTGCATATGTTGTTGAGCAGTAGTTTGGAAGAAAACAAAGTTATTGCGAACAATGACTAAGTTAGAGTCGCCTAATTGGGCGATTTTCAGACCCTCGTAATCTTGATGGGCTAATAGAACGGTTGTGCTACCCTCTTCTGTCAAGGTGCTTTCGGCTTCCTCTAAAGCAACAAAGGGTGAAGTAGTAATACCATCCATAAAGATATTTTTACATTTCTCCATAACTTCACGGGCACAAAGTCCTGCATTGATGCCTTTGGCTCTCCATGAACCAACCCCATCGGCAATACCAACTGCATTAACTACGGAATTAGTAATAAAATAGGCATCATCTCCTCCATCTGAATGTTTATCATCACGAGGGATGTTGGCGGCACCCATGGCTAACATTTAGACATCCTCCAGTAAAACTTTAGGAAACAATTTCCAATTAAGGGGCTGAAGCAAAAGAGCCTGATTAAAAATATGTTCATATCTCTTATCATCATCGGTGGGGATAATGAGAGCATACTCAAATCTATCCATATGGCCCCATGTATCATCTTGACTGACAGAATTAACTATTAAATTATCCAAAGTTGGGTCCTCCGCAGGGTTGTTGATGTTTATTATATCGGTCTCCATGGTATCATCTACATACTCGCTATCATCAGGAGTAGCATTTATGTGCAACCATACCATGTAATAAGCGTTTGAATCATCGTTAGGGTTCCACAGATGCCACCCAGTATGCTTCAAGTTTCCTAATTTACGATAGTCCAACTTTTCAAAATTATTTTCCACTGCCTTCATTACCTCTGCTCTTGAATAGCGTGTTTTCGGGGGTAAAAGTCTCCACTTCTCTCCATCAAAGAACTCGCTATCTTGAGTAAATCCCTTGTCAGGAACCATCTCTGCCCCAATCAATGCTCGTAATCTCTTTGGGTGTTTTTTCAGAGCCATAGTTAAGTTAGAGTCTTACAACTACTTAAAGACTGTTATCTTTATGTAGGTGCTTCACCCTATAACATATATGGTGCGAGTGGAAGTAAGGGGACAGACCAGTAAGTTCCGAGATGTCTTGAAGAATACTTACGACTTGCGTTGGGACAAACAAAGTTTTAGTTATGCTGGAGATATGAAACTTAGTGAAAGAAGAGTGAGGAACTTAGTAAGATTCTGTGAAAAGTTTAATCTAAGTATTACCGTAGATGGTGTCAAGTTTCAATCATCGGCTCCTGATGAAGATTTAGAAGATTTCAAAATAGAACCTATTACTACAACCAGAGTTACTGAACTGGGTGAAGTAGGCACAGAAACTTTAATTGACCCTAAAATTGGTGATGACGCTCCGGGCTATCAAGAAGTTTTAATCAAAGAAGATACTGAAATAGATTTTGACAATTATCAGAAATGGTTTGATGGGACTTTATTTCAAGAAGCCCGACCTGAACAGCAACAAGTAATCCCAGCAGTGGCTAAACTTTTGAGGCAAGGCTATCGTAATGTTATCATTGAAAGTCCAACTGGCAGTGGGAAGTCGGCATTCAGTATGATACTCCCTAAAATGTTTGGGACTAATATGAAAAATACCTATGTGCTGACTCACCTTAAAGGATTACAGGCCCAATACTTAGCAGAAATGCCTTTCATGGAAAGTATTATGGGGCGAGGAAATTACTCCTGTAAATTAGATGTGGAACCGGGCTGTCGGGATGAAGAGGTGGCTGATGCCGCCATTCAAAGAGCCAGAGCAGGGATTGGTGGAAGTAATAAATGTAGTGCCGACACCGCACCCTGCGTAACTATCAAAGATTTTCAATGCCCTTACAAGAATCCGAGTGATGAAAAAGGTATGAAATGGAATGTGCCCACTGAAACTTTGTGTGATTACTATGGTTCTCTAACCAAAGCCCAGAATGCAGATTACTTCGTAGCAAATATGGCTTATGCCACTGCTATCGGTCAAACACCTATGCTCAAGAAAAGAGAGTTTATGATTATTGATGAAGCCCATAATCTACCTGATGTCATGGTAGGTGCTTTTACTTTAGACCTATCGGAAAGATTATTGGAAAGATTATTGGGAGTTCCCTCTATGACTAAGATATTAGAATTAAGTGGTAGTGACCAAGTAAATGAGATGGATAGGAGGAAGAAAGTTTTGGCTCCATGGAAACCTTCCAATGGCTCATATGGATTTCCTTTGATTCCCAGTTTAACTATTGATATGAATGAAGAATTAGTCCGAAAGGCTGCCATGGCATGGATGGCTTACCTAAAAGTTTTGGATGATGAGATACAAAAGAAACTAAAGCACAACTCATATGAAGATACTAAAGATTTGAAACTGGCCATGAGGACTACCAAAAGATTAGATACCATTATCCAAGGATTGACGCATGATAGAAAGAATTGGATTTGGCAAGTCAGTGATGAAAGAACTTATGTCAATTTTAAGTGTATTGAAATTAAAGATTTTGCAGAAGGGTTGTTATTGCATGGTGCCAAAAGGAGAATCTTTTTGAGTGCAACTATTGGTAACCCTAAAATGTTTTGTGATGAATTGGGCTTGCGTCCTGAAGAAACTGCCTTCGTTCAAGTAGGTTACAGTAGTTTCCCTCTGAAAAATCGGCCGGTTTATACCCGTGAAACGGGTGGGTTGCTCACGAAGAAAGGTCAGACCGATAAAGATTGGCGACAAACAGCCCAGACCATTGTAGATATTATGGAACAACACCCCAATATGCAAGGGATGATTCTACCTTACACAGATAAAATTGAGAATAAGATGGCTGACCTAATCCGAGAGATTAGTCCTCAACAGGCCAAAAGATTGATTCAACATGATAAATCGGCACATGGGCGGGATGCGGCTATTGATGAATGGAAGAATAGTTCTGGTGGAGTTATTCTATCTACCTATTTGAATCAAGGATTTGATGGCAAAGAAGCCTCGTTTTGTATTGTAGTCAAATTACCGTATCTTAGTTTAGGAGATATTAGAACACTAAAGAAGATGCAAGCCAATCCCTCATGGTATAGTCAGCAAACAGGAATTGCATTAGCCCAAATGTGTGGTCGGGCCGTCCGAAGTCGGACGGATAGTGCTAACACTTACATTATTGACCCAAGTTTCTGGTTTCAATACAGCAAAGGGATGGTGTCACCACTTAAGGATTTCTTACCAGCCCACTTATGTAATAGTATAGAACACCACGAGGGACAAACTGCGCTGGGCTTACAACAAAGTTTATTAGGGTGACACAGACTACCATAACCAAGAGGGCCATCTATGAAAATCGGTATTGCAGGAAGAATGGCCAGTGGGAAAACCACGCTGGCTAATCAATTACAGATTCACTTTGAATCTCAAGGATTAACTGTCTCTCGGCCTTCGTTGGCAGCCAAAGTCAAAAGTATCGGTCAAGATTTGTTTGGTATGATTCACAAGGACCGACACCTTCTCCAACAGATTGGTATGAAGATGAGAGAAATCCGGCCAAATGTGTGGATTGATTATGTTAATCGTAGCATTGATGAAGATATGGAAAACGGATTATATGATGTAGCCATACTGGATGATGTTAGATTTGTTAATGAAGCCGAGAATCTGGTTGATGAGGATTGGATAGTTCTTAGATTGAATATCAGTGATGAACTCCAGATGGCTCGCCTACAAAGAACTTATGAAGATTGGGAAGTTCATTGGGCTAACCGAAGTGATGCCAGCGAGCAAGAAGTTCACCTTATCAATCCAGACGAATTGTTAGCCGATATTGATGTTGATGATTCGGATAAAAGTTTAATAGAAGTTTTAGAGAAAATAAGCATATGATTATTGAAACAGGGGTTGAAAAAACCCCGATATATTCAATTTTCCAATTGAAGTTTAAGTGGCGGTAGCACAGTCAGGCGGTGCATCCATCTTATACGATTTAGCAACTCTAAGAAAGTGGAAGGTCGTGGGTTCAAATCCCGCCCGCCACACCTAACTTCCCGCAGGGCGGATACCCAAACTTATGGGCTTCTGGGGAACTCCGTTATCTCGCAATCTTTCATATTTAACTTTGACCTGTTCTCCAATATAATCATCTCGGTCAATCCACTTTTGATTTTTCTCTGGAAGGGTCCCTTGGGCAGTGACCTTAAAAGTTTCAGAACCATCGGCCGTTTGGCAGACCCAGATAGGAACTCCAACAAATCCTCCGATACCTTCTTCATAACCAATAATCTCAAACTCTGAATCCAACCAGTCCTTAAACCGATAAAAGTTTGACCCTCCTCGCTCACACTGGTAAGGAATGTCCCATTTCCGAATGACTAATCCTTCATAGTCCAAGGCGTTAGCAATCTCAAGGCGGGATTGTAATTCGTCAGCCACACTCCTTGTTACTTTGGCCCCTGTCATGGTTGCATAAGGGCCTAAGATAGCCAAAAGGTGTTTATCAGACATATTTATTGCACGGTGGGGAAATAGAACCAACTCTTCAACAGAAGATGGAAGTAATTTAGCACCTGAACTCCATGGGTCGGCGTTACCACCAGATGCAGGAGACTCGGCAAACTTGATGGGGCTTGTGGTTTCTACCCAACCTCCTGCCTGAAGATTGTTGAATAAAAGTTTCATCCGTTGGTCATAATTCAACTGTGGGTGTGTCGGCCAATAGCAATCAAAGATACGATATTCTAATTCCTCGTATCCATCTCGTATTTCTTGTTTAGACCAATATCCATTGATTTTACCTAATTCATAGATGGGTGACCAGATTTCTCCATCTAAAACGGCTTCTCCCAAAATAGGATTCTCAAAAGAGAATGTGAACAATTCATGCCGAAGCCATTGAAGATTGGCTGACTCATTGAGTTTATCAGACCTACTAACTAATTTCCAATGCGGTGCTGCTGAAGTTCCCGGAGTATAACTACTATAATCTTTGATTCCCGCAATACATCGGACACCATCATACTTGTATAGGACAGTCCATTCTTCGGGATTTCTCCACATAGAAACAGGTTTATGAATAATAGAGGAAGAATCATAAGGCTTTTCGGCATCATCTTCTCGTTTGATACCGCCTGATGCTAAATCAGGTTTAATACAAGGGAATTGCTCTAAGTTCTTCATTTCTTCCACCCCTTAAATTGTCTAACGAAACTCCTTTCTCCTTTGACTATCTTTGTATGCTCTCGTGCCCAATCATTATCTATTACTTCAAGGTCAAATGTTCCGTGCCTACCACAGTTATCACAGGGGCTTTCATGTTCTTGGTCTTGGGGGCCATAATGGGTGATGGTTCCACTGCCATTACATTCATCACAAATGATAAAATTAAGCATCTGATTCTTCAATTCAAACAGGGCTTTGATAAACTGTATCTCTTGGATGGTGATAAAGTCCTCATAAGAAGGGAGCGCAGTAGTTTTTCCAATGTTTTGGGTGAGAAGATAGTCAAACATAGATGATTGAACCTCCAAGAGTCCGTCCTGATAATCATCATCCCAGAGAGGAGGAAGTTCCTTCTTTTTTCCTCCCATCCATTGAGATAGTTGGGCTGGTTGAGTAGCATTGTCCCAAATAGCGTTATTTTTTCCTCGCACCCAGTCATTAGGGGTTAAGGCGGCATACACTTCTACTGCTAAATGATTGGTATCAGAATCTTCTAAATAAGACATCAACTCCCAGATATTTTCAGCAACCATCTCATAATAGTATTGCCAAAATAAGGTGGCATTCTTTTCGGCCAAACGGCGGTAGGCTGGAGACGAGGACTTAAAGTTTAACACATTCATGAACCGATACTCCTTGTCCATCATCAATAATTTGGCCCACTCGTTCCAAAAAGTTTTTGGATTTAGAGGTTGTAGTTTACTCTCAAAAGTTTCTTCCTCGGCTTGGAGAACACCTCCTTGGTGATAATATCCAAAATATCTTTTATTTTGCAGGGCTTTTCTGACTGGTGCTATCTGATTAACTCCATAAGCGGTGACAAATGCCTGATATTGATTTTTAATAACAGGATTAGTAGAATCTTTCATAGATACCGTTATCCCTGTTTTAGGCCACGGGGCTACTACTGGGTCAAACCAGACTTGTTCCCCATTTCTCCGATAGCCGTAATTATCATCGGCGGCAATATCTCTGACAACCCACTCATTCTTTAATAGATAACTTAGGAGCGATTGATATTGTCTATTTTCTAAAGGTGGTAAGTAAGGATGAGATACACCACAAAAGTTATTTGATTCTACACAAGGAATCTTTTCCATTTCCCAGACTGCAATTTCTTGGCCAATAGGTAGAGGAAGATAAAAGTTTTCTTGTCGGGTTGCTTCCAATAATTTTTTATTTACCTCGCCTTCGTAATACTTGTAAACCTTGGGCAAAGCAGATGAAGGATTTGTAGCCTCGGATAACATACTGAAAAGGTCTGCTTGGTTTTCATTGATACCATAAACACGGCCGACATCGGATTTGAGGCCATAAAACTTTAAGGGTTTGTCAGGAAGGGCAACAAGTTTGAAACACCGGCCTTCGTTTTTGGTGGATTCAAAAACATATCCACCTACGCCTGCACCTATCAACTTACCAAACATATCATCACTTTAGTTTTCGTGCCAATCGCCTACGCCCTCAATGACTTCTACATCAGCACCAAAACTATTGGTCTTATTTGGGGTGTTATAATAAACCAAGCCAGCCAACGCCACAGCGATTAAACCAACTACTGTCAGGTTCTTACTCCACATCCTTTCACTTTTGAACTCACGAGACCCTTGTGATGGCCCTTCAAGGTCCATCAAGCCCATATAGCCCATTTCACCCAATGAGTCTTGGAATGCAAACCAATTAACGCCTGCATCATTGACCAAACTTCCATCGGGTGCATTACTATTCTGTCCTGATTCTGGGGTAATAGATGCTACATCCACACCGGGATTGCTGCGTTGCATAGCCTCGGTTACTGTGGCAGAATCAGGGAATACTAAAGTTCGCAGACGATTATGAATAACTTTTTCACCAGTTCGGCTGTCAATTTGTTGATGCGGATAAACAATCCATTGAACGATATATTCGTCAGTATCACGGGTTTTTATGAACTCATTAAGTATATCAGTAGATGAAAAGTATTGGCGACCTGTGTATATCTTACCATCTTTGAGTGGGTGTCCATGAATCGTATATTTTCTATTGGTTAGACCTTTCGTAGCGTCTTGGGCTGCTTTGGTAACAGGATTAACCTCAATCCGAGATTCACTCCCATATGATGGACTACCTAAATGATATTCTCCGCCTTCCTCATAGACATAACACATCCATTCTCTTTCTTCGTGGGTATTGTCTGAATGCGTTTTCATTAACTCAATCGCTTCAGGCGTAAACTTGTCAAAATGTTGTTGCCATGGCTGCATAATACAAAGTAATTCCTACGACTACTTAAAGTTTCGTAGCGACAACCTTAAATAGATGAAACACTTACTACTAAATGATGTCCGAAGTTGAATGGTTGGAAATCTCTACTGGGATGACGCAATTTGGAGCCAAAGATTTACACATAGCGGGTGATGGATGGGTTCCAGTCTGCTGGATAATGGTGGGTGGAACTAAGTATAAGACTCTTTTAAGCGATTTATCTAATTGTATCCAACTGAAAACCAGAGCCACTGTTAGTTTAGAGAAAAACGAGGCATACAAAAGTGTTAATGGTATGGTAGTCGTTATACAGGATGATGATGATTACGAGGAGATTGAACAGATGCTACCCTTATTCAAATACATGGTCGTTAGATATATGGCAGGACAAGTGATTGATATAGGCTATCAGCAACAAACCAGTTATCCCAATTCTGAAGAATGGGTGTGGACTGGAGAGATTGATACTGATTATCACTACAAAGACCCAATGACCGGTGGAAAAACTGCCGCTTCATCGGGGACACCTGCACCTCCGAGTCCTCATGATATACCTTCACCAAGGCCCGGTCCTGTATGTCCGGGTCCGGGGCCAGCCCCTCCCGGTCCACCCAGTCCACCACCTCCAATGCCCGGTCCAAGTCCTTTTTTAGATGATAATGATGATATTTCTAATGGTGGTGGCCCACCAAGTTCAGGTGATGCTACCCAGAAAGGTCGTGAAGATGGAGCCAAATCTGCTGAAGCAGCCGAAGCCCAACGCCAAGAAGGATTAAAACAAGGGGCTGAACGAGCCAAACAAGGTAAAGAAGATGCTCAAGAAGCCGCAAAGCAAGGACAAGGTTCAGGAGAATCCGGCGGTAAAGGTGGTTCCGGAGGAAGCGGCGGGGCTTCAGGCGGAGAAGGCTCTGGTAGTGCTGGAGAGGGTGAAGGCGGAGAAGGTCAAGGCTCTGGAGAAGGTGGAGAAGGTGATGCTGGAGACGGAGACGGAGACGGAGATGGACAAGGCGAAGGTGGAGATACACCCTCGGATTCCGGCAGTCCTTCGGATATGCCCGGAGATGGAGATGGAGATGCACCTGCTGATGAATTAACTGATTTTCAAGACGCTGCTAAAGCGGCTAATGAGGCCATTGATGGCGCACGACAAGCCTGTGCTTGTTGTAATCCTTTAGACGAAAAGGAGAAAGAAATGGCTGAAGATGCCAAAGATGATGCTAAAAAGGCTCTGGATGCAGCCAAAGATGCAGCCCAAAATGCTGCTGATGCAGATGAAATGACTCAATCACAGGCGGATGCCGAGAAAACTAAGGCCGATGCCCTGAAACAAGCAGTGGATGATATGGTCCCCGGACAAGATACCAGCCCTACGGGGATGGCTGCACAAGAAGCAGAAGCCCATAATCAAGCCGCCCAAAAGACTGCTTCCGAAAAGGAGGAGATAGAAGATTATTCAGTTGAGGATGTGGCCGATATTGTAGAAGAAGCCATGGCTTCGGCGGCTGCGGCTGATAAATGTGATGCAAAATCTGACCCTCGTAAAACCGAGGACCAACAAAACTCTGCCAATGCAGATGCCAGTGCTATGGAGGCTGCTGAAATTGCTTCCGATTCTATCCAGAATGCCCTTGATGCTGAAACCATTGATGATAAAACCGCAGAAGCATTACAACAAGGTGTGGATGATATGGTGCAAAATGCCCAAGATAGACAAGAAGCACGAGAATTGCCGAGTCAATTAAGCGAACAAGCCCAAAAACTGGCAGAACAGTCTATGGAGAGTGCTGGGACTACTGATGGGAACGAACAAGCCACCAAAGAAGCATTAGCGGCTGCTGAAATGACTAAGGATTGTGCAGAAGCGTGTAATCCTTATGATGAAGAACACCGAGAAGCATTGGCCGAAGCCATTGAGAAAACACTTGATGCCCTAAGTGGTTGCGAACCAACACCTGAAGTCATTAAAGCCCAAGATGAAATGGAGGCATTAAAGAGAAAACTTTCCAAAGAGACAACTGATGCTCATAGTCAATGGGGTATATGGAGATTGATAGAAGGACAATGGGTTCAAACCAATTATGGCGGGGATATGATATTTGAAACTGAACAGGAAGCCGTAGATTGGATTAAAGCCAGAGGTGGATTACTATGACGATTGAAATAAGACCTTATCAAGATGCTATGCAAGAAGGATTTGACAATTCAGGTTTGAATGATGATGATTTTGATGATTATGCAGAAGGTTGGAATGAACAACACGAGTCCGAATCCTTACAAGAAATGAGTCCCGAAGATTACCAAAACCGTTTAGATGATGGCATCCCTACTGAAATCATAAACTTTAATGGTTTGATGGTGTTGTATGAGCAAAAAGAATACAATGGTTTGATGAAAGATTATGTAGTGCAACAGATGATGACAGGTTATGCACCTCATACTATCGGAATTGGCTATGAAGTCATCATTATTGATGAAGCACCGTTGCCCCTTCACCCAGATTATGTGGTAATATCATCCAACGACTTAGTAGATATGAAGGTAGCAGCACCATTAGTATTTTCAGCCGGTGGGCATTGGTGTATGTATATGCGCCGAGAAAACTTGAAACATTACTTACCACCAGCGATTATTGATGAACAAATTGAATACATTACTCAAAATGATTTAGAAGGAACTGTGTCTGAAGTAGAACATGAAGCCTATGAAAAACCAGATTGGTTAGAAATGGCTGGTTTGGATGTTAAGTCAGAAGATACTGTGGCTAATCGGGGACAATTATGTGTCTATGTAAAAACTGGGGAACAAAAATACATGGAAACTCCTACTAAGGGCTGGGCTATTGTGCAAAATAGAAAACTTTTCGGGCAGCCTTGTCAAACTACACTACCTGCTCTGCACCGATTATTGACTCAAGAAGATGTAGAAAGTAAAATGGTTGATGACACCGAGTTGATGATTGAATGCAAAACTGCCAAGGAAACCCAACAAATTAGTGATGCTCTTAGCCAATGGGACTTCTTCTATGTATCAGTAGATGGAACTACCATAGGTGTGTATTATTGAGGCGAGGCAAATGGATGCAATTGAAATCATCAATTTTGCTAAAAAACCAATAAATGAAGTTTGGTTCTTACGAGTGACGACTGTTAGTAGGAACTGGAAACCGATTACTATAACAGCATTCCGCAACCTCTCTCACAGTAAGGAGAGTTTAATTTATGATTTAGCCCTAATGGTTAATGCACGAATTGAAAAACTAATGCCGTCTTTGGTTACTCGGAAGGTAAAATTGGAAGTTATGAAGGAATGGGACCGCAGTGATGGTGTTACACAAGTGACAGCCCAAGCCAACTGGCCCGAAATCACAGGCCCGCATCTGGAAGAGGCCCTTAATATCATCTGGGATGATGGAATAAGATGTATTTTAGATAATTATCACGACTCGGCGATTTTTACTATCCGTCCTGACTCACTTCCCAAGACGGAGAGACCTCCACATTCTCATTCATTGGGTGCTGCTACGGAGCATACTGCCGCCTTCTTTATTAAATGCGTGCGTGTAAAGGTGAAATAAGGTCTAACTTAATAAGGGTGATACGGCTTACTAACAATCATGACCCAACTGGTAATTGGAAAGCAGGCAACTGCGGCCTCATTTGAGGCTGGAGAGTTGTCAAATGCTTATGTTTATATATGTGATACCACATATACTAAATTGCCCAACCAACTATGTGGGCCAAAAATAAATTGAAAACAAAAATGGAGATGAAAACTATGAGTAAGAATGTAAATAATGATGTGGATGCGTTCCTTTCGGAACTTGAAGAAATTGATACGGCGCACAAGGCTGCTCGTGCTGATGCACGAGGACCTCGCACTGTGTATGAGGTAATTAAGCCAGAGATGGGTAAAGTGTATAGTGGATACACCTTGATTTCCTACAACGAGACCACCAGCCCACTGGGTTCGGAGAGTCTTGTCCTACGCTGTGTTGCACCGGGCAACGATGGAGAATCTGATGCGGGTCGCCGTGTTAAGTTCTACCTGAATGGATATGAAAAGCAGGACTTTGAGCGTTTTGTCAAGCAAAACAATCTGGTTGTCCCTGCGGAAGATGGTAAGAACACCTACAATCTGCCTGTGTCCATGGACTTCCTTCGTAAGATGAACGAGAGCCAGAAGAATGCTGGTCGCACTTTCAAGAGTTTCCACGGTATTATCCGTGATGCTGACAGTGCAACTCTGCGTGAGGCTTTGCCTGCTGTTCCAGAGGACCAGCAGACCACAGAGCCATATGTGGCCCCTGTTCACACTGAAGTTGAAGCAGCAGAGTGAAACTAAATCCCTGTAACGGGGAAGAAGTGTCTTTCTTGTTGATGCAAGGTGCGTAAGCGTTAGTAACCCCTGAACAAACCTGTTTTGCGACTGGTGGATTCAGTTTACCTCGCTAATGGCTGCGCCCTTGTGTCACACACGATTCCAGTCGGTGCCTCAATGCGGAAGAGGCTTAATTGCTACACCTTAAAAAGTAGCCGATGTTCCACTACTAAGTATGGTTTACCGCACACTTCCAGCCATGCTGTGGTTAAAACACGCCTTCGGGTGTGGTAATGAACCTGACCTCCTACGATAAATCAGGTTCGGCGGAACGCACACTTCTTTATTAGAGTGATAACCTCTATGTGGTAGTGAGTAGTATGTTAGATATTCCAGATGAAATAGAAACCTTCGTCAAGAGTGCAACACAGACTTACCAACACCGAGGCGTGAACATTGAAAGTGTCTATGCAGCCAAAATATCGCAAGCACAGTTACAGACAGGTTCAGGCATTTGTTTGAAGATGGAAGAAGTGCCTCTTAACAATAAGAGTCCTAATCCCGACCAGTCAGCCATTCGGTTCGTTATATCTGATGGTAATTATGCTGTTGAATGTATGGCTCACAATGGTAGTATTGATGCTCGCCCCGGTGGGATGAGTAGTGACAAACTCCGACAAGTCATGATGCTCTTGACCCGTAGTATCCGTAATGGTTCTCAACTGGTAGTCTCTGGAGCCTATCAAATGATGGGTCGGGACAAGGTATTCGTCATCACTGATGTTCAACCGTTTGAAACATTGAACAGTAGTCAAATGACTAAAGCCCAATTTGATGAGTTCATCAGTCTGTGTGAAACAGCAGGACCTAACTTTCGTCCGTTACAGATAATGATTCGGGATGATACCTTATGGTCTAAACTATTCGCTGCCCAACCAATGAAGTTTGCTACCATGCTGTATTGCCTAAGCCCGCAAAAGAAAACCGATATGTTGCATATTGGTATTGTTAGTAGTATGGGTGAGGGCAAAGACCACCTAATTGAACAGGTCATTGAACCATTAGTGCCTTGTGGTGTAGCCTCCAGTGGGAAACTTTGCACAATTCCGGGGTTATTCGGAGCCATGAGTGGCGAAGATTTGAACTCAATTGAGTTGGGTTTGATTCCGAAGATGAATAAAGAACGCATAGCCATCAGTGAGTTTCAAACATGGGGTCAAGAAGTATTCGGTGAATTGATGAATGTCATGGCCAATGGGATGTTCACGATGCAAAAGGGGCAAGTGGATACTAAGCGTGAAGCCAAAGTTAATTTCATGTTCTTAGGTAATCCTCCTAAATCATGGAATCCCAATCAAAAGAACAGCCCAGACGGTTCCAATAACAATTTGGGTATGTTGGATGCCTTCGGAGACTATACTTATCAGATTCTTAGTCGTCTGACTCTCATCTTTGCTCGTATGAGTCTGACTGATGGTGACCATGACTATGAGATTGAAGATAAAATCATGGATTCTATGAATGGTAAATATCAAAAGTCACAATTCAATGAGAAATTAGTGATGTGGAGAACTTTCTTCCGAGAGTATTTGCGCTATGTTAGTGAAATGGACCCAGATATTACTCCTGTTCGGATGGACATCCGAAAACAAATGGACATGGTTAAGGGTCACCCAGATTTCATTGAAGCATTCTTAGATGGTGGCCGAAGCACTCGTGATTTCCGAAAGTTTCAAGAGTTCGTCAATTTGTGCAAAGGCTTTGCCCGATTGAACGGAGAAGAAACGGTGAGTCCTGAAAGTATCGTCTATGCTTACAACCTATTTATGGACAGCCTAAACACCTTGATTCGTGACACTGGATGGAAGTCCCTTCAGAAAGGGGCGACTACCAAGGTTCAAAGTATCTACGACCAACTCAATGATTACAGCGAAGAAGGAGTCTATACCAGTGTCAAAGATATGAGGAAGGTAGTAATGTTCTCCAACGCTGACTGGACTACGATGGTAAATCTTCGCTGGATTGAAGCCAATGACAACGACCCGACCAAAGCCACTTACATTCAAATCTTACCTCAAGACCTGTATGACGAAGAAGATACAGTAGCATTAAGTAGTTGATAATACATAGAAGAGTTGATAGTATGCGTGTAGATGTGGAACAACGGGCTTTACTGGCATTGGAATTGCTACTAACCCGTCCTGTCAGTATGACCAAGGCCACTCAATTGGCTCTAACTACACCAACCACATTGAAAAAATACCTCAAGATGCGGGGTATCAAATGGGCTATTAAAAATTACCGATTCACAATCCTTAAGACTCCTGCCCAGAAACGCTATGAAATGATAGACCTAATGAATAATGGGGAATCAGCCACAGCCGCAGCCAAATCTTTGGAAACCACTGTCAAGACTATGAGCAAACAAACTTTACCTGACAAGGCAGGCACCGAACAACCCATTCTAACTAAGGGAACTAAAGGTTGGACCACAGATTTTATCAAAGTGGAAGATTATTCTTTGGTCTATTATGGTAGTGTGAGTGGGTTATCGGGAACTATACTGGGTCGGGGACAACAAAAGGGACCTAAAGCGACTACTGAAGAGGGTGATGAAGATTATATGGACATCTGGTGGCAAATTGATTTCAATAATTGGAGCAGCACACTACCTCCAAGTCTGGTGGGTGAGTTCTGGAAACCTGAAGTAATGCAAGTTCTTCGTTCTAAATTAGAAACTTTTATCATTACGGACCTTGATTTAGCCAAATCCTTCTTAGGAAACTCTAAAGTTTCGGCTCATGCAGCCAGCACAGGAAGAATCTCGGCAACTGGAGACCTTGATTTGACCAGATTAGAACAGATTATTCAACGATATGAGGTAAAAATGATGCGAGATGTCAGCGCAGGAGTGGATGATAACCTAATTTTCCGTGTTCCTTCGTATGATTACAAGTCAGACCTTGGCCCAGAAACCTCAAAAGGGGCTTTTCAAGTGATGTTTTTGAACAAAGATGACATTAACACCTACCCAAAATCACCTGAAAATATAGATGTGGTCCACAATTTAGCCGATGAGAACCTTTAAGTATCTGTAACTCACTACCTGCTATTATGAGCCGAATGGACGGATATGATAAAGCAGACATGATAGCGATTATGGGTATGGTAGCCTCGGCTGCCACCGAATACACCGACTATATCCCACAAAACTACGAAATGTTGGGTGTTGGAGGTATCGGTCTCGCCGCAGTAGCAATTGCAGGGAAACTGTATGTTAAGCACCGAGATTTGCTGATTACTAAGGTTAATAACCTACGACACAAAATCTTCAAGACAGAACACAAAGAGGGTGACCACGAAGCCATTGGCGATATTCTGGATGATGCTGCCGAAGCCATTGAAGATGTAGTCTCC
>TARA_R110002020_G_scaffold95937_2_pt1 | contig 19310 bp, 22 predicted proteins | sample TARA_R110002020 | Tara Oceans TARA_R110002020 (sample SAMEA4396489) | marine metagenome | biome: Westerlies Biome; feature: [MES] marine water layer (ENVO:01000295) within the mesopelagic zone...; material: water (ENVO:00002006), including particulate matter (ENVO:01000060) such...
TGACGCGGTCAAGTTCATCAAAGAAGCGTCCTAAGACCGCTTCTGTCCGGGTCCGCTCGGCAATAAATTTCTTGAACGGCGCCTTGATCTGCGGATCGGCGCCGTTTTTGATTCTGGGATGGTTTTGGCCTTGTCCCAGCGGGAATGCTGCGGCAGGTGTAATGGCCTGATTTCCCGTCCCCGAGAAAGCGACAGCCTGCATGTCCCGCACGATTCCGACTATTAATACCCCTGCGCTGACGCTGCGCGGGATGCGCACCGAGGATTTCAAACGTTTTGCGGAGATTTGGGCGATGCCCGAGGTCGTGGCCTATGTGGGCGGCAACCCGTGGACTCGCGCGCGGTGCTGGGATTCGTTTTTGCGCAATGCGGGGCATTGGCAGATCACCGGTTTTGGGCAATGGGGCATCCAGATCCACGGACACTCAGAGATTGCGGGGCAGACCGGATTTTTCTACGGTTCGCGCGGTCTGGGTGAGGATTTTGACCCCTATCCTGAAGCGGGGTGGATATTAGCGCCGGAGTATCAGGGGCAGGGGTTTGCGCGCAACGCGGCGGGTGCGGCGCATGACTGGTTCGACCGTGTGGTCGCTTTGCGGACGGTTTGCATGATCTCTGCGGGCAACGAGGCGTCGCTGGGCGTGGCGCAGACCTTGGGCTATGCGCCGATGCGCGAGGCCGAGATTGACGGTCAGGACGTATTGTTGATGACGCGCAAGGGGCCGCCTGTCTAGCGCTGCACATCGCTTAGGATCTCGTCCGAGATGTCGGGGCCGTCTTTGGGGCCATGCAGCACACTGACATCGCCGGTGGTCTCCATGATCACCGCGCGCACCTGATCGAGATTATAGGCATTCGCCTCGCGCAGTTTTGCGCGCAGATCAGATGAAGTCATGCCGGCCTTGCGCAGGTTACCGGGCAGCGCGCGGCCGTTCTCCATCACCAGAAGCGGGGCGTTGTCGATGCCGTTTTGCACGGTATCGGAGGCAACGCGCAGGCGGGCAATGATGATTTGCACGGCGAACAGCGAAGCCAGCGCGAGCAGGAAGATGTGCAGGTGGGTTTTGGGTGTGGTCACGGCACCTGCTAGGACAGAGCCGATGGAGACGGTGATGGCGAAGTCGAAGCCGGACATTTTCGAAAAGCTGCGCAACCCCTGAAGGCGGTAGAGCAGGATGATGGCGGTGATCACGGCGGCGGCTCGCAGGGGGATATCGAGGGTGTCTGGCACGAGGGGGAAACTCCTGTTTGCAGACCAACCCGGGCTGGAGGGTACTGGTTCCCGATCACATGTCCGGCGAAAGCCCGCGCGCAGCAGGACATTCGCGCACTTGAATAATGTGGTCCCTGCAAGGTATAGGCGAGCCAAGCAAATTACACCAAAGGGCAGAAGATATGCGCAGAGTGGTCGTTACGGGATTGGGTTTGGTCACACCGTTGGCTGACGGGGTCGAGGAAAGCTGGAAGCGGATACTGGACTGCCAGTCCGGTGCCGGGCCGATCACGGGCTTTGATGCCAGCCGCTGTGTGACCCAATACGCATGCGAAGTGCCTTTGGGTGACGGAACGGATGGGACGTTCAATGCCGACAAATACATGGAGCCGAAAGAGCAGCGCAAGGTGGATACGTTCATCCTGTTCGGGATGGCCGCGGCGCAGCAAGCGATCGAGGATGCAGGTTGGACGCCCGAGGACACCGAGAGCCTTGAGCGGACAGGCGTTCTGATCGGGTCGGGGATTGGGGGTCTGAACTCGATCGCGAACACTGCCGTGATGATGGCTGAGAAGGGCCCCAAGCGGGTGAGCCCTTTCTTTGTGCCCGGCGCGCTGATCAACCTGATCTCGGGTCAGGTTTCGATCCGTTATGGCTACAAGGGGCCGAACCATTCGGTTGTGACGGCCTGTTCGACCGGTGCGCATGCGATTGGCGATGCGAGCCGTCTGATCCAGCATGGCGATGCGGATGTTATGATTGCGGGCGGTGCGGAAGCGGCGATCTGTGAGATCGGCATTGCGGGTTTCAACGCCTGTAAAGCACTGAGCACCAAGCGCGGTGAAGATCCGCAGAAGGCCAGCCGCCCCTATGATGTGGACCGTGACGGCTTTGTCATGGGCGAGGGTGCGGGCATTGTGGTGCTTGAGGAATACGAGCATGCCAAGGCGCGCGGTGCGAAGATCTACGCCGAGGTGATCGGCTATGGTCTGTCAGGTGATGCCTATCACATCACCGCACCATCGGAGAACGGTGAGGGCGGTGAGCGGTCTATGCGCGCAGCACTGCGCAATGCGGGCAAGGAGCCTAAAGATATCGACTACATCAACGCGCATGGCACCTCGACCATGGCGGACACCATTGAGCTGGGCGCGGTGGAGCGGATGCTGGGCGAGCACGCGGGCAAGGTGACGATGTCCTCGACCAAATCGGCGACCGGTCACCTGTTGGGGGCTGCGGGCGCGATCGAGGCGATTTTCTCGATCCTTGCGATCCGCGATCAGGTGGCGCCTCCGACGATCAATCTGGACAATCCGGCAGTTCAATCGAAGATTGATCTGGCACCGAATGCGCCCGTGAAGCGCGAGATCAAGGTGGCGCTGAGCAACTCGTTCGGGTTTGGCGGCACAAACGCGAGCGTATTGTTCGGGAAGGTAGAATAAATGTGGCGCCATGTTGCTGCCAACGCGATCACCTTTCTGATGGTCGGACTGTTTCTGGTGGGTGGGCTGATCATCTGGGGCAAAAGCCAGTATGACACACCCGGCCCGCTGAGCGAGGCTGTCTGTGTACAGGTTGAGAGCGGCAGCAACATGCGGCGCGTGAGCCAAAATCTGGCGCAGCAGGGGGCGGTAAGCTCGGCTGCGATTTTCCGGATCGGTGCGGATTATGAGGAAAAGACCAGTCAGTTGAAGGCAGGTAGTTTTCTGGTAGAGCCAGGTGCGAGCATGCAGGAGATCGTTGATGTGATCACCCGCGGCGGGGCCAGCACCTGCGGCACGGAAATTGTCTATCGCGTGGGCGTGACCCGAGTGAGCGTACAGGTGCGCGAGCTGGACCCGGCGACCAACACGTTTGCGGAGCTGGCGCAGTTTGATCAGGGTACAGAGGAGACGCCTGCCGCCTACACGCAGACGCGCGATAAAGCGGATGTGCGGTTTCGCGTGGCGGTGGCCGAGGGTGTGACCAGCTGGCAGGTGGTCAATGCGCTGAGCGGGATGGACATCATGGAGGGCGCTGTGGACGGTGTGCCGCCGGAGGGATCACTTGCGCCGGATAGCTATGAGGTGCGCAAGGGTGATGACCGTGCGGCGTTGATCGCGCGGATGCAGGCGGCGCAGGAGACGTTGCTGGCGGCGGCATGGGAGGCGCGGGCGGAGGACCTGCCTGTGGAGACACCCGAGGAGTTGCTGATCCTCGCGTCGATCATCGAGAAGGAAACCGGCGTTGCCGAAGAGCGGCGTCAGGTGGCCAGTGTTTTCGTGAACCGCCTCAATCAGGGGATGCGGTTGCAGACGGACCCTACGGTGATCTACGGGATTACCAAGGGCGAGGGTGTGCTGGGGCGCGGGTTGCGGCGCAGCGAGCTGCGCGGCGAGACGCCCTACAACACCTATGTGATCCCCGGCCTGCCACCAACGCCGATTGCAAACCCCGGACGCGCCAGCCTGATGGCGGCGGCGCAACCGGACGAGACGCCTTATATTTTCTTCGTGGCGGATGGCACGGGTGGACATGCCTTTGCGGTGACGCTGGACGAGCATAACCGCAATGTGGCCGCGTGGCGCCGCATCGAGGCGGAGCAGGGGGCTGCGGCGGCGGGCAATGCCTCAACAGGTGGCAACAACTAGCGCGCGCTGCGCTGAGGGGGTGTTAAGAACCCCGCGTTATACCTGATCCCATGCTAGGAGATATGGGAAGCGGCCCTGACTGGCGTTGGGGCCGCTTTTTCACGTCTTTCGGTTGGAGAACTCCAAGCGAAAGGACCGAGAACACATGACCATCCAACCGGTGCCACAGCTGGACGAGTTGGCGGAAGCGGAGGCGATGTTTGCCTCCGTCCACCGCTCACTTGCCGAGTTAAGAGAAGCGTTAGAGAGCCTGAAGCAACGGGCCATAGCCGGAGAGGAAATTGATGCAACCGCGACGACAAAGACTGTCTCGCAATTGAGCGAGACGGTTGCGCGTTGCCAGAAAGCGGGACTGATCTTGTATGACTGCCGAAACAAACAAGCCGGGATTGCGCGAGGGGGATATGCCCTCGACTTCGACAAAGCGCGGGCTGATATCGGGTGCAAGCTTGATCGGCTCCGCTGTGCCATCGGTTCAGGAGCGTTTCCTGAATGAGCTGGATGAGGGGGAGCTTCGTGCTCTCCCTTACTTATTTGATTTTTGGGCGATGCCGCACCAGTTACCTCCGCAGGGGAGCTGGCGGTCCTGGGTGATTATGGGCGGGCGTGGCGCGGGCAAAACGCGCGCGGGGGCGGAGTGGGTCCGCAGCGTGGTCGAGGGATCGCGGCCACTGGACAAGGGGCGGTGTGCGCGTGTGGCGCTGGTGGGCGAGACCATCGAGCAGGTGCGCGAGGTGATGATTTTTGGCGATAGTGGGATCTTGGCCTGCTCGCCCGCCGACCGGCGGCCTGACTGGGAGGCGACGCGCAAGCGGCTGGTGTGGCCCAATGGGGCGATTGCCACGGTGCATTCGGCGCATGACCCCGAGGGGCTGCGCGGGCCGCAGTTTGATGCGGCCTGGGTGGACGAGATTGCGAAATGGAAGAAGTCCCAAGAAACTTGGGACATGTTGCAGTTTGCCCTGCGGTTGGGGGATCATCCGCAGGTATGTGTGACCACCACGCCGCGCAATGTGGGGGTGCTGAAGGCCCTGCTTGCCTCGCCGTCCACCGTGGTGACCCATGCGCCGACGGAAGCGAACCGCGCCAATCTGGCGGCGTCGTTTTTGGAAGAGGTGCGCGCACGCTATCGTGGCACGCGGTTGGGGCGGCAGGAACTGGACGGTGTGTTGCTGGCGGATGCGGAGGGTGCGCTGTGGACGAGCGTGATGCTGGAGGGAGCCCGCGTGCGGAGCGTTCCAAAGTTGGACCGGATTGTGGTTGCTGTTGATCCGGCGACGACCAGCGGCGTGGCCTCGGATGAATGCGGGATCGTGGTGGCGGGCGTGCAGAGCAACGGACCGCCGCAGGACTGGCGGGCTTTCGTGCTGGCCGATTGCACGGTGAGCGGTTTGGGGCCGAGCGGCTGGGCGCGAGCAGCGATTGCTGCGATGGAGCGGTTTGGCGCGGACCGGCTGGTGGCGGAGGTCAACCAAGGTGGACAGATTGTGCGCGAGGTGATCCGGCAAGTTGACCCGTTGGTGCCCTATAAGGGGGTGCATGCGAGCCGTGGCAAGGTGGCGCGGGCGGAGCCTGTGGCGGCTCTCTATGAGCAGGGGCGGGTGAAGCACGTGTGCGACATGGATGCGCTGGAAGACCAGATGTGCCGCATGACCCAGCGCGGCTATGAGGGAGGCGGATCACCGGACCGGGTGGATGCGCTGGTCTGGGCGCTGCATGAGTTGATGATCGAGCCTGCCGCAAAGTGGCGACAGCCGGGGGTGCGATCCTTGTGAGGTCCGTGCCGTCTGGCTGGTGTTGGATGGGATATAAAAAGGGTGCTGCGCGAACGAGGGGGGCTTTGGCCCTCCTTTTTTGCGTTTGGGGGTGTTGCGCGGGTGGCGCGCGCTGAGGTCGGGCGGCGTTAAACCTTTGGTGAGAGATTGTGTTTCAGAGGCGCCCAAGCAGCGGGATGGCCGAGGGACTTGGGATAGGAGATGCACAGGTGTTTGATTTTCTGAAGCGCAGCGCGGTGGAGGTGGTGGAAGCCAAGGCATCGGCAACGGGACGTGTGGTGGGGGTGCAGACATCCGGCCGCGTGGCGTGGAGCCCGCGCGATACGGTATCTTTGACGCGGACGGGGTTTGCGGGGAACCCTGTCGGGTTTCGCTCGGTCAAGTTGATTGCGGAGGCGGCGGCGGCCTTGCCGCTGGTTTGCCAGGATGCGTGCCAGCGGTTTGATACTCATCCGGTGTTGAAGCTGATTGCGCGGCCCAACGGCGCACAGGGGCGTGCGGAGTTGCTGGAGGCGCTTTATGCGCAGTTGCTGCTGTCGGGTGACGGTTATTTGGAAGCGGTGGGCGGCGAGGGCGGTCTGCCGATGGAGCTGCACGTGCTGCGGTCGGACCGGATGAGCGTGGTGCCTGGCGCGGACGGTTGGCCGGTGGCCTATGAGTATGCGGTGAGCGGGCGCAAGCACCGGTTTGACGCCATCGAGGCACAGCCGATCTGTCATGTGCGTAACTTTCATCCACAGGATGACCACTACGGGTTCAGCCCCATGCAGGCAGCTGCGACGGCGGTGGATGTGCACAACTCGGCCTCACGCTGGAGCAAGGCTTTGCTGGACAATGCAGCAAGGCCTTCGGGGGCGATTATCTACAAGGGCGCTGACGGTCAGGGCGCGATGACCAACGACCAGTATGAGCGCCTGGTGAGCGAGATGGAGAGCCATCATCAGGGGGCGCGCAACGCTGGGCGGCCAATGTTGCTGGAGGGTGGGCTGGACTGGAAGCCTATGGGGTTCTCGCCCAGCGACATGGAGTTCCAGAAGACCAAGGAAGCAGCGGCGCGCGAGATTGCGCTGGCCTTCGGGGTGCCGCCGATGCTGATTGGGATCCAGGGCGATGCGACCTATGCCAACTATCAAGAGGCGCACCGCGCATTCTACCGCTTGACGGTTTTGCCGCTGGCGACGCGGGTGACAGCCGTGATGTCGCATTGGCTGTCGGGATTCACGGGCGAGTTGGTGGAGCTGAAGCCGGATCTGGATCAGGTGCCTGCGCTGTCGGCAGAGCGGGATGCGCAATGGGCGCGGGTGGCTGGTGCGGATTTTCTCACGGAGGCGGAAAAGCGCGCGCTGCTGGGACTGCCTGCGGTGGCGGCAGATGAGTGAGCATCCGGTCGAGCGGTTTCAATGCGCGCCCGGCATGCGGCTTCAGGCGCACGAGCGGGTGAGCGCGATCCATTTTGACAATCTGGTCAAGCGGTTGGACCGGATCGAGTTGATGATGGAACGGCTGGAAAAGCGGCTGTGGCTGACGGTTTACGGTGTGGCGGCGGTGATCTTGGCGCAGGCGGTACAGTCGTTTCTGGTGGTGGTGCCTGCGGGCTGAAACAAGAGGAATAACAGATGGATATGAGTGTTCGTAGCTTCGCGCCCGGCGCGGAGACCGGGAGAGGTTTGCCCGGTCTGGAGCGCAAGTTTGTGCAGTTTGACGAGGTGGCCGAGGTCACGGGCGGCGTCGAGATCAAGGGCTATGCCAGTTTCTTTGACGCGGTGGATCAGGGCAATGACGTGGTGCAGCGCGGCGCCTATGGCGCGAGCCTGATGGCGCTAAAAGCGGCGGGGCGCGGTGTAAAAATGCTGTGGCAGCATGATCCGGCGCAGCCGATTGGTGTGTGGGACGAGGTGCGCGAGGATAATCGCGGCCTTTACGTGAAGGGCCGTATTTTGCAGTCCGTTGAGAAGGGGCGCGAGGCGATTGCGCTGATCGAGGCGGGCGCGATTGACGGGCTGAGCATTGGCTACCGCACGGTAAAGGCCAGCAAAAATACCAAGGGCCAGCGGCTCTTGCAGGAACTGGAGCTTTGGGAGGTGTCGCTGGTGACCTTTCCGATGCTGCCCAGTGCGCGGGTGGGTGCAAAGGCGGACGGGCTTGTCCGGCTTGGAGACGTCCTGCGCGACATGGCGGGGGTATTTGATGCGGCGTCTGCCGACATCGCCTCTCGTCCGATCAACCAGAAGGGGATGCCAAGATGAGCGATACCACGGGACACGACGGGGCGCTGTCCCCGACGGAGGATGTGCGGCGGGCCGTGACCGGCTTTGTCACACAAATGAAGGGCTTTCAGGCCGACATTGAGACGAAATTTCAACAAACAGAAGAGCGAATGAACATGCTGGACCGTAAGACAATGACTGCTGCGCGTACTCCTTTGGCGGGTGCCACCGAGGCGGTTGCACCACACAAGAAAGCGTTCAACGCCTATGTGCGCTCGGGTGATGATGACGGCCTGCGCGGTCTGCACCTGGAGGGCAAGGCGCTGTCCACTGCTGTTAACTCGGACGGTGGCTATCTGGTGGATCCGCAGACCTCCGATATCGTCAAATCCGTCCTGAACACCACGGCGTCGATCCGTGCGATTGCGACGGTCGTGAATGTAGAAGCCACGTCCTATGACGTGCTGGTGGATCATACAGATGTGGGTGCCGGCTGGGCGACTGAATCGTCCATCATCGGCGAGAGCGACACGCCGCAGATTGACCGCATCACCGTGCAGCTGCACGAGCTGAGCGCGCTGCCAAAGGCGTCCCAGCGGCTGCTGGACGACAGTGCATTCGACATTGAAGGGTGGCTGGCGGGCCGTATTGCGGACAAGTTTGCACGTGCAGAGGCCGGCGCGTTCATCAATGGTGACGGCATCGACAAGCCCAAGGGGTTCCTGGCGCATTCTACCGTGGACAATGAAGTCTGGGTCTGGGGCAATCTGGGGTATGTGCCGACGGGTGTTGCGGGCGATATCACGGCGGACTCTATTGTGGATGTCGTCTATGCGCTGGGTGCGCAATACCGCGCGAATGCGTCTTTCGTGATGAACTCCAAGACTGCCGGCATGGTGCGCAAGCTCAAAGATATGGATGGCCGTTTCCTGTGGTCTGATGGTCTGGCGGCGGGCGAGCCTGCGCGCCTGATGGGCTATCCGGTGCTGATCGCGGAAGACATGCCCGATGTGGCAGCCGATGCGATGGCAATGGCCTTTGGCGACTTTGCCGCCGGTTACACCATTGCCGAGCGTCCCGATCTGCGCATCCTGCGCGACCCCTTCAGCGCCAAGCCGCATGTGCTGTTCTATGCGACCAAGCGTGTGGGTGGCGATGTGAGCGACTTTGCGGCGATCAAGCTGCTGAAATTCGGCACTTCGTAAAACAGGTGCCGAAGCCGGAGCGGGGGGACCTGCTCTGGCAAGGCGCGCGCGCCGGTTTCCCGCTTGCATTGTCTAGCTGCTCCCCTCCGACCGAGCAATGCGAGTGGCGGCGCGTGCGCCCGCAAGGGGGGTGGCCTGCCGGGCCGGAATTTTGACGAAAGTTTGAGAGAGGCTTTGGGATGTTGATAACAGAAACAAATGTGCCTGATGCGGCTTTGCCGGTTGCGGCGCTGAAGGCGCATCTGCGGATGGGCACGGGGTTTGACACGGATAGCTTGCAAGACGCAGTGCTGGTCAGCTTCCTGCGTGCCGCCATGGCCGCGATTGAGGCACGGACCGGCAAGGTGTTGTTGGAGCGGGAATTTACGCTGTCGGTGCATGCGCTGCGCAATGCAAGCGCGCTGTCGCTGACGGTGGCGCCGGTGACGGCGATCGCGGATGTGCAGTTGGTGACGCGGAGCGGGATCGAGACGTCTGTGAACGCCAGTGTTTACTGGCTGGAGCGTGACGCGCAAACGCCGCGCTTGCGTGCGACGGCTGCTTGCCTGCCCGGCCCTGAGACTGGCGGCGCGCTGCGGGTGCGTTTTTTGGCAGGGTTTGGCCCAGAATGGGATGATGTGCCCGCCGATTTGCAGCAGGCGGTGCTGATGTTGGCGGCGCACTATTACGAGTACCGTCATGACACGGGTCTGAGTGATGGTTGCATGCCGTTTGGGGTGACGGCGCTGATTGAGCGGTTTCGCACCCTGCGGATGGGCCTCAGCGGGGCACGGGTATGAGCGCGCCACGGTTGAACCGCCAGCTGGTGCTGGAAGCGCCGAATGTGCTGGGCGACGGGGCGGGCGGCTTTGTTCAGGGCTGGGTGCCGCTGGGTATGGTCTGGGCCGAAGTCAAACCGCGCAGTGGGCGCGAGACGGCGCAGAGCGGTGCGCCGATAAGCACCTTTGGCTACCGCGTTATTGTGCGCGCGACACCAGTGGGCAGTTCCGAGCGGCCTGCGGCACAGCAGAGGTTTCGGGAAGGCGCGCGGATTTTCAATATCGAGGCCGTAGCGGAATACGATCCCGCGGGCCGGTATCTGCTGTGCCTCGTGCAAGAGGAGCAGGTGGTATGAGCTATGCGGTTTCAGGGGCGCTTCAGGCGGCGGTATTTGCAGCGCTGAGCGGCGACGCGGCGTTGGCTGCACTGGTGGGTAGTGCGATTTATGATGCCGTGCCTGCGGGAACGGTGCCGGACCTTTATGTCCGCCTAGGCACGGAGACGGTGCGCGAGGCCTCGGATGGCAGCGGTGCGGGCGCGGTCCATTTACTGACCGTTTCCGTGATCACCACCAACCCCGGATTTGCCAGTGCCAAGGCGGTGGCGACTGCGGTGAGCGATGCGCTTCACGACGCGGATATGACGCTCACGCGCGGCACGCTGGTGTCCATGCAGTTCGAGCGGGCAACGGCGCGGCGCATTGATGCGGCCAGTGCGCGGCAAATTGATCTGCGCTTTCGGGCGCGGGTTTCGGACGACTAAATCTCAACGCCCAAGGGCACACGATAGGAGTACGTGACATGGCTGTTCAGGCAGGCAAGGACCTTTTGGTCAAAGTGGATATGACGACGGATGGCAACTTCGAGACGCTGGCGGGGTTGCGCGCCACGCGGATCAGTTTCAACGCTGAAGCGGTGGATGTCACAGCGCTGGACAGCCAGGGTGGCTGGCGCGAGTTGCTGGCGGGGGCGGGGGTACGCTCGGCCGCGATTTCGGGATCGGGCGTCTTCCGCGATGCGGCCACGGACGAGCGCGCGCGCCAGCTGCTGTTTGACGGTCTGACGCCGGATTTTCAGGTGGTGATCCCCGAGTTCGGTGTCGTGCAGGGGCCGTTTCAGGTGACCTCGCTCGAATATGCAGGTCAGCTGAACGGTGAGGCAACCTATGAGCTGTCGCTGGCGTCCGCCGGGCAGTTGCAGTTCGTGCCGTATGTCGATCCGGTTGAATGACCATGGAAAACCGCTGGCGGGGAGAAGTAGGTCTGGTCGTTGACGGCCAGACCCACCGGATGCGGCTGACGCTGGGCGCGTTGGCCGAGCTGGAGGAGGATCTGGTGGAGCCGTCGCTGATTGCGCTGGTGCAGCGGTTCGAGAATGGCGGGTTCAGCACGCGCGATGTGCTGGCGCTACTGTGCGCGGGCTTGCGCGGTGGTGGGGTCGATATGGACCCCGACGCGCTGGCGCGGGCCGAGATCGGCGGCGGGCCGATGCGTGCGGCGCAGGCAGCAGCGGAATTGTTGGCGCGGGCGTTTGCGGTGACCCCGTGAGTGCCGGTTTCGACTGGCCTGCGCTGATGCGCGCGGGGTTACACGGGCTGCGGCTGAAGCCCGATGAGTTCTGGGCGCTGACCCCTGCGGAATTGCAGCTGATGCTGGGCAGCGGAAGTGGCACCGCACCGATGCTGAGTGACGGATTAGCAGCCCTGATGGCGGCCTATCCCGACAACAAGAAGGAATAGAATGATGAGTAGCGAAGACGGTTTCGACGATCTGTCTACAGACGCACAGGTGCTGAACCAGACGCTGGGGCAGACAAGCATTCTGGTGTCGGGCTTCGACAGTGAATTGCGGCGGATGAGCACGTCACTGGCGGCAACTGGCAAGGATGTGGCCACGTTGGAGAAAGGGCTGAGCCGCGGGTTGCGCAAGGCGTTTGACGGTGTGGTTTTTGACGGCATGAAACTGTCGGACGCGTTGAGCACGGTGGCGCAGTCGCTGTCCAACAGCGCCTATAACGCGGCGATCAAGCCGGTGACTGATCACTTTGGCGGGCTGCTGACCCAGGGGGTGGCGGGGCTGGTGCAGGGCATCTTGCCGTTCGCCAATGGCGCGCCGTTCAGTCAGGGGCGTGTGATGCCCTTTGCGGACGGGGGCGTTGTGTCTCAGGCGACGCATTTTGGCATGCGCGGCGGGATGGGTGTGATGGGCGAGGCCGGGCCGGAGGCGATCATGCCGCTGGCGCGCGGCCCTGATGGCAAGCTGGGTGTGCGCGCGGGCGGCGGCGGCGGTGCGGCGACTGTGGTGATGAACATTACAACGCCAGACGTTGCGGGCTTTCAACGTTCGCGCGGGCAGATTGCCGCCCAGATGAGCCGTGCGCTGAGCGCTGGCCAGAAAAACAGGTAGCGAGGGGAATTGCGATGAACTTTCACGAGGTACAGTTTCCTGCGAACCTGAGTTTCGGGGCGTTGGGGGGGCCGCAAAGGCGGGTGGATGTGGTCACGCTCGCCAATGGCTATGAGGAGCGTAACACGCCTTGGGCGCATTCGCGCAGGGTCTATGATGCGGGGTTGGGGCTGCGCTCGCTCGACGATGTGGAGCAGGTGATTGCGTTCTATGAGGCGCGCTATGGCCAGATGTACGGGTTTCGCTGGAAGGACTGGTCGGATTTCAAATCCTGCAAGCCCTCGGCACAGATTGCGCGCGGGGATCAGCAGATCGCCACGGGCGACGGTGTGAGGACGCAGTTTCAGATCATCAAGACTTACCGTTCAGGAGATCACACCTACGCGCGGCCCATCACCAAGCCTGTGAAGGGTAGTGTTCTGGTCGCGGTTGAGCAGGATGACAAGCGCGATACTGTGGATTACACGGTGGATGAGACCACAGGCGTCATCACGTTTTTCAATGCGCCCGATCCCGACACGCGGGTCTACGCGGGCTATGAATTCGATGTGCCGGTTCGCTTTGACAGCGACAGCCTGTTGACCAACATCGCCAGTTTCCACGCAGGTCAGGTGCCGGATATTCCGGTGCGTGAGGTGCGGGTATGAGTGCCGCTTTCAATGAAGGACTGGCCGCTCACTTGGGCGGTGGGCTGACCACCGTTTGCCATGCCTGGGCGATTACGCGCAAGGATGGTGCGGTTTTCGCCTTTACCGATCACGATATGCCGCTGAACTTTGCGGGCTATGACTTTCGTGCCGATACGGGGCTGAGCGCACTGGCGTTGGCGCAATCCACCGGCCTGTCTGTGGACAACACCGAGGCGCTGGGGGCGCTGTCGGACGCGAGCCTGCGCGAGGACGAGATCGAGCAGGGGCGCTTTGACGGGGCGGAGGTGCGTGGGTGGATAGTGAACTGGACAGATACCACGCAGCACTGGTTGAACTTTCGTGGGACGTTGGGTGAGCTTACCCGTGCAGGCGGTGGTTTTCGCGCGGAATTGCGCGGGTTGACCGAAGGGCTGAACCGGCCTTTGGGGCGGGTCTATCAAAAGCCGTGCTCGGCTGTGTTGGGCGATGGGAACTGCCGTTTTGATCTGGTGCAGGAAGGCTATGCCCATGTGCTGCCGGTGCAGACGGTCACGGGCGCGCGGCGCTTTGTCTGGGAGGAGTTCGAGAGTTTCGATGCCGACTGGTTCACGCGCGGCCGACTTGAGGTGTTGGACGGACCTGCCGTGGGCATCTGGGGCACGGTCAAATCTGACCGCATCGTTGAAGGTGCGCGGGTGGTTGAGCTGTGGGAGCCTATTCGTGGGATCGTGACTGCGGGAACGCATGTGCGGCTTGTGGCAGGCTGTGACAAGCGGATTGAGACCTGTCGGCTCAAGTTCAATAATTTTGACAACTTTCAGGGGTTCCCTGACTTGCCGGGCGAAGACTGGGTCGTGTCGGTGCCCAGCAGTGGCAAGGCCAACACGGGCGGGTCACTGAGATGATCAAGCAGCACATCATCGCCGCCGCGCGCGGCTGGATCGGCACGCCCTATGTCCATCAGGCGGCCGTGCGTGGCGGAGGCAGCGACTGTCTGGGCCTGATCCGGGGCGTTTGGCGTGAGGTTTACGGGAACGAGCCCGAAACCGTGCCCGCGTACTCGATGGACTGGTCGGAGCCGCAAGGCGAAGAGCGATTGTGGGCGGCGGCAATGCGGCATCTGACTTCGAAACCCGCAACTGTGGCGCAACCCGGTGATGTGCTGCTGTTCCGGATGCGCGACGGCGCTGTGGCCAAGCATCTGGGCATCCTGTCACAGGCGGGCGATGCCCCGCGCTTTATACATGCCTATTCGCGACATGGTGTGGTCGAAAGCCCGCTGTCGGCGCCCTGGCGCCGCCGTGTGGTGGCGTGTTTTGAATTTCCCGAGGAGGTCATCTGATGGCGACGATATTATTTTCCGCAGCTGGTGCTGCGGTTGGCGGCTCGGTTGGAGGGACGTTTGCGGGGCTTTCGTCGGTCGCGATTGGCCGCGCAGTAGGCGCGACATTGGGCCGTGCCGTGGATCAGAAGATCCTTGGCAGCGGCGCGCAGGCTGTCGAGACGGGCAGGGTGGACCGGTTCCGCCTGACCAACGCGGGTGAGGGCGATCCGGTCACGCAGCTCTATGGCCGTTTGCGACTGGGCGGGCAAGTGATCTGGGCGTCTGATTTCGAGGAGGTCAGCAGCACCAGTGGCGGCGGCAAGGGCGGGCCGTCCCAACCCAAAACCACCGAATACAGCTATTCTGTCAACGTGGCGATTGCCTTGTGCGAGGGCGAGATTACCCGTGTGGGCCGCGTCTGGGCAGATGGCGAGGAGATAGCACCCGATGATCTGAACATGACCGTCTATACCGGCAGCGCCGACCAGCAACCTGATCCGCTGATGGAAGCGATCGAGGGCGAGGGCATGGTCCCCGCCTATCGCGGTACCGCTTATGTGGTGATGGAGGCGCTGGCGTTGCAGCGCTTTGGTAACCGCGTGCCCCAGTTTAGTTTCGAGGTGACTCGCCCCGAACAGCGCGGCGCGCCTGAGGCCACGCATGCCTTGCCTTATGGGGTGCAAGGTGTGGCCTTGATCCCCGGCACGGGAGAATATTCTCTGGCCACAACGCCGGTCAGCTATGAGGGCGAAAACCAGTCACGCTGGAGCGCAAACATCAACTCGCCCTCGGGCAAGCCGGACTTTACCACCTCGCTGGACGCGCTTGAGGCGGAGGTACCTGCGCTCAAGGCGGCGTCGTTGGTCGTGTCGTGGTTCGGCTCTGATTTGCGGGCGGGGGAATGTCTGGTCCAGCCAAAGGTCGAGGATGCGCTGATCGAGGGCGAGGAAATGCCCTGGCGAGTCTCCGGCCTGACACGCAGCACTGCGCAAGTGATTGCACGAGGAGACGACGACCGGCCTGTCTATGGGGGCACCCCTGCGGATGCGGCGGTGATCGAAGCCATTCAGGCTATGAACGCGCGCGGCACTGCGGTGATGTTCTATCCGTTCATCCTTATGGACCAACTGGACGGGAACACCCTGCCGAACCCCTATACAGGCGAGGAGGGCCAGCCGGCATTGCCGTGGCGCGGGCGGATTACGACAACATTGGCACCCGGTCACGTGGGAACGACTGATACCACACCTGCTGCAGCTGCGGAAGTTGCCGAGCTGTTCGGCACTGTGCAGGCTTCTGATTTTGCAATTGAAAACGGAAGCGTGGCCTATTCAGGCCCGCAGGAGTGGTCGCTGACGCGCTTCATCCTGCATTACGCGGCGCTGTGTAAGGCGGCGGGGGGCGTAGACGCCTTCTGTATCGGCTCCGAGATGCGCGGGCTCACGCAGATCCGCGACGGGCGCAACAGCTTTCCGGCTGTAGCAGCTTTTATTGACCTTGCGGCACAGGTGCGCGCCATCGTCGGGCCGGATACCAAAATTAGCTATGCCGCCGACTGGAGCGAATATTTCGGCTACCAGCCGCAGGACGGATCCGGCGACCGTCTGTTTCATCTTGATCCGCTATGGGCGGATGGCAACATCGACTTCATCGGCATCGACAACTACATGCCGCTGTCGGACTGGCGCGATGGGGTCGAGCATGTCGATGCGCAGGACTGGGACGACATCTATAATCTGAGCTATTTGCAAGCGAACATCGAGGGCGGTGAAGGGTACGATTGGACCTACGGCTCGGTCGAGGAGCGCGCGGCGCAGCTCCGTACGCCGATCACTGACGGGGCGCACGACGAGCCGTGGATTTATCGCTATAAAGACATCCGTAACTGGTGGTCTAACCTGCACTACGAGCGCGTAGATGGCGTGCGCGCGAACGAGCCGACCGCGTGGTTGCAGGGGCAAAAGCCCGTCTGGTTCACGGAATACGGCTGTGCTGCTATTGATAAGGGCACCAACCAGCCGAACAAGTTTCTGGATCTGAAATCGTCTGAAAGCAGCCTGCCACGGTTCTCGGACGGGGCGCGTGATGATCTGATCCAGATGCAGTACCTGCGCGCGATGATCGACTACTGGGCACAGCCGGAAAACAACCCCGACGGGATCGAATATGAGGGGTCGATGATCGATATGAGCCGAGCTTTCGTCTGGGCGTGGGATGTGCGGCCCTATCCGTTTTTCCCCAACAACCGCGATCTTTGGAGCGACGGGCAAAGCTATGCGCGGGGCCACTGGCTCAATGGGCGGACGTCGTCGCGCAGTCTGGCGTCTGTGGTGCGAGAAATTTGCAGCCGGGCGGGTGTGGGTGCGGTCAATACGGACGGCCTGTATGGGCTGGTGCGTGGCTACGGCGTGGCCGATGTGGGCGATGCGCGGGCGTCTTTACAGCCGCTGATGGTGCGCTACGGTTTTGACGCGATCGAGCGGGATGGCGCGTTGACGTTCCGCATGCGCACCGGTCTGCGCGACACGGCGCTTGACTCGCAAACCTTTGCTGTCAGCAGTGACATGGACGGCACCGTCGTGCAGACGCGTGAGGCCGACGCGGCGTTATCGGGCCGAGTGCGTCTGCGCTTCATCCAGGCGGACGCCAGCTATGATGTGATCTCCGAGGAGGCTGTGCTGCCCGAAGAGGAAACCCACGCAGTGTCAGCTACGGAGTTCACCATGCTGCTCACCCGTGCCGAAGGCCGTCAGGTAGCGGAGCGGTGGCTGAACGAGGCGCGAATTGCGCGTGAGACCGTGCAATTCGCCCTGCCACCGTCAAAGATGCCAGTGCGGGCGGGGGATGTTGTGTCGCTGCCTGCGGATCAAGGGGAGGGGTCGTCGCTCTACCGTGTGGACCGCGTGGATCAGGCGGAATTCCAGCAGATTGAGGCAGTGCGTATTGATCCACAAGTGTATGAGGCCGCACCGCTTGCGGATGAGCTGGTGGGGGTAAAGGGGTTTGTGCCACCGCTGCCGGTCTATCCGCTGTTTCTCGACCTGCCGCTGATGACGGGAGATGAGGTGCCACATGCCCCGCACATCGCGGTCAGCGCCAATCCCTGGCCGGGCAGTGTTGCGCTCTATTCCAGCCTGACCGAGCAGAATTTCGGTCTGAATTCGGTGCTGCCGATCCGTTCGATCATCGGGACGACACGGGGACCGCTGGCGCGTGCGCAAGCGGGTCTGATAGACCGTGGTGCTGCGCTGGAGGTGCGGCTGATCAGCGGGCGGCTGGAATCAGTGGACGAAACGGCGCTGCTCAGCGGGGCCAATCTTGCCGCCATTGGGGACGGCAGCAGCGGCAACTGGGAGTTGTTTCAGTTCGCAACCGCCGAGCTGATCGGCGCGCGCACTTACCTCCTGAGTGGAAGATTGCGCGGGCAGGGCGGATCGGACGGTTTGATGCCGGATGTCTGGCCCGCTGGATCACAGTTTGTGCTTTTGGACGGCACCCCGCAACAGATCGAGATGAGCCGGAACTTGCGAGGCGTGTCGCAAACCTACCGGGTAGGACCGGCCCGGCGTCCGGTTGAAGATCCGTCGTACCGACAGGTGCAGCGTGCCTTTGAGGGCAATGGCTTGCGGCCTTATGCCCCCGCCCATCTGCGCGGCGCCGTCCAGGCAGATGGCGCATTGTCACTGAGCTGGATTCGCCGGACGCGGGTGGACGGTGACGCATGGGAGCCGCTGGATGTGCCTGTCGGCGAGGAAAGTGAATCCTATTTGCTGCGGGTGATCCACAACGGCGCAGTTGTACGCGAAGCCAGCTTGTCTGCCCCCGCTTACGTGTATGGTGCAGCAGAGCAGGTGGCAGATGCGGTGCAAACGCCGTTCACCATTGAAGTCGCTCAGGTCTCGGCCAGTTACGGTCCCGGTCCATCTACTGCCGCGCAGTTCACCTGAGTGTGAGACAGGCGGGAATGAGTGATCTGCATCATGCGGCGCGCGCGCTTTGCTCTGTGCCGCCAGATCAGCGAGTCGCGCTCTGTGCGCACTTGCTGTGGCAAGCTCATGTGGCAGATAAATATGTGAAGCGCCTGCGCAGATTGCATACAGACTGGGGCGACGGCAGTTTGCGCGCTGTTGCCCTACCTTACTCGAACCGAACTGCCGGCGCTGTGTGCACCGCGGAAATGCGGCGGTGTTTGGCAATTGTGCTGTCTGCACTAGAGATACCAAAACGGGGGCTGGACCATCAACGGGTTTGCACATCGCGCAACTGTGCTAAATAAGGAGGGCAGACCCGAACAAGGAGCCAGCCCCATGGCCAAAACCCAAAGCAAACTTGCGTCCGTTGACCCCGTCTGGGACCAGATCAAATACGATGCGCGACAGGCGGCCGCGGCGGAACCGCTGATCGGGGGATTTGTTCACGCAACGATCCTGCACCATGCGTCGATTGGCAAAGCTCTTTCTTATCGCATCGGTGCCAAGCTTTCTTCCAATGAAATGTCGATGATGGTGGTGCGCGAGATCGTGGATCAAGCCTATTCGGACGAGCCGGGATTGGTCGACGCTGCGCGCGCCGATCTAGTGGCTATCTATGATCGTGATCCGGCCTGCCACCGTTTGCTCCAGCCGATACTCTATTTCAAGGGCTATCAGGCCGTTCAAGCCTACCGAGTGAGCCATTACCTGTGGATGCGCGGCCAGCGGGATTTGGCGTATTTCTTCCAGATGCGGGTGTCGGAGATTTTTGGCGTGGATATTCATCCCGGTGCGCGCATGGGGAAGGGCATCATGATTGATCACGCACATTCGGTCGTCATTGGCGAAACGGCCGTCGTGGGGGATAACGTCTCGATGCTGCATTCCGTCACGTTGGGCGGGACCGGCAAAGAAGAAGAAGACCGCCACCCCAAGATTGGTGACGGGGTACTGATCGGGGCAGGGGCCAAGGTTTTGGGCAATATCAAGATTGGCCATTGCAGCCGGATTGCCGCAGGTTCGGTCGTGCTGGAGGATGTGCCACCGTGCAAGACGGTGGCGGGCATACCGGCGCGCATTGTGGGCGAAGCAGGATGTGACCAGCCTGCAATGTCCATGAATCACATGCTCGGGCCTTGGGAGGACTGAGGCGCGGGTCGGGTCTTATCGATAAATTGAACAATAAGAAGGCC